>JADMIO011054705.1_pt1 | contig 105408 bp, 88 predicted proteins | sample 8958161 | NCBI WGS metagenome assembly JADMIO01 (sample SAMN16585339, study PRJNA669376) | soil metagenome | isolation source: Crop rotation soil | place: USA: Cullars Rotation, Alabama | collected 2011
GATTGGCCGCGCACTGATGGCGAAACCCCGCCTGCTCATCCTGGATGAACCGTGCGCCGGGCTCGACCCCGTGGCCCGGGAACATTTCCTCGCCTTCCTCGAGCGCCTCGGATCGCGCCGCGGCGGACCGGCGCTGATCTTTGTCACGCACCACGTGGAAGAGATCGTGCAGTCCTTCACCCATGCGCTGCTCTTGCGGCAGGGCCGGATCGTGGAATCGGGCCTGAAGGACGCTGCCCTCACGTCGGCTCATCTCTCGGAAGTTTTCGGCGCGACCATTCGACTCGCTCGTAAGGACGATCGCTACGAGTTGCGCGTCTCTTCCAATTTCCGCGGCGTCGTGTAATCCTCCTCGGCATGTTCCGCCCCCCGGCCCTGCTCTCCACCTGCGCGCTGAGCGTCGCATTGGTGCTGACGGCGCTCCGCCCTGCGCACGGAGAGGAAGCGCCGGCCATCGATCCGGTGGTGGTGGATGCGCCCACTGAGGCCGTGATCAACGGCGCACTCCGTTTCCTGGCCGGCCAGCAGCAGGCCAATGGCTCCTGGACCGCCCAAGGCCGCAAGGGAGATCACCCCGTGGCCATGACCGGTTATGTCCTGCTCTGCTTCATGGCGGCGGGCAATTTACCGGAGGAAGGCGACTACGCGCGGCAGGTCAGTGCCGGCATGCAATTTCTGCTCGATTCGCTGCAACCGGACGGCACCTACCGCGGCGTCGATGGCAGCAAATACATGTACAATCACGGCATCGCGACGCTGGCCCTCGGCGAGCTTTATGGCCAGACGCGCTCGCCGGCCATGCGACCGAAACTGGAACGCGCCATCAAGCTGATCGTCAGCACACAAAGCGAGAAAGGCGACAATCGCGGCGGCTGGCGCTATCGCCCGCTTCCCGGCGACGCCGATATTTCCGTGACCGTGATGCAAGTCGTAGCCCTGCGCGCGGCCAAGAATGGCGGGATCGATGTGCCCCAGCAAACGATCGACGACGCGATCGAATACGTCCGGCGCTGCAAGGCCGGGGCGAGCGGCGGCTTCAGCTACCAGGCGGGCCATGGCCCCGACGGCTTTGCCCGCACCGCCGCAGCTATCTATTCGCTGCAAGTCTGCGGCCAATACAACGACCCGCTTATCCCGCCGGCCTCCGAATATCTTTTCGAGAAGAATAAACCCGGCGGCCAGTGGTGGACCTACGGCTGTAACTACGCCGCCCCGGCTCAATACATGATCGGCGGCGCGACCTGGAAACGCTGGTACGGACTCATGAAAGAAGAACTGCTGCGGACCGTGCGCCGCGAAGGCGATCTCAGCTACTGGACCGGCGACGTCGGCCCGGTTTATTGCACCGCCGCCCACGCCACCATCCTGGCCATGCCCTGGCACTACATCCCGCTCTACCAGCGTTAGGCCGTCGATGACCCGCGTTTTTTTGTCGCTCCTCATCCTGTGCGGCGCCCTCCGCGCGCCAGCAGCCACCGTGGAAGCGTTCGGGGCGGAACCCATGACCGGCAGTGTGGAGATGGATTCGGGCGGCATTCTATTCCGGCCCACCCAAGGGCCGGCCCTGAAGCTGGATTTCAACAACCTCTACCGTGTGCAGTTTGATGGCGCCGGGGCCGAGGAATACGTTCCCGGCGTGGTCTTGCGCGATGGCTCCCGACTGCCCGCGCCTTTCAGCTCCCCCAACGAACCGACGATCCGTTTTTCCAAACGCAACCTCAGCGTGGCTTCCACGGAAGTCGCCTGGATCGTCTATGGCCGCTTTGCAGCCAGCCTCGCGGCCAATGCTCCAGCCGGCCAGACCGGCGCCCTCCTCCCCGGCGGCGATTTCTTTTCCGGAACCGTGCGCGGCGCCGACGCCGAGGCCGTGAAAATCTCCAACCCCATCTTCGGCCCACGCCGCTTCGACGCGCGGCGGGATGAAGTGCTGGCCGCCGTGCTCCAACCGGTGCGCCCAGTGGCTTCGCAATATGAGATCCGCGGCACCGATGGCGGATCCTATGCCGTCGAGAATTTCGGTCTCGATCGCTCGGGCGTCACGCTTCGGCATGCACTCTACGATGGGCTGAAGCTGGCGCCCACTGAAGTCGCCGAGATCCGCGCCGGCACGAATCGTTGCCGAGCTCTTGCCACCCTGCCCCAGCTCCATGCCGAGCCCTCCACCGGCCTGAAAATCGCCGCAGATGGAGTGCTGACCACCGACCTGCATACCGTCACGACCTGCGCCGTTCCGCCGGGCTTCACCGAATTTGTCATCCGCGTGGCAGCAGGCAACGAAACGCCCGCAGGCCAGCGCCTCATCTTTACTATCTATGCCAACGGCAACCCGGTGGGCCGGAGTGCTGCGCTGGCCGCAGGAGTCCCGCCCCAGCCCCTGCGGATCGCCCTGAACGGCGCGCGCGGCATTGTCCTGCGGGTCGAAGCGGAAGGCGCCGGCCCTGCTACCAGCGCCAGCGGCCGCTGGATTCAAGGCTTCTTCCTCCGGCGCCAGATCAGTGGATTTTGAAGGTTACGGATTTAAAACGCAGAGGCGCAGAGACGCAGAGAGTGGAAGGCATAAGTCCCATTGGTCCTATCCTGGGCAACGCGACCAGGTGGACGAAGATGAAGAGGGACAGTGTTGGCGTCTTCGGCGGATCGGTGGGTCGGCAGTTGAAAACGGCCGCCCCTTGAGATCCCACCTCTCTGCGCCTCTGCGTCTCTGCGTTTCAATTCCTACCCCCGTTTTTGGGCCCAGCGACATTCTCAAAAATCGGCATCGCCACGTCCTCGATGGCAGCTACCTTTCCTCTCCACTCGATTTTCCCATGCTCCCGCTGAAACCGATTCTCGCCGCTCTGCTGAGCACCGCCCTTTGCTGCACCGTTTCCGTGGCCCAGGCCCAGGATGCGGATGCCCCACCCACTCCGGCGATGAAGGAAGTCAGCCCGGGCATCTACGAGATCGGCAAGATTCGCCTCGATCAAAAGGAGCGCACAGTGCGCTTCCCCGGGTTCCTAAACATGAACGAAGGCAATCTGGAATACTTGCTCGTGACGGAACAGGGCAGCACCCATGAAAGCCTGCTGGTGAGCACCATTCAGCCCACCGAACTCCATTTCGCCATGCTCCTGCTCGGCGCCAAGGGCGCGGGCGGTGACAAACCGATCGCGGGCGATCTGCCCCCGGGCCAGATCGATGCCAAGTTTCTCAAAAACGCTCCCAAGCTGAAGGGCGAGTCCGTGAAAATCACCGTGGAATGGCAGGCTGGCGACGCCAAAAAATCGGCCCCGGTTGAAGACTGGATCTTCAATACCGATAAGAAAAAGGCCATGGAGCGTGGCCCGTGGACTTACAACGGATCGATGTTCAACGACGGCCATTTCCTCGCGCAGATCGAAGGCGCGTTCGCCGCGCTCGTCACTTATCCGTCGGCCTTGATCAACAATCCGCGGCAAGGTAGCGATAACGACGCAATTTGGACGGTGAACGCGAAATCCGTGCCGGCGGTCAAAACACCGGTCGAAATCACCATCCAAATCCTGCCCGACGCTGCCGCCAAAGACGCCAAACCTACCCCATGAAGACACCCCTGCTCACCATCGCCGTTGCCGCCGCGCTGCTCAGCGCGCCGGTCGTCGCCCTGGCCGCCGAACCCGCGCCCCGCGATGAATCCAATCTCTCCGTCCGTAATGAAGTGCTGACGGCTATCAGCAAGGGCCTGGCTTGGCTGCAGAAGCAACAGCTGGCCGATGGTTCGCTGGCCAACCCGCTAAACGCCGTCCCTTCGACCGAACATCCGGCCCTGACCGCTCTGCCGCTGACGGCTTTCCACTACGAACCCACCGGCAAGGGCGGCAAGGAATACGCGGACGTATTGAAGAAGGGCTACGCCTACCTGCGCACCAAGGTGCAGCCCGACGGAGGCATCTACGGCAAAGCCCTTTCGAACTACAACACGTCCGTCTCGATGACGGCACTGCTCCAGAGCGATGATCCGCAGGACGAACCGATCATCAGCAAGGCCCGAGCGTTCATCGTTGCCCAACAGGCCACCGGCATGACCAAGCCCGGCACGGACGGCGGTTTCGGCTACGGTGCAGTCGGCACGAGCCCAAAGCGTGGCCATCCCGATCTCGACAATACCGTCATCGCCCTCGAAGCCCTGCGCGCTTACAAGAAGGCGCGTCCCAACACGGAAATCCCTGCCAGTCAGGATCTGAACTGGCAGGCCGCGATCGATTTCGTGACCCGCTGCCAGAATCTGCCCAGCCAGAACAAGATGGACTGGCCGAGCGACGATCCGGCAAACAAAGGCGGCTTCGTCTACTACCCCGGCTACAGCAACGCGGGCGAACAAGAACTACCCGGCGGCAAGAAAGCGCTACGCAGCTATGGTTCCATGACCTATGCCGGCCTGCTGAGCTTCGTTTACGCCGATCTGAAGAAAGAAGATCCGCGGGTGGAAGCGGCCCTCGAGTGGCTGTCCAAGAACTACACGCTCGAAGAAAATCCGGGCATGGGCCGCGCGGGGCTTTATTACTACTACCACCTGAGCGCCAAGGGTCTCGCCACCGCGAAGATCCGTGAGCTCCAGACGGGCGACGGCAAGAAAGTGAACTGGTCGCGCGATCTCGCGCTGAAGCTGATCAATCTGCAGAAGCCCGATGGCTCGTGGGTCAATGACACGCCGCGCTGGATGGAAGCCGATCCCGTGCTCGTGACCACCTACGGCGTCCTCACGCTGGAAATCATCTACAACCAGCTCTGAGCACGTACGGGCAGGGAATCTCAGCAGGAGTAAGCGGCGCGTGATTTGCGTTGTTGTTCATAAGCGCAATTGGCGCGACCCGGGTCCGGTGGTGAACGTGGGCGTCCACAACGCCCACGCCTTTGCCAGCATCGGCCACGAGACGCATTTCGTCGTAGGCGGTGGAGAACCGTCGGATACGGAAGAAGATCTGCGCCGTTTCTACGGCGTGGCTCCGCATCCGCAGCTCACGATCCACCGCGTCCCGCGACGCCGGATGTTTGGCGCGAATTCCAGCATGCCCATCTTCTGGCATGCCATGCGTCTCATCCGCGAACTCTCGCAGCGCGACGAAGTGGTAGCGATCGCCCGTGAACCCAGCTTCCTGCCTTACCTCGCCTGGCTCGGTCACAGCACCCGCCGTCACACGCTTTACGAGGCCCACAATTTCTTCGCCGACCTGAGTTGGCGCGAGGACAAGGTGCCCATGCGTGACCGGCGGGAAAGCTGGCTGGAACAAGCCTGTATCCCGCGATTGTCGGGTGTGATCTCGATCGTGGCCCCGCAGGCCGAGATGTACCGGAAGCGGTTCCCGAAAACCGGGGCACGCCCTTTCCCGCTCGGCACCGAACCGCTCTCTCCCGGAGACGTCGAAGCGCGCCGCCAGGAGCGCCGGGCCGTTTACGTCGGCCACATGCATACGTCCAAGGGCGTGAAGAACCTCATCGACGCCGTGTCGCCCGCCGACGGGGCATTGCGGGCCGCATTCTGGGGTGGTGGCGCGGAGCAGATGTCCAAATATCGCACCCGCCTGGAGGCGAAAGGCATCGATCGAGTGGAATTCGTCGCCTTCCGGCCACCGGAAGAACTGCAACGGGACCTCGCCACCAAAGCGAGCGTCGGCATCGTGGCCCTGCACGATACCTTCTACAACGCAAAGCTGACCTGCCCGGCCAAGGCCCTCGACTATCTCTCCCACGGCCTGCCGATCATCGCCAGCGACCTGCCGTCCAACCGCAGCGTGATCGGCGAAGGCGCCATCTACGTCCCGCCCAACGACACACCCGCCCTGCGCGCGGCGCTGCTGGCCCTGCTCGACGATCCCGCCGAATACCAGCGCCGCTCGGCACTCTCCTGGCAGCGCGCCCAGGAACTCGCTTGGTCCGAACGCGCCCGCCAAATCGTGGCCTGGGCACAGGAGTTGGATCCAAAATAAGAGGCAGTAAGTGCAACGGTGCCTTCTTGCGTAACGGCGAATGAATTCGCCGCCACGGGTCACCGGCGCGTCACCTCTTAATACGCAGCCATCTCGTCAGGGCTGCGAGGGCGACAGCGATTGCTCAAACACCTCACGCTTGAGGACGCCGACGAACGGCAGATTGCGATAGTGCTCCGCGTAGTCGAGGCCGTAGCCGATCACAAATTCGTTCTCGATCTCGAAGCCGACGAAGTCCGCTTCCAGTTCCTCGGCGCGCGGGCAGCGCTTGCTGAGCAATACGCATACGCGCACGCTCTTTGGCTCCAATTCGCGCCGGATGCGGCCGCAGATCGCATGCAGCGTCCGCCCGCTATCCAGAATGTCGTCGATAACCAGCACGTGACGTCCTTTCACGTCGGGCATGGAACTTTGGTCAAAGGTCACGACCCCGCTGCTCTCCGTGCCGCCATGGTAGCTGGAGACGCTCAGGCAATCGAGTTTCAGCGGCAGCGGAATACGGCGCAACAGGTCGGCGGCAAAGATCAGCGAGCCGTTGAGCACGGCCACCACGGTCAACTCCTGCCCGGCATAAAACTCGGTGATATCCCGCGCCATCTCATCCAGGCGCGAGAGGATCGTTTGTTCATGGAAAAGGATCCGTTCAACGTCGTCGCGCATGCCCGAGACATACCCTGAGCCGGTGGCAATGGGCATCAAAAAAGGTCGACGGCATCCCTCATTTTCGCCGCCGATAAATTGCTAGTCTCTCCGGGGACTTTCTGGCACATGCCGCGGATGTCTGCCCCGATCAGCGAACCGTCTTCCCGCCCTCCACACGAGCCGCTGTGGACCCGGTTGTGGCGGCTTGCGATCGTGCTGGCGGGGATCGCGGCCCTGCAAGGCGTCCTCTATGGCCCGTCGCTGATTGGGCAGAAGATCCTGCTTCCGCTCGAGATCCTGGCGGAACGCAGCATCTATCTCCCGGCCACGCCGGAAACCGCGAAGATTCCTCCCCACGACTCTAGCTTCAGCGATCTCATCTATCAATTCGAGACGGACCGGCTTTTCGCCACTTCGGAACTGCATGCCGGTCGATTCCCCTTTTGGGCGCCCTATCAGTTTGCGGGCGCCCCCTTCGTCTGGCCGAAATACTCGCCCTTCCTGCTATTCCAGTGCCTCACTTTTTCGCCGGTGATTGTCGCCTGGGCACAAATGCTTGTCGCCCTCACCACCGGACTCGGCGCTTACGCCTTCCTGCGCCGGGCGGTCGGCGTGAGCTTCTGGCCCTCAGCCGTCGCCGCCTGGATCTGGCCCCTCACGGGCTTCTTCATTTTCTGGCAGGGCTTTCCCACCTGCGCCGCTGCCTATTGGTTGCCGTGGCTGCTGCTGGCGGTGCACGCCACGGTGCGACGCCCGCGTTCTGCCGCACCCGTCTGGCTGAGCGTGGTCACGATGCTCACACTCGTCAGCGGACACATCGACGTCGCCGGACAGGTGCTGCTCATCTCCGGTTTCTATGGCGTGTGGCGACTTGGCGTGGAATACGGTCGGCAGCTTTGGGCCGGCCCCTCGCGGCAGGCCGTGCTTTTTCTCACGCTCGGCTGGGTCTGCGGATTTCTCCTGGCCGCGCCCCACGTCATTCCCTTGCTCGAATACGCGAGTGGTGGCGCCCGAATGGTCAAGCGCAGCAGCCATGCGATCGAGGAACGTCCGCCCGGAACTTTGCGCGACCTGCCCACGATCGTTCTGCCGGATCTGTACGGCTCAAGCGCGTCCAACAGCATCCGTCTGACGAGCGTTGCCGCGGAAAGTCCTTCCGCAGGCTACATGGGCTTGCTAGCCACGCTCTGCCTAGCGCCCCTGGCCTGGTCCGATCGGCAACGCCGTGCGCAAACCTGGTTCTGGCTCGTCATCGCCATTTTCGGCATGGCCTGGTGCATCGGGCTACCCGGGATTGTCTCCCTGCTCCGCCTGCCGGGTCTTCGCATGATGTCTCATAATCGGCTCGTTTTCGCCACGGCCTTTGCGGTGCTCACCATCAGCGCGATCGGATTCGATGCCCTGCTCCGGGGAGAGGTCCGCCGTCGACTCTGGCATCTGCTCCCAATCCTCACCTTGGCTGGACTGGGAGGCTGGTCTTTCTGGCGCGCGCTCCACATGCCGACCACCCTCGGGGCCAGCCTCACCGCCGCGATTCAAAACGGCCACCCCATCTCCGGTATCACCACACCGGAAGCCGTCGGGGTCGTGCAACGTTGGTTTGCGCAATCGAACTACGTGGCCGCATCCCTCTGCCTGATCGGCCTGGCGTTCTGGCTGTGGATCCTTTCTACCCGCCATCCCGCTCTTCGCCGGATCCTCGCGCTCTCGCTGGGCGCAACGCTCATCGCCGATCTGCTTTGGTTTGCGCATGGTCGTAACGCCCAGGCGGACCCAGCCTGGTATTACCCTCGTATCGACGTGCTCGAAAAACTGGCCGCCGCGCCTCCGGGCCGCGTTCTCGGCTTTGCCTGCCTCCCTGCACAGCTTCCGATGACGCACGGCCTGAATGACGTCCGCGGTTACGACTCCATCGACCCCGGCCGTTTCATCGCGCTCCTGCAGCTAGCGGAGCAACCCGGCCAACACCAAACGACTTACGCGTCGACCCAGACTTTCATGCCCAAGGCGGTGCCCGCTCCGCCCGACGGCGTGCACCTTCCTCCAGTCCTCGACCTGCTCGGCGTGCGTTACCTCATTTTCCGCGGCAATCCTCCCGCGAACATTCAGCCACCCTTCCGTGGAGTGGATTACTGGGCGGTGATCAACCACGAGGCCCTGCCCCGGCTTTTTATTCCCCGCCGGGTGGAAACGGTCGCCAACGATGGCGAACGCCTCCTCCGCATGGGCGCCCCGAATTTCCAACCCCGCGACGTGGCCTTCGTCGAGACCCCGCTGAGACTCCCGGACAATGCTTCCGGCACGGCCGAGATCGTCTCCGAAATCCCCACTCATCTGACCGCCACGGTGGAGATGCCCAAACCGGGCCTCGTGGTCCTGGCGGATCATTACGATGCCGGCTGGCAGGCCTATCTTAATGGGGCTCCGGCGGTCCTGCTGCGCACCGACCATGCCTTGCGCGGTGTCGTCGTGCCGACGGGAAAATGGAAACTCGAATTCCGCTACGAACCGGCCAGCGTCACCCTCGGCTTTACCCTGGCCGGCATCGCCCTCCTGGCCTTGGCCGGATGGAGCTTCGCAAATCGCGTTGCGTGGCGCGCGGCGAGTGCGTAAACCGAAAGCCCTTCTTTCCGAGAAACCAACCCAACAAATCATGTCCTGCTACCATCCCTCCATCGAAGGCGCCCAACACGGGGCCAAATCCCTCGCAGACTTCCTCGCCTACGCCAAGCGCAGCGGCGCCAGCGGTGCTCAGCCCAGCAACTACATGCTGCAGGGTGGCAAGCTCTTCAAGTCGGCCAAGGAGATCAAAGCCACTTTCGCCGACGCTGGTCTCTCGATCGATGGCGTCTCCGCGCACTGCCCGATCTGGGTGCACACCACGGCCTGGACCGAGTCCCCGACCATCCGCCCTTTCATTCCCGCCGACGTCGCCAAGAAGTCCCCGGCCGAAATCGAAAAGTGGGCCGAGAACTATGTGCTGAAGCTCCTCGATCTCGTCGCTGAGCTCGGGATCAAGGTGCTGCCGATGTTCTGGGGCACCGCTTATGGCTGGGAAATCGCCACGGGTTACCCATGGGGCTTCTGGGCCGGTCCCGGCTACGACCTGATCAAGGAAGGCAACGAGCGCTTCGTGAAAAAGACGAAGAAGATTCGCGATCACGCGCGCAAGCTCGGGATCAAGCTCTGCCATGAGATCCATCCAGGCACGGGCGCCTCGACCGCCGATGATTTCCTGAATCTCGTGAAGATCACGGACAACGACTCCACGATGGCGGTCAACGCCGATCCTTCGCACTGCTGGGAAGGCGAATCCTGGGAAAGCCGCTTCCTCAAGGTCGGCCAATATATCTACGCCGCCCACGTGAAAAACTTCACCATCCGCGCCGGCTTCCCGCTGCGCACCATGAACCCGGACTGGACCGGCCGCGCCATGCAGTTCACGGATCTGCCGAGCGGCGATCTGAACATGAACCGCTACGTCGAGCTCCTGCTCCTCGTCGGTTTCCCGAGCCGCTACTGCCAACTCCAGGGCACCAAGACGGCCCCGCTGGTTGTCGAAGCCGAGAGCGCCCATCGCGATCTCGACTCGACCAGCGCCAACGGCATCGGCTACGTGCGCGACAACCTCCTCATCAAACCGGCCGCCGGCAGCTTTGAGGACGGCATGGGCGCGTAGTTCCGGTTCGCCTCGATCCGTTTCATCTACGGGCCGCGTCGCAAGACGCGGCCCGTTTTGTTTGTGCGGATCTCGCACCGAGGAAAGGCGCTCGGCATGTCACTGACACCCGTCATGCACCGGCGGGAGCGGGAGTCTCGTTTCTCTTTGCTACTCCGTGACGGCGTCAGTGCCGTCCCCGCCGATGCAAATTGGAAAATGGGGCACGGGCTTTTTGTGGGTGACCGAAAGGAACCAACCCCACTTCCGGCCACCCATTCGTTTGACTCTGCTGATTCGCACCGCCGCCCGATTTCGGATGCACCCGCACAACCAAAGAAGCTAATGGAAAACTCAAAGACACAAAGACTCGAAGCCCACCATCGGCCCCTACTCAGTCCATCCTCCAATCACACGCTCTCCAAATCTCCAAATCACCCCTCCCTCACCACCCAGTAGGTTTGTTTATGCCCGAGTTCCTCAAACTCCTTCACTCGGCTCTGCGCCTCCGCGTGTGAGAGCCCACTCGCGATCTCAAAGCGGTTCCCATTGTCATCTAGCCTCACCACACACCACCCGGCGTATTCCTCTGCCTCCGCCGATTTTCCACCGACGCCGCCGGCGGGTCCGTTGTTGTCAGATTCAGACATCACAATGAACTCGACCCTACCCAGCCGACCTTGCGTTGGCCAGACGTTCCCGATCAGTCGTGTCGTGCGTCTAACGCCTCAGGCACGAGCGTGAATAGCTCCGTGGGCCGCCGCACACCGCGCAGAGCAAAGCGCCCCACCGAGACAAAACATTTCCGCTCCTCCGCAGGCAGGGCCTCGACGAAGGCCTGCGAAGCCAGCAAGTCACGATCGACCGACCGGCACATGGAAACGATCCGGCTCACTTCATTGACCGCCGGGCCCACCACGGTAAAATCGAGGCGATCGTCACTGCCGATATTGCCGTAAAACACTTCGCCGATGTGTAGGCCCAGCCGCACATCCGTCACCGGCCGATCTTCCGCCCGGCGGCGGGCATTGAGTCCGACCAATTTCCGCCGCATCGCCTCCTCAGCCTGCAGCGCACCGCGCACCGCCTGGGCAACGTCGTCCGTCTTGAAAATCGCCAGGATGCCATCGCCAATCAGTTTCAGCACATCCCCGCCCGCTTGATGCACCGCCGAGATCACGGCCTCAGCGTAATCGTTGAGCAGCGGCAAGATCTCGCCGGGATCTGAAGCGTCCGTGATGGAAGTGAACCCGCGCAGATCGGAGAACCAGAGCACGGCATTGATTCGATCGGTGACCCCGCGAGTAATCCGCCCACTCAGCACTCGGCGCCCGGCGTCTTTGCCCAGGTAAACGTCCACCAGCGTACCTGCGATCCGAGCCAACGATGCCGCCTTCAAGGCGAGAGCCAGCGGAGGCAACAACTTCCGTAGAGCGGCACAGTCCGCATCGCAAAAGCCCTCCGCGTTCCGCGTCGTCCAGTGAGAATAGATGCAATCCATTTCCCCGACGGAGCCACCGCCGGTGAAGCGATGAACATGCGCCACGAAATCGGTGTGCCCCTGGCCGTGCAGTTCGTCGAGCAAGAGGAAGTCCCGCGGTTCGCCCTGACCGATCCGGCGCCGCACTTCGGAATCACCGGTCTGCGATAGATGATAGAATGCGCTGCGCTGCCAGCGGTCCGCATCCTCGCCCTCCATGCTGGTGCTGCCGTATTCGATGATGGGTTCACGCGCCAAGCCGTCATTGCGCCAGCAAAATGCCCGACCTTCCCAGATGGGATGCAGCGTATCCACGACGGCCATCGCGGAACCCAGCGCCAGACCATTCTGCGCACAGCGCTCACAGAAACCATCGAGCAGCGCCGTTTCATTGGCGCCCGTCAGTCCCTGCTGCACGATCCAACAGGCGATTTCGTCGAGCTCGCGATCGTTCATTGAAGATAACGATTAACCCAGACGAGGCCGAAAAAGCACGTCTTCCTCGCGGGCTTTGTCGCTAGCGCATCGCGCTAGTTCGTAAAGCCGGGTCGGTCGGCTCGGATGCGTTTCGAAAAATCCGGATCCTGATCTGCCGCCTTGGCCGCGGCATTGACTAGTGCACGCTTCCGCAGCTTGGCGAACGGCAGGTCGCCGGCGAACGCGTGTTTCTCGTAGAGCATCTGGTCTCCGTAGCCGTTGAAGAGCATCCGCCAGTCCCACGGCGCCCGCTCCGCGGCAGCGCGCTGGGTCCGGATGTTGGTCGTGCAATTCGTGGTCGCGGCATTGTACCAGCGCGCCTTATCGCGCAGCGTATTCATGGCCTCGACATATTCCATGAAGCGTTCCCGCACCGCCACCGGGGGGGCCGTGAGGCGATAGAGAAACACCTCTTCGCCAATCCGATAGTTCGTCCGCACGCGGAGGACATCGCGCTCATCGGCGCAGACGTAAATCAGCTCGAACTGCCGATAAAGTCCGCCGATCGCGGAATAAGTTTCCCCGATTTCCTTGCGCGTCTCGATGGAGAAACAAACTGGTGGAGCGTCGTCGAACTGAAAGCTCGCAATCGGATGTGCCATCCACGCGGAGCCCCAGTAGTTGATCGCCAGGTCGAGATGTTTGAGGCGCGAAAGGTCCACCGTGCGTGTCTCCCAGCGCGGGGTGTAGTCGAACTCGGTGCGGTAATCACAGTTGCGCACGTTGTGCAGTGTGACCTTGTCCCCATCGATTTCGGCCCAGGGAGTGTTCGCGACATCCGGCTGCCAGGCGCGATCGTTGGAAGGCTGCAGTGTGCGCCACCAGCCCAGCACCACCACGAATCCCGCCACCAGCACTCCCATCTTGCGCCAGCGTCCGCGGACGAGCACGACGACCGCGACCGCTGCCAGCGCGTAGATTGCCGCCAGCGGCTGCTTCAACGCAGCGAACGGGAAATCGTACCACAACGCCCCGAACGCCCAGGCGGTCATTCCAAACACGATCGGCCAAAGCGGGATCGCCAGGAGCGTGCTCCACCATGGCACGCCGGATTTCGAATCGTGAGCAGCGCTGGACATAGGCGTTATTGGGCCGAGGCCTGCGCCGTGAGGATATTAAAGCCCGCGCTGCTGCGCGTGTTCCGGTTCACGGGCTGATCCGTGATGATCAGCGTCGTCCCGGGCGACACAACCGCCCGGGCCTTGGCCAAGAATTCCGGCGGGATGGCCAGGTGCTTGGAGAGGTCTTTGAGATCGGGCGCGCGGGAATCGTCCGCACTGCCCAGCGCCTGCCATTCGTGGCTGCCGTCCGAATTTGTCTGCGCCAAGGCCGCATAGGCGTAGTTTCCGGCAATCCGCTTGGCACCCACCGCGTGCACTTCGGCGCGACCGATCTCCACCCCGTCGCGATACACGTAGGCCTGGTCGTCCGCGCTGCTGTACAGGATCGAAACCGGCCCGGAGGGCGCCTTTTCCGGTTTCCACACATACTCGCCTTGCGCCAGTTCCGGCGCAGCTTCCGTTTCCTTGCCCGTGAGCAGCAACCCAGGGCGCGTCGTCGTTCCCGTCGCGGCTTTGCCGTCCGTCACGACCACGGTCGAGCCCTTGGACGTAACGGTGTAGAGCTTCTCCGCGAAATCGAGCGGCAGCCGCACGCACCCGTGAGACGCCGGGTAGCCCGGCAGATTGCCCGCATGCATCGCCACGCCGCCCCAGGTGAGGCGCTCCATGTAAGGCATCGATGCGCCTTTGTAGATGCTCGAAGTGTGCTTCACGTTTTTCTCCAGGATGGTGAAGACCCCGGTGGGCGTCCGATGCCCCGGCTTCCCCGAGCTGATCGTGGAACGCCCAATGCGGATGCCGTTGCGATACACATACAGCTTCTGCTCCTGCAGGCTGACGATGACTACCACCGGCCCCCCGGGCGAAATCTCGGGCTTCCAGACATAGTCGCCGGCTTTCAATTCCGGCGCGAGGGGCTTCTGTTCCTTGCCTTTGGTAAAGGATTCGGCATGGCCGGTGGGAAGTGCGGTGAGCGCGAAGAGCGAAATCGAGAGTAGGACGATGGCTTTCATGAGTTCGACGGCAACGGTCTCTATCGAGTCTGCGCAGATAGGGCCAGACGGATCGAACACGACGATAAACGAATGTTACCGGCCCCTTTTCCCAGAATTCGCGAATCCGGTGTCCTACCCACGCCCCGCCAATCGTCATCTCTTTGAAAGGCCCGACTCCCATGAAATCCAAAACCCCATCCAAAGCGCCCAGAAAGGCACGCCCGTTGCCGCCAATCGTCTCCGCCGCCGAATGGCAGAAAGCCCACCGCAAGATCCTCGCGAAAGAAAAAGCAGCCACCCGAGCCCGCGATACCCTGGCCGCGGAACGTCGGCGGCAGCCCATGGTGGAAATCGACAAGGACTACACCTTCCGCGGCCCGAGCGGTCCCGTTTCGCTCCTCGATCTCTTCGAAGACCGTCGCCAGCTTTTGCTTTACCACTTCATGTTCGCGCCGGGTGTTGGGGGCTGGCCAAACGCCGGCTGCCCCGGATGCTCCATGGTCGTCGATCAGATCGGCCACATCGCCCATTTCCATGCTCGGGACGTTTCCTACGCCCTGGTGTCGCGCGCCCCGCTGGCGAAGATCAAGGCCTACAAGAAACGCATGGGCTGGGAGCTCCCTTGGGTGTCGTCCGAGGAGAGCGATTTCAACGACGACTTTGGCGTAACCACCGATGACGGCGAAGACTTTGGGCTCAGCGTCTTTCTCCGCGACGGGGATCGCATCTTCCGCACGTATTTCACCAACGGCCGCGGCGTGGAAGCGCTCGGCAGTGTCTGGAGCTACCTGGACCTGCTGCCCTACGGACGCCAGGAGACGTGGGAAGATTCTCCGGCAGGCTGGCCGCAGTCATCGCCGTATGAGTGGTGGCGGCGCCACGATGAATACGACGATGGGAAATGAACTCGACCACAGAGCGGGAACTCACAATTGCCTTTCTCTGCGCCTCCGCGTCTCTGCGTTTTAAATCCTCTTCCCGTTTCAGGCCAGCCAGCGTTGCACGAGTTCAGGCATCACTACGTCCGCGGAGCCCGTCATCGCTCGAAAGCCGGCCGGGGGCTGACTGTGGTTCAGGTCCACGATCCATTTCTCCGCGGTGGCAGGCGCGTAGCTGATGAATCCGGCCGCGGGATACACGACCAGCGAGGTTCCCACGACGACCAGTTTATCAGCCGCCTTGATTTGGGCCACTGCCTCCGCAGCATTCATGATGTTCTCGCCGAACCACACGATGTGCGGGCGCATTTGTCCGCCCTTGGGGCATACGTCCCCGAGTTGAATCGGCGCCCCGCCGATATCCTGGATGAACTCGTCATCCTCCGAACTGCGAGCCTTGCGGAGCTCGCCGTGCAGATGGATTACCTGGCTCGATCCCGCGCGCTCGTGCAGATCGTCCACGTTCTGGGTCACCACCACCACCTCGTAATGCGACTCCAGCGCGGCGATGGCCTTGTGCCCGGCATTGGGCTCCGCGACGGCAGCCTTGGCGCGCCGCTCGTTGTAAAATTCCAGCACCACTTCCGGATGTTCTGCCCAAGCCTCCGGCGACGCCACTTCCTCAAACCGGTATTGTTTCCACAAGCCGCCATTGTCGCGGAAGGTCGCCAGGCCGCTCGGCGCGCTCATCCCTGCGCCGCTGAAAATCACAATCTTCTGAGGATTCATCGGGACAACGTTAGGCAAAGAAAATGGCGAGAGCCATCCGTGACTTCACGTTTCCTCGAGCTTCACCGCCCGCAATCGCAGCGCGTTGGCAATCACCGACACCGAGCTCAAGCTCATCGCGGCGCCGGCCAGGATCGGACTCAGCAGCCAGCCAAACATCGGATACAGCAACCCCGCCGCCACGGGGATCCCCACCGAGTTGTAGATGAACGCGAAGAAGAGATTCTGCCGGATATTTCCCATCATCGCACGGCTGAGCCGGATGGTCTTCTCGATCCCACGCAGATCCCCCTGCAACAGCGTCACTCCCGCGCTCTCCATGGCGACATCCGTGCCCGTTCCCATGGCGATCCCGACATCCGCCGCGGCGAGGGCCGGCGCATCGTTGATCCCGTCACCAGCCATGGCGACGATCTGACCGGCTTCTCGCAGCTTGCGCACGCGCTCGTGTTTGTGCTGCGGCTCCACGCCGGCTTCGACCTCATCAATCCCCAGCTTGGATGCCACCGCCCGGGCGGTGCGTTCATTGTCGCCAGTGAGCATGATTACTTTGAGGCCCAGCGCATGGAGTCGGCGGATCGCTTCGGCCGCCGATTCCTTGATTGGATCGGACACGACCAACGTTCCCGCCGCGTTTCCGTCGACCGCGACAAACATCGCTCCCTCTCCTTGCGCTTGCCGCTCGCTCACTTTGCTTTCGAGCACGTCGAGATCGCGCACTCCCTGGTCCCGCAGAAACGCCGCCTTTCCCACCAGGACACTGCGCCCCTCGACCATCCCACTCACGCCGCCGCCCGTTGTGGATTCAAACTGCTCCACGCTCGGAATCGAAAATTTCCGTTCCTCCGCGCCGCGCACGATGGCCGCCGCCAGCGGGTGTTCGCTGTGCGCTTCCACCGCCGAAGCCACTCGCAGAAGTTCATCCTCGGAAAGCGAGCCCGCGACGATGACCTCGGTCAACCGCGGTTTGCCCTCGGTGAGCGTGCCGGTCTTATCGACGACGAGCGTATTCACTTTCTCCATGTGCTCGATGGCCGCCGCATCCTTGACCAACAGACCCGCCTGCGCTCCACGGCCCACGCCAACCATAATCGACATCGGCGTCGCCAAACCCAGCGCACAAGGACACGCGATGATCAGCACCGCCACAGCATTCACAATGGCATGCACGTAACGAGGCTCCGGTCCGACCCACGCCCACGCGACAAAAGTCAGCACGGCCACAGCCAGGACGGCCGGCACAAACCACGCCGCCACTTTGTCCGCCAGCCCCTGGATTGGAGCCCGGCTGCGTTGCGCCTGCGCGACCATATCAATCATCTGCGACAGCATCGTATCGCTGCCCACCCGCTCCGCTTCCATGAGGAAGCTGCCGGTGCCATTGACGGTGCCACCGCGAACGGTGTCTCCGGTCTCCTTCGCCACCGGCATCGATTCGCCGGTGAGCATTGATTCATCCACACTCGTCCGGCCTTCGAGAAGCCGTCCATCCACCGGCACTTTCTCCCCGGGTCGGACGCGAAGGCGATCCCCGCGCTGCACCTCATCGAGCGCCACTTCGCGCTCGGCGCCTTCGCGGACCACGCGCGCGGTCGGAGGGGCCAGGTCGAGCAGCGCGCGAATGGCGTTCCCCGTGCGACTGCGCGCACGCAGCTCCAGCACCTGCCCAAGCAGCACCAGGACGATGATCATCGCTGCCGATTCGAAGTAGATGCCGATGCGCCCGTGGTGCTGGAACGATGGTGGGAATAACCCCGGCGCGAGCATGACCACTGCGCTGTAAATCCAAGCCACACCAACGCCCATGGCGATGAGAGTGAACATATTGAGGTGCCGGTGGACGAGTGACTGCCATCCACGTTCAAAGAATGGCAACCCGGCCCAGAGCACTACCGGCGTGCTGAGCGCGAATTGCAACCAGCGCGACGGATCACTGTCGAACCAAGCCGGAGCGCCCGGGAAAAGATGAGCCATCGCCAGGAGGAATACCGGCAGCGTCAGTGCGCCGCCGATCCACATCCGCCGCGTCATATCGCGCAGCTCCGCATTGTCATCTTCGCTCTCCGGCGCGGGCGTTTTCGGCTCCAGCGCCATGCCGCAGATCGGGCAATTCCCCGGCTGATCCTGCTGCACCTCCGGGTGCATCGGGCAGGTGTAAATGGCCTTGGGTTTCCAAGAGGGATTGCGCTCCAGCGCCATCCCACACTTCGGGCAAGAACCCGGCTTGTCGGATTCCACGCCCGGGCACATGGGGCAGAAATACTTGGCTGCGCCGGAAGGCTTCACCTCTCCATGCGCGTGGGGGTGTCCATGTCCGCCGCAGCACCCGTGGGAATCGTGAGGATCCTTGGCCGGCGTAGGCACAGGCACGGCGGCTTCCTTCTTTTCGGGCGCACCGCCTCCGCAGCAACTGTGCGCTACGGGTTTGGGTTCTGGCTTCGCCGCTTTTCCGCCCCCACAGCAGGAGTGCGTTTCACCGTCCGTTTCGGATTCAGGAGTCTTCATGGAAAAATCAGGCGCGGGTGTCGCAGTGGCAATCCAGGCATCCGTGCGTGGCACAAAGCTGGCAGGTTTGTTCGAGGCGTTCGCGGAGTTGCCGACGGGCCCGATGCAGCCGCACCTTCAAATTCCCCCGCGAGATGCCAATCCTTTGTGCGACCTCTTCGGCGGGCTGTCCTTCGAGGTCCGCCCATTGCAGCACCTCCGCATATTCCGGCCGCATCGTCGGCAGAATCCCGCGAAAACACGCGCACGCCGCGCGCTCAATTTCCTCCGCTTCCGCCGTCTCCATTTCCGCCGCGTAACGCTCCTGCCCTCTCGTGCGGACTTCATCCCGGCGGTGCAGGTCGGCCAGCACATTGCGCAGAATGCGGTAAAACCAGCCCAGCAGATTCTCGTCGTGCGAAAGCGTCTGCTCGCTCTTCAACGCGCGCAACAGACTCTCCTGCACTGCATCCGCCGCCAGGTGCTCGTCTCCCAGCCGTCGCCGGGCAAAATTTTGGAATGCGCCCAGATTGGCGAGCAAAGTCGTCGCCAGTGCGTCGGGCAGGTCTGTTTGGGAATCGAGCATCGAGAGGTTCATTCTACCCTATGCCAACGCATCCGGGCAAAAACGGTTACAGTCACCACCCTATTTCAAAATAGGCGCCTCGGCGCAGGTAAAAACCCAGGTTGCGCATCGCCGTCAGCAGCCGATGGTTGCCGTAGGCGGATGAATGGGAATGCCTCATCATCCGTCGGAACAGCCCATGAACGCCCCGTGCTTCTCTGCGTCCTGGCGAACGCCCGTGCTGGCCGCGCTCTTTTTGCTCGGACTCGTGGGCAGCGAAGCAGAAGCGGCGTCTCCCGGATATTCCGTGGAGATCGATCTCCAAGAGCAGCAGGCATATCTGCTGCGCGATGGGCGCAAGATCCTAGAGAGTCCCATCTCCAGTGGACGTGCCAATCACCGGACACCCACAGGAAGCTTCCAAGTGATCGAGAAGGACTTGGATCATCATTCCACGCTTTATGGAAAAATCGTCGATCGCCAAGGGAACACCATCGTCTCAAATGCCGACGCTGACATGGCAGTGCCCCGGGGCGCGAAATTTGTGAATGCCCCAATGCACTACTTCATGCGGTTCAACGGTTCCGTCGGCATGCACGCGGGCTATCTCCCCGGCTACCCCGCATCCCACGGATGCGTCCGCATGCCGCGACAATTCGCAATCGCCTTCTACAATGCGGTCGAGGTCGGCACACCGGTCACCGTCTTCGGCACCACCGGCCGGCCCCGTCTGTCACGCTCGGACCAAGATTCCTCTCGCGCGATCCGCTGAAGTCTTGAGCCTTCCCAAAAGCTACGCCTCCTTTTTCTTCACCAGCCCAGCCCCTGCCAATGCGGCAACGTGCAACACGAATCCCCAAACCAGCGCGGAAAACACCCAAGCAAACCACCGGTGCTCGTTCCCCATCCAGGCCGAGGGCAGAAAGAACACATGCACCGCTTGGAGGAGTCGATAAAGCCCTAGCTCGAACAAGCGCCGCGTCACCGCCGCCGACACCTGTATCGCCCCCAGGTGGAAGAGGAACTGCGACAGGGACGCAATCACCACGGCCACCAACGAACACCACGCGATCCCAAGAAGGTGTTTCTTCCCCCGAGAACTTAGAACAGTTCCTGACGTTGATTGGGAGATAGGCGCTGCAATCATAGCGAGATAGGAGAAGGACCGCCCGGCAAGCAGACTCAGCCTGCTACTTTTTGCCCAGCAGAATCGGATACGGCGGATCGTATTTATTGCAGCGCAGGCGGAAGGTTTCGCCTTTGCGCACTTGCTTGGAGAAGACCGTTTGCTGCCGCCCATCGCCCTTCACCAAATCGCCGCCCAGCTCGTTCTTGCTCATCATGTGCCAGCCCTTGGTCTTGAACTTGCGCTCGTCCCAATCTTCGTCGTCCCATTTGCCGCCCTTGTTTCCCTGGTAATCGTAATTGCACGCCACCAGCAGATAGCCGTCGCCCGTCACCTTGATATCCGCCACCCCGGTGGTGCCACCGGTCGGCATGAAGATCGACGCTCCGTTTGCCGTTAATTGCGCTGGAACCTTGGCCCACCCTTTCTGGTCCGTCCCCGCGACCAACGGCGCGGGACTCATGTTAATGATCTCGATCGTCGCAGGAGTGCGGCGCAAGGCTTCCCAATCGGCAGCCAAGGCCGGCACACAAAGCGCGATGGCAGTGGCAGCAAAACAGATTTTGGTGGCGTTCATCATAGGGGGATTTCCACGGGTAGAGGAGTGTGGGATACCGTTCGCGACTCAGAACCTGCCTCTGTCAGGTCCGAGACTCTATCGAATACGCCCTTGGTCGATCCCTTGGAATACAAAAAAGGCCGGCCGCTTGATCAGCGCACACGCATCGGTCACGGTCACGACTTCCCGGGACGCCCGAAGCGGCAGCGAGGCCTTTTGATATGTCGGATCTTGCAAGAGCTTCAGCCCCAGCACGCCGTAGAGGCGACCGGCGAGCGTTCCTTCCACGGCCAGCTTTTGACAATTCTCCTTGGCTTCCGGGGCCTTCACGATTTTCCGAAATGCGATCTCCGTGTCGCTGATCGTCGCCCCTGCGCCGGTAGCTCCGATGCTAAACCATTCCGTACTGCGGACCGTATCGTAGTCGCTGAGCGTAGGCGGCGTCTCGGCCATGGCCTGTTGCACCAGGAAACCGCCAACCAGGATGAGCAGCATCTTTTTCATGGGGGATGAGAAGACGGAGAGGTGACTACTCTTTCTACCATAGTCTCCCGTCCCTTCGACACAATTCCCCTGGGTCGCGATTTCAGGCCGCCGACAAACCGGCCACCTCCGCGCGTAACTCCGGGAAAAAAGCCGCAAAATCCGCCCGAAATGCATCGTAATCGCGCTCAAGAACCCCCACCGCCGGAACCAGATCCACCGGCCGACGAAACCGCGAACTGATGCCCTCCAGGGCCCGGGTGATTCCAGCGAGATCCCGGTAGCCGCATAGCCAGTCATCCGTCCGCATTGCATCGAGCCGTTCAAAGGCCTCTTGCGCGATATAGGGGCGCACACGATCGAATGACGCATACACCTCGACGGCAAACTGCGGAAGTGGCGTCGCGGAATGCGATTCCCATTCCCGGGCGAGAATATGGTCGTAGAAAACGTCCGTCAGGATGCCGCCGAACCGGCGCAAAGAATTGTCGAATCGCCCGATACTTCGTCGGACTACAGGATGGCGGTCGGTAAAGGCGTCGATTCTCCGATGCTGCCGTACCCCACCCTGAAACTCAGCCGGCAGCGCCGCGAGTTCCCCGATCGACAACAGATCCGGCAAAAGATTCCCCACGAGAAAGCAGGGATTCCGCTCAGACAAATACAGATGCGCCAGCCAATTCATGAATCGATCAATAGGTGGTTTTCGCGGCCGGCAACGCGCCTGCCCGCCTCAACATTCCATCACTTGCCACCCGGCTCAACTTCTGGCCATCGGCTCGATCGTGTAGAGCCTGCTAAAACGAGGAACAAAACGTCAATCGATGCCCGTCGGGATCCGTAATCACAAATCGGCTGTAGCCGTGCGGAAACCCCTTGAAGGGTTCAACGAACGGTTTCCCTGCCAACTGCCATTTTGCAAATAAGCCATCAAGGTCCGACACCCAAATCCGCATCTCCTGCGGGACGATCGGCCCCTCCCGCAGTCGCACGTAAAACTCGATTGCCGGAGGCTGATAAATCAGCGGACTCCGCACCTTGCGGATCCCCAGCGTCACAAACCGGCCCGTCATTCCCTGCTCATGCCCGCCGCGAATCGCCGCGCCGAGTTCCTGTGTGTAAAACTCCACCGAGCGTTCCACATCGGCAATCCACAAGGTCGGCTCGATCGTGATGAATGTAATTTCCTCGAAATTCATGCCTCTATTTGCTTCGGCAGCTCGGGCTTATACCGACTGATCCTCGACTGGCCACACCTTTCCACTCCGCTGCGTATCCAGTCGATAGTCGGAATACCGGCGCTGGAATATCTCGCGTCCGAGGCGCTCCGCGGCCGCCGTCGGTTCGCCCGGATCCCGCGTCACTTCGCTCCGGCTGTTACCCACGCCGCGGACGATTCCCACAAATTCCGAATGGGTGTAGCGCGCGTATTCCTGGATCTGGTGAATGATGCCGAGCGATGCGCCCGGATATGTCTCCTCGGACGCGAGCACGAGTCCGATCCGCTTGCTGGACATCTTCGCAATCACTTGGGCGGAGTCTGGATAAGAAGCCGCGTAATAGCAAAACGTCCGGTCGAAAAATGCCTTGGTTTGCGCCGAGAGCCCATACCAATACACTGGCGAGCAAAAGACCACGCCCTCTGCGGGAAGAAAGTCTTCGAAGAACAGACTCCGGAAGCGATCATCGATCGAGCACTCGCCGTCTGGGCGCCGACAAGCTCGGCAATCGCGCAGAAAACTGGAGATGTAGTCATCCACAAAACGGACCGTCACCTCCGCTCCCGCCGCCTCCGCCCCACGTTGCACGGCGGACGCCAGCGTCGCCGAGTTTCCTGTGCGCCGCGGGCTGCCGACGAGAACGAGAAGTTTGGATGCTCCACTCATGGAAGCGACCATACGCACAGGAATGCGAAAATCGCGAGAGGCACCTATGATTCATCTCCCGCTCGTTGACTCCGCCCGGCAGGCAACGCATCGTCTCCCCATGTTCCTCAAATCATTGTTTTTGAGCCTCGGTCTGTTGGCGTGCGCAGTGGTCCACGCGGAATCGGTCCCCGATAAAGCCACGTCGATCAAAACCGGGAAGGATTTGCAACGCGCCGTTCGCCTGGCACTCCGCACCTACGACGGAGAAAAGCTCAAGACGGAGCAGGAACGCACGGATGCCAGCCACGCCCGCGGTTACTTGAAAGGGGTCAAGGAAGCGAGCTGGATCCTGGATTACGCCAATGACGGCGTGCCCTACATTCTGCCGACGAACATCACCAACCAGCAACTGGCCCAAGTCATCCTGCACTACCTCTCCCAGCATCCCGAAAAGCAGGACAAGGCATCCTACCAGGTCGTGGCCCTCGCGCTGACGGAGGCTTTCCGCAATCCGAAATGGAAACCGCTGTCGGACGCCGCTCCCGGGACACCGAAGGCGGAAGGAGACGACTAACGTCTTGCGGGCGCACCGAGAACGGCGCGCCCTCGCGAGATCTCCACTCGGATCGCCCTGACCCATCAATAGGGCTGACACCTAAGTCCCCTCGTGCCGCATCGACCGATGCGAGGGTATGAAACTTTTCATCTGCGCTCTACCCATCGCGGTTTGTCTGGCTTGCTCCGCCATTGCGGCCGAACCGCCTGTGACTTCCAATCCCGCGGTCGCTGGTGACGGCGTCCAAGTCGGCGTCGGCAAACGCGACGGGATCACCGTTTCCGGTCGCGAAGCGTACGTGACGAAAAACGGTGCGACCGAAAAACTGACCAAGGACCTCGTCCTGCCCTCGGGCGTGGTAGCACGCCCGGACGGGACGATCGTGTCGCGCTCTGGCGCCGAGGTGCCTCTGCGCGCCAGCCAACTACTGACCTTCGACGGAACCGTCGTTGAAATTCCGCCGGATCCAAACGTCAATCCGGCTCCGCCGAGCAATGTCCAAGTGACCACCGAGGTCCGCTCTACGGCCGTTCCCACGACGGCGAATGTGCGAGTTGCCGGAGCTGACTTGGTTTTCCTCGCCGGCAATGGACAACCCTTCATGGGGACGATCGCGGCAGACGGCTCCGTCGTCCGATTCGACGGCACAGTCATCGTCAATGATGGCAATATCCGCGTGGTAAACTTCGCCACCGACGGCAGCACGACGTTGGGTCGGGTCAACGCCAACGGCACTGTCACCCGCGCCGATGGTTCGGTGCTCCTGCTGGATGGCAGCGTCCGCGCCGCCAATGGAACGGTGATCACGGGCCCGCACAGCACTACCATCCACACCGAAAAGGTCGTCCCGACCGAAAAGCGCCGTTAACCGATTCTCGATCGGTTTCGTAAAAATCTTCCCGTTCCGCCGCCTGTGCCGGAACGGGAATTTTTTCGCCCTCGTAACGGGAAACTCCCGACTACTCGCGCCCTAGCGGCGGCCGATAAATACGGATCACCGTGATTCCCGAATCCTCACTTCCGCTGAGTTCCAGCGTGTGTTTGGTATTCGCCAGGCCTTGCGCGACGGTGGCCGCAGGTTCCAGTCCCGCCCCCTGCGCAGCCGGCAAGCTTACTTCGTCGAATCCATTAAAGGCGACGTTCCAGCGAACGGTCAGCTTCTCCGGCACCGGTTTGACGCCGGATAACATCAGCGCATACGACACATTCCAGTCCTCGGGCGCGATGGCAACCCGTCCGGAATTCGAAACGAATCGGGCATCGCTCAATCCTTCCCCATCGAACCCGGTCTTCGAACCGGCGATTTTGAAAGTGAATCGCTTCTCGTCGGCCGGATCACGTTGCACATCCATCGTCCAGTCCTCGACCACCAGCGGCTTCTCCGAACGGATCGGCGCGATCACCGGCCACTTGCCACCGGGTTTCGCCAGGGCTCGCGTGAATCCATAGAGCTCTGGCAACTCCGACGGCTTCTTCCCATCGATTCGCACCGTCGTTTTTGCGCCCGCGGCAGTCGCCCCCACTGCGCCAATCACATCCACACGGTTGCCTTCAAACTCCAGACGCAGCGTTTTCTTTCCGTCTCTCGCCTCCCATCGGATGTCCTTGTCCACGACAAGCGTCTTCACCCATTCCTCCGCGGCCGCCGGTTCGGATGCGCCGTCCCAGCGCAGGCAGGATTTCACACACTCCGCCATGAGAAACTCGCCGTGCGGATTGAGATGCACGCCGTCCTTCAGCAGGGCCTTGGGCTCGAGTCCATAGTCGGCGAGGTAATGCTTCCACATCGCCCGTTGATCGCACCACTCCGTGCCGTACTTGCGAGACAGGCCAGGCAACCAGTTGTGGTTCATGAACGCGTCCCACTTTCCGCTCTGGATCGGCACTTTCGCCGGATCCGTCTCCTCCGTGAGATGCTCGGGCTTCGTGACGTGATCGTTCTGCTGCAGGATCTCCGCACAGGTCCGCTCACGCGTCCGACGAATGATGTCCTCGTATTTGTCGTGCGCGCCGAAGACATGGAAGATCAGGAGGTCGGGCTGGAATGGATACAGATCCGTCTCCGCAGTCTTCACCAAGAGTTGGGAGGAAAAGCCGCCCAGCGCTCGATTCTCGATGATCAGATTCGCATTCGGAAATCGCGCGCGCAGATCATCCGCCACGCTCTTCCACCAAGCCTGCTCGGTGATGCTCTGACCGTAGAACAGCACCCGCACCGTATTCCGTTTTTCCGGCGTACTGGTCGCGAGCAATCGCATGGTCCGCCGGATATTACGGCCGTGGCTATCCGGCTCACCGGTCCATTTCACCGGAGGATACGATTCCTGCGCCGCGAGAGGGAACCGCCCCTGCAATGACAGGACCAGCCCCACGGCCAGTCCCACCGATGGCCGAAGCATCGGCAAGCAATCCGATTTCATCGCACGTCCTCCCCTGCTCACTTTTTGGCCGCGCTTTTCATCTTCTCCAGCTGCTGCCGCCACTTGGCCACTGCATCTTCCGGCGCCGGGGTGAATTTGACATCCACCTTCGGGAGATCGGCTTTCAGTTTCGCCAGATCAGCCTCGCTCAGCCCTACTTTACCCAGGGACAGCTTCTGCAAATTCGGCAATCCCTTGAGCAGCTTCAAGCCGCCGTCATAGGTCAGCACCGTGTCGTTGATCGTCAATTCCTTCAGCGCCTTGAGCGTAGCCACCGTCTTCAACGATTCGTCCGTCAGCCGCGGCGTCATCTGCGGGGAATACATCAGGTTCTCGAGCGTTGGATGATTGGCCAGCGCCGCGAAACCCGCGTCCGTCACCTGATCATGATTCAGGCCCAGCTTCGTGAGTTGTTTGATCGAAGCAATCGGAGCCATCGCTGCATCGCCCACTCCCGTTCCACCGACCGAGACGGAGGTCAGGCTCGGATGACTGGCGATCGCCGTCAACCCCGGACCTTTCAACGAGAGCGAGTGGGAAAGCCCCAGCCCTTGCAGATGCTTCATCTCCTTCAACGGGGCCAACCCTGCTTCGGTGAGGCTGCTGTTGTCGATCGACAGGCCTTCCAGCGGCAACTTGGCAAATCGCCCGAGGGCCGCGTCGTCGATGCCCTTGCCGGTAACATAAATTGCTTTGGGGCTAAGCGTCTCGATCTCTTTCCACGCCTCTTCGCTCAAGGGCGCTTCCGCTTTGAATGAAAGCACGGGCACTTTGTAGGCCCAATGCGGTCCATATTTGGCCTCGAGCGCCGTCAGGGCGGGACCGGGTTGTGGCACAGCGGCAGGCGGCGCTGCGCACAGCGGCATCGCCGAAAGGACCAGCATCGAGAGGAGCGTCAGGGAGGAAACAACTACGGGGGATTTCATGGGGGATTTTTAACGGGCGGCTGCGTTCACTGAACCGAACACCACTTTGTTCACGCCCATCGCGGGCTCTGGTTGACCGGTTGGCTTCCAGTTCTGGCCATCGGCCGAGAAGAACATCTTACCCGGCCATCCCGTGGCGATCAGGCCGGAGTCGCCAGCGCAGATGATATTTCCCGGAGGCGTGTTGCCAAAAGGCTTCCAACTCACGCCATCCGCGGAGGAATACACCGCCGCTTTTCCGGTGAGCAGGAACTCTTTGCCGGTCCACAGAATGCCTTTCAGCTCGTCCTGCGGTAATCCGGTCACCGGTTGCCAGTTCTGCGCGTCGGCGGAAGTGGAGAGTCCATCGGCCTCCACGGCGACGAATTTGCCAGCGCCAAAAGCCAGCCCACGCCGCCCGGGAGCGGTCAGCGATAGATGCTCAATTTTCTGTCCGTCCTTGGAAGTAACGCACCACCAAGTCTTCTGCTCCTTGCCGGCGTTGCCCATGAAAACGAAAAGCCCATTTCCCGCCGCACCATTGCGGAACCAGAAAGCCCAGCTCGGAATTTCCGGCGGAAGCTTCACCGTCTCCCCCTCGGTCCACTTTTCTCCGTCCGTGGAAACCAACAACTGACGGCTCGGGCCACCAGCCACAAAGCGGTCTCCCAGGAACTGCACCGGATTCACCCGAAACGGATATTTCGCGACTTCCTTCCAGTCCTTGCCATCCGTCGAAACGAGGATGTGCCCCGCCTGCGTGTCCTTGGACCAACCGCCTCCGCCGACGCAGACGAATTTCCCTTTACCATAAGCCAACCCCATCAGGTTGTTCCAGTCGTCGGCCCCTTTATCGGCCCACTGCTGCACGTTCTCCCAAGTCTGCCCGTCTTTCGAAGTCATACGCCGTCCGCCGTAACCCACGGCGACGTAGACACCATCGGCCGCGAGACCGGAGCATAACAGCACGGCAAACAGGAGAGAGGAAACGGAAGCGGTAACTTTCATGGAGGGGTTGGATGAGAATTGGGAAATGAGAACAACTTGCGATAGCCCGGGAGTCAGTCCCTTGAACTCACCGCGTCTGGAACGGTTGCGAAAACACCGCCGCCAAAACCATGGCGTGGAATTTGTATCCTTCCTTGGCCACATAAGCGCACAATTGCGGCACCTGTTGCCGATCTTCAATCGTCATGGTCCGTCCGCAGGCATAGAGCATCGTCTTCTCCATGAGCCCGCGAATGAAGAGGTCCTTACGCGCCATCAACTCCTTCTTCAGGCCGGCCGATCCGACGACCTTGCCACCTTCCGCCAGGATGCCCGTCACTTCGTCGTCACTGAGTTTCCGAGCCAGTCCGATGCCGTCAAAGCCTTCCATGGACAATCCCCACGGATCGATCTTGACGTGGCAGCTCGCGCAGTTTGCGTCCGCCGCGTGCTGGGCTAGTTGCTCGCGCATGTTTTTGGGCGTAGCGACTTTGGATTCGTCGAGTTGCGGCACGTTCGCCGGCGGCGGTGGAGGCGGACGATTGAAAAGATGCTCGACGACAAATTTCCCGCGGAACACGGGGGACGAACGGGTGGGCTGTGAGCCGAGCGTGAGCACTCCCGCCTGGGTGAGCAGGCCGCCCCGCCCGAGTTCCGGCTTTAAGGTCACCTTCTGGAAGGCGGAGCCTTTCACCCCTTCGATGCCGTAGTGCCGGGCGAGCCGCTCATTCACAAAGGTGAAGTCGCTATCCAGGAAGTTGAGCACGCTCAGATTCTCCCGCATCACATAGCGGAAGAAGTTCTCCGACTCATCGCGCATGGCTTTGCGCAGATCTTCGTCCCACGTCTTGAAGACCGTCGGATCGGGCGCGATGTCTCCCAAACGGCGAAAGCCAATCCACTGCGCAGCGAAGTTATCGACCATCGCCTCGGCCTTGGGATCCCGCAGCATGCGCAGCACTTGTCCGCGTAGCGTTTGCGGATCGCGAATGCGGCCCGATTTGGCCAGCGCCGTCAGATCCGCGTCCGGCATCGAGCTCCACAGGAAATACGACAACCGCGCCGCAAACTCGTAGTCGTTGAGCTTGCGATCGGGGCGCGAGTCTTCGACCAGGAAGAGAAAATTCGGAGAAACCAGGATGGCTTGCAACGCAACGTTCACCGCTTCTTCCTTGCTCGCTCCCGCTTTCGTTTCTTCCTCGGCAATCGCGCGGTATTTCGCCACTTCATCCATCGTCACCGGACGACGGAAAGCGCGGGGCAGGAAATGGGAAATGATCTCATCGACAGTCCACTTCCCGTCCGGCCCGAAGATCGCCCGGTGCGGCGCCGGCGGCCATTGATCGTAGATCGGCCCGGTGAGCTCCGCATCGCAAATGATCAGATTGGGAATCCCCGGCAGATCCGCCTTATTGACCGACGAAGCGGCGCCAAAGCTCAGCCCGGTCTTTTCCCGGTCGGTGCTGAATTCGAACTCAAACACCTGCGGCGCTGCGGCAATCGGCACGGAGCGTTCCTCCACACGAATGCTGTTCACGTCGAGACCGAGCACACAAGCACCGGAGGGTTCGAGAACGTCGCCTTTGAAGCTCTTCGCCTTTTCCGCGTAGGCACGCACCACCAGCTTGTAACGACCTAGCGGCAGGGAGTTTTTGAAATCGATTTGTCCACGACGCCCCATGTTGCCGGTGTGCGGCAGCACGACTTCGTAACCATGTGGCCCCTTGCCTTCCCGCACCGGCCCCGGTTTCCCGTCTTTACCGGGAGAACCGGACCCGAAGTCGAGTCCCATGACCTGCGTCGCGAGAGTCTGCTGCTTATACTCCGGCTGCACCGCCACTGTCGCCGCCAGATCTGGCGGCAGCGTCTTCGTCGGTTCCTTGCCTTGGCGCTGATCCCGATTCAGCGGGTAATAGTGGCGCTGCAGCTTTTCCGGTTCCTTCTGCGTCACGATCACCATGGCCAGCGCTTCCCGCGCGGCGCGGAGATACTTTTCTAGCAACAGGGGCGACACACTTTGCGCCTCGGCGACATTGTCGAAGCCTTCCCGCCCCAGGTCTTGGGGAAAGATATCCGCCGGATGCACATCGGCCCCAAGCAGATCGCGCATGGTGTTGTTGTATTCCGCGCGATTGAGTCGGCGGGCCAGACGGCCCGCATTGCCCGTCGCCAGCGCCACTTCTTTCTGCAGCCATCCGGCCATGGCCGTGTATTGCGCATCCGTGGGACGCTTGGCCTCCTTCGCTTTCCGCGGCGGCATGTCCTGCTCGGTGATCTGCTTCAGCACGTCCTCCCACTCGGGAATGTTCTCCTTTACCGAACGCGTCTTCAGCAGCGGCGTTACATCGTAATCGCCCTTCATCTTCTCTGCGTTGTGACAGTCGACGCAGTAGGTCTTCACGAATTGCAACGCCTGCGCATGGGCGGGCGCCATCGCGCTAGCCGCAGTCGCGGGCGCCGCCTGCGCCGACTTGTTCGCCCGCGGATCATTCCCCGCGGCCGCGTGCCCATAATCCGCCGTCCCCGACTTCGCCGCCGGAGTCGCAACCGGACCATCGCCTGGTGCTCCCCAGGAAGTAGCCGAAAGCCCTGCAGACCAAAGAACTCCCGCCATCAGTAAACGCCTCACGCAGGCGAAAGCGCTGTTGTAGCTGGCCTCACTGAGGCCGGACGAGATCGACTCTCGCACGCTATCCCGCTGGGAAAAAGATTCGTTCCTAGTCATACATCGATTCAGTCATCTCGCCTTGAAACGCCCAGTCTTCGGAGCGCGCAACCAACCCAGCGCGCACCGGGTTGTTTTTCATGTATTCGACCTTCTCGCTATTACTCTCGGAAGATCGCACCAGGTGATCGAAAAATTGTTCCTGCCAAAGCGGCGGTTTGAGCCCGCAGCGTCGAGTTGCGAACTTCGCAGTCCATTCCTTCCATTTGCCGACGAACACCGAAAGCGGCTGAGCGTCAGGATTTGGGGCGCACATAAAATGAAGGTGGTCGGGCATCAAAATGTAGCTCCCCACCAACCAACCCTGGCGTTGCTCGCCGATCTTCCAGACCTCACGACAAATTTCGTGCATCGCCTCAGAAGCCAAAACAGAACGACGATCCATTGTCGTGGTCGTCACAAAATAGATCGGGTTCTCCAGCCAAACGCGCTCCAATCGATGAATGTGCTTGTGGAGTTTGCGCTGATTTCCTGGCGATCGATTCATGCTACGGGGGACAAAGACATCTAGGCGCTGATCGAATTCAAGCCACGCACATCTCGTCCGGCCTCAATGAGGCCAGCTACAACAGCGCCTTCTTGTGCGATCGGTGGGTTTGTTGGCGCGGACCTACCGTTGTCTTTCCGTTTCATCATCTTCTGAAGGTAAGCCAAAAGGGTTCGTGTGATCTTCAGATCCAGCTGTTGTAGCTGGCCTCATCGAGGCCGGACGAGATCGACTTCCGTACGCCATCCCGCCTGGAAAGAGATTCATTTCTCCGGGGCTTCGTCACGCGATCCCCTTCAGAATTCCCGTCCCGTCGGCGAATTTCGTTTCGTTCACGCCCATGATGTTCATCATGCTGACGTAGAGATCCGACAAACGTGTGCCGTGATCGTAGTTCACGTGTTGCCCCGTCTTCAGCGCGCCACCGGCGCGGCCTGCGATCATCACCGGCGCGTTGAACTGCCCGTGTGCATCGATGGCTGGCTGACCATTGGCCACCTTCCCCGTCGGCCCATTCGTCAACCCGGCGCCATACATCACCATCGAATGATCGAGCACGCAGCCACCGTCCTCCTTGGCCTCGCGCAGCTTCGAGAGGAAATAAGCAAACTGCTCCATATGCATCCGGTCAATCGCGCGTGCTCCAGCCACCTTGGCGGCGTCGCCGCCGTTATGCGCATAGACGCCATGCGGATCCTCCGGGAATCCGAGGAACGCGAACGATCCAAAATAACCGCCCAACCGGATCGTCGCGATCCGCGTTACATCGGCCTGGAGCGACAGCGCCAGCACGTCGAGCATGAGCCGCATCTGCTCGACCCGGCCGCCGCCGTCACCCGAGAATCCGCCCTTCGTCCCCTTGTCAGGCCGCTTCGCACCGGGCGGCAGATTGACCGGCGTATTCTCCCAGGCCTTGGCTCGTTCGATCCGCTTTTCGATTTCGCGCACCGTAGTGAAATATTCATCCAGCTTGCGCCGATCCTGCGCCGCGACTCGGCCATTGAGCCGCTTCATATCGTCCACCACCGAATCGAGAATGCTTTTGTTCTGCCGCCGCTGTTTGTCGCGCTCCTCCTGTTGTTTGCCGCTGCCTTCCGTAAACAACCGATCGAACACCGCGCCCGGATCGCCATCCACCGGCATCGCGTAACCATCCGCATCGTAGCTCAGGAATCCCATATAACCGAGGCCCGTGGCTTCCTTGGTATTGTAGCTCGAATTGCCCACCGCCAGTTCCAGCGACGGCACCCGCGTCCGATCCCCAATCTTGGCCGCCACATACTGATCGATCGAAATGCTGTTCTTCAGCGCCACACCCGGCGTGCCCGAGATGTTGGTTCCCGTCAGCATGGTCCCCAAATCCTGGCCGTGCGCGTTCACCACCGTATTCGGAATGCGGTCATTCGGATGATGGAGCCCGCTGAGAATGAGCAGATCCTTCCGATGCTCGGCGAGCGGTTGCAGGGTCTGCGTGAGCTTGTAGTCCGCACCGACATCCGCAATCGCGCCGCCCGGCAAAATACCGTTGGAGCCCCAACCCCTGGTGCGCTCGGCATCCATACCAGTCTTCCACGGAAAAAAGCCGTCCTCGCCCGTCCAGATTCCACCTTCCACCCCTACAAAGATCATCCGCAGCGGCGATTTGCTCGCGCCCTGTCCGACGGCCGCGAGCGCGCTGAGCGGCGTCATCGCTTCGAGGAAAGGCAGCGCCATCATCGCACCAAGCCCTTTGAGCACGGTGCGGCGGGAGAGTGGAGATCGGGAGGGATTCATGGAATTTGGGATGGAGGCGAAAATGTTCCGGGTGGTGTTTTGGAGGGAAAGCGATGGAGCCCGCGGCGGTTCAAGGGGCGGGTCGAATACCGAATTCCGCGACTTCGAGACTGACGTCGGTCTCGATACTGTTCAGCAGCACCATACGCACCTGGGTGCCGGCGCTATCCGGATGCTCCGCCATGATCGGGCGCAGCCTGGATACCGGCAACTCAGCCGTGATCCAGCCGTCCGCGTCGGGTGCGGAAGCCGGCAGCGGTCCTTCGAAATTTCCGGCAAACATCCCGCCGCGCTGACAGGAAAGGAAAAGCTTCAGCATCGTGGGACGCACCAGGCGATAACGCGCCCGGAAAACCGCGCCGTCCTCGACGGTCACCAACCCACCCGGCTCGTGCGGCTCCACCCGGGCACTCACCCCATAGTGGATAATCGGCACCCCATCCTTGCCCCGAGCCGCCACATATGGAACGGCCCGCATGCGGCCCGCCAAAGCGTCATCGGCCGCCAGCCATTCCCCACGGCTGTTCGACGAGGGCGGCGTGGAGAATGACTGGCTCCACGAGGTGGGCGGAAACTCCGACTGCGCCGGCCGCAATTCCGAACGGGCATCGAGAAACGCCACTGCGGCATGCCGAGCCGAGACATCGACACTCTGCCCATCAGCCAACCGCCGCATGCGCACCTTGCCGGTCTCGACATTGAGCGCGGTCTGGCGCGGGTCCGCAGCCAGCGAAAAACTCGTCCCCACCACGGTCAGTTCCGCCGTGGTCGTGCGAATGAGCAAAGGATGCCCCGCTGGTTGCGGACTCACCTCGGCGGTGAATGTCCCGCGGCGCAAAGTGAGCCGCTTCTGGCCCGTCTCGGAAAACGCCAATTCCGCTTCGCCGGAGAGAGTCAACTGCGTGCCATCCCGAAAGCGCAACTGTGCCGACCCGGCCTCGCTTTCGACCACCAGCGTTCCTTCCGTCAGCTTCGTGCCGCGCGCCAACCCCACCCGCTGGTTGCCGCTATCGTCACTCCACGAGACGGCGCCGGTCGCAGACACCAACTCCACCACCGAAGAAATAGGATCCTTCGAGTGCCGCGGAATCCAGATCGCCGCGAGGGTCGCCGCAAAAACGATCGTTGCCGCCATCGCCCAGATCACTGGCCACCGCCGGGACTTCACAGTTTCCCGCATCGGCGCCACTTCCGAGGCCGGCGTCGCCAGCGCCGCATAGTCCCACATCAGCGAAGCCTGCAGCCCCATGAATTGCCGGTAACGCCGCCGGGCAGCAGCATCCGACTTCAGGATTTCCGCCAGACGCGCTTCTTCCTCGGGCGTGAGCAGACCGTCCGCGAGGCTGTTGAGTAACCCATCGAGATCATTGGGGATGGGCGAATTCATGCGCGAGCCTCCCGCGTCGCGGAGCGTTCGATACAAAGCAACAGGGCCAAACGGATTCGACGCAGCATTTCCGAAAGCGCCTTCGGCGTCGTCCCTCGTTTGGCCGCCATGTCATTGACGGAGCCATGCGGCTCATACCGCTCCGCCAGGAGCAGCCGCTGCTCATCGTTGAGCTTTTGCAGGCAACCCGAGAGGGCCACTCGACGCCCGTCAAACTCCGCCACTTCTCCCACCGCCTCGTCAGCGATCAACGTGAGCAACTCGTCGTCGAAAGCCACGGGAGCCCGCTGTTTCTTCTTCAAAAATGCCAGGGACTGCAATTGCGCGACCCGCATGCCCCAGGGGAGGAACTCTCGGCTCGGATCAAACTCCCCCGCCTTGCGCCAGAGAACGATGTTCGTCTCCTGCAACACGTCGTCCGCATCCGCCGCATTTCGCACCATGGTCAGGATGAACGCATGGAGCGTCCGCTGCGCTCGGGTGACCAGCGCAATGAAATCGGCCGAGGGGGATTCGGGCACAATGGAGTCGGACATCGCAGGTATTTAGCCCTGCGCCGCCGAATCCCACGGAGAATTTTACCCCATTTTACATTCCCGCAGCGCGGCCCAGTTCCCGGAGGGATCCGGTGCTATCCGCAAAGCGCTCCCGCTTCACCCCGGCATCCTGGGCGATCGTGAGCCACAGATCCGCCAACGGACGCTGCCCGTCGTAGTGAAAGTGACCGGCGGCCAGGCCGCCGCCCGCCAGCAGCACCTCCAGATTGGCGTAGTCGTGCTTATCACCATCCGAGATCCCGCTTCCCATCGCCACCACCGTCGAATCGAGCATCGTCCCGTTGCCCTCGCGTGTCGCTCTCAACCGCTCCAGGAATTGCGCGTAAAACGCCACATGGAACCGATCGATTTCCATCAGTTTCGTTTTTGCATCGTCGCCCTTGGTGTGGGTCAGGACATGATGATTCTGCGGCTTATCGAAGAGCCCGTGATACATCCGCGGCGAATCCCAGCGCTCGGGGTCCACCACCAGGGTCGCCACACGCGTCAGGTCATTTTGAAACGCGAGCCACATGAGGTCGCCCATCAGTCGCAGGTAATCTGCCCGCTGTTCCGGAATGCCGGCCGGCTCCGGGATCGGCAGTTTGCCCACCCGCCGCGATGCGCGTTCCGCGAGCTGAATATGCCGTTCCGTCGCCCGCACACTCTCCAGGTATTCATCAAGCTTTTGTCGGTCGGCGCCCCCTAACCGCGCACGGAGCGACTTAGCATCGGCCAGCACAGTGTCGAGTACGCTGCGAGAAGGGCCTTCCTCGGCCTGACCAAATAGCCGGCGAAATACTCGCCTCGGGTTCTTTTCCGTCCCGGCCGCATAGCCGGGGGCATACCACGCGATGCTCTCGTAGTATTTGGTCTCCTTGGCATCGGTGAAATCATTGCAGCTCAGCTCCAGCGAAGGGAACGCGGTGTCCCCGCCAATCTGCCGCGCGATGACCTGATCCAGGGTCGTATTGGTCGGGAAACCACCGTCCAGGGTCTCCTGAGGAGCGGACGATGTCAGCCAGCACGACCCGCATTGCGCGTGCACTCCCGTGCCCGGCACGAACGCCCGATCCAGGCCAGTTACGAGGACCACATTTCGCTTCACTGCCGCCAGCGGTTGCAACGCCGCCGTCAGTTCCCAATCGGCGCCGGTCGCCTTGGGAATGAACGTCGACTGGTTGAACCCGTTCGGCGTGTAGATGAAGCAATAGCGTCTCGGTGCAGACGCCGCTGACGCTTTGGCGAATGCCCGGAAGCCGAGGCTTTCCAAAAACGGCAGGGCGAGGGTCACGGCACTGGTCCGCAGAAAATGACGTCGGGAAAGGCTCAATGAAATCATCGGACGGCCGTCGTGGTGGTGTCGTTGCGAATGTTGCGGAATGGATAGCTCTTTACGACCTCGCAGATGATCTCCTGCAGTTTATAGCCGTTGCCCGCGGCGCTATTTTCGATCGTGGCTACTGCAGGCGCATCAAACGCCTCCACCTTCCGCCCGAGGGAGAATGCGAGGAGATGCTCAATGAAGCCACGCGTAAACTCATGCGGCGCCCGCATCACTTCCGCTTTGAAGCCCGTGGGACCGTCAAAGGGACGACCGTTCCATTCCGTATGCGCATCCACCCGCGCGTTTCCATCTTTCTCTCGCCAGACGCCGACGGGATCGAACGCCTCGAGGGCAAAACCCGGCGGGTCGATACGGACATGACAGGAGAAACACGCCGGTTCGCTGCGGTGCTGTTCGAAACGTTGCCGCACCGAGGTGGCTTCCGCCGTCCCCTTCGCATCTTCCTTCAGCACGAAAGCGACTTTCGGTTCCGGCGGGGGCCGATTGAAGATCGTCTCCAGCAACCAGGCCCCGCGTTTCACTGGGCTGGTCCGGGTCGGAAGAGAGGTCACAGTCAATGGCCCGCCCATCGTGAAAAAACCTCCCCGCCGCTTGTCCCGCAGCGGGACCCGATGCCATACGCTGTTGGCATTCGCCGCCACCAGGGTGCTGTCGTCGCCGGCCTTCCTGGCCATGGCTCCCGCCGGCAGCGCCGACTCCAGACCGTAGTGCCGAGCCAGTTGCGGATTGAGCCAGGTATAATCCGCGTCGACGAAATTGAGGATGGAGCCGTTCTCAACCAAGGTAGTCTCAAACAAAAGCAGCGCCTCCACGAGGAGCGCGCCATGGAGCGTCACCTTGCTCTGCTGCCCGCTGTAAAATCCTTTAAAAAGCTTCGGGTCCGGCTTGGTCGTAAAGAGCTGATCGAGCCGCAGCCACTGCACGGCAAACGATTCGCTCAATTCTTTGGCCCTCGGATCCTTCAACATCCGCAGTGTCTGGCGCTCTAATTGCGCCTCGTCACCCAATCGTCCATCGGCGGCCAGGGCCAGTAGTTCGGCATCGGGCGTGGACGACCACAGGAAATAAGACAGGCGCGTCGCGAGCTCAAAGTCGTCGAGCTTTCGGACCCGGGGATTTCCCGTGCAGGGCTCGGCGATATACAAAAACTCCGGCGATGCGAGGGCTGCCGCCACCGCGTCACTCATGCCCTTGGCATAGTCGCCCGAGCGTTTCATTCCATCCGTCTGGACCTCCAGATATCGGGTCACGGTAGCTTCATCCACCGGGTGACGAAAAGCCTGGGAGAGAAACTCCCGCAGCTGCTGCCGGGCCACGCCCGCTTTCTCGCGCGCGGACATCTTGACCATCACTTGCGGCTGCGCCCGCGCCACCTCCACGCGGGAGGTCAGGAAACCCAAATCATCAAACATCACGTAGTCGCCCCCAAAACGGGAACCATCCAACGTGAGACTCGAGATCTGTTCTCCTGTCGGCGCTCGGAATCCGAAAAACGTATTTCCGGCTCCGCCGCCTGCGGGCAATGCGTGAGCCAACTTAGCCGATCCGCCGCCCGTAAAGTGGGCCGTCATCGCGACCGTTCCTGATTCGCCTTTCCGACTCAGCGCGCAAATCCCCACTTCCACCACACCTTCTCCCGCCGCCCCGCCAACCACCTCCAGATCCAGCGTCACTTCCTTCGCGCCTTTGGTCTGATTGGTAAAAAGCGACGCACCGGAAGTTCCACTAGCCGTGGAAAACTTCGTCACCCAGATGACCTGGCTCGGCCGGATGACCAGCGCCTTTTCCTTATCCAATCCGAATCGCACATAAAACGGCGCCTCGGCTTTCAAGATCGTTTCCTTCCCTTCCGCATTCCAGGCGCCGCCTGTCCCTTCCGCCACCGCGGCGCGCAATCCGAAGCGATGTTGATAGGTGGTCGTCACTCGATCTCCATCCGTGGCCTCCGCTGGCACATTGAAGTTAGGCGCGAAGTCGGCGGCAGCGTCAAAGGCGATTGCGTCCGGTGTTTTCGGAACTGCAGACGTCGCCTTGGCTTTCAAGGGGATTGAAGGATCGGCGATGAGCGCTCGGAAAATATCGCTCTGATCCGCCAGACGCGGACTGCGGGTGATAGCCTGCCCGAGCTCGAAATACTGTTCGATGAGCGAGGGTGATAGATTCATCGCTTCTCCCCGATTACGGAATCCGTGCTCTGCGCGATTGTCGGCGGGCAGCCCTTCATCCGGCAGGAGAACGGCATATTTCAGCCCAAACTCGCGTTGGGGGATGCGCAGCGGCCCGGCCAGCGTGCCCGTGGCCGTCGCAAAGTAGCCGCGATCGATCGGCAACCGCTCCGGAAACATCAGCACGTCCGACTTGAGTCCGAACAAATCGCGCACGGAGTTGTTGTATTCGAGCCGGGTCAACCGCCGCAGGCTCGGCTTGCCGGGATCACGCGCCCCGAGCACCGGGTCGGGTTTGGCAAAAACCTCGTTCAGCCACTTGAGCACGCGCGCCCGCTCTTCGCCCGTGGGCTGGGGATCGCTCTTGGGTTGCGGCATGGAATGCCCCTCTACCTGGTCATAGACCATCTTCCAGGTCGCACGGTCCCGTAGGACGGAAGTTTCATCCCGGAAGCGCTCGAGGTTCACCCCACCTTTGGGCTTCTTCTCGTCGGCATGGCAGTCGAAGCAATACTTCTCCAGCACGGGCTGAATTTCCCGCGCAAAGTCCGTCGCCGCCATAATCGAGGAATTGCCACCGCCGAGCGACAACAGAGCGTAAACAAACAACGCACCGCTCTGCCGATACGCAACTCGAAGAACACCACCAGTCTGCCTGCAATTCATGAATGTGAGGGACGGAGATAACTCGACTGCAAGCATGTGCAAGCGGGATCCATTTCCCGGCATCTCCCGGCACCAGATCCGGTGACCTCGCTGCGACCTGCCAAACGCCCAGCATTCTCTGCAACGTCCTGCCCCAAAAGTAAGGCGGCGCCTCTGACCATTGGGGGATTTCGGAGGGGGACATCCAAGTCTAGCCTAAGGGACGATGTATCCAATACCGCCAGCAGCGCTCTCGTTTCCAGCCGGCGTTCCGCGGATCCATCGTGAATCGCAACCATCCTCTGCATCAGCATCACGCGCCGTCCCCGGAGCGCGATGAAGATCCGAGGCATGCTCAGCATCTCGATACCGTGGCCCAGAAACCGACTCACATAGGTCTCGGCGCTCCCGTGACCGAATCCGCATCGGATCTTACCAATCCGGCCGATCAACCGCCTGTTCCCGGCGCACAGACTCCTCTCGAGGATCGACCTCCCGATCTTCGCGAACCTGAGCAGGTCGCCGCCGGGCTCAAGGCGATCGTCTCCAGTGTCAAATACACCCTCAGCGAACCCGGACTCATTCGTGGCCTTCAGAGCTGGCTGCGCATCAATCAAAAGCGTGGCTTCGATTGCCAGAGCTGCGCCTGGCCAAGTCCCGATGGCGAGCGGCACACCTTCGAGTTTTGCGAAAACGGGGTGAAGGCGCTGGCCAGCGAAACGACCAAAAAGCACGCGACCCCGGAGTTTTTCCAGACGCACTCGATCGCTGAACTCGCCGCCCAGAGCGACTACTGGCTGGAGCAACAGGGACGCCTCGTGCACCCGCTCATCAAACAGGAGGGTGCCACGCACTATGAGCGCATTTCCTGGGACGAAGTCTTCCAGGTGCTCGCCGCGGAACTGCACGCGCTCCCTTCACCCGACGCCGCCGCCTTCTACACCAGCGGACGCACCAGCAACGAAGCCGCTTTCCTCTATCAATTGTTCGTCCGCCAATTCGGCACGAACAATCTGCCCGACTGCTCGAACATGTGCCACGAGTCGAGTGGCGCGGCGCTGAACGAGACGATCGGTATCGGCAAAGGCTGCGTGACGCTGGAGGACTTCGACCACTGCGATGGCATTTTCATCCTCGGACAAAATCCCGGCACGAACCATCCGCGCATGCTGACCAGCCTGGAGCGCGCGAAAAAGAACGGAGCCCGGATCGTCGCCATCAATCCTCTCCCCGAACCTGGCCTGTTGCGAGTCGCCAATCCCAACCCGGAAGAATACGACTCGATCCTTTCTTTCCCCGGCAAGCTGCTGGCGAACCGGGGTGTCGCCCTGGCGGATCTCTGGCTACCCGTGCGCATCAATGGCGACATGGCAGCGCTCCGCGGGATCATGAAAGAGATGCTGACCGAAGAGAAAAAGCTGCCTGGATCGGTCTTCGATCACGCCTTCCTGTTCGAACACACCCAAGGCCTCGAAGCCTTTCTGGACCACGTCCGCGCCACGCCCTGGGATGACATCCTCGTCGGCAGCGGTCTCTCTCGCGAGGACATCCGCGCCGCCGCGGAAATCGCGATGGGTTGCAAACGCATCATCGTGTGTTGGGCCATGGGACTCACCCAGCACAAGAACGCGGTCGCCACGATTCAGGAGGTCATGAATTTCCTGCTGCTGGGCGGACACATCGGACGGCCCGGCGCGGGGCCTTGTCCCGTGCGGGGCCATTCAAACGTGCAGGGCGACCGCACGATGGGCATTTGGGAACGCATGAACGACAAGTTCATGCACGCGCTGGGCAAGGAGTTTGGGTTCACCCCACCGGCAGTCCATGGTACCGATACGGTCGAGACGCTCAAGCACATGCGCGAGGGCAAAATTCAGTTCTTCTTCGGCCTCGGCGGAAACTTTCTCTCCGCAACTCCGGACACCGACTATACCGCGCGCGCCCTGCAAAATTGCCGCCTCACCGCGCAGGTCTCGACCAAGCTCAACCGGTCCCACCTCATTACCGGCCAGATCGCGCTCATTCTCCCCTGTCTGGGACGCTCGGAGATCGATCAACAGGCGACCGGGCCACAGTTTGTCACCGTCGAAGACTCGATGGGTGTCGTCAGTCCCTCGCATGGCCATTTGGATCCCGCGAGCGAGTATCTCCTCAGCGAACCAGCCATCGTCGCCCGACTGGCTCGCACCACTTTGCGGAGCAAGTCCACGGTGCCGTGGGAAAGCCTCGTGGCCAATTACGACCGCATCCGCGACCACATCGAGCACGTCATCCCCGGCTTCGAGTCCTACAACGCCCGCATCCGGCGCGACCCATTTTACCTGCCCAACGAGGCTCGCGATAAGCGCAAGTTCAACAACGGCATTGGCAAGGCGCTCTTCACCATCTCTCAGATCGATCGTCATGAACTGGCGCCAGGCCAGTTTCTGCTCATGACGATCCGTTCGCATGATCAATTCAACACCACGGTGTATGGGCTGCATGATCGCTATCGCGGCGTGTATCACGGCCGCCGAGTCGTTTTTCTGAATGCGGAAGACATGCGCGCCGCCGGATTGGAGCAGGGTGAAATGGTGGATCTCACGAGCCACTTCCATGGCACACAGCGTGTCGCCCGGCATTTCATGGTCGCGCCTTTCGAGATCCCGCGCGGTTGTGCCGCCACCTACTTCCCGGAGGGCAATGTTCTCGTGCCGATCGACAGCACGGCCGACCGCAGCAACACGCCCACCAGCAAGAGTGTCGTCATCACCATCGCGTCATCCCCCGACCAGGCCGCCGCCGCTCGCGAATTGCACGCCGCGCTGCACGCAGCCGCAGCCTCGGCCGGCGAGGCCTCTCCGGAGCCGGCACATCACACCTAGCCCCCCCGGACATGTCCTCCTTTCTCGCGCGCGAACACACCGTAGCCGGTCCGGGCTACAATCGGTGGCTGGTCCCGCCGGCCGCTCTCGCCGTTCACCTTTCCATCGGCCAGGTCTACGCCTTCAGTGTTTTCAAACTGCCGCTCACCCAGACTCTCGGCATCACGCGTCCGATCCCTGGCGATTGGACTCAGCCTCAACTGGCCTGGATCTTCAGTATCGCGATCGCCTTCCTGGGCATCTCCGCCGCCGTGTTTGGGCGCTGGGTGGAAACAAACGGGCCTCGGAAAACCATGCTCGCCGCCGCGTGTTGCTTTGGCAGCGGGTTCCTGGTTTCTGCGCTCGGTGTGGCCTGGCATCAGCTCTGGCTCTTGTATCTCGGCTACGGCGTGCTGGGCGGATGCGGACTCGGGCTGGGTTACATTTCTCCCGTTTCGACCTTGGTGAAATGGTTTCCCGATCGTCCCGGCATGGCCACGGGCATGGCGATCATGGGCTTCGGCGGTGGCGCATTCATCGGCTCCAATCTGAGTCTCGCGCTCATGGACCTATTCAAGTCCGCCACATCCACCGGTGTAGCGCAGTCCTTTGTCGCCATGGGTTTGATCTACGTGGCTTTCATGATCTTCGGTTCTTTCATCGTTCGCGTGCCGGCGGCCGACTGGAAACCCGCCGGATACCAACCGCCGGCCAAACCGCAAAAGCTCATCACCACCGCGAATGTGACCGTGGATCAGGCCTGGCGCACCCCGCAGTTCTGGTTCCTGTGGATCGTCCTGTGTTTCAACGTCACCGCGGGCATCGGCATCCTCGAACAAGCCTCTCCAATGATTCAGGAGATGTTCCCGACCATCGTGAATCAAAACGGCGAAGTGATCCGCAAAGGAGTCGGGGCGGCCGCCGCCGGCGGGTTCGTCGCACTGCTCAGTCTCTTCAATATGGCGGGCCGCTTCCTGTGGTCCTCTCTCAGCGACTACATCGGACGCAAAAACGTCTATATCATCTACCTGCTATTCGGCGCGATTCTCTACTGCCTCATCCCCATGGCTGGCCACACCGGCAGCACCGGATTCTTCATCACCGTCTGCGTGCTGATCCTCAGCATGTATGGCGGTGGTTTCGCTACGATCCCCGCCTACCTCAAGGACCTCTTTGGAGCCATGCAGGTCGGGGCGATTCATGGCCGCTTGCTCACCGCATGGTCCGTCGCCGGCATCCTCGGTCCAGTGCTCGTCAACTACATCCGCGTCTGGCTCAAGGAGGGCGGCGCAGTCGGCGTCTATCTCTACGCACCCACGATGTACCTGATGGCCGGTTTGCTGGTCATCGGGCTCCTCTGCAATCTTGCTGTCCGCCCCGTCGACCCGAGCCATCACGCTCGTCCCGACGAGGAAAATCCTGGTGACGGCCGGACGCCGGCACGCCATGGCGAAAGTACTTCGTCGGCAACGGCCACCTATCTCACTCGCTAATCCTATGGACGCTTCGCCTGCTTCTCGTTCCGGCACCGTGCAGTTGATTGCCTACTGGATGGTCGTCGGCATTCCACTGGCCTGGGGCATTTGGAAGACGCTCATCAAACTTCCCGCCCTCTTCCAATAACGATCAAGAAATCATCGGCGGTGCGCGACTGTGGATTCAAAAGCCTTCGGTGTATCGAGCCAACTCCGCAATCCCCAGTTGCTTCTCGATCTCCGCTGCGCGCTCTGCCATCCGCGGGAAGCTCTCGCCGCCAAACAACTCTCGCTCTCGCTTGTCGAAGTCCTCTCGCAGTGCCGCATACTCGTGCGCGCTGACCAGCTTCCGAAATTCCGGGAACAGCACTGTGTCCTCGCGGGACTCGTGGGCATGATACATTCGGGAAAAACGCCGCATGCTGTCTGCCAGGCGACGCCGATCATCCGCACTCTGCATGGTCTGCGCAGTCGCCAGGTGCAGCGTCTGATCCGTCAGATTTCGGCCCCCAAGATGTTGTTCCAGCAGCACCTGCACGAGGTCCGTCCGTAGACTGGCATTGATGAAACGCGGAAAGAGAAAGTCTTGTTCGAGCTTCTCGTGATAATCCTCCACATATTCTCTCACGATTTTTGCGGCCATACGCACCGGTTCCGGCGGTAATTCCAATCCTCCCTCCAAACGCCGAATCGCTTCCTCGTAGATCACCAGCACGCGGTTCAGCATGCCATGTTCCTGCATCAGATCTTCCACCGGCGATATCATCTTCGCCGTCGCTGGCGGCTCTGGCACCGCGTGTCCCGATGGGGACCGCAATCCCAGGATCGCGGCCACGACACCGCCACGAACAAACGTCCGGCGTGTCGCGTATCGAGCGGGATCTGTGTTCATCGTTAGCCCCCAAGATTCGCACCTCCGAGCGCCCCCGGCCCTACGTCTCCTGCCTGGCATTTCTCAGGCGCGCGGCCGCCTAACGCGCTCCCAATACAACCACGCCCCCACGCACCTTCGAACCGGTTGATAGACCCTCACCGTTCGCGGTGAGCGGTCCGCACTACCGACCAAACAAAACCAGAAACTAATTCACTGCCATGAAACGCATTTCGATCAGCACTCTCTTGGCCGTCGCCCTCGCTCCCGCGATCGCGCTGGCCGCCGACGCCACCAAACCCGGTAAATCCGGCCAGGACTCCGAGCCTAAACCCGCGCAGGAAGCTCCGGCCCGCAACGAAGCTGCCGTGAAGAACTCGGCGGCGGATGTCACCAAGGAATCCGGTAAATCCGGCGACGCCAGCGTCGCGCCGAAAGCCGGCGCCGAGAAATTTCACGGGAAGATTACTGCCGTGGATAAATCGGCCAAAACGATCACCATCAATGACGACAAGATGGGCCTGCACACCCTGCACGTCGCCGACAACACCAAAGGTGTCACCGGTGCACAAGCGGCCGCGTGGGATCAACTCACCGTGGGAGCCGAAGTGAAGGGCGTTTGCCGTAAGGACGGCGACAAATTCCACGCCGAAAGCCTCTCCGTAATTCGTTAAACTTGCGCCGCGGTGTGTGACGTAGCAACGGGATCGCCCGGTACCCCGCCTCGCGAGGTCCGGCGATTCCGTTCTGTCGAACACACGACGCCTGATCCTTGTTCAGACATTACGCCCGCATGAAGCAATTGAGCCCATCACCAGAAGCCGCGGCGGCAGTCCTTCAGCTGCCTCTGCCCCAGGCCCGCGAGCACCTCGCATCACGCCCATGCAAGGAAGCCGCCCACCCGGCACGCCCCTGCTCTATTCCCACCATCAGAAATCCCAGTCGCCGTCCGCAAAATCTTGAGTCCTTGCATTCCATGAAATTTGAGTGAAAGTGTCCTTCGCCGGGCGAGCCCCAAAAAGCTCCCCGGCACTTTTGTATCCACATCTCTCGCTGAACGCACCGCATGAAAATCTGGATCGGCACCTCCGGCTTTCAATACCCCGAGTGGAAGGGGAAATTTTACCCGGAGAAAATGCCCGCCAGCAAAATGCTCGCCTACTACGCGGAGCGTTTCACGAGCACGGAAAGCAATTACACCTTCCGCCACATCCCATCGGAAAAGACGATTCGCTCCTGGTCCGACGGCACCCCACCGCAATTCACATTCAGCTTCAAAGCCCCGCAACGCATCACCCACTTTTCGAAGCTGCGTGACTGCGCGGAAATTCTGGCCGTTTTTCACCGCCCGATCGCCCTCGCGGGAGAAAAGCTCGGTGCGGTGCTTTTCCAACTACCACCCACCTTCGCGCGCGATGTCGACCTCCTGAAATCATTTCTCGCCGACATTCCCTCAGACATGCGAGCGGCCTTTGAGTTCCGACACCCGTCATGGTTTGACGACACCGTTTTTGACGCGCTGCGCTCCGCCAATGCCGCCCTGTGCATCGCCGAGAACGAAGAACTCGCCACGCCCGTCGTAGCCACAGCGGACTTCGGTTACCTCCGGCTACGCCGCGAGGATTATGAACCGCGGCAAATCAAACAATGGGCTCAGCGGATCGACGAACAGAAGGTTCACTGGAAAGACTGCTATCTCTATTTCAAACACGAAGAGCGCGCCGTCGGACCGGAGTTTGCGTGCCAGATGCAGAAAGCGCTGAGCGTGTAATATCGCGTCGTTGGCGGTTCGGCGAGGCCCGCCGATTATTCTCGATAGGCCAGCTCCGGAAGGAAACGATGCGCGCCCCCCGATGAATGTCCCCTCCACATCGCTGTCCCTCCCGCGACCAGATCTCGGATTCGCTTTCAGGACAATCCGCCTGCGCGAGATCGCTCGCCGATGCGTTTGCCTCTTCCTGCTCGCGAGCACTTCCGTGCTCCTCGCTGCGCCCGTGACCATCGACAGCCGCCGCCATCATCTCGGGTTCGAAGGCGAGCGCGAGTGGAAGGATCTCGACGCCCTGACTCCCGAAGGACGCTCGCTCACCATCTCGTTCGACGCGCGCTCCAATCCTCAGCCCGGGACGTTCTTCATTCGTCAGCGCGATGTGAAGTTGCGCTGGCCCGTATTGCTCAATGGCCGCCGGCTAGGACTCCTTGACCTCATGGAATACCCAGAGGTCGCGACGTTGCCCATTCCGGCAGGTGCGCTACGGGACGGGACCAATTCGCTTTCAATCCTGTCGCCGGAGGCGCCGGACGATATTTTTGTGGAAGGCGTCACCTTCGATTCGCGCCCGCCCGAGGAAGCTCGCCGCGACGGGATCGTTCGAGTGCGAGTCAGCAACCGCGATACCCAAGCCGCGCTCCCTTGCCGCATCACCGTCGCCGATGCCCAGGGGGCATTGGCAGCGCTCAGCTGCGATCCGGCCCGGACCAATTTGGCCGTTCGTCCCGGAGTCGTTTACACGTCCGACGGCAGCGCGGACATCGCCCTGCCCGCAGGCGACTACACCATCTACGCCACTCGGGGTTTTGAATACGGGGTCGCGGAGCAGAAAGTCTCTGTCCGCGACGGCAGCAGCGAAGACATCCATCTGAAGATCCGGCGCGAAGTAGACACCGCACGCCTCGCCGCCTGCGATACCCACATCCACACCTTCACCTTCAGCAAACACGGCGACGCCACTGCTGACGAGCGCGTGATCACCCTCGCTGGCGAAGGCATCGAACTCGCGGTCGCCTCGGACCACAACCAACACGCCGACTACACCGAAAGCGTGCGCCGACTCAACGTAGCTCCGTACCTCACCTACGTTCCCGCCAATGAAGTGACGACCTCCGCGGGTCACTTCATCGCGTTCCCCATCGCCGATTTCAAAGCGCCGCCCGCCGATGCCAAGCTCACCGACTGGCCCGCGCTCATGCGTGATATCCGCCGCGTACCCGGAACGGAAATCGTCGTCCTCAACCACCCGCGCGATATCCACAATGGCTTCGTGCCATTCGCGCCGCAGAACTTCGACGCCGACACTGCGGACAATTTGCGCGACTCAGCCCCCTTCAGCTTCGACGCCATCGAAGTCTGCAACTCGGGCACGCTCCGGTCGGACTTCATGCAAAGTTTCCGCGATTGGTTTGCGTTGCTCAATCACGGCTACCGAATCACCGCCGTCGGATCGAGCGACTCCCACGATGTTTCCCGGTTTATCGTCGGCCAATCCCGCACCTACATCGCCATGGACGATCAGAATCCCGGGCAACTCGACGTGGCGGAAGCGTGCCGCCAGCTCAAGGCCAGCCGGGCTTACGTCAGTATGGGTTTGTTCACGCAGTTGACCGTTGATGAACGCTTCAAGCCAGGCGATCTCGCCACTCCCCTCGGCAACGAAATCGCAGTGACGGTCCGAGTGCTCGGCCCGAGTTGGACGCAAGCCGACCGCGTCGAGTTGTTCGCCAATGGCATCAAGATTCGCGAGGAAGCAATTCCGTCGGGAAATCACGCCGGTGAAAAAGCGCGCCTCACGTGGCGCCTGCCCAAGCCGGCCCACGACGTCCATCTGATCGCCATCGCGCATGGCCCCGGAGTCACCGCTCCATATTGGGCGATCCCACTTCCTTACCAACCTACCGACCGTCTCCGCTCACCCGTAGTGATTGGGGCCACCAATCCCGTTTGGATCGACGCGGATGCCGACGGTAAGTTCACCGCCGCACGGGACTACGCTCGGGCGATCATCGATCGCGCGGGCGGGGATCCGGCTAAAATCGCCACGGCTCTTCGCTCTTGGGATGCGGCCACCGCTGCGCAGGTAGAAAGCCTGCAAAAATCTACCATTCGGTAGATCTCATAATATCCATACTCATTCAGGGAACGTTTCCCGGTGACGAACTCATCGTTTCCGTGATGTCACGTATGCGTCATGAGATCGCCATCTCCTGACACTTCAAAGGCGCGCTTTTCAGCCACTCATCTCCATCGCCTTTGTGAAACGCTCCATCCTCGCCTCCCGTATCGTCGCCATGTCCGCCCTTCTCTGGGTCCCGCAAGCCATGGCCGCATCCTTCAGTGTCACCGGTAACGACTCTTCCGCCAAGACGCTCTCCAGCGGACAAACCGGCACCGTTTCCTCCTCCGGCAACCTCTCCGTGAGCGGCAGCACCGTCACCGTCACCGCGACGGGTGCATCTACCATCACCAACAGCGGCACGATTAACCAGACCGGCACCGGTCGCGCCATCCGCGACAACACCGGCGGGTTCCTCCTCACGGTGACGAACAACGCCACCGGCCTCATCCAGGCCGCGGATGCTGACGCCATCCAGATGAACAAGACGAACAGCAGTATCTCGCTGGATAACTACGGCAGCATCATCTCGCTCAACGCCTCCGCCGGCGGCGCGCAGGCACTCGACTTCGGTGCGGTAACGACCGGCGCGAACGCTGTGCGCAACTATGCGGGCGGCCTGATCAAGGCCACAGGCGCCGACGCGATCCGCCCCGGGGTCAATGGCACGATCAACAATGCCGGCACGATCACGGCGATCCCCGTGCTGGATACAGGCACGGCCAGCAGCAGCGACGGCATCGATGCCCAAGGCAATATCGGTATTCAAGTGACGAACACGGGAACGATCTCCGGTCGCCACGGCATCACCGGCGGCAGCAACGACGCCGGGCAGGTGGACAACTTTACCATCACGATCACCAACAACGCGGGCGGCATCATCACCGGCGTGAACGGTTCCGGCATTAACATCGACGGCTCTACTACCAGTGCTTCCGTGGTCTCTTTCACCACGGTCATCAACAACGGCACCATCACCGGTAACTACGACTCGTCGAAATATTCGAGCGGCGACGGCGACGGCGTGGACGTGGACGGACGGATCGACCTGACCAACAACGGCATCATCCGCGCCTACGGTTCGGACGGGCTATCCAGCGCTGCGGAAGGTGTCTCCATCGGCGGCGGCACGATCGTGAATAATGCCGGCGCAGAAATCACCGGGCAAAACAACAGCGGCACTTCCGCGGAAGGGCACGGCATCCTGGTCGACGACTCCAATGGCGGAAACGCCTTCGCCGTCGCGACGATCACGAACGGTGGCCTCATCCGCGGCTTCAGCGGTTACGGCATCAAGATGATCGGCACGTTCAACGATACGATCACCAACAACGCCACCGGAACCATCCGCGGTGCCGGCACCGGCGCGGCGATCCAGATGGGCGCGGGGAATGATCAATTGACCAACCGCGGCGCGATCATCGGCGACAACGGCGCGGCCATCGACCTCGGCGACGGCGACGACACCCTCAAGATCGAAGGTGGCAGCGCCTCCATCTCCGGCAGCATCACGGGCGGCATCGGCACCAATACGCTGACCACCGATCCGGGCGCGGGAAACAGCTTCAGCTACGCGGGCCAACTTTCGAACTTCAGCAGCGCCGAAATCAAGAGCGGCACGGTGAATCTCTCCGGTGCGAGCACTTACGCGGGCAACACCACGATCACCGCCGGCACGCTGGCCGTCACCAACACCACCGGCAGCGCCACGGGAACGGGCAACGTCATCGTCAAAAACCTCGCCATACTCACAGGCACGGGCCGCATCGGCGGCAGCGTGACTTTGGAAAATGGCGGCATCCTGGCTCCGGGCACCGGCGCCGGAGAACTGAAGATCGATGGCGGCCTTTCGCTCACCTCCGGCTCCAAGTTCGTGTTCGAACTCGGTGGCGCGTCTTCCGATCGGGTGACGGTGGCCAGCGCTCTGACCCTCACCGGGGGCGGCACGGTCGTCTTCGATATCGCCAACGTCGGCATCGTAGCCGGTCAGGACTACACGTTGCTGACCTTCGCCTCGCAGTCCGGACTCTCGCTTTCGAATCTTGGCTTCGGCACCACACCGTCCGGATTCTCCGGCACCTTCGGCCTTACGGGGACCTCCATCACCGTGCACGTCAACGCCGTGCCCGAGCCTTCCACCTTGATGCTGGCCGGCCTGGCCGCACCGGGTCTCCTCCTGCGCCGCCGTCGCCGTGCGAAGACGGCGACCGCTTAAGCCACGGACTGTGAAGCCCTGGGGGACGACATCCACCGCGATTGCGTCATATCGTTCCTCGAAGCTGGTTTCTCCTGCCGCCCGCGCCATGGTGACTGCACCATGACGCGGGCGGCTTTTCATTGCTGTATTCTCAACCAAGGCTTCGGAGCTTGGGCCTTCGAGCCATTGGCGTGGCAACTCGCCAGGGCGTTGCGCGTTCCGATCTCCACGGAGCCCCGCGATTTTAATTACCTGCTGAACTTCGAGGGGACGGTTTTTCCCCGTGCACTCTTCATTCCCCTCGCGGCCATCCAATTGGCGGCTGACAAACGGCGCATCGCCCAAGCTTTCCAAGCGGCTGACGTGCCGACTCCGGACACCGTCCTCCTGAATTCTTTCGCGGACGTCCGCCGCTTCGTAGCCACTCACCCCGATCGAGAATGGTGTCTGAAATATCCCACGGCCTGCGGCGCCCACGGACATCGCTTTGTCACTGCGGATTCGACCGAACCGTCCAATTGGCCCACGCCTTGGCTCGTCCAGGAATTCATTCGTCTCGATCGGCCGGAAGTCTATCGGCTCTACAGCGCGGGCGGTGAGCTATTCGGCTGGGTCGCTCGACGGTTTCCTGCCGGCCACGCGTCATCGCCTTGGGTAGCACATGCCCAAGGAGCCCGTTATGAAGTGCTGGATGACGCGCCGGCAAATGCCATCGCTGCCGGGCGAGCGGCACTCCAGGCTTCTGGGCTCGATCAATCATTTGGCTGCACGGACTTGTTGCAACGGCCATCCGGCGAGTGGGTGGTTCTCGAGGTAGGCACCGATGGGCTGTTCAATCACGTGGATCGGGATCTCGGCCACCCTGTTTTCGAGGCGGAGATTTCACGGCGGATTGCCCGTGCGTTCTGGCATCGGGCCGAGCAAGCTGCCCTCCGCTCCGACCACGCAATCACCCGATGAATCCCGAAGTCTCAATCCATGGTTTTTCCTTCGTTCGGCAGGTCCTGGCGCCCACAGAGCAGGAACACCTGCGCACGGTGCTCGGGCCGGTGGAAGGAGCCGGACGCCGCGGACTTCTCGGAATACCCGTCGTCGCCGAACTCTCCCGTTCATCACGGCTGCTCGACCTGGTCCGCCCGCACGTTTCATCCGAACCGTTCCCCGTCCGCGCCATCTACTTCGACAAATCGCCGGAGGCCAATTGGCGAGTCGCCTGGCACCAGGACCTCACGCTCGCCCTGGCCGCCCACCACGAAGTTCCGGGCTTCGGTCCCTGGAGCGTAAAGGATGGGATTCCGCACGTGCAACCGCCCGCGGGACTTTTGCAGCAGATGCTCACCGTACGTTTGCACCTCGACGATGCAGATGAAACCAACGGCGCATTGCGCGTCCTGTCCGGATCCCACCGCTCCGGGCGGCTTTCAGCCGATGAGATTCAAACATTGAGGGCGGCACAACCCGATCACCGCTGCACCGCCGCCGCCGGAGACGCCCTGCTCATGCGGCCCTTGCTGCTCCACTCTTCGGGTCGGTCCACGAGCCCGCGCCAGCGACGCGTCTTGCACATCGAATACGCCGCCTTCGAACTCCCCTCCGGCCTGGCCTGGCACGAGGCCGCCTAGCTGCTCGGCCCGTTGAATTAACCACGAAGACACGAAGGCTCGAAGGGACGCCGGAGCATCGAATGCGGAGCCGCAACCAAAGGCATTTTTAAAACGCCGAGGACGCAGAGGAAGCAGGCGATACAGCAGAGGACCGCAGGTCCGGAGTTTTGCCACGGAAGGGCACGGATTAAACACGGATGAGATGGAGTCTTCCACTTCCCCTTTCGTGTTTCATCCGCATATCCGTGGCGAAAACTCCTACCCGTCGGTTCTCCACAGGGTGGCACCTTTTCCTCTGCGCCTCTGCGCCCTCTGCGTTTTATAAATGCCTTTGGTTGCAGCGCTGCGTTTTTCATCTCCATTCCGGCTGGCTTACAATTCAGCTCGCCTCTAGCGAATCCATCGCCATTCTCCAGCCTCCACTCACCTCCCCTCATTTCGTGAAATCGGCCCCCCTCCTCCTCGCTCTCGTCTCCCTCTGCATCACCAAGCCCCTGATCGGCGCCGAACCGAATCCCGGCACCACGCAGGTCCTGAAATGGAAAGACGGCAAGAAAGCCTGCTTCATGCTGGCCTTTGACGACAGCGCCCCGAGCCAGATCAAGAATGCCATCCCCGAGCTCGAGAAACGCAAACTCGTGGGGACCTTCTATCTCGTCACGGGCAACTCCCTCTACGCCGGACTGAAACCGAAATGGGAAGAGGCGGCAAAAAGCCCCTCGGTGGTCGTGGCCAATCACACCTCGACCCATAAGGGAGTCACGAACGCCGAGGAATTGGAGCCCGAACTCGCGAAGTGCAATGAAGTGCTCTACACCCTCCATCCCGACCGGCCGCTGCCGCGCCTGCTGGCTTTCGGCAAGCCCGGCGGAGTGCCATGGATCGTGACCAAGGAAGACCAGGCCGCCGCACTGGCTCGGCACAATCTCATCGATCGCCCTCCCTTTGCCGGCCCGCCCCTCAGCTACAAGACCGTGGAGCAATCGATCGCCGTCATCGATCGCGCCTTGGAAAAGGGCGAGATGGGTCATCTCGATTTTCACGGCGTCGGCGGCGACTGGCTGACTACACCCATGGACTGGTTCACTGCATTGCTCGACAAGATCGAAGCCAATCGCGACGCCATCTGGGTCACGGATTGCGTTTCCTGGCATCAATACGTCAAGGAGCGCGATGCCGCCGAAATCAAGATCGTGGAAGTCGCCAAAGATCGTCTGGCCGTGCAACTCGATTGCGGGAAACTTGACGCCAAACTCTACAACCTCCCATTGACGCTCTCGACCAGAGTTCCCGCCAATTGGAAGAGTTGCGTGGTCGAGCAGCACTCTTCGAAAACCACCGTACCGGTGAAAGACGGTGTTGTGCAGTATTCCGCCGTTCCCAGCGGAGGCACCATCACCCTGCAGTCCGCGCCGCTCTGAGTTTGCCGTCCGATCCCTCGGTCATCTATACGGATCGGCTCCGCCTGGTGCCGATGTCGCCGGCTTTCCTGCAGGCGTTGAGCGAAGACGACTGGGCTCGCGCCTCCGAGATCGGTGGGTTCACCGTGACTGATGAGATCCTCGTCCCTCGCTGGGTTCTGGAGTCGCGCCGGCGCATGCTCACGGAAAACCCTGCCCTGCAGCCCTGGTTGCTCCGCTGCATCGTGCATGCCGAGAGCAATACGATGATCGGCGATATCGGATTTCACGCCGACCCCGGCGCGGATCATCTGCTGGAGTACGGCGAGGATGGCGTGGAATTGGGCTATTCCATCCATACCAGCCATCGGCGGTGTGGATATGCCCGTGAAGCCTTGCGTGGGATGATGCACTGGGCGCGCACCACGCACGGCGTTCGGACATTTGTCCTTTCGATCAGCCCGGAAAACGTGGCTTCTCTCGGCCTGGCACTTTCTCTCGAGTTCCGGAAAGTAGGAACCCATGTGGATCTCCTCGACGGGCCGGAAGACATCTATTTGTCCCGCTTGCCGTAAACGGAGGAGCCATTAGCTTCCCCTTCCTTCTATGGCCTACTACGTCCGCGTTCTCAGCACGTCCCCCGATTGCATCCCACTATCGGTGATCAATGCGGCCCTGGCCGATTCGCCGTTCCACGCCACGCTCACGACCGAGGATGCCGAAGGCTCCGAATGGAACCAGGCTACCTTGCGTCACAAGGACGGCGCCGAGATCGCGGTGCTCGAGCGCAATCCGGTTCGCGACGGCACGCTGGGCTACAATGAGCTGGCGGAACTCACCGAGGAAGTGGTCGGCTGCCAACCTGCGGTAGCCAGTCAATGGCTCGTCCAATATCTCGCGGGCGTGGAATGTATCTACGCCTTGCAGGTGCTGGATGGCGTGGACCAACCGGACGGCTGGGAGATTCTGGATGTCGTGAAGTCCGCCCTGTGGTCGGAGGCGCCCTCGATCGTGCAAACCGATCTCGAAGGATTCACCAACGAAGATGGGTTCCATATCCTGTGGCAGTTCGACGACGAAACCGCGGAAGGCACTTGCTGGATGGGCATCCTGAAAGGCGGCCAGTGGATTCATTTTGAAATGGATCTCGGCAACGAAACGCAACGCGCCGATTTCCTCGCAGGGAAAGTTCCGGACCGGGTGACTCTCGCCACGAACGACGGCGACGCTCACTAACTTGATCGGCACGGCGCCGCCGCCGTGACATCCTGATTTGCGGGCGTGAGCCAAGGCTGCTACCCGCGACGTCGAAAGCGTGGTATCTCATTTCCTCCGATGCCTTGCATTACCCTCTCGACCCTGATCGCGGCACCCATTGAGCGGGCGTTTGACCTGGCGCGCAGCATCGATCTGCACACGGCCACCGTGTCTTCCACCGGAGAAAAAGCCATCGCTGGAGTCGTCACCGGACTCATCGGCCTTGGCGAAGAAGTCACCTGGAGTGCCCGGCATCTCGGCATCCGCCAGACCTTAAGCATTCGCATCACGCAATTCGAACGCCCGTTTTCCTTCACCGATACCATGCTCCACGGGGCCTTTCGTCGCATGGAGCATCATCACCTTTTCGAATCCACCCACGATGGTGTGCTGATGCGCGATGTCTTCCTCTACGAATCGCCGCTCGGCTTGCTCGGACGAATAGCCGACGCCTTTTTCCTGGAAGCATACATGCGCGCCTTTCTCATCGGGCGCAATCGTATCCTCAAAGCCACCGCTGAATCCGACGCCTGGCAGCGTTACCTTCCCGCGGGCGACTGATATGGACGCTTCCGCTCTGCCGTCGCCTCCAGACGTTCTCTCGACGGCGCACATCACGCTCCGTTTTGCGAAGATCATTCCGGGTGAACCCTCGCGAGGTTTTGTCCCCTCTTACCAATTTCGGATCTTCGTGAACGGCTTCGATATCGGTCACATTCACCTGCGGATCGGAGACACCGAGCACGTGCGCCTCTGCGCCGGTCACATCGGCTACGAGATCGCGCCGGCACACCGCGGGCATCGTTACGCTCTGCACGCCTGCGTCGCGCTGGCGCCATTCGCGCGTTCGCTGCAGCGTTCATTTCTGATCACTTGCGATCCGGACAACCTGCCCTCGCGCCGAACCATCGAACTGCTCGGCGCCGCCTACATCGACGAAGTCGCGGTGCCTCCCCACGACCCGCACTACCGCCGCGGCTCGCGCTCGAAGCTGCGTTTCGAATGGATCCCGTAAAAGGCCGCGTCGGGGAGAGGATTTTGAAACGCAGAGACGCCGAGATGCAGAGAAGGAAGAGCAAGCCCTGTCCCATCCGTGGCTAACCTTCCAGCCCACGGTCCCTGCTGTGACGTGGCTACAGCACCTCTGCGCCTCTGCGTCTCTGCGTCTCTGCGTTTTAAATCCTATTCCCGTTTTCAGAATTAGTTCGCGACAGCGCCCGGCGCAGGCCAGCGCAGATGACGGTGCAGGAACTCAAAAGTGCCCTGGCCGTTGATGGCGTGACCGCCGTTGAAAAACTCGATCGCGGTCCGGTCCCCGAGGCCGAACTGATCGTAGAACCAGCGCGTCTTCCCATACTCCGATGCCACCCAGACATCCAATCCGACGCCATCGTGATGCCCGCGTTCCACCATGAAGGGCCGAGGGAAAATGAGATAGCTCAGTTCGGCGTAGCTGAAAGTGCTGCCCATGTTGAAGCACCCGATCTCCCATTCATCGCTAAACATGAAACTCTTGCGATCGTGGGTGGACGCCACCTTGCGCGTCCAATCGTTGAAATCGCCCGAGCAGATTGAGAGAGCGTAGCCATCGAGCAAGGGCGGCAAGCGCATCGCCGATTCCCCGCCGAAGCTCAGTCCATAGAATCCGATACGACTCGCATCGACCTGTGGCAGCGAAGCCAGCCAAGTCAGCCATTGCTGATGATGGCGCAGGATTACCGACCAATGCGTCGCTTTCACCGGGTGACCCTTGCGCGCCAGCGTGCGGTAGTCGTCCTCCTTTTGATAGAGGTTGTGCGGCGCCAGGACGATGAACCCACGCTCCACTAACTGCGCGGCGAAATTGCGATAGGCCGGCTTGTCGCCTTCGATGGTCTCGCTCGGCACACCGTGCCGCCCATGCTGACACACCACTACCGGCCGCCGTTCTCCCGGCTTCATGCCTTTGGGCAGTAGCAGCACGCCCCACGCAAATCCCTCCCCGCCCGTATCGAGCACCACTTCGTAGCCCGTCCAAGTCGGTCGTTCGTAGACCAGGCGCGTGCGCGGATTGGGCGCCGGCAGCGGATCGTCGATTCGACCGAGGATTTCATCCCAAAATTTTTGCCGATATTCATTCGCGGCGTTCACAAAACCATCCGGGGACTTCACCGGGAACGCGAGCTGATAGTTCCAGGGAATCTTGGCGAATTCCGGCACCACACGATGTAGGAAGAATGTATCCCGCGTCCGGTCGGAATCCCGCAACAGCGCCTGCGTGTAATCATTCAACTCTCGCACCTGGCGCAACTGCCGCTCCGCCGGATCAAACGCCGTCCGTTGCTCAACAGGTGCTTGTGGCGAGATTTTCATCGCTCCCTTCACACCCAGCATGCCGGCCAATGTGGTCACGGCTTCCTCTCCATCACCGCGGATCAAACGCCGTTCCTGCAGGTTGGGCGGGATCAACGTCCCGATCCGCGCAAACTCGGTCGCGACGTTTTCAAACGAGGGCGACACCAATCGCCCAGGCGCTGCCTGGCCTTTGCCGCCGCCGATCACCGCCGGCGGACCGTCCACCTTCGGCTCTTCGCGATAAGCCACGACCAATTTGCGCGGGGCAATGAGCGAGGCAATCTCGGCATCTCCAAACTCCCGCAGCAGCCCCCACACATCGCGATAGAGCGGCTCCTGCCAGGAGTCCTGGCGCGACTTGAAATAACCGCTCACCAGCGTGGCATCGAAGCGTTGATCAACCGCCGCGGCATAAAACGCTAACAACCCGCCTTCGCCGTAACCGACGATCCCCAACTTCGCCCCTGGGCCATTTAGAATATCGGCCGCGCCCAGGATCTTTTGCAGCTCATAGCCGATAACGTGCCGTCCCATCATGTAGGCTTGGCGTTGGATCCACTCCCGATGCGGGAGATTGGTCATGAGCAGGGACTCCTCACCGGAGCCCGCGCAACTGCGATCCAGCAGCGTCGGAACCAGCACTTTGAAGCCATTCTCCGCTAGACGTCGCGCGAGCTGCGATTCGAGAGGCACACCCGGGGCCAACCCGACAAATTGCTCCGGAGTTTGATCCGCATCCGGCAACGCGATAATCGTCCCCTGCGCCGTCCCTTCCGGCTCGAGGAGCAGACCATCCCCGTGAACGCCGGGCAGCACATCCCAACGCACCTGCGAAACGCGATAGCCTTTGCCCTGGGCTACCCATTCCGGGTTCGCTCCACCTCCATACCGTTCCAGCCACTTGCCCGGTTTCCGCTCATCGACCAAGCCGAGGATTTGCTGGAGCCGTTCACGATTGCCGCGGATCGAGGTCTCGTAGGCCTGCGGCGAAGAGAAATCGTACTGCCAGTATTTTGCCCGGTTCTGTTCCGAAGCCGCGATTCTGGCATCCATATCGCGCAACGCGGCTTGGTGCATCTGCGCGGAATGATCGCCCGTCATGGTGAGCGGCTTGGTCTCCGGCAAAATCGCCGGTTCGGCACCGAACACAGTAAGCGTCAGGACAGCCGGAAGGGCGCCGAGGATGGCTCGGGAAAACGCAGTGCGCAGCCGTCCGTAAGACCGGACGCAGGGGGAAAGCAAAGGAGATACGTTCATGGGGAAAACAGCTGTCAGCCACGACAACCGGAGAGCGGCGACTTTCGTTGGGAGAAAGCGGGCGCCATTCCTGACAGATCCACCCCTGCTCCGCAACTGGCACGATCAGAGGGACTCTCGACACGCCGTATTTCTCCGCAGCCCAGTCTTTTCATCCGCCTACGATCCATCTACATTAACCACCAAATGAATGACGATGATGTGTGTCATTTGTCCATGGATGTCAGCAGCGGCGGGAAACCAAACCCAACGCGGCTCGTCTTCCCGCCCCCAGTCCCCTGAATCGCCTCCTTTCGGCCATGCTCTCCCAGAAGTTAATCGACTTTGCCCACCATCGGGAGTCTGACTGGATTGACCTCCTGTCGCGGGATCTGCATGTCCTCATCGCCGCCAAGCTGCGCGCCGACCACAATCTTCTCGGGATCCCGCTTTTTAATCTCCGTCTCTGGCGCCGCACCGCCACTCCGGAGACCAAGGTTTTGTTGCGGCGCTGGAAGCTGATTCTCATGACTTGGCCACCCGAGGAGATCGTCGAGTTTCTGACTACCGATACCGCGGAAGCCCGGGAGTTGCGCCGTTGCAGTCCATTCTGCGGAATCCTCACGCCCCAGGAGATCGCATCGATCTGGGAAGCTTCCTCCGGAGGTCCGCCCAAAGCGCGCTAAGCATTAAAAAGGCGCGGCCCAAAAAACGCTGTAGGTTTCGTTCGCCATGAGCGAATCGACTGTAGATCCAGAGATCTTCGCCAAACTCCTGCCGCTCGTCACCGCCTGGGCAGAGCAACACGAAGCCCGCATCCTCGCCCAAGGCGAACCCTTGACTCCGGCTCAGACCGCCGACGCTCGAAAAATCGGCGTCGTTGCGCCCGAGAATGTCCGCCTGCTCAGCGTAGACACCGTTCCGATGCCCGAGCACCCGCTCTTGCGCACCGTCGGAGAAGCCGCCGGGATTATGAGTTCCGCCACCGCTGGGCTCACCCTTCGCTACGGCATCTACATTCGGAGCGACCTCATGGGCGACCGCCACCTGGTGGCCCACGAGTTAGTCCATACTGCCCAATACGAGCGGTGCGGCACCGTCCGGGAGTTTCTTCGCCAATATCTGTACGAATGCCTGACGGTCGGTTACTCCGACTCCCCCATGGAGCAGGAAGCCGTCTTCACCTCGGAACGCATCCTGGGCGCGGGAACCTGATTCCAGCGACCGATTCCCTCTTTCGCCGCCGGGATAGACTGCGCTAAGTTCCCGGTATGAATCGTGGCCTCCCCATCGGTGAGTATCTCATTCAGCGGCTCAGCGCACACGGTGTGCGTCATGCATTTGGGATTCCGGGCGACTATGTGCTCGGCTTCTACGACCAGCTTCTCAAAAGCGATATCAAGACGATCGTCACGTGCGACGAGCAAGGCGCCGGGTTCGCCGCCGACGGCTACGCTCGGGTCGCTGGACTGGGGGTCGTTTGTATCACCTACTGCGTGGGTGGGTTGAAAGTCGTCAACCCCGTGGCCGGCGCCTACGCCGAGAAATCGCCGGTCGTCGTCATCAGCGGTGCCCCCGGCATGAACGAGCGGGACAAGAACCCTTTACTGCACCATAAGGTTCGTGAGTTTGACACCCAGCGCCGTGTATTTGAACAGATCACGGTCGCCAACGCCGCACTGGAAGACCCGGATACCGCGCTCGCCGAAATCGATCGCGTGCTTCATGCCGCCGTCCGCTACAAGCGCCCGGTGTATCTCGAGCTGCCCCGCGACATGATCAAGGTCCCCGGCCGTCCGGATCATCGCACACCAGACTTGCATGAGGACAGCGATCCGCTCGTGCTTTCAGAAGCCCTTGAGGAGGCGACAGCCTTGCTCAATGCCGCAAAAAAACCGGTCATTTTGGCCGACGTGGAAGTGCATCGCTTCGGCCTGCAGGATGATCTCATCAAGTTCATCGAGAAAACCGGCATCCCGGTCGCCGCAACTATCCTCGGCAAGTCCGTGGTCGCGGAGGGCCATCCGCAATATCTCGGCATTTATGAGGGCGCGATGGGACGCGACGATGTACGCGAATACGTGGAGAGCAGCGATTGCGTGCTTCTGCTCGGCGCATTCATGACGGACATCAATCTCGGCGTCTTCACCGCCAAACTCGACCCGGCAAAGTCCATCTCCGCCAACAGCGAGCGCCTGGCGATCCGCTATCACACGTTCGAAAACGTCCGGTTCAAAGACTTCTTCCACGGCCTGCTCGCCGCCGATCTTCGGCGGCATGCGCCCGCACCTCATCCCCGCCCACCCCAGCCCAGGGAGTTCCAACCCGAGCGACGCGGCGAGAAAGTGACGATTGCCCGCCTTTTCGAGCGCATCAACGAATACCTGGATGACGACAGCCTGGTCGTCGCCGATGTCGGCAACGCGCTCTTTGGCGCCAGCGACTTGCTAATCCGTCACCGCACGGAATTCCTCGGGCCCGCCTACTACGCCAGCATGGGCTTCGCGGTACCGGCCGCCCTCGGAGCCCAATCCGCCCGCCCCGATCTCCGCCCGCTCGTGCTGGTCGGCGATGGCGCTTTTCAAATGACTGGCATGGAGCTCTCCACCATCGCCCGTTACGGACTGAACCCGGTGATCATCGTCCTCAACAATGCCGGCTATGGCACCGAGCGACACATCCACGATGGCCCCTTCAACGACGTGCTCGGCTGGCACTACCATCGCCTGCCGGAAATGCTCGGGCTGGGCCGCGGATTCCTGGTCAAAACCGAGGAACAACTCGACGACGCCCTCGACGAAGCTGTGAAACACACCAGCAGCTTCTGCCTGCTCGACGTCCACCTCGACCCCATGGACAAGAGCGCCGCCCTGGGCCGCCTCGCCGAGCGCCTGGCGGATCGGCTAGGCCACAAACGCCAGACGTAGCGCCTCTTCATCTTCGTCCCTCGGAAATGGGACGCATGGGACACATAGGTCCTATCGGATGAGAGCGCTGCTGCTGCTGCTGCGTCTCCGAAAACCTGAAATGAGGAGAGTAGTAAAAACGAAAAAGGGCGACGCCCGGGGGAGCGTCGCCCTTCTTTTGGGTTCTCGGCGAATAGGGTTTCGCCGGGGAAACTAGTTTCCTTTATTCAGCGGCCTTGTCTTCCGACTTGGCGGCCTTCTTGGCGCGGGGCTTCTTTTCAGCCTTCTCGCCTTCGGCAGCCGAGGCTTCCGTTTCGGAAGCTTCCGCCTTCTCAGCCTTGGCCTTCGGAGCCGCCTTCTTGGCAGCCGGCTTCGGCGTAGGAGTCGCGGTCTCGACGAGCACCGGCGTGTCGGTCCACTCGAGGAGCGCCATTTCGGAGGCGTCGCTCTGGCGTTGGCCGAGCTTGATGATGCGGGTGTAGCCCCCCTTGCGGTCAGCCGCGCGAGGCGCGATTTCCGCGAAGAGTTTCGTCACAGCTTCATCCTGACGGAGCACGGCTTTCGCGGTGCGGCGAGCATGGATGGTGTTCTTCTTGCCGATGGTGACGAGCTTTTCAGCGAGGGGCTTCACCGCCTTGGCCTTGGCCAGGGTGGTCTTGATACGGTTGTGGGCGATCAGGCTGACGGCGAGGTTAGCGAGCAGCGACTTGCGATGCCCTTCCTTGCGGCCCAGTTTGACCGTCTTACGTTGATGACGCATGGGATGTCGTGAGTGGGATTAGTTGACAGACAGGTTGGCATCGATGCCTTGCGGATCGACGAGGCCGGACTCGAACTTCATGCCGAGAGAGAGGCCCAGCTGAGTAAGCTTGTCCTTGATTTCGTTGAGCGACTTCTTGCCGAAGTTGCGGTACTTGAGCATCTCCGCTTCGGTCTTCTGCGCGAGCTGACCGACGCTGGTGATGTTGGCATTGTTGAGGCAGTTCGCCGCGCGGACCGAGAGCTCAATCTCGTTCACGCTCATGTTCAGAAGCTTCTTCATCTTCTGATTTTCCTGGCTCTGCGCCTGCGGCGTTTCGTCGAATTGCACCGCGTTCTCGTCGTAGTTATAGAACGGTTCGAAGTGCTTCTTGAGGATCGAAGAAGCCTGCACCAGCGCTTCTTCCGGCGAAATGCGACCGTCCGTCCAGATCTCGATTTCGAGCTTGTCGTAATCGGTGCGCTGGCCCACGCGGGTGTTGCCCACGGTGTACTTCACCCGGGTCACCGGAGAGAAGATGGAGTCGATGGCGATCACGCCGATCGGCTGGTCGGGATGTTTGTTTTCGTCGCCGGTCGAGAAGCCACGGCCGACCTTCACTTCGAGTTCGGCGTCGAACTTGTGCTTCTTGTCGAGCGTGCAGATGACCATGTCCTTGTTGAGGACTTCGCACTGGGCGGAGTCTTCAATGTCACCGGCGGTCACGGCGCCTTCCTTGTTGACGGAAATGGTGAGATTACGGATCTCGTGGTCGTTCGCCTTGAACTTCACCTTCTTCAGGTTGAGCACGATGTCCGTCACGTCTTCAACGACGTGCGGGAGAGTCTGGAATTCGTGGTTCGCACCGGCGATCTTCACAGAGGTGATAGCTGCACCCTCGAGCGAGGAAAGCAGTACGCGGCGGAGCGAGTTGCCAACGGTGTTGCCGTAGCCAGCCTCGAAGGGCTCGGCGACGAACTTGGCGTAGGTATCTGTGCGGGAGTCCTCATCTTTGACGAGGGACTTCGGCATTTCGAAACGTCCTAAACGAACAGGCATATGTGGGAATTTTGAATTTTAAATTTCAAATGCTGAACTCGCGAGCGGCCTAACCGCCGTTCGTTCAAGATTCAAAATTCAACATTCATCATTATAATTTCACCGGGTTACCCCTGACGCGATAGCCGTCGACCATGAGGATCGAAAGCCCAGGGACCAACGGTGCGTTTTATTGGGTTACGCGCGTGGGGCGGGAAAGAAAGACGGGGTCGAGCGATTTGTAAACAAAAATCTGCCCCAGACCGGGAAAACCGGCCAAGGATACGGTGAAATACGGGAAAATCCACCCAATCCCTGTAAAACCTTCCCCCGATCCTCGCGTTCGCGGCTGCCCGGGATTTTCGAGATTCGAGTTCCGGTTGGCGCCCCTTCCCAGCTAAGAATCCGCCCCGGCTTCCGGTTATCGCCTCAGCCTTCCCCTCCCATCCTTTCATGAAATCCCCCTTCCTCCCGCTCGTCGCGTTCAGTCTGGTTTCCTGCACCCTGGTCCATGCGGCCGAACCGGAACCGCCCAAGGGGTTCCGCTCCATCTTCAATGGCAAGGACCTGGCCGGCTGGCACGGGCTGAATCCGCACACGGTCGTAAAATTGGAGGGCGAAAAGCGGGATGCCAATCTGGCCCAGCAAAAGGCGGAGTTTCCCCAACATTGGCGGGTGGACAACGGCGAATTGGTCAACAGCGGCACCGGACCTTATGCGACAACCGATGAAGAGTTCGGCGATATGGAGCTGCAACTGGAATACAAGACGGTTGCCGGAGCAGATAGCGGGGTGTATCTGCGGGGCAACCCGCAGGTGCAGATCTGGGACCTGAATCAGGTCTTCGATCCCAAGAAGCCCGACCGGAAACCGCATCAGGGGTCGGGCGGTCTCTTTAATAACACGCCGAAGACCCTAGGACGTGACCCGATGATGGCGGCGGACAAGCCTTTCGGCCAATGGAACACCCTGCGTATCCGTCAAATCGGCGGGCGTACCTGGGTATGGCTGAATACGCGGGCCGTGGTGGAAGGGGCGGAGATGGAGAACTATTGGGACAAGACCAAGCCCCTCCCGGCCAAAGGCCCCATCATGCTGCAAACGCACGGGGGCGAAATCCGCTGGAAGAACCTCGTCGTCCACGAGATCGACGCCGCCGAAGCCAAGCAGTTCCTGGCCAGCAATCCTCCCCTGCCGAACCCCACGGAGTACGACGTCCCTTACGGCCCGCATCCCAAACAGATCCTCCACTTCTGGAAGGCCGAGTCCGACAAGCCCACCCCGGTCCTCTTCTTCATTCACGGGGGTGGCTGGACCGGGGGCGGCCGACTGAGCGGGCTCACCGGCATGCTGCCCACGATGCTGAAATCCGGCATCTCCGTCGTTTCGGTCGAATACCGCTTCATCCCCGAAGCCACGGCAGACAAGGTGGAACCGCCGGTCAAAGGCCCTCTGTATGACGCCGCGCGCGCCCTGCAGTTCGTCCGCAGCAAGGCTACTGAGTGGAACATCGACAAAACCCGGATCGCCGCCTCCGGTGGCTCCGCCGGCGCCTGCACCTCGCTCTGGCTGGCCTTCCACCCCGATCTCGCCGATCCCAAGAGCAGCGACCCGATTGCCCGGGAATCCACGCGCCTGCTCTGCGCCGCCGTCGATGGCGCCCAGACCACGCTCGACCCCCAGCAGATGAAAGACTGGACGCCGAACAGCACGTACGGCGGTCACGCCTTCGGCTTCAAGGGCGACCCTGCCAAGAAGACCTCCACGTTCGATGAGTTCCTGGCCGGCCGCGAAAAAATTCTCCCGTGGATCGCCGAATACTCGCCCTACGCCCTCGTTACCTCCGATGATCCGCCGATCTTTCTGCGCTATGGCACGCCGCCCGCACTAGGCCAGCCCCAGAAAGACCCGACCCACACCGCGAACTTCGGCGTGAAACTGCAGGAACACTGCAAGGAAGCCGGCGTGGAGTGCGCGCTGGTTTACCCCAATGCTCCAGACGTGAAGCAAGCGACCATCCAGGACTATCTGCTGGAGCGTTTGAAAGCGCCGACCGCGGCAAAGTAGAGATCCGCCGTAAAGTCGCCGCCCCGACTACCGACTGAGGACACCGACACCCCATGAAGTCTCCGGAAGAAAAAGCCGAGATGCTTCGGCAGCAGGTTAACTCCAAGGTGCTCTGGGGCGCACGCGATCAGGAAGTCTATGATTTCCTCTTCGAGCGCCACGGAATCGGCGGCGAGGAAGCGGAGGCGATGCTCACCGCAGCCCATGTAGCAAAGCGAAAAGCGGTCCGAACCAAAGCGCTGATTCTGATTGCGACTTCGTTGGTCGGCATTGCCTTCGCCGGCGTTTTCGTAGGCCTGCAGATCTATGGCGGCGTGTTTGTCATCGGCAAAGGCTCGATCCTCATTCTCGGAGTCGGCGTCTTCAGCATCGGGGTATTCCTACGCAACGTCTGGCGCCTTTTTACCGGCCACATGCACGGCTCCGTGGAATAGTCACAACACGCTTCTCTCCTCCTAAGAAGTCCGCCTCCCTGTCGGTTGTCGCGACAAGCCCCCCAGCCATGCATTCCCCTTTCCTCTCTTACGCCCTCATCGCACTTTTCGCGGCTAGCTCGTCCACGGCAAAAGCAGCACCGCTCCGCGCCGGTGCTGCTGCGACCGATATCACCCCCAAGGAGTTCCCGCTCAATATGCCGGGCGGATTCAGCCCGAATCCGGCGCAGAGCGCACACGACCCGCTGCACGCCCGGGCGATGGTGCTGGACGACGGCACGACGCAACTCGTCATGGCGGTCGTCGATAATCTCGGTGCCGGGCCGGATATCCTCGGGGAAGCCAAACAGATCGCTAGCGAGCGCACCGGCATTCCCGTAAACCGCATGCTGGTGAGCTCCACGCACAGCCATAGCGCCGCGCCCTTGAGCAATCGCGAGGGACCACCACCCGTCGTCGCCTACCGCAAGGTTTTCGTGGAAGGGCTCGCCGACGCCATCATCCGCGCCCACGCAGCCCTGCGCCCCGCCCAGATCGGCGCGGCCGCGGATCCGCTGCCCGAAGAGGTCTTCAACCGCCGCTGGTTCCTGCGCCCGGGCAAGATGCCGCTCAATCCCTACGGCAAGCTCGACCAGGTAAAGATGAATCCAGGGACCAATCCCGAGGTGCTCGACCATCCCGCCGGCCCCACGGACCCCGACATCACGGTCATCTCCGTGCAGGATACAAAGCGCAAACCTATCGCGCTGTTTGCCAACTATTCGCTGCACTATGTCGGCGGTTCGCCCTCCGGACAGATCTCCGCCGACTACTTCGGCGAGTTTGCGCGGATCATGCCTTCGCGCGTGCGCGGCGACGAGAACTTCGTGGCGATCATGTCCAATGGCACGTCCGGGGACATCAACAACATTCCCTTCGGCGTGGTCCGCCCGCCGCGTGAGCCTTTCGAACAAATCCGCCTCGTAGCCGCCAAGGCGGCGGACACTGCTTGGCGCGCGCAGCAAAAGATCCAGCCTTACCGCAGCGATGTACGCCTCGGCATGATCCAGCGCGAGATCACCCTCAAGTATCGCCGCCCCAGCGAAGAGCAAGTCGCAGAAGCCAAAACGATCGCCGCTATCAAGGACAAGGACGCGATCGAAAAACTGCCCCGACTCGCCCAGAACTACGCGCGCAACATGATCGGCGCCGCCGAACGTTCCGAAGACACGATCACGGTGATTGTGCAGGCGATCCGCATCGGCGATCTCGCGGTCTGCGGGTTCCCATTCGAGACCTTTGTCGAGACCGGGCTCGATGTGAAAAAGCGCAGTCCGTTCCCCCAGACCATGGTCATCGGCCTGGCCAATGGCCGCCACGGTTATCTGCCCACGCCCGAGCAACACAAACTCGGCGGCTACGAGACCTGGCTCGGCACAAACATCGTGCAGGAAGACGCGTCGGTGATCCTGACGAACAACCTGCTGGAGATGCTGGCGGAATTGCACAAAGACATGTGAAATGCGCCGCCTCCTCCGCGGCCCATTTCCATGAACAAAATCCTCGTCCTCTTCGATTCCAAGTCCGGCAACGTCGCGCAGATGGCCCAGCTGGTGGCTGAAGGCGCGGGCAGTGTGCCCGATACCGAAGTCCGCGTGCGCAGCGTCGATGATGCCGTGGCGGATGATGTCGTTTGGTGCGACGGTATTGCCGTGGGCAGCCCGACAAACATGGGCATCCTCTCCTGGAAGATGAAACGCTTTTGGGATGAAACGATGGGGCCGGTCTGGACGGAAGTGGACGGAAAGATCGGCTGTGCCTTCAGCAGCGCCGGCGGTTGGGGTGGCGGCATGGAACTCGCCTGCCAGTCACTGCTCACCGTGCTCATGAATTTCGGCTTTTTGGTCTTCGGCGTCACCGACTACGCCGGCCGCAAGACGACGCTCCATTATGGTGCCGTCGGCGCCAAGGCTCCGCGGGAAGCCGATATCCAGGAGTCCTGCCGCATTCTGGGCCGGCGCTTGGCGGAGTGGACTGCGGTGTATGTGCACGGGCGCAAGGATCAACATCCAGCCGCCAAAGGCATCCCCCGTCTCACTCCTCAGGACTTCGAAGGCCAGGAGTAAACTCGCCCTGAGTTCCGCGTCATACGCCCGAATTCCGCTTCGCGTACTCCGGGGATCCTGCCATACATCGCAGCCTTCCCCTGCCCTCATGAACTTCTCGTCCCTCTTCCCGCGCGCAACCGCCATTCTCTTCGCTCTCGCCATCCCGGCTTTCGCGGAACAGGCATTCAAAGTCACCATCGACACCACCAAAGCCCCCGAATGCGCCGCATTTGCCGAGAAGAGCAAGGCCCTCGTGGAGGAATGGTATCCGAAGATCAACGAGATCCTCTTTTCAAAAGACCGTCCACTGCCGGCCTCGGAAGTCACCTTGATCTTCGAGCCCATGAAGGGCGTGGCCCACGCCACCAATAACGTCATTCACATCTCCGCGGAGTGGGTCACCAAGAAGGCGCCAAACGACTACGGCATGGTCGTCCATGAACTCACTCACGTCGTGCAGGATTATCGCGGCAAGGGCGAAGGCTGGCTGACGGAAGGCATCGCCGACTACATCCGCGATCGGCACTTCGAGCCGGGCACTCGCAAGCACCGCATCGATCCGGACAAGGGCAGCTACCGCCAGGCCTACGGCGTGGCCGCGACCTTCCTGATCTGGGTCGAAGCGAGCATGGACAAGGATATCATCCGCAAACTCAACGAGGCCTCCCACGACGGGAAATACTCCCCGGACCTGTGGAAAGAATACTGTGGCACGGATCTGGACTCGCTGTGGAAGGAATTTGCCGAGACGTATCGGAAACCTTGATCGCCCGCTCCGAAAGGCGGAGCGTGGCACGCGATGAATTTCGACCTCGATCCGTCATTGATCGAACGCGCTATCCTTCTGGCGCGTGAGTTGCAGGAAAGCGCCCGCAGCCTGCAGACCGCTTCCGAGCGCCGTCAGCAAGGGGAGCTCGATCGCATGCTCCAGGTGCCGGAAGACAAAGCCACCCTCGTCCAACTGACGGATCGCGCCTTCCGCGCTCATTCTCCGGCCCGGGTAGCCGAGCAGTTCACGCACATCCTCGACGTGCAGGGCGTGCCCCGCTTTTTCAGCCCGCTGGACCGAGCGCTGCTGCGCGGTTTTCAAACCTTCGGCGGCTGGCTGCCGGGCGTCTCCGTACCGCTGGTGAAAGACCACATGCAGCAGGAAACGGCAAACGTGGTCCTCCCCGCCGAACCGGAAGTCCTGGCCACGCATCTGCGCGCCCGCCAGGCCGAGGGCCTACGCATGAACGTGAATTTCCTGGGCGAAGCGCTCCTCGGCGAGCGGGAGGCCGCCCAGCGCCACGCGGGTTATCTTCACGCCCTGCGCTCGCCAGAAATCGAGTGCCTCTCGGTCAAAATTTCGACGCTCTATTCGCAGATCTCCTCGCTCGCTCGTGAGCAAACGGTGCAAGTCCTGTGCGAACGCCTGGAATCTCTCTACCGCGCTGCCGCCGAAGCGCGATTCACCCGCGCCGACGGCCGGAGTGTCGCCAAATTTCTCTATCTCGATATGGAGGAATACCGGGACATGAGGCTCACCGCGGAAGCTTTCATGCGTACGCTGGAAAGGCCGGGTCTGGGAAAGGTGAATGCGGGCATCGCCCTGCAAGCCTATCTCCCCGATTCCGTCCGGGTGCTGCGTGAACTGGTCGGCTGGGCCCACCAGCGCATCGCCTCAGGCGGCAGCCCCATTACCGTCCGTATCGTCAAAGGCGCCAATATGGAAATGGAGCGCGTGGAAGCCTCAGTGCGAGGCTGGCCGCAGGCGCCCTTTGCCACCAAGGCGGAGACCGACGCTAACTACAAACGGATGCTGCGGGAAGTGATCACCGCCCAGCACTTGCAGGCCGTTCATGTCGGCGTGGCCTCCCACAATCTTTTCGACGTGGCCTTCGGCCTGGTCCTGGCGGAGCAAGCGCAAGCCGGCGAGCGCGTGCAATTCGAGATGCTCGAAGGCATGGCCAATCATCAGCGCCGCGCCCTGTTCGAGCGGTCGCGCAATCTCCTGCTCTACGCCCCGGCGTGCCGGAAAGAGGATTTCCTCAACGCCATCGGCTATCTCATTCGCCGTCTCGACGAGAACACAGGACCGGACAATTTCCTGCGTCACGCCTTCCGGCTCAAGGTCGGCAGCGACGAATGGGACATGCTCGAACGCGGATTCACCGAAGCCTTTTACCTCGGGATCTCCGATGCCCCACGACGGACGCAAAACCGACTGCATCCGCTAGTCATCGCGCCTCGCGAGGAAATGGCCTGGGACGCCTTGACCAACGAGCCCGATACGGATTTCTCGCTCGCGCAGAACTCCGAATGGGCCAAGCGACTCGTCCAGCGCCGGGATCCGTATCGAAAAGAAATCCCCCTCGTCGTCGCCGGGGATGAAGAGTTCGCTGAACACGAGACACGTTCGTGCCTGGATCCTTCCCGCCCCGGTGTGGTGATCGCGCATTATGCCCTGGCCTCGGACAAGGATGTAGAGACCGCGATCGCCTGCGCGCGCAACGATGCCGTCGGCTGGCGCTCGCGGAGCGTGCAGGAGCGCTCGACCATCCTCGGAAAAGTTGCCGAAGAGCTGCGCCAGGCGCGCTGCGACTTGATGTGGGCCGCATTGGCCAATGGCGGCAAGACCCTCGGCGAATCGGATCCCGAGGTCTCGGAAGCGGTGGATTTCGTGGAATTCTACCGCGCATCCGCACGCTCGTTTTACGAACTGCCCACATTGGAAGCTCAGCCGATCGGCGTGACCGTCGTCGTGCCCCCATGGAATTTTCCCATCGCCATCCCGTGCGGCGGCATCGCCGCGGCGCTCGCCGCCGGCAACAGTGTCATCCTCAAGCCCGCCAGCGACACCGTGTTGGTCGCCTGGGAACTCTGCCTGTGCTTCTGGCGGGGTGGGGTGCCTCGCGAAACGCTCCAATTTCTGCCATGTCCCGGCAGCGGCGCCGGCCAGCGACTCGTTACGCATCCGCAGGTGGATGCCGTGATTCTCACCGGCGGAACGGATACCGCGCTACGCTTGCTGCGCGCCCGCCCGGACCTGCACCTCTGCGCAGAAACCGGCGGCAAGAACGCGACGATCGTCACGGCCCTGAGCGATCGCGAACAGGCCATCAAACATGTGGTGCACTCCGCCTTCAGCCACAGTGGCCAGAAGTGCTCGGCGACCTCCCTGCTCTTGCTCGAGGCCGAGATCTACGACGACCCGAAGTTCAAAGGGCAGCTCATCGATGCGGTGCAAAGCATGCGCGTCGGCCCGGCTTGGGATCTGGCCACACGCGTAGGCCCACTGATCCGCCCGCCCTCGGGGGACCTCGCCCGCGGCCTGACCACACTGGAGCCCGGCGAGTCGTGGGCTGTGCGTCCGCAGTACGCTCCCGAGAACCCCGGGCTCTGGTCGCCGGGAGTGAAGTGGGATGTATCTCCCGGCAGTTTTACCCATCTCACCGAGCTCTTCGGTCCCGTCCTCGCGGTGATGCGTTTTACCACGTTGCGGGAAGCCATCGCGCTGGTGAACGCCACCGGTTATGGCCTCACCTCCGGCCTCGAGAGTCTCGATGAACGCGAGCAGGCGGAATGGCAGGAGGCCATCCGCGCGGGGAATCTCTACGTCAATCGCCCCACCACCGGCGCCATCGTCCTGCGGCAGCCCTTTGGCGGCATGGGCAAGTCGTGTTTCGGCCCGGGTATGAAAGCGGGCGGCCCCAACTATGTGGCGCAATTCATGCGCTTCCAGAATCGCGCCCGCCCCGTGGAGCCCGCCACGGTCACCCTCCCGCTCCTTCGAGACCTGGGTCTGCGCCTGACTGCGGTGGAGATCGACGCCCCGGCCGCCGACGTCACACACATCCTCGCTGCGATTACCAATTACGATCGCTGGGCTCGCGACGAATTCGGCCGTGAGCACGATCATTTCCGCCTGCTGGGCCAGGACAATCTCCGGCGTTATCTTCCCCTGCGGCAGATCCGCGTCCGCGTGCACCCCGAAGACTCCTACTTCGAGATCTTCGCCCGGGCCTGTGCCGCGCAGGCCGTCGCCTGTCGCGTTCTGATCAGCAGTCCGCCAAACGCCCGTATCCCCGCCGTCCAGGTTCTGGACGATTTCACGGACTCCTGGGGCGGAGCCATCGAGTTCCTGGAGGAAACGGACGCGCAACTGGCTGCCGCTATTCGCAACGGAATGGTGGAGCGGATCCGCTTCACCGCTCCCGATCGGGTCCCCGGTATCGTGCGGGAAGCCGCCGCCGAGGCCGCCGTGCATCTGGCAGACACGCCCGTGCTCAGCGAAGGCCGAGTGGAGATGCTGGGGTATGTGCGTGAGCAGAGTTTCAGTTTCGACTATCACCGCTACGGTAATCTCGGCTCCCGTTCCGAAGAACGACGGGCCGAACCAATCTAGGGCGCAAGTTCTTGCCGGACAGGCTCGGAGTGAACGCTGCCAACTGCAAAAAGGGCTCGCTCGCAGCCGCTGGGTTCGTTATCCCCCCGGCGCGTAAAGCATGACCTCGCCAGTAGATATCGACGTTGCGGAACCCGCGTCCCCCATTGCTGCGACCTCTTCCAACCTGGGTTGGAAGGCCTGGGTAGCCGCGCTTTTGTTGGGCCTCGCGGCATTTGGGCTCTTCACCCGAAACAACACCTTCCCGTTTTTTTACCACACCGATGAGCCCGGCAAGGTGAGGCAAGTCCTCACGGGGGAGCGGAATTTCCATCACCCTCTCCTGCTCCTGAAATCCACCGAGGTCGTAATGGCACTGACCCACGCCGAGGCAAAGCCCCAAGCGGCCGCCGAGGCAGGACGCACGGTCTCCGCCTTTTATGCAGCCACCGCGGTTACTGCCCTGGTCCTCTTGGCGTGGGGCTTGGGCGGGCCGATTGCCGGACTCCTCGCCGGGGTACTGCTGATCACCCATCCCGTCCTCTTCGAGCTCGCCCATTACATGAAAGAAGACTGCTCGCTGCTCGCCGGAGTCGCGTGGAGTTTCTTCGCCATGGAGCGCTATACGCGCAAGCCCACGCTGGGGCGCGCGATCCTGGTTGGTCTAGCGGCAGGACTGGCCGTCTCCGGCAAAGCCATCGGCCTCGCCGTCGCCGGGGTCGCCTTGCTCGTGGTTTTCCTCACTCCACGGAACGGGCGGCGTTTCGATTGGAAAGCGAGCCTGCTCGTGATCGCCGGGGCGGCGCTCATTTTCGGCACGGTTAATTTCGAATCGATCGTTCACACCAAGGGCGCGAAACGCGGACTGAAGAATGAATTCGACCGCATCGAACTCCGCGCCAGCGAGCGCGGGCCAGGGTTCGAAGTGAAATACGTCAGCAAATTTGGCCGCGTCATTTCGGTGCCGATCCTCATCGCCACGGCATTCTGGATCTATCGCCGCTGGCGGGAGCGCCGCAGTCAGTGCCTCTGCACTTGGGCAATCATCATCTTTCCTCTCGTGTTCACCGCTGTCTTGAGCGTCGCGCCCGTAACCAAAGAGCGCTACCTCTTGCCCGTCTTCGCCCTGTTCTGTGTGCTCGGCGCGCTGGGCATGGCGGAAATGGCCACGTCGAACTCTTTCCGTCGTCCGCGCTTGATTGCCGGCCTCCTCGCCATCGCCGCCACCGCCTGGCACCTGCCCAATCTGTTTCGCTATTATCAGGAATTTGGCACCGATGACCGTCGTGACGTCATCGCCTGGATCCGCACCAATCTGCCCCCGAAAGCGATCATCGCCCACGACCGCCGGGCGCGCCTCGACTACGGTCGCAGCTGGGGTGCCGAGGGCTACGACTTCCCGCAGCAAACGCGCGCTACGAAACGCTACGCTGCTGACTTGGGAAACCTGCAGGAAATCCGCCAGGAAGGCATTCTCTACGTCCTAGCCTGCGAACAGGATTACCACACCGCCCTCCGCGGCCGGCACAAACCCAGCAAAGGCGAGAAAGAGCGCGAAGATTTTTACCGCACGCTATTCAGCAAAGGGAAACTGCTTTGGAAGAGTCCCCCGGGAAAATTGGCCTACCTGCACCCGGGCCTGGAGCTCTACGAGATCCCGTAGCCGGCCGCAGATACTTACGGGGTCGGGCCAAACCACTTCTTGTCGAGTTCGTCGAGATATCCGTCTTCCTCCGCCTTCACCAAGGCGAGCGTGACTGGCGTCCGCTGTAGACTCTGCTCCTGCAAAGCGAAGGCGTATTTTTGCTTCTCGAATAGCTCCCCCACCAACTGCAGGGACGCGCCGGGATTGGTGCTCAAATAATAGCGTAGGATCGGAGCATCATAGATGACCGCCTTGATCTCACCGGCGGCCAGGGCGCGGCAGGCGGAATCGATGTCGTCGTATCCCTTGAAGGCCAGTTTCTGCTCCTGCACAAACGTCGCCGCCGCGCTGCCGTTCACCGATCCCACCGTGGCATTTTTCAAGTCCCCCAGCCCCTTGATATCCGTTGTCAGATTGTTCACGGTCAACGTCGCGGAGAGCGTCGCGGTGATATAGGCCGTGAGACCGATGCCCGTCAGCATCCAGATGACGGCCGACAGACGACCGAGCAAGCCGATGGGAGCCTTGTTCTCGCAGCCCCCGGTAATCAGCGTGCAGACGCTCCACCACGTCGATTCGACCAACCCGGTCTTGTAGTCGTCCGGAAACGATTCCGGATTCCGCCGCCGCTCCAGCCACCACAGGATGTGCGAATTGATCAGCAGGGCCAGCACGAGGACTCCGACGACTTTAAACGTGTCCATTTTCAGCAACCCGCGGAACGCAGCGAAGGCGGAGCTATCCCCTTTCGATTGGGCAAGGATCTGCAGTCCCGAGCTGTAGAACGGGTAGCTGAAATCGACGACCTCGGCGCGCGCCGTGGTTACACTCAACGCTCCGATCGCTACGTCCGCCTTGCGCTGGCCCACGGCGTCGATCGCTTCGGAAGCCGTCTTGGCAGTCTTCAGTTCGAAATCAAGTTTTGCCTCCTGGGCCACCCGTTTCCAAAGGTCGATGCTGTAGCCCGTCCACTGGCCATTCTCCTCATAGGCAAATGGTTTGACGGGTTTGACCATTACGGTGAGTCGACCAACTGGTGCACCAGCGGGCGCCGGGGCGGCAGGGGCAGGATCCTGGGCTGCAGCGACGCCGACAAAAACAAACGAGAGAAACGCGAGAACGAGACGCATGGAGGAGTGAGGTGATATCAGAACTGGAAATAGATGAAGGGTTTGTAGCGCACGGGCACGAAAAGGAGCGCCAATGCCGTTGCGAGCCCGAGTAATGCCGCGCACGCCCAGTCGGGCAGACGCCGCCAGATTGGCGCGATGAGTTTGCGGGAATTCAGCCAGTGCAGCAACGCAAGCACGCCAAAAATCGCGAAGCCTTCCATACCAAAGGTGCGATGCCCATGCCCGTGCGTGCCGGGTATGAGGAAGGCACGCAACGCTTGGATCGCGCTTTGCAGGCCCGTGGCCACTACTGCTTTCGTATCCGGGTCGACGAGCGGCGCCGCGCGGAAGAAGATCCACGTCACACAAATCCAGACGAAGGTAAGCGGCACCGCCACGATCGCCAGCACCCGCCGGAAGAGCGCGCCAGCATTCTCCGTGAGCCGCTGCCACTCCCGGTGGAAGATGAGCGCCACGCCGTGCAGGCCGCCCCAGAAAACGAAGGTCCAGGACGCGCCGTGCCACAGGCCACCGAGGAGCATCGTCAGCAGGAGATTGCGGTAGGTGAAGAGCTTCGAGCCCCGATTACCGCCGAGCGAGATGTAAAGATAGTCACGCAGCCAGGTGCTCAGCGAGATGTGCCAGCGCCGCCAGAAATCGGTGATGTTGCGGGCGAAATACGGGAAATCGAAATTGACCGTGAGTTCGTAGCCCAGCAGTCGCGCCGTCGCGATGGCCATGTCGGTGTAACCGCTGAAGTCGCAGTAGATCTGCACGGCATAGAAGAGCACCCCCAGAATGGCGCTCAGGTGATCGAATTGGGACGGAGCGGCAAAGAAATGGTCCGAAAACGGCGCCACATATTCCGAGACGACCGCCTTCTTGATGAAGCCGATGAGGAACAGCGTCAGACAGCCGCGTACGTCCACCGACGCCCAAGACCGCTTCTCAAAGACCTGCGGCAGAAACGTCATAGCCCGCACGATCGGGCCCGCGACGAGCTGCGGGAAAAACGAGATAAAGAAGGCTAGATCGAGGAAACTCCGCACCGGCTCGAGCCGCCGGCGATAGACGTCGATGGAGTAACTCATTGACTGGAACGTGTAGAAACTCACGCCGTAGGGCAGGATGATGTTCAGCGTGTGCAGGGAAGTCGGCAGACCGATCCAGGCCAGCAATTCCGCCGCGGAGCTCACGAAGAAATTGAAATACTTGAAGAAGGCAAGCACCCCCAGATTCACGCCGAGGCTGGTCCACAGCCAGGCCTTGCGCCGGCGCTCGTCGGATGCCCCGGCGATCCCGAGACCCACGAAGTAATCCATGCACGTGGATGCCCAAAGCACCGCGGGGAACCACCACCCGGGTGGAAACTTCGAGAACTGGCCGTGGCGCAGCTGATCCCAGAAGACCGCGGGATCCCCGATGAAAAAGCAGGCGTAGAAAAAATGGCTCGCCCCGAGCAGCCACCATTTGCGTGCGGTGTTCGTGCGCAGCATCCAGTGGACGCAAAACACGATGAGGAAGAAGGAGAGAAAGCGAAATTCGACGAAAAGCACAGGGATGAAGGCGGCGAGTGTGGGTGAGCAAGGCCGCTCTGGCGAGGCCGGACAAGAAAATTGCCACTCCCAGACCCGCTCCCTACAGTCCGCGCCGGCATGTCATTCCTACGGATTAAATTGGGCGCTCCGGCGCTGGCTTGGCTGCTGTCGCTTTCGCTGACGGGTTGCGCCGCTGGACCGGATCACGCCACCCCGAAACCAGCCCCGTGGAGCCGGCGGGGCGAATCCGTGGTCGAAGTCACGACTATCTGCCCCTCGATCGTTTACGAGCTGCGCTACGCGACCACCCGTAATTTCACCGGGCGGCAGATCTACCCGCGCAATGCCCGTTGCCTGCTGCGCAAAAGCGTCGCCCAGCGGCTGGTGCGAGTTCAGGCGGAGCTCCAGCAGCAAGGCTATGGACTGAAAATCTGGGATGCCTACCGGCCGAACTGGGCGCACGACCTTTTGTGGCAGTCAGCGCCGAATCCGGAATTCATCGCCGCGCCTTCCTGGGGCGGCTCCTACCATACGTGGGGCTCAGCGGTGGACGTGACGCTGGTGGATTTGCATGGGCGGGAATTGAAAATGCCCACCGATTTCGATGACTTCACCGATGCCGCCAAGTCTGAATACCGCGGCGGCGATCCGCAGGTCGCGGCCCGCGTGCTCACGCTACGCATCGCCATGGCCAATGCCGGCTTCAAAGGCGTGCGCGACGAGTGGTGGCACTACGCCGCGGAGGACTCCAATCAATTTGCCCCGCTGAAAATGCCGCTCGAAAAGGGCGGCAAAAAGTAACACGTTGCCCGTTTCCCCATTCATGAAAATCATCCGTTACCAATCTCCCTCCGGTGAAATCGCCTACGCGCAGGAACACGCCGACGGCTCCGCCACCAAACTGCGTGGCACCTTGTTCGAAGGCCTCACCCCTACCGGAGAACCTGCGCCCATCGCCCGGGTGCTTGCGCCACTCGTGCCCACCGCGATCCTTTGCATCGGCCTCAACTACCGCCAGCACGCGATCGAGACGAATGCCCCTTTTCCGCAATACCCGGTGCTCTTTTTCAAAAACCCCGCTTCGGTGCAGCACCCCGGTGAACCGATCGTCCTCCCGCGCTGGATCACGAGCTCAAAGGTCGACTTCGAATGCGAACTAGCCGTCGTCATCGGTCGCGCCGCCAAGAACGTCTCCCGCGCCAATGCCTTGGAATACGTGCTCGGCTACACCTGCGCCAATGACGTGAGCGGCCGCGACTGGCAGAAGGAAGGCGGCGGCTCCCAGTGGTGCCGAGGCAAGTCTTTCGACACATTTTCTCCGCTCGGCCCCGCCCTCGTCACGGCCGACGAAATCACCGATCCCCATTCCCTGCGCATCCGCACGCTCGTTAACGACGAGACGATGCAGGATTGCTCCACCGGCGACATGATTTTCGATATCCCGACGCTCATCGAATTCCTGAGCGGAAGCACGACGCTCTTGCCCGGCACCGTCATTCTCACGGGGACTCCTCACGGAGTCGGCATGGCCCGCAATCCTCCCCGCTTCCTCCAGCCTGGAGATCGCGTGACCATCGATATCGAAGGCATCGGCGCGCTGACCAATCCCGTCATCGAGGAAGCGGTCTCCGGCGGCTCAAGTTTCCATTTGTAGAAACAAGCGACGGCACCATATTCCGCCATGGATACTCTGCAAACCCTGGGCGTGGCCTTGGGCCTCGCGACTCTGGCGGGTCTGAACCTCTACCTGACGGTTTTTGTCACCGGCCTGTCCATCCAGCAGCACTGGATCGATGTCAGCCAGACTTACCCGGAACTCGCGATCCTGGCGCATCCGGCGATCCTGGCCGTCGCCGGCACGCTGTATCTGCTGGAGTTCTTCGCCGACAAAGTGCCCTGGGTGGATTCGCTCTGGGACGCCGTCCATACCTTCATTCGCCCCATCGGCGGTGCTTTCCTCGCCATCAAGGTGCTCGGCTCGCCCGATCCCGTGTTCGACGTCGTCGTCGCCCTGCTGGCAGGTGGTGCGACCTTTGCCACGCACAGCATGAAGGCGGGCGTCCGGCTCGTAGCCAATCATTCGCCGGAGCCGTTCTCCAATATCGCCCTGAGCGTCGGGGAGGATGCGGCTGTCCTCGGTGGCCTCGTCCTCATCAAACAGGATCCCGTTTTGGCACTCATCGTCTTCTCGCTGGTCCTCCTGGCAATCGCCTACTTCGGCCCCAAGCTCTATCGCATGGCCAAGGTGCAGGCTTGGCTCATCTGGAAAAAGATTGCGTCGCCAGCGTCCGATCAGCTCGAGACAGAATTGCCGACGCATCTGCCGCACGAACTCGATATCGCGTTTCATAGCGTCAATCTCGAGCAGGATCCCGTGGCTTGGTCGGTGCCCTGCGTCAGCACTTCCACCCGCGGGGTTCCCGGCAACCTCTTTGGGCATCTCGTTGCTACTACTCGTCCTGACCCGAAACTGGCTTTCGTCGCTCATCGCCGTTGGAAGCATTTCGCCTTCGAGTTGGAACTCGCGACCTACAAGGTTGCACACGAGCCCAAGTTCCTGAGCGAAAACGTGGTCCTCTACAGCCTCGAAAAGAAGCCGAAGTATGTCTTCATCCTTCCTCGCGGACAGCGCACCGTGGCCAAGGCAATCGTCGCGTCCTTGCAGGAGCGTCTGACTGCGGTGGCCAAGCCTACTCCGCTGGGAGAGCCGAGCGACAGGGTAGAAGAACCCGTCGTAGCGGCGTAGGATGAGTGGATAGTGGAGGGTTGATTGTGGATAGCGCCGCTATCGACTGCCATGGAGCACGACAGCTTCTCGCACAATCACTTGGATAAAGGCCAAAAGGGAGAGATAGCGACTGTTCTCAGCGGGGCGGTAGGGCAATCGGTAGCGGCGCTATCCACTATCAACCCTCCACTATCCACTAGTCCTCCGTTTCCGTCCCAAAGCAGGACGGTGTCGCCACCCGGCACAAATCCACAAAATCCTCCCAGGAGAGCTCCAACAACGGATCGAGCGCCCGGACGTGTCGGAGGATCGAAATACACATGTTCTTCTGCGCATCCTCGAGATCGCGACCGATCTTCGATTTCGAGCACTTAAACATATCGGCCAGTTCGGTCAGATACAGGCTGTCCATGTGGGCTAGTTGCAGGAGGACAAAATCTTCCGCTGGGCAGTCGCGAAAACCGGCCTCGATCGCATTTTTCATCAGTTCGATGAGCGGTTTTTCCGACTCCGACGATGGCGGCCCCGGAACTCGCTCCAACCCGTCATCGGGCCCCCGAGGGAACTTCTCCTCCTTCTGCTTTTGAGCCATCCAGCGGTTGAGCGCCACCACGTAGAGCCAGGACTTCAGTGACGACCGGCCAGAATAGGTGGCCAGACGCGGGCGATTGTTCGGCCGTTCCGTCAGGCAATCTCCCCAGAGATGTTCCGTCACGTCCTCGGCTTCCCCTTCGCTGGCGCCTTTTTTTCGCAGATAGGCGATTACGATGGGACGGTACGTGTCCTGAAATTCCCGAATAGCGCTCGCCTGCCCTTCCAGGCAGAGCTGCGCTAAGAGGAAATCGGCGGCAAACGGCGTATCATCGGGCACAAAAACCATCGTGTGAACGGTTTCCCCGGATTTCAATGGGAAAGTCCATGCTCTCTGACCGCCAAGTCGGTCACCCCGTTCGATTCGATTAGCAAACCAAGCCAAAGCCCCTTTGGCACGCGTTTTCCTTTTGCCGCTAACCCCACCGCCCTTGGAAAACCACCTACGACAGACGAGCGTTGAGCTCCACCACCCCACTCCCACTCACACCACCCCGATCCCGTTTCCACTCACTCCACCCCGGTTCCGCCCTTTGCTCACATCACTAGCTCAACGCCCGTCTATCGTTTAAGGCGCCTCCCAAAAACACCACTGCCTACATCTGTTAGATGGGGCGTCCCGGTGCCTTTCCCAAAAAATCTGCAAATTTTTGAAATTTCTTTTACGCCGCCCGATTCATCTGAAATTTAACCATAATTTTTGGGAAAAACCCTACGTGGCCCCATCTAAGAAGTAAGATGAACAACGATTTTCAGACGCTCGTCGAGTTCCTCGGCCACTGCGGACCGGAAGTAACTGGACACAGTCTCCCTACTCCGCGCACGGAAGAAGCATCGCGGCTCCTGCGTTTCGCGGCTGGACAATGCGACGAAACGGAACGGGCGGAAATTTGCGCGCTGCTGCGCATGCACCCTGCCTGGTTGCGCTGGCTGGCCGATCGCGTGAAAGAGGCCCGCACCTCCAGCCGTTCGATTCAGGCCACTGCCTGATCGATTTTCCCGTTCATTACACCATCTCCTGAAATCGCGACTCCGCGATTTTCCGAACCCAAAGGCAGCACAGGTGCTGCCGCGAGAGGTTCATCTCCCTCGCTTCTCGTCAGAACCATGCCCCGGTTGAAGACTCATCCGGCTTCGGTTTCCGATCTTCAGTGGCAGGGGGCGTCCTTGGCCTCCGCCGCGGGCGCTTCCTGCCGCTACTCCGGCTTCGGCGGAAGTGGTGCGGTGCTCAAATAGCGGGTCGGGTCCGCGATTCCCGCGAGCAAGAAGGCTTCGCGTCGTTCCACGCAAGTCCCGCACTCCCCGCAATGAGTCTCGCCGCCCACGTAGCACGACCAGGTTTGCTCAAAATCCACACCGAGTTCGTGACCGCGTTGCGCGATCCCGGCTTTGCTCAGCCCGATGAACGGCCGGAGCACGGCAACTTGGGCGTAGGTACCCAGCCGAATGGCATCGCCCATTGCCTGCATGAAATCCTCCCGGCAGTCGGGGTAGATGGCGTGATCACCGGCATGCGCGGCGATCACCAGCCCTTCCGCCTCCTGGCTCTCCGCAAAGCCTGCCGCGATCGACAGCATGATCCCATTGCGAAACGGCACCACGGTTTGCTTCATGTTCTGCTCTTCGTAGTGCCCTTTCGGAATTTCGCCACCCGACTGCAGCAAATCCGATTTGAACAACTCGCCCATGAAAGCGAGCGGGATCACCCGATGCGGCACCCCGAGCTTCGCCGCGTGGTGCGCGGCGAAAGGGATCTCGCGATCGTTGTGCTTAGACCCGTAGTGGAAGCTAAGCGCGCCCACCACTTCGTGGCTCTGCCGCGCTTCGTAGAGCGCGGTCACCGAGTCCATTCCCCCGCTGAGCAGAACGACGGCTTTCATCCCTGGCGACGGTGCATCACCCGCGGGCTCGGTGGCCGCAGGGCTTTGGCCGGGTGAAAGGCTTCCACCGTCACGCCGATGCCGCCACGGGAGGCAAATTCACCGTAGACCCACATGTGACGCGGGGAGCAGGCCTCCACCAGATCCTCGAGGATCCGGTTCACGACTTCCTCGTTGAAGCTGCGCGTGTTGCGGTAGGAGGCGAGGTAAAATTTGAAGGACTTCGTCTCAATGCAGAGCTTGTCCGGAATGTAGTCCACGGTGATCGAAGCGAAATCCGGCTGACCGGTCACCGGGCAGTGCGAAGTGAAATCACCGCTTTCAAAGCGAATCCAGTAGTCCCGCTTCGGATAGCGGTTTTCAAACACTTCCAGTGTCGCCGCGGTGGGCGCTTGCGGGATGTCGGAAACGGTCGTCCCGAGAAGTGTGATACCGGGCTTTTTCGATTGGGTCTTTTTGCTCATGCGAATAGGCGCAGGGAAAAGCGGCTGCCGTCGTCGCGGTGGACAATAGTCGATACACCTATCAGCTAACAACGCCGCCCCTGCGGGTGCGAACAGAAACCCCGATGCGGGCTAGTTTCAAGCCGCCTTTCGCACGAATCGCCCTCGCATTGCCGCGCAGGGGCTCTGCAGACGACTACTCCACGAGGCCGCCCTCGTAGAACGGCCAGACGGCCAGTGTCGGCGGACGCAGCTTCTCCTGCTCATAATCTCCTTTGTTTCCCGCGGCCAGGATCGCTTCCAACTCCAGGCGTTCCCTCGGCATCTTGAGCAGGAGATTAGTCACGAGGACCCGCTCCCGCTCCGCCAGAGCTGGAGCGTCTTGTTTCGGGCGAAAGTGCATTAAAAACGCGTTCACATCGATCCCGCTGCGCAGCCGAAGATCCGCCAGGATATCGAAGCCTTTCGGATCCGTGTCCCCAAAGTGCCAAAACTCCAAAGGCACAGGGAGCGTCTTCAACCGGCGCAACAAGCCCAGCGTCGCCTCATTCGGATAACTGGTGAAGATGAGAAGCTCGCCAGAAAACCCGGCCGCCAGAGAACAGAACGGTGCGCTGTTCTCGACCGTCAGACAACGAGTCGCCGCACACTCCACCGCCGTGACGCGCTCGATATCCGCGCCCGACAATTTCACCGGACCGTGCAGGTCGCGGAAATCGCGCCACTCGTCCCCGATCCGGAGGCGCAGTGGACCGTGAAACGTCACGCCCGGCGGAGTCGGGAGAATTCCGAGGCTCACGAACGTCGGCGCCGATCCGGCGGTGGCATCCGCCAGCAATGACTCCAAGGCACTCTGCCGCCGCTCCAGGACTTTGGAGTGATCGCAAAGGAGGCTGCTAACCCAACGCACCTGGGCTCGGTCTTCCCAGCCAAGCAGCGAAACGACCAGGGCCAGCGTCTTCCTGCCTTCCTCGAGTTTGTTCCGATCGAAAGGGGGCATGCCTTTCCAAACCAGCGCGGAGCCTACACGCCGTTCACAAAAGGTTTTCCAGGACTCCGAGAAACGCTCAGGCACCGCCCAGCCTGCGGCTTCGCGAAAAAGATTCGCCCACTGCTCTCGCCTGGCGGTTGGCGCCACCAGCCCGACGTAAGCAAAGAATGCCGCTTCCTGGTCCACCGGTATCCGCACTTTGGCGATGATGTCCGGATCCCGAGGATGGCTGCGCTCCAGGGTCAGGACCCCAGCCGACTGCGCCGCTCGCAAATCGCGTTCGGCTAACTCACGCCGCTCCCCTTCGGCGCAGTTCGCCGCTGCCAGTAGCTCTTCATAGCAAATCTGGATATCACGCACCCCCGCTCCGTGCTTGCCGGCCTTAAACCGCTCGTAATCCTCGGCGAGCTTTTGCAAGACCGTGGACCAGAGCTTCATCGCGCACGATTATTCCTCGATGCCCAGCAGGCGGCGGGCTTCCGGGGAATCCTTATGCAAGCTCACCGGCACGTTGCGGATCTGCGGGCGTTTGCCCACCGTCTTCTCCTCCTTGGCCACGACGACCAGGCTGTCGCAGTGCTCGAAGGCGTAAGGAATGTTGCCGGTGCTCATCGAGAACACACCTTGCAGATCGAGCGACTTCAGCGCCTCGATACAGTCTTTGATGCGTTCGCCGCTCAGCTTCGAAAACGCTTCGTCGATCGGCACCAGGGCCAGCGACGGCTGCTTGGTGCGCGTGTCGTGCCGTTTGTAAGCACGCAGGTAACTCGCCAGGATCGCGATGAAATAAGGCGACTGGTTTTCACCGCCGCTGAATTTCCCGCTCTGCCGGTCCACTCGCGACGTGGCCTTCACTTCTCCGTCTTCACCGACGTCTTCGACCTCCATGTCGTAGTCGTAGTAATGGCGGTAATCGAGCAATCGATCGGCGATGTTCTTTTTGTCCTCGTCGATCAACGCCTGCAGGAACTGATCGCAAGCCGTCCGCAACTCCGCATCGGCGGAAGCGAAGAAAAGATCGTCCTCGCGAGCCAGCGCGCTGGCATTGAGCAGCTTGTGATAGAGGGCGAAATCCGGGTTCTCCCACTTCACCACCCGATACCGGTTGTTGCCGATGCGTCGCTTGAGCGAGTTGTTGAGCAATACACGGGTGTTTTCCACCTCGAATAGGGCATCCCGTAATTTCACCAGCACCTGCGTCCGGAAGAGTGTCTCCCACGTCTTACGCTCGCGCTCCGCCTTGCTTGTGTAGTCGGGAATATCGCTCTCATCGAGCTTGGCCAATTGACGGTCGTAGGCGGCGTTGTCGGCGGCTTCGATTTCGAGGTCGTCGAACTTTGCATGCGTCATCGCCAGTTCGCGCCGGGCGGCCAGAAGCTTCTGCCACTCCTCTCCGGCCGCCTTGTCCGCGCGATTGTAGAGCGAAGCGCATTCGCTGGCCGCCGCATCCTTCGCCGGCAGGCGTGTGCACAATTCTTCGCGCATCTCCTTGAGCCGGGGCAGCCACATGGAAATGTCCCGTTCCGACCGCACGCGCTGGAAGCGCTCGTGGAGGTCTTTCTCGGATTCTTCGCGGTCCGCGACGACTTTTTCCAGGCGGCGCAGTTCCACCCGCTTTTCGCTGCGGTCCAAGCGGCGCTGCTCTTCGATCATGTTGCGCAGTCCATTCTCCAGATCCCGCTGCTGCTGTACCAAGTCGTCGAACTTCGCCCGATCGATCGTGTTCAACCGCGCGATGGTGCTTTCACGGTCGGCGGTCAACTCCGGCAGTCGGCGCGCCTCGGCAAGTTGTTCGGCGAGCGACTCCGGCGCGACGAAGCGCCGGTTCCATTCCCGCTGCACGGCGTCCGCTTCCTCGGCCACGGGGGCCAGTTTGGCTTCCTCAGCCAGCAAACGATCGCGCTGTTGTTCTTTCCAGGCCAGTTGCTGGCGCAGGCCCCGCTGGCCCACGAATGGCAGATTGTCGTAATGCCGCGTCCGCTCGAGGAACGCCCCGCGCGACATGAAGCCGTCGGGCGTAATGGCCGCATCGTATTCGCGCAAGGATTCCCGCCGCTCCACACACATCAACTCTCCAAATTGATAACTGATCAGCGCCTCCGCCACGGGATGCTGAGCGATCAGTTTTTCCGCCAGGGAACCCGGCTTCACGGGGCGCTTCAATTTCAGCGCCTTCGCCGGATTGATCAGCGACTCCCCGCGCGCTTCATCCCGGAGTTGATGATAAATGCGCTCCGCTTCGTCGAAATGCTCGGGCGACACCACCACGGCAAACTTGCGGGTAAAGGCCACTTCGATCGCCGGGCGCCACTGTTCCTGCCCGTCCTTGACCTCGCAAAGCTCACGCATATGCCGGGCAGGAAGATCCCGCCCGCCGGGCAACAGTTGATGATTCAGCGCATCCAACAGGCGCGTGGGGAACGGCAATTTGCCAACCTTGAGCGCCGACACTTCTTCGCGCAATGGCCCGAGTTCGGCGCGCAGTTTGGCGAGTTGCTTTTGGGTCGGTTCGGCCAACCGATTGACTTCCGCCGCCGCTTTCTGGGCGGCCTCAGCCAGCGCCCGGAACGTACGCCCGAACTCGGGCACGCCCCCATCTTCCAACGCCGCGATGGCCCGCTCCACGTCTTTGACGGTTTTCGGATCGAGATCCAGCCGTAGCGCCGAGAGCTGTTTCACCCATTCGCGCGCTCCATTCACACGGGAGGCCAGCGCCGATTCGAGCGTCCTTCCAGTCGAGGAGAGGCGTTCGATTTCCGCCACCAACTGCTGCAGCCGGTTCTTGAGCTCCAGGTAAAGCGTGCCGCTGGGGGACTCGCGAATGGTGTTCTTCAGCGCGTCCAATTCCCCACTCATCGCCGGGATGCGCTTCTCCAGTTCCGTCAAGCGGACCTCTTCTTCCGCGCAAGCGCCCCGCAGAGCATCGAGCTTCTTCGTGTCCTCCTTCAGCAATTCCGTGGAGTACTGATGCCGCAGCTCCGCTTCCAGATAACGCGCCACGGCGGCATCGCGCCGGTAGTTTTCGCGCGCAGAGAAACACGCCCCGATGGCCCGCAGCCGTTCGAACTGGTCGTTGAGTTCCTTGAGATCCCGTTCGTAGCGAATAAACGCGCGGTAACTGTCTCGCACGTCGTTCACGTCGAGCCGTTCCGCGGCCAGGATGAAGTGCCGGCAGAACTCGTTGAAGCTCCGCAGGAACGTAAACGACATCGCCGTAGGCAGCAGCCCACGAAGGATCTTGTAGTTGAAATTGAGATGCGTCGGCTGCTGCAGATCGCGCGTGTATTCGTCGATCGTCGCGTAGAGCCGGCCGCGCACGCCTTCGCGATCCACCTTCGAATCGACGAACGCCTTGAATGCCGTGTAGTCCAGCGGACGCCGCTCGGCGTCCAGGAAATCGCTGCGCTCCAAGGCCGCCGGAATCAAAAACGGAGTCACGCGTCCCTGCGATTCCGCCGCACTGGCAAATTCGATCCGGAAGCCCCACGTCTCGTGCCGCTTCCGATTGGGCCAGGTAAACTCCAGCGCCACGTAACTGATCGCCGAATCGCGCATGTACTGCGTCACGCCGGCTTCTTCCTGCTTGGTATCGCCCAGGCAGTAGCCTTTCAACGAACGGTCGGAATGCGCGCCGGTGGCCGATTGATTGAACTTCACCAGCCGCAAATCGCCCACAATGACAAACTGGATGAGATCCATCAGGATGGATTTTCCCGAACCGGTCACACCGGCCAGCAGCAGGTTCCCATCGATCGGAATCGAATCCCGATAACCGTACCAATTCAGCGCATGAAAGCGCGTCAAACGGATTGCACGGCTCACGGCGTCACCTCCCCGCCCTCTTCAGACTCTTCCGTCTCCGCTCCCGTATCCACTCCCGTATCCACTCCCGTGGCCGCGGCGAGGTGCCGATCCGCGTGTCGGTTCCAGTCAGCGATATCCTGGAAAGGAATCACCCGCTTCAAGGTCGAGAGCACCTCGATGACCGCATCCGCCGGCTCAGTCGCCGGGGAATAGCGGATGAGATTCTTCCGCTGCGCCAGGCTCAGGATTTCCCGCAGCCGCGAAGGACTGGGCAAGTGTCTGCGCAGAGGCTCGAATTTCGTTTTCAAAGAGTCGTTCAATCGCTCGACCGTCAACCGAATCGGAGGGGCTTCGCCGCGATCGCGGACGGCCGTGTCGAATTCATACCAGAGCGTCAACATCACGAGCGTGGCATCGAGCCTGAGCTTCAGCGTAAACGCGCTGCTCTGCGGCACGGCTTGGACCAACCGGATCTCGTGATCCCAAAACAGTTTTAATTCGAAGAGCGCTCCCAGTTCTTCCACCCATTCCCGATTGAGGTATGCCCACTGATAGAGATCCGCCTGGCCCGGTTCCGAGCCCAGGATGGCGCCTTGAGCCATCAGGCGGCGCAGGACTTCGCCCATCCGCTCCCGGTCGGATTCGGACAATCGGGACAGGAGCCCCTGGCTGGGTGGAATAGAGGGAGTAGGCGTCATTTTCGCGTGAGAGTGAAACGCTCCAGCCGGTAGCTCAGCTTGGCGTCGTATTGTCCGCGGTCGGCATCGGTGCGCTCCCGGGTGACCTCCACCCGATAGTGCGCGCCGCCGGCGTGGGCATGGAGCAGACAGGCGATGAGATCGGCGAGATCTTCCTCGCAATGCAGCGGAATATCCTGGGATTGAATGCTCGTCTTCCGTTCCGGCAGCAATTGCTCCACGAACCGGTTCGCGCGAGCCACCGTCATGGAATCGCGCATCGCCGATTGCAACCGGCGCAACGCATCGTCCTGCTGCCCTTCGCTGGCCTCGTCCTCGAGCGGAGCGATTTCTCCCGCAGCGCGGCGCAGGCGGGGTGAATAGAGAGATTCCAAACCCGCCAGCAGCCGGACATCGTGCAATCGCAACGCGGGAAAATCCACGCCGTCATCCAGGGCCGCGATCCGACGTCCGGAAAAGTGCCGATTGAGCGTCTCGAAAAACGTCTGCACCTCTGCACGATTCGCGCTCGTCGTCTCCTGCAGATAACGAAACCGGGCCAAAGAGCGGCGCGTGAATTCCGCGGTGCGGCGATCCACTGCATCCGCCACCGGCACCACGCTCTGGAGCAAATCGGACAATTCCTCGAGGCGCTGGCGCACCCGCAACATAGCCGCCTCCGGCGCGAGCGCCGGTTCGCGCCTCATTACTTCCGCCTGCATTTTACCCAGCAGGTCGGTCTCGTATTCCAGCTCCTCCACCCGGCGGCGGGCCTCACTCAAACGCAATGGCAGGCGAGCTCGCACCAGTTCCGCATAGCAGGCATGGCCGATGCGTTCGGCAAATTTATCGAAAAGCAGCGCCAGATTCTCCCGCACGGTCGACGCCGCCAATTGCTGGCGCGTATGCCGGTCAATCGCCGACTGCATTCCACGCAGTTCCGTGATCCCTTCCTGGAGCGTGGCCGCGCAGCTTTCCACATGCTGCCACGGCTCCTCACGCAGCGGATCGTGCGCGGCGTCACGCCGGGAAAGCATAGTGCAGACGGATACCAGCTTGTCGGAAAAGGCGATGCCCTCCGGAAACGCGATGCGCCGCAAGCCCTGGAGCAGAGCTTGGCCGCGTGGATCAAAATGGACGAGCTTCTGCCAGTCCGCACGCTCCTCTTCCTCCAGCCATCCCGCCTTACGCAAGGTATCGAGCAAAGCACGCGATTTATCCCGGGCGCTCAATCCGGCCGTCGTTGGATCCGCTTCATCGAGCGGGACATCCGCATGCGCCTCCACCGCATCTTCGATCAGCGCCAGGGCGTCGTCCCGGTCGATCCCCTCCACCCGGTGAGCAGAGGCTCTTTCCAGAGCGTCCAGCACATCGAGGTAAAGTCCGCTCGTCCGCCCGCCAGACAGCACACGGAAAAACTCCGGCCGGACCTCACGAAACAGAGCTTGGGACAGCGGGAGAAGCATCAGAAGCTGTGAGGAAGAAGCGAGGGATGGGAAAAATTCAGTCTCCTCGAAACCGGCGACCCCGCCGACATCTTCACTCCCTGTTCCAGAGAGCCCTCTGGCGGGATTTTGTGCAATTTTCGGTGCATTCCCACCTTCTCGTAAAGAGAAGAAGGCTCTTTGAGAAGAGGGTGGTGGCTGGAGCCGGAATCGAACCGGCGACACGAGGATTTTCAGTCCTCTGCTCTACCAACTGAGCTATCCAGCCATTGGAGAGCTGGCAGACTAGGTGAAGCGCGCCTGGGAGCAAGGGGAAATGCAAAAGAACTTAAAAAAAAGTGATCTCTCCGCTGCCCGAAACGACGCCAGAGCCGCGAGAACGCTTCCGTGATCCACGGGAGAATTTGCAATAGGTCGGCGAATGCCAACGGCCCAGGCCGCTCCCCAATTCCTTTCGCGCCAGCGCGACGGCAGACAACCAAGGTCGCAGGATGACGATTGAAGCGCAGACCAATCGCTTCTCGTGCACCGGATGCGATTGGAGACGGTGAAGCAAATCAGGGAACGTCGCGTCAGGTCGCGCGTAATGGTCCGGCTTCCGGGCATCGTGGGCGCCTCGCCCGTAGGGCCGGCATTCCGCCGGGCTCCGTCTTTGTGGGACGTTTGGAATCTGCACCCGCCTTCACAACAAGACTATGTCCTGGGCGGGACGTCTGCGGCTACGGTCGGGACGGCCATGTTCCCAGAGCTTCCGCCCATGCCAATTTCGACCGCATCTCTCATCCAAAAGCAAAAGCGCCGCAGCGAAATCGCTGCGGCGCTTGAATCTTAACTTGGGACAGCGGTCACACCGCCGTGCCAAACTCCCTTACGGGGCGAACTTCTTGTTCCCCACCGTGCGGAACCGATACGCCAATTCCAACGAACGCGTTTCCGGTTTGGAGGAATCGTAAACCGTGGCATCCGGGTTGATGAAGTCGCCGGCGGCGATGGTTTCCGAATTCGTCGAAATGAACCGCCGATCGCTCGGGTCGATGTAGCGTTCAATCGTCGTCGCACCACGAGCCTCACCCAGGATGTTATCCTTGCCTTCCTCCCAAACAGCATAGGCGTTGGTGTTCGTGGTCACATCACGCGGAACCTGACGCAGCGTCTGAACGCGGTAGTGAACCGTGTAGGTATTCGATTTGGTCGTCAACCGAGGATAAAGGTCCGTGTAGGGCTTTTCCCGCATGTTGTCTCCCGTCAGTTCTCCCTTGGTGTTCCAGAACGTATCAATGCCGGATTCACCGATGGGGTAGAGTGCCATCTCGCAGATCTGGGAAGCGGACTTGAACAGGCCTGCGTCCGCATCCGTATTTCCTTTGTCGAAGAAAGCTTCAAACGCTTTCATCGTTTCGGACTGAGAATACATCGGGCCCTTCGTTGGGTCATTGCAATCGATGACCTTCCGGAAATTCTCCGAATCCGGCTCGCCGCCAGGCTTGTCATAGTTGGTGGCGTCCTTTTTGTAGGTGTTATACTTGCTTTTGGTAACAGCGGTCACCCGGACCGGAGCCAGCGCTGCCAGCAAGGCGGTTTCCCGCTTGATGTAGTCAAATGGCGCAATCCGGCAATTCATGTTGATCTTACCGGCCGTCGAGAAGGGCTCGCTGATCGGGTAAGGTTCCACCACCGGCATCGTGAACAGATCCAGAAGGAGATGATCCTTAACCACCCCGTCGTTCCCTGGGTGACCCGGTCCGGCCGGGTAAGGCGTGAAACAAAGGGTCTCCCAACCCTTGCCATCCGCCGCCCGGCGCGGGAGCGAACCGAGCATGCCGGGAGACGGCATTTGCCGGAAAGGCGACGTGAAGGTATTTCCTGGTGCCTCATACTGCCAGGTTCCAAAGTAAGGAATCGGATAGATCCATTTCCGTTCGTTGGTATCGTAGTACGAAAATACCACATTCCCCTCGTCCTGCTTGTTGGCGAATGGCCCGTCGGAGAAATTGCCGATGCCGGTATCGAAATCGCCCGGTTGACCATCGTCCCGGATCACCCCATTCACGCCCTTCGTGCCGTCTTCGCTGAGGGGCAGATTTCCAAAAGCGCGACCGGTATCAAATCTACTCGATCCTGTCAACTTCACATGATTCCCAAACGCCGACATAGTCGAAGTAGGATTCTGGGGCCCTGCACCCGAATACGATCCCGGTGGGAAATATGCACCGCCTGAACCCGTACGCAGCAGGCAGGCCCGGGAGTTTGGCGAGTCCCAATCCGGATGTGGCTTAAATTCGTTAATCGAACTGGAAACCATGGCAATCCGAAGATCGCCGGACTTCGTCGTCGACCGCGCTCCCATCTTCTCGCAGTAGATGAGACTCCGAATCGTGTCGCCAGGCTGAACAATCTGGCGCCAGCGGTTCGTATACCAGTTGAGGGCACGCTGACCGGAGTCCCGCAGCGGGCTATAGCTGTTCTGCATGCACCAAGAGAGACGGGTCGCAAAGGACCACGCTGGTTCCACACCGCACTTTAGCGGCGACACGTATTTGCGGGCAGTATTGTCGTACAGATCATATGCGTACGCCTTTGCCTGGGTCGCTTCCTTGGGCGGATTTGGTCCAGTTGCTGGCGGAATGGTCCGAATCGCGTTTGGGTAGAAGCCACCATCATCCGTCCAGTAGCAAGTGTACAAATTAGGATTTGCAATCATGCCCCCAGGGTTGGCGGCCGTTGGGTATGCCCCAGGCGCGGAATTAAAGTTACAATAGGCATCACGGTTATAAGGGGTAGCCCCTACCGGGTTCTCTTGATAAGTACTCCCGTCGGGTTGAATGCCAACCGGGATTGGCCAGTTATTACCCGGGGGGAATACCAGGTTGAACGTCTGCAGCGGCACCACCGTATCCGCACGATTCGCGTTCCCGAGTTGATCATAAAACACACGGACTCGTACCGGCCCGCCATTGAAATTGAATGTTGAGATTGGCGTGGTTCCACTATAAGTCGGTATCACGATACCGGTCTTGAAAGTAGTGCCGTAAGGAGTACCGGCGTAGAGTGGTGTCTGAAACGGATAATATTCCTGATTTGTAGCCGGACTGGTCGTATAGGGCGCACCTAATGCAACGGTGGGCTCCGCCATGAATTTGTTTTTCTGGGTAGTCGTATTCAGCCCCTCCAGGGTGTGTTCAAACCCTTCGTAACCACCGAAATTCCGGCCACCCCAAGTATCCCCAGAAGCGGTATAGATGGTGGTAGTTTCCCTAGCCGGGAAATTTAGCGGGTATGGTACACCGCCCGCCGTGATGGTGAATTGTTCCAAGCCAGTGACTTCGAGGCTGATTTTGTAATTCGTCGCACCGGGTTTCGTTAACGGGCCATAGCCCTGCATTGCATTGAAGGTTGAGAAGAGAACAAACGCCCGCACCTGCTGATACTTGGGTCTTCCCGCTAGAAGTGCACCGTCCGAATTCTTGTAGGTGTCTACCACATAGGGGCGCACGCCGACGGCTGCGGCGTCCGGATTCGTGATCCAAGTCGGTCCCGCGTAGTAAAAGACGAGGGTCACTTCGCTCAGTGTCGGGAAACGTCCAAACCCGCTTTGCGTCGGCTGTCCTGAGCCCCTCAATTCCGTCTTGGTCGGAGCAATGATACCAAGCGGAGCGTATTGTTTGTTCGCCTGCACCGAAGGTGAATACTGCAGCGTCGTTGTATCCTTCAGGTTCGCGCAGCGGATGTAGTCAAAAATTTCGACCAATACTTGGTCCCGATTTTGCCCACCTGCGGAATCGAGATGCGCCTTCATACTTGCACCGAAGCCGGGAATGGACTGAGTCGTAAGGTTGGTCAGATAGGTCTGAAGCAACCACTTGTTCCGGGCGAATTCGACATCTGCCAGATCCGTGATCGCTGTGCCCTTTGAACGAGAGAGATCTGGGTTACGCCGAGTAAAGATATAGCGGAACGGAGCCACCGGCTTTGAACCCGACAGCGCGGAGGCGTTATCCGCATAGGTCGAAGTCGCCACGGTGCTGCTCGGCCCAATCGTCGAGCAGAACAAAGTTGCTTTATCGTAGGCGGTAAGCCCCGTCCCGGTTGTCGCAGTAATCGCAGCCTGCGACTCAACATATGTTTCATTGCGGACCGGCCAGATAGTGACACGAGGACGTCCGAAAAGATTCAACTCCGGAGCGCGACTCGTCGCCGTCAGGAAAAACCGCAGCCGATCCAGGCGCTCGGGAGTCAGCTTGGGAGTTGCGGCGTTGATGAACTCATCGTTGCTCTTGCGCAAATAGCTGGGGGCGCTGGGATCCGTGCCGCCAGGTTCCGACGCGTAGAGTAATTCATCCACGGATGCATACAGGCGCTGAGTCTTCGGCAGCAGTTGCTGGTTATCCGTGCCACCACCGGAGGCAGGGTTGCCAACCACTGCGCGTTTAATCCCGCCCTCCGTTCCATAGGAGTAGTCATCCACCACGGTGCTGCCGGCGACCCCCGTATAGTTCGCCGTACTGACGCGGGGAGAAATGCGCCAAATATCCTCCGATGACATAAATCCACCGAAAATCCCCCCCAGCGAGGTTGTGGCGGGATGCCCCGGATACCGCTGAAACTCTCCTTGGAGGAGCTGCGTCAGAGCCAAACCGCCTCCGCCCGGTTTCGGCATACCAGTGCTGCGATTGGGGTTACCAAAGTCGAACGTCGTGAAAAACCGGGGCGTATCCCAATAAGAGCCCGCATACAGCGTGTAGTCGCTCCTATAATCCGCCGGCAACTGATCCACCATATTCACAAAGCCGCTCGCCGTATTGATATTGACCTTGGACGAATCATCGTCCGACCAGAAGGCAATACGCCCGACGATCGGATTGTCCTTCGTCGGCTTCTTGGGGTCGCCGGACGTCCACTCCGCTTTGGCTCCAGTCCCACTGGAAGGAGCAGAGAGCGTTCCGTCCTGCAGCACATAAATCCACCGAACGGGCATCGGCAAACGATCATCATCCGAAGGCGTGGGCGCGGAATCTGTGCCCGTAGCCTGCGCATTGTTGACGGAGGCCGTCTGAAAATTGAAGCCCTGCACCAACCCACGGGCGCGCGGATCGATAATCGGGAAATGGGGTACCTTTTCGGCCGGATTTGCCGGATTCTGCACCACCACCGGGCTATTCAAATCCGTCCAGAATGCTGGGTGCCGATTCCACTCCTTCTCGTAGTCAGGGTTTCTGATAAAAGTCGCCAACTCAGTGCTCCCAGTGACCGTCATCTGGTCGGACGAATAGAGCTTTACGAACGACTCCGCTTTCGCCGACACGCCGCCACTGGAATCGCGATAGACTCGGATCATGCCCGGCTGCGAAGCCCATGCGCCATTCTCCCGAGTCGTCGCATCGCGAATCTGGCCCATCACGACATTCGCGGCCGTATCCGCGAGCTGGCGAGTACTCACCCCGCTGGCAAAAGTCCGAGCCCCCTTCAATTCGGTAGAGACGCTGCTGAAGAAAGCAACCGCCAGAGCCGATAAGATGACCAGGAAACCAAGGACAATCACCAAGGCAATGCCTGAGTTTGCAAATGATTTGTTCTTCATAGAGATGGGGGATTACTGGACTTGCGAGCGGCTCCACTTTGCGCCGCGGATACTGACGTTGGTGCTAAACACACGATAGGTGGCCCGCTCTTTGACCAGCATGGCCTCGTAGGCAGCGAGATCGGTTTCGTATTGGGTCGGCGCAGTCAAGGGAGCCCGATTCCACAGACACGCCGTCTGGAAGAGATTGGAGCTCGGCAGCCCCATCGTGTATTTATCGGTGCCCTTGCCATACAGTTCGGCCAGGCGTTTTGCCGACCGTTCATCCACCGCCACCATCGTCACTTGCACGACCGGCGGGAGTTGATTGATCGGGTTCACCCCGCCTTTTTCCGTCACGTCATCCGTTGTCGATGAGTTCCAGACCACACCAGGGTTATATGGGGTGGGCTTGCCCCCCGTCAGAGGTGGATTGGAGCGATAGGTGTAATTTGGGCAGAGAACAGACTGCGCCGGAGTCGTGGTAACGCGCGTATCCTCCTCCTGCTTCGCCAATTTCGGCCAGATGACCAACGCAGTGACATTCTCAGCCAATACCCGCACTGGCCGCCCACCCGTAGGAGTAAGATTCAACCACTTTTGGAACCAGTTATTGGTGTAGTCGACGGAATAGGAGTCATACAGCCCCATCTTTTCACACGGCAACCGGAACTCCATCAGGCGGCTGCGCCAGCGCTTGGGCTGGATGTTCTCCGTGATAAAGCTCGGCCGCTCGTCATAATCCCCCGTTTCCACGAAATACCCCCACGTATTCAAGGCATTATCCATCGAAGGGTAGTCGTCACCATACTTCGTCCGGGTCGACACATCGTCACTCACCTGCCCCAGGAGCGCCTGGAAGAAAACGCCATGCGTTATATACTTCTCGATGCCAGTGACTTCCCCGGAATCAAGGAGGGCGTTCGGGCCTGTCGACACAGGGCCCGACGCAAAGCGCAATTCCGACATCCGTCCGTACTGGTAGGGCACAAACTTGGAGAGCGCCGAATTGTCATGCGGGTATTGCGCCAGGAACTGCGTGCGAAACTTTTGGTTCGCATCCATGTAATCCCAGTAGGTATTGAGCGTCGCTTGACTAAGACGGCGCGTCATCGCCTCAAACCCATCCCGCGCCCCCTGAAACTTTTCCACCTTCTCCGTCGTATAGCGCCAAGTTTGCGAGGTTTGGTTGGTCATCCCAAGCATCACCACCATGATCAGCGCGATGATGGTCGTGGATACGAGCATTTCGACGAGCGTAAAGCCCGCCCTCTTGTCCGGGGTAAACATCTTCATAAACAGAATCAGTTGCGAGCGATCTGCGCGTTGTAATTGATGACCGTAATCCCAGCAGTCTTAGTCCAAAGCCGGCGAGTGGAATCTGTTGAAGCTGGATTTGCCGAACTCAGAGTGATCGGCTTGGCCGATGGATTATAGGCCACCTGGATCGTGAGAGTCGCAAGGTGCGATACATACGTGGGCGTCCTGGCCGGCATTGAGGTCTTCGGAATCACCCGCACATTCACCATGTAGACCACCCGCGCTTTTTCCGCTTCCGTTAGCGTATTCGAGGTCGTCGCCGCCGGCAGGACCTCATTTCCCTGCTCATCAAAATAGCGAACACATTTTCCCGGATTCGTGGTCGTGGAGCCGTTCGTCGCGACCACCGTCGGCATCCGGAAGGCGTAGTCATTGCCCATCGAACTGGTCGCCTTTTCATCGACGAGAACGTTAAAATCCGTCTGCTGCACCTCATTGATGACACGCTGCGCAATCTGCGCACACACGGAGGTATCGATCGCCTGCCGAAATTGGGTCATACCCGCAGGCAACAATCCCAAAATAGCAACGAAGGCGAACGCAATGACCCCCACCGCCAGAACGACTTCGATGAGGGAGAAAGCAGCCCGCTTGGCAGCACGACGGAACCGGCGAGAGCCGGACAGAAGGGGGGAGGTCACAGGCGACATGGATTTACTTTGTGATTACGATCACTATTCACTTCCCCAATAGGACGCAACAAAAACATTACAAAAAAAATCAGACCCCTGCCCTCCCGCTTTTCACGTGGAGAGCAAAAAATAGGGCCCGACCTAGCCGTGCCGACTGGGCTACCTAGCCCCTTAATCCCCCTAAAACAGACCGGTCGCCAGCCTAGGCGATCAGCTCTTTGACGACGTTGCCATGAACATCGGTGAGCCGGAAGTCACGCCCCGCGTAGCGATAGGTCAGCTTTTCGTGATCGAAACCCAGCAACCGGAGGATGGTCGCGTGCAGGTCGTGCACATGGACCGGATTTTCCGCCGCCTTGAACCCAAATTCGTCGGTGGCCCCATGCACGTAGCCTCCTTTGACTCCGCCACCCGCCATCCACATCGTGAATCCGTGGTGATTGTGATCGCGCCCGTTTTTGACACCTGCATTGTTGGAGCCTGCCGTGGGAATCTCCACCGTGGGAGTGCGCCCGAATTCTCCGCCCCAAATAACCAGCGTGTCTTCCAACATCCCCCGCTGCTTCAGGTCCTTGAGGAGTGCACCGATCGCCTGATCGCATTCGCCGGCCAAACGCCGATGGTTCTTCTCGATCTCATCGTGGCTGTCCCAAGGCTGTCCCTGGCCGTGCCAGACCTGCACCATGCGAACTCCGCGCTCGATCAAGCGCCGAGCGATTAACATCTGGCGGCCCTGCACGCCATCGCCATACATCTCCCGCACCGCCACCGGTTCGCGGGTGATGTCAAAAGCGTCCGCCGCATCCATCTGCATGCGGTAAGCGAGCTCAAAGGACTGCACACGAGCTTCCAACTGGGCATCGTTTTGCCGCTTTTTTTGATGCTCCGTGTTCAACTGCTGGAGAAGATCGAGTTGCGCGCGCTGCTCCTTGGTGGATACGGAGGAGTTGCGGATGTTCTCGATCAACTTGTCCAGATCCGTGTTCTTGGTGTCGATGTAGGTCCCCTGATAGACGCCCGGGAGAAAACCAGACTGCCAGTTTTGCGATTCTTGAATCGGATAGCCGCCCGGGCACATGGTGATGAAGCCGGGCATGTTCTGATTCTCGCTCCCGAGACCGTAGGTCAGCCACGAACCCATGCTGGGCCGGACGAGGCGCGCTTCACCACAGTTCATCAGCATGAGCGACGGCTCATGGTTCGGCACATCGGCACACATCGACCGCACCACGCAAATGTCGTCGATCGATTCGGCCGTCTTCGCAAAAATCTCACTCACCTCGATCCCGCTCTTGCCGTATTTCTGGAAGGCAAACGGAGACTGAAATGCCGCCCCCGTCTTGCGCTCCGTGTTGAGGTGCATGGGGAGCTCCTTGCCGTTGTATTTGGCGAGGGAAGGCTTGGGATCGAACGTATCCACATGCGACGGCCCGCCGTTCATGAAGAGATGAATCACCCGCTTGGCCTTGGCCGGGAAATGCGGAGCCTTGGGGATCAACGGGTTCAGACTGGTCTCCGCCGCTCCCGCCGTGCTCTGCAAACCCAGCGCCTGGCCCAACACCCCACCCAGCGCAAGCGCGCCCATCCCCATTCCGCAACGGTTGAGGAAATCGCGACGGGTAAAAAAACGGTCTTCGAGACGGGGAGCGTGGTGCGACATGATGGGCGATGTGGAGATTACCTCATTTTAACCGACTGTCCGGCGTAAAATTAGCAGTGGCGAGGTTCGAGTTTCGGAGTTTGGCGTTCGGAATATGGAGCGGCTCTTCATTTACGAGCCCACGCATTCATCAACTTCCTCTCGTGCGAGAGCGAGCCGATCCTCTCTCCCGGCATCCGGCCACAAAAAAAAGCGTTCCAGCCAGAGACTGGAACGCTTTTAGAGAGAGGAAAATCTCGCTTAGTTCGCCGAGGCGACAGCAGCGGGTTCGACGTTGACGCGACGGCCTTCGCGGTCGAAGCGGACGGTGCCGTCCACCAAAGCGAAGATCGTGTAGTCGCGGCCCAAGCCGACATTCTTGCCCGGGACGAACTTCGTGCCGCGCTGACGAATGATGATGTTGCCGGCAACTACGGCCTGACTGCCGAATTTCTTGACGCCGAGGCGTTTGCTGACGCTGTCGCGTCCGTTCTTGACTGAACCTTGACCTTTTTTATGAGCCATACTGAGAAGTGGGGTTAGAGGATGCTACGAAAATTCTGACTCAGGCGCCGATGCTCGTGATCTTCACGCGCGTCAGGTTCTGACGGTGTCCAACCGAACGATGATAGCCCTTACGGCGGCGATACTTGAAGTTCAGGAGCTTCGGCCCGCGGAATTGCTCAACGACCTCGGCCTGCACCGTCGCGCCCTTGAGAGCGGAACCGAACTTGATGCTCGAACCTTCGCCCTGGAAGACGACTTCCGAAAAGGTAATCGACGCGCCCGCTTCGCCGTCGAGCTTCTCGACTTCGATCACGTCACCAGCTGCGACGCGGTACTGTTTACCGCCGGTTTTGAAAATTGCGTATGCCATAGGTCTTGGAAAAAAGGAGCGCGAAGCTGCCACAGCTCTTTTGGGGTGACAAGGTGATTCTTCCATTTTCTTCACCCACACTTCGGAAACCTCCGAAACCGGGCCCTCAATGGATCCGCGCCAACGCGGCTCACCTCACCTCCCGTCTCTGTGGCCGGAAGATTCGGAATCGTCCCGAATCTCCGGATTTGAACGACCAGCCGTGGTTTTAGGGCTTCGCCGGAGCCGCCCCGTCAATGATGGCCGGAGTTTCGCCCGTGCTCTTGGTGGTCGTCCGCGTGGTCGTCGTCTTCTTGCGAACGATAGAGGTGATCGCTGCCCGAGGCGCCGAGCTCTTCGGATCATTCACCACCAACCGCGGCGAACCCGCTTTCCACGCCGGCACGTCATCCGGCTGAATCGCAAACGCTTCCGTGCGGAAATTGGACGATCCCGTGGAGATCTTTCCCGGGCCGACATCCGACTTGTAGACCGGCACGTAACGGTAGCTGATCGTGTAGCCGCTGCCGTAATAGCGCTGGGTCGGACGATAATAAATCGGGCCTTTCTGATCTTCGTAACGGCTCGACCACCGGCGGCCTTCAGTCCAGCCGCGCTCGAAGAGCGGGTTGACGTCCTCCACCTGGGCGCTAGCCGCGATGGAGAGACCGAAAAGAGCGAGCGGGGCAAGAACGGCAAATTTGTTCATAAAAAATTGCAGAAAGTAGCGGTAGTTGTGCCCCTCAAAATGAGTGGCGTCCAGCTTTTCGTGGCTTTTCCTTTAGCCGCCGAGATAAGCAGCGCGCACCTCTTCATTTTGACGCAATGCAGTGGAGGTGTCTTCGAGGATGATCTTCCCCGTTTCCAGGACATAGCCGTAGTGGGACACCTCGAGCGCCAGGTTCGCGTTTTGCTCAACGAGCAGGATCGTCAGGCCCAGTTCCTTGTTAATTTCCACGATCTTCTCGAAGATCGTTTTCACGAGCAGCGGCGCGATCCCGAGCGACGGTTCGTCGAGCATGAGGCATTTCGGTTTGCTCATGAGCGCACGCCCGATGGCCAGCATCTGCTGCTCTCCACCGCTCAGCGTGCCTGCCGCCTGCCATTCGCGTTCCTTCAACCGCGGGAAAATCCCAAAGATGTATTCGAGGTCCTTTGCAATGCCCGCCTTGTCGCTCCGCAGATAGGCCCCCATGCGCAGGTTCTCCATCACGGTGAGGTTGGCAAAAACCATTCGTCCTTCCGGAGACTGCGCGAGACCCTTGGCCACGATCTCGTGCGGCGGTGCATTCGTGATCGAACGGCCGTCGAAAGTGATGTTGCCTGACGCCGCTTTCACGATGCCTGAGATCGCCCGCAACGTCGTCGATTTCCCGGCGCCATTGGCCCCAACGAGCGTGACGATGCTTCCCTGCTCGACTTTGATCGAGATGCCGTGCAGGGCGGCAATCGAACCGTAATTCACTACGAGGTCTTTGATCTCAAGCATGATGGGTCAGAATTTCGGTCCACGCGGCGCCGAGGGATTCCTCGTAGCGGGCGGGAGTATAAGGAGCGATGGCGCGCATGCAGGCCGCCGAGTATGCCACACGCTGCGGCCCTGTGTCGCGTGAAAGCCGCACTGCTTCCGCCAATTGACGAACACAGGTGGAAAAATCGTCTTCGTCCGCCCAGAAACCATTCGCGGAAGTCGCATATTCCCAACCGCCTCCGCCGGTAAACCCGGCCACAACACACCCCGAAGCCATGGCCTCCACGGGCGTCAGCCCAAACCCCTCCAGCCGGCTCAACGCCAGAAATACGCTGCACGACCCAAGCGCCGAAGCGATTTCCGACTCGCTCTTGTCCACGAGCGGCAGCCATTCGATATCGCGATACTCGGGATAGTTGAAGCGAAACAGATCCTCCAGAAAGGCCGCCTCCACCTGCCGTTTGCGTGGGATGCAAGCAATGCGCTCCCGCTTTGGGCGGGGATGGAACAAGGCAGGATCGACGCTGCAGGGGATGAGGTGGGCCTTCGTCTGGGGATGACGGTGACGGCAGTAATCGTAGATCGCCCGCCCACTGCACAAAACGTGCGAAACCCCGACATCCGCATAGGTCCTGCCGATCGGCGCCGACTTGGCCGCATAAAAGTGATTCTGGCAATACATGACCCTGCGCCGGGGCAGAGCTGGACTATTCCATGCCGACTCCTGGATATCCTCAGGCACCACGACCAACTGCCGAGGATGCTTTCCCAAGATGGTTCGTTTCTCGATGGGAACGTCGCACGAGAACCAGGTAGGCCGCATTTGGTTCGGCTCACTGACCACCACATTGCAACCCGCGCGATGCAAGGCCTCGGCCATGCGGAACATATATTTGATCCCACCGGTAATCCTGGTCACCGGCGCCGAGAGGAAGACGATCTGCGTCTCACGCACGTTCGGCAGGTCGCGCAACGACGACAGCGCGCTTGCGCCCCCGGACGCAGGAGGGGCCAAAGAGGTTTCCGGGAGAGTCATCGCAAAGACAGACATCGTCACGCCGCGCCCAAATCGCGCAGGATCTCCTGCCACGCAGCGAGCGTCGCTTCCTGGGAGGCCGCAGGCGTATAGGGTTTCGCGATGCGCGCACACGCCTCATCGTAGGCTGCCCGTCGTGGCCCGGAGTCGCGGGATAACCACACTGCTTCGGCCAGCGCGCGCACACAGCCTGGAAAATCGTCTTCCTCGACCCAAAAGCCGTTCTCCGGGCGGGCGTATTCACGGCCACCGATTCCCGTGAACCCGGCCACCACGCACCCCGCTACCATCGCCTCCAGGCCCGTCAGCGGCAGGCTATCGAGCCGATGCAGAACGAGAAACACGCTGGAACTCCCCACCGCTTCCGCCACTTCCGACTCCGATTTACCCTGCAGCGGCAACCACTCGATGTCGCGGAACTGCGGATATTCGAAACGAAAAAGGTCGCGGATGTAACCCGCCTCCACCGGGCGCTTGCGCGGCATATACGCGATACGTTCCACCTTAGAGCGGGGCCGGAACCGCTCCGGATCCACGCCGATGGGAATGACATACGCCGGCACATCAGGATGACGATGGCGGCAGTAGTCGTAGATCGTCCGCCCGCTGCACAGAATGTGTGAAACGCCGTAGTCCGCATAGGTGCGGCTGTCCGGCATGCACATCGAGGCGTAAAAGTGATTTTGGCAATAGATGACCTTCCGATGGGGGCGGCCAGCGAATTGCTCCAGAAAACCCGGTTGATCCTCGGGAAAGACCACTACTTGGTCCGAAGAAGGACGAAACACCTCTCGCCCGACTACCTTGACCTCATTCGCAAACCATTCCGGACACGTTCTCGTCTGCTCATAGACGACCGCATCGTAGCCGGCCCGTCGCAACGTGGCGGCCATCCGAAAGATGCATTTGATCCCGCCGGTAATCCGGGCCACGGGAGGCGAGATGAAAACGATCTGCATGGTCCCCTGGCCAGGCCTTAGCTACCCAGATAGGCCTCGATAACGCTGCGATTGGAGCGGATCTCATCCGGCGTCCCTTCGGCGATCTTCTTGCCGTGATCGACCACGTTGATGCGCTGGCAAATGCCCATGACCACCTTCATGTCGTGCTCTACGAGCAGCACCGCGAGACCAAATTTTTCCTGTGTGAAGCGGATCAGCTTCATCAGCTCCACTTTCTCCGTCGGATTCATACCGGCGGCGGGCTCGTCCAGCAGCAGCAGCTTGGGCCGCGTGGCCAGTGCGCGCACGATTTCCAGGCGACGCTGATCCCCGTAAGGCAGGCTCTTGCAAGGAACATCACACTCCGCGGTCAGACCAAAGATCTCGAGCAACTCACGCGAGGTCTTTTCGATCTCCTCCTCCTCGCGACAAAACTTCGGCCCGCGCATCAACGCGTGAGAGATGCCGTGCTTGAGGTGCATGTTGCAGGCCGTGCGCACGTTGTCGACGACACTCAGCGAACTGAACAAACGGATGTTCTGAAAGGTCCGCGCGATTCCCCGAGCCGTGACCTTGTAGGGACGGTGCCCGATCACGGATTTACCGGCAAAGGTGATCGAACCGGAGGTCGGTTGATAAACCCCGGTGATGAGGTTGAAAATCGTGGTCTTTCCAGCGCCATTCGGCCCAATGAGACCGATGAGCTCACCCTCGTTGATCTCAAAGGACAGCTCACTGACAGCCTTCAAGCCGCCAAACTGCACGGTCACTTTGTCGAGTTTGAGAAGCGGCTCGCTCATGCCTTTTTCTTTTTCAACGCCCCCACCCCGAAGAGTCCCTGCGGACGGGTAAGCATCAGGATGATCAGCAACAGCGAATAAAGGATCATGCGGTTCGCCGCGATCTCCTGGAGCCAGTGCGGCAGCCATTCGATCCGCGAAACAAAGCGCAACAACTCCGGCAGGATGGTGAGCAACGCGGCCGCCACGCAAACACCAGCGGTGCTGCCCATGCCGCCAAGAATCACCATCACGACCACGTCGACCGACTTCATGAAATTGAAGCCTTCCGGATGAATGAACTGCTTGAAATGGGCGTAGAGCCCGCCGGCAATACCGGCAAAGAAAGCGGCCAATACGAAAGCCAGCACCTTGTATTTGGTGGTGTTGATTCCCATGGCTTCCGCGGCGATTTCATCGTCGCGGACCGCCAAAAAGCCGCGCCCGTAGGTGGAATTCACGAGACTCAGCACCACGTAAACGGTCAGCGCGGCAAAAGCGAAGGTCCAAAAGAAATTCGAGTATTGGACCATTCCGCCCAGTCCCCGTTGTGCACCCAGCGGCTCTGCGTTCTGGATAACGCCCTTGATGATCTCATTGAAACCTAGGGTCACGATCGCCAGGTAGTCCCCTTTCAGCCGTAGCGAAGGAGCGCCCACCGCTAATCCCGCGATGGCCGCAGCCACCCCGCCCGCCAACAACGCGACAACAAAAACCGTCCCCGTCGCCCAACGACTCGTCCCCAACACATACCCATAACTGAGGGTCAACCAAGCCGACGCGTAAGCGCCAGCAGCCATGAAACCGGCATGTCCCAAGGAAAACTGACCGGTGTAGCCGTTCACCAGATTCAGGCCTGCGGCCAGGATGATATTGATCCCGATCCCGATCAGGATGTCGTAGTAGTAGGGGTTAATTCCCCCGAGGAAAGGCGACGCCACACCACACACCACCAGCACCCCCAGGAGGATGAATTTCGATTTATCCATCAGCAGTTCCCCTTCGGTTTTTGCGGAACGACGGTTCTGCGATTAGAAAAGCAACGGTTCATACCTTTTCCCGTTCACTGGCTCCGAGCAGTCCGGTCGGCTTGACCAGCAGCACCAAAATGAGGACGCCGAAGACGATCGGATCGCGGTAAGTGGGGTCCAAGTATCCGACAACCAACGCCTCAGTCAGCCCGATGATGATCCCGCCTAAAGCCGCGCCGGACAAATTGCCGATACCGCCCAATACCGCGGCGACAAAAGCTTTGAGGCCCGCGTTGACCCCCATCAGCGGGTCGATGGATGGCTGCTGAATCGAAGTCAATATCCCCGCCGCTCCCGCCAGCGCCGAGCCCAAGCCGAACGTAAAGGCGATGATGATGTTGATGTTGATGCCCATGAGCTGGGCGGCCACGGGATTGAACGAAAGCGCCCGCATGGCCATGCCCATCTTCGTCTTCCGCACAATGTGGCTGAGCGCAATGAGCAGCACCAAAGTGACAACAAACACCATCACTTGCGAAAGGGTGATAGTCAGTCCTGAGATTTTGCCCCAGGACTCAGGAATCTCCAGCGCCCGATCCGTGAGGATTTCCGGGAACGACTTCGGATCTGCTCCGAAGACATACTGACCGCCGTTTTCCAGGAAAAGCGAGACCCCGATCGCGGTAATGAGCACCGTGAGCTTGGGCCGATCACGCAAGGGCTTGTAGCAGAGCCACTCGATGATGATCCCGATCAGTGCGCAAAGCAGCATCGTGACTACCAGCACCACGGCCATACAACCGAAGCCCGGTTTATCCCCGAAGAGCTTCAGGATCTTCGGCCCAATGTAAAAGCCGCTGAACGCCCCAAGCATGTAAACATCTCCGTGCGCAAAATTAATGAAGCGCAGCACCCCAAACACCATGGTGTAACCCAAGGCGATGAGGGCGTAGATCGAGCCCTGCGAGAGCCCGTTGATCAGTTGCTGGAGAAGTTCGAGAAGCTTGTCGGCCATGTCCGCGGCGTAGTTTCAGCGACGCCGGGAAATCAGGGGGCGACTTTTTCGATGAATTCGAACTTCTGATTCACAATGCCGAGGATGACTGCGGCCTTGGTCGCGTTCCGCTGCGCATCGAGGCTGATCGCACCAGTGATTCCTTTATGATCTTTGGTCGCCGCAATGGCCGCCTTCAGCTTTTCGCCATCGGTCGTGCCGGCGCGCTTGATGGCTTCGATGAGGATCATCGCGCTGTCGTAGCCCAATGCTGCCATGTCGTCCGGCGTTTCGCCATTGTACTTCGCTTTGAATTTCTTCACGAAGCCCTGCACGACTTCGTCCTTGTCGTCGGCGCTGAAGTGGCAGGAGAGGAAGGAACCGTCGAGCGCATTACCCGCCACCTTGATGAGGGAATCACCGACCCAGCCGTCGCCACCGAGCAGCGGAACCTTGAGCCCCAGCAACTTCGCCTGCTTGGCGATGAGTGAAACTTCGGCGTAATAGCCTGGGATGAAGATCGCGTCCGGCTTACCAGCCTTGATCGACGTGAGCTGCGGTTTGAAATCCTTGTCGCCCGTGGAGTATTTCTGGTCCTTCACCACCTTGCCGCCGCTTTCCAGCACAGTGGGATCCGAAGCTTGGAATTCACGTGACTTGAAGTCGCGGC
>JADMIO011167682.1_pt1 | contig 105388 bp, 86 predicted proteins | sample 8958161 | NCBI WGS metagenome assembly JADMIO01 (sample SAMN16585339, study PRJNA669376) | soil metagenome | isolation source: Crop rotation soil | place: USA: Cullars Rotation, Alabama | collected 2011
CGCGACAACTTGTCCACGTGGAATTCTAAGCTTAGGATCCCAATGTGCTGGAAAGGAACTGTAGACCAGCCCGAAATCGGTCAGATACAGATGATCGGTTTCCCCTTTGCGACTGTAAAGCACATTTTCCGGTTTGATGTCGCGGTGAATGAAATTCTGGGAATGTGCCTCTTGCAGGGCATCCGCAATCTGCCCCAACCACTGGATTGCCAGCTCAGTCGGCAGCGGTTTTCCCATCAGTTGATGGCGCAGCGATTTGCCCTCGATAAAGTCCATCACCACATAAAACTGTTCCTGATGAACGCCGTAATCGAGCGCGCGCAGAATATGCGGGTGATTAAGCAGACGCGCTGCCGAAATCTCTTTTTTGAAGCGTTCCACACGGCGCGGATCGCTGCTGATTCCCGGCTTCAGCAGTTTGATGGCAATTCGCTGATAGCGACCATCGAGCAGGCGCTCACGTCCGCGCCACACCTGCCCGTTGCCGCCTTCATCCATCAATTCATCCAGAATATACTTGCCGAAAGTCGTACCGGGCTGTAACGCAAACGAAGGGATATACAGGGTTTGCTGAAGTTCGCTGATTTCCTGCTGATATTCAGCGATGGTATCCAGATGCGCCCGTTCCAGCGCTTCTAATAAAGGCAGGGTGATTGCGCCAAGCTCATACGCCTGTTGGTCGCTGAGCTTCGCGTTCACCTCATCCTCAATTAGCGCCGCGAGTGCTTCAATTCGCTGCTGAATCTCATCATCCATACGCACCCTTACGCACCTTCACACACTGCAAATCCCCTGCTTGTATTAAATGATTGCCACGCAGAATATTCTATCGTTGGGTGAGCATGGCAGGCATGGATTTAGCCGTTTATTGATTGTATTCAAACGAGATATTAACGTTATACAAGTAAGTATAGCTGAAAAATATTGTAGTGGTTAACCAGACACCGTTTTGCAATCAGATTTCTATATTTATACAGGCACTGCTTCAGATGCGGATGGCTACCGGAATGTTTATTACCCAATGCCAGCCGTATCCATCATGACTGATTATTATGCCCCTTTCGTATCAGGAAAGCAGATGATGTAATGGAATCCATAGAAATCCTATCGTTCTCTGCTGGCAAAAGTACCTTAATGACGTTATATTTAGACCAGTCCAGGCGAATTAGGACACTGTGTCGTAACCTGTGGAGCGTAAATCTACAATGGACGATCTGAATCCAGTGAATGCTATCGCTCAAATGTCGTTGGATAACCTCGCTCAGCACTGCGCTGAAGAAACGCAGCATTATCTCCGCAAGGAGCAAAGCCGTGACATCTACTGTCTGGAACTGATGCGACAGGCATTGTATGAGAAACTCTCGGAAGCCTTTACTCATATTTATCGTGTTTATGAGCCGCTGGTACGCCACTGGATTGCTCGTCATCAGGGGTTTGAGCAAACCAACGAGCCAGTGGATTATTTCGTAGGAATCGCCTTCAGTAATTTTTACTTTGCCACACGCGGCGAGAAGTTTAAACGGTTTACTGCCCTCGCGCAGCTTCTGACATATTTAAAGCGCTGTGTGTATACGTCCATTGCGCAGCATCTGCGCGATTCGATCATTCCGCATACTGTGCCGCTGGAAACTGCACCCCCCATCACGATGCATCAGCCAGAAAAGTTTTTGGCTCTCGCGGATGTCTGGAATCGTATTACAACGCTCCTCCCTGCCGAAGCAGATCAATTTCTGGTTCAGTGTATTTTCAGCCAGGGACTCAAGCCTGCCGATGTCGTCGAACTAAAACTGCAATGGGCAACCGCCCGTCAGGTCTCGGTTGATCTGCAACGCATTCGGCGCATTTTGCGCAAGGACGATGAACTGCGTGAATTACTCAGCACCGATAGCAGCGATTCGGAATAAATGGGAGGCAGTAGTTCTGCATCCGTGATATTTTGACGGTAGGCGCATTCATTAAATTAAGTTGTCATGCGAGAGGCACATTCAGTATGGAGTGCAGTGTACCACCGCCATTGACCGAAGAGGAGATTGATGCCTTGCTGGACAATACGGCTGATTCAAACCTGATGGCGCACATTGAGCAATGTCCCAGTTGTGCCGAACGATTACGCGCTGCCCACGCTTTTGAAACAGCGCTGAAAAAGCAGTTGCATCGTTGGGACTGCCCCACACCCGACCAACTGGCAGATTACGAAATGAGCTTTCTGAGTGCGCCCGATACAGAGCGCATCGGTAAACACCTGCCAACATGCGCCTATTGTCAGGCAGATTTGCAGGCGTTACAGGCATTCATGGCAGATGACTCTCATATTCATGAGCCAACATCTGTGAGACCAACGCGAAGCAAGCCGAATACACGCGAACAGATTGCCCGTATCCAGCAAAATCAAACGCCCACCCTACGCGGCAAATCGGCGGGACCGGTCATGGCAACGACAGATACGGGCATTACGCTGTTTCTGGAACTGCACACCGAACCTCTGGGACTCAAAGTAGTAGGTCAACTGCTTGTCGATAATCTGGAACCCTGGATTGGGGCGCTGGTTCAGGCATTCCAGTTGGAGCGACTCACAGGCACTGCCATGATTAGCGACATGGGTGAGTTCGAGTGTCGGTTGAAAGATTCGGGTCCCGTCACCTTGCGCATCCACGCCGAAACACAAGCCATTCTCGTTCTTGAGCAAATTAAGTTTGATGAGTAGGCATCCCTCATGGATACCGAGCAAATTCTCGCACAATTGCTGGCAGACCCGCCAGACACCACAAGCCTCGCGCAGCCGCTGCCTGATGATATATCAGAGGCAGTGGTTGCGCGCCTGAAGGATGAGGTAGACCGCAACTGGTACAACGACCCACATTGTTCTGTCAGATTATCGGAGATCATCATTTGCATCGGGCAGCAGCGCAATGACCTCAATCAGATTGCGCTTGGAACAATGGCGCGCGGCGATTCGCTGAAATTTCTCGGTAATCTTGCGGATGCCTGGGCAGATTTAGAGCAAGCCGGAAACTTTTATCTGGAAGCAGGCAATGACTTCGGTTGGGCGCGCACCCGAATTGGGCGCTTATACATTTGTGTTGATCTGAATCGTGTTGAGCAAGCTTTACGGGAAGGACAGCAGGCAAGACAAATTTTTGAACAGCACGGAGACACGGATCGCATTATTCGCCTCAATCTTAATGTTGGGCATGTATATAACCGGCTTGGGAAGCTCCATGAATCCCTACATCTATATGAAGAAACATTGGCTTTAGCGCTAAAACTCGATTCATTAGGCGAACTTCATAAGGGAGCAATATACACCAATCTCGGTTATACCCATCATGAACTCGGTAATATGTCACAGGCACTATATTATTTTGAGCAAGCACAATCGTTGGCAACACTACGCAATGAAAACCGTCGTCGCGCCCTTGCGGAAATCAATATCGCCTATGTACGGAAGATGCATGGGCATTATAGAGAAGCTTTACAGCACTTGTATAAAGTACAGGAATTAACGCAAGAAAATTTACCCGCCGAAAATGCACTGGCGAGGCGGATGCAGTTAGAATGTTATTTGAATTTGAATCGCTTTGAAGAAGCGACGGAGATCGCAAACAAACTCTTAATAGACTATGAGGCAATTGGCGCAGATTATGATAAAGCATTGACGTTGCGTTACCTTGCTACAGCACTTGTCGAACTCAGAGCTTATGCTGCGGCTGAAAATTCACTTAACGATGCGGCTGCAATTTTTCTAGACACAGCTTCAACCCGATTAGCACGCTTGCAAATCGAGCAAGGCTACATGAGATTGCAATCCGGCGATTTGCACAGTGCTTACAAATTGGCGGATGATGCTTATAAGACGTTTGAGACGACTCAAGAGCAAATATACATGGCAGAGGCAGCGTTATTACGAGGTAAAACTCAGTATCGCAGTCAAGCGTGGGAAGCAGCATTCAAAGATGCAAAACAAGTCCTCAGCACGGCGCGTATAGCAAAGCATCCAACGTTACAATACAACGCTCACACGCTTTTAGGGTATATTCACGAGGCACAAGCACAACCACAGCGTGCTTTGCGCCACTATCAGGCAGCCCATTTGACGATAGAAAGAATGCAACGCGGACTTACTATCACTTTACGAACAGGATTTTTAACAAATAAGCTTGATGCCATCCAATCCCAACTCAGACTTTATCTGGCAAGAAGTGCAGTAGATTCCGCTTTCCTAACACTGGAACGCATGAAAGCGCAGGTTTTATTCAGCTACCTAACTCGGCAGGAGAATTTGCGATGGATGGTGCGTGATACTTCAGTTGCCAAACGTATTGAAGAACTTAACCGTCTACGGGATGAGCATCAATGGTATTACGAAATGTTGCACGGTGATTTATCGCATACGGATCGGAAATCAGCGTATTCAACCGAGCAACTAACCGATGGTCTCATGGTGCGTGAAAAGAAAATACGCGCCCTCACCGAACGACTATACCTTGAAAATGATAGTATTACCCGTAATTTGGCATTCCCTGCATTAGGGGCAATGCAACACGCACTAGCACCCCAGCAAGCTATGATTGCTTATTACAATGATGGCAGTCAACTCTGGGCATTCATCATCAGTGCGACGACTTGCGATGTTATAGCACTGCCCGGTACAGTAGCAAATTTGGATAAGCTTGTTCACCAGTTTCAGTTTAATATTGACTGCGCACTGGCAGCAGGACAAAACGCCCCCATACTGGCTCAACTAACGAAACTATCTCAAAAACTTAGCCAACATTTGTACGACCTACTTATTGAGCCACTCCACAGCTACATTGAATTATTCCAACACCTCACGATTGTTCCGTATGGATCACTGCATTATCTACCATTTCATCTCTTACGCAGTGGAGAGCAATACCTGATTGAACAGTATGAAATAAACGTGCTTCCTACCGCCAGTTGGATCACTCAGCCAGCTATTCAGCAACCAACCGGTGTGCTTGCACTCGCCCATTCCTGGGGGCAACGGCTACCCCAAGTCGTGACCGAAGCACTAAATGTTCAGCAACTTTTCGGCGGACAAGTTTATGTCGAGGAGCAGGCAAAACGTCACACACTAACAAATCCTCTCTGCCAGATTCTTCATATTGCAGCACATGGCGAATATCGTATGGATCATCCCGAACTATCCTACATTCAACTGGCGGATGGACAGTTATACACAGATGATTTATGGCAGCATGATCTGAGCTATGAACTGGTAACACTCAGCGCGTGTGAAACTGGACGCGCTAATGTGATGCCAGGAGAAGAACTGATTGGGCTGGGACGTGGATTTCTGTATGCGGGTGCAGGAGCATTACTAACCAGTCTGTGGCGTGTACCAGATAGCGCGACATATGAATTCATGACCCGGGTTTACAGTCAATTAAACAGTGGCACATCAAAAGCAGCGGCACTACGCGCAGCGATGCTGGCACAGCGAGATGCTCAACTCAATCAACACCCGGCTTTCTGGGGTGCATACCAACTCATCGGGAATGCTAACCCCTTATCTCATTTCATTCAGGTCTAATGGACTACAAAATCAGAGGAGTGATTAAGCATGGAACAAACGCCCAAAACGGGTTTTGCTTTTGCACCCGGTGAAGTGATGCTTACAGTAGAATACACTGAAACGTTTTCTCAACAGGAGCTTGCTCAGAATATTCAAGGCAATTTCAACAACTTTCGCACCCAACTCGCAGAAGCCTATCCTGAATTGAACGAAACACTCCTGGCTGAAATTACTGTCCACCCTGAAACCATTGTCACTATTCCTTTTGGTGATGGACGCTATCGCTCATTAGCATTTGTCACGATCAGTTCTTATGCAGAAAAGCCCATTAAAGACGCTGATTTTGATGTCGCTACAACTCACGAGCAAATCGCAGGTTTCATTGAATTTGCCTTTTCTCGTCTTTTTGACGGCGAGAAAGTAACACCTTTTGTGAGTCACGGAGTTACATTAACAAATTTATCGCCTAACTGGCATTCAACCTGTTCACAACCCGGACAGGATGGGAGTGGCGGTCCTGGTGCGCGACCAGCGGTAGCCGGAGCCGGACAAACAGCATATCAGTTCCAGTTCGATCAGGTGTCCGATCCGCACAATTATGCGGTGGAGTATATTCGGGCGTTGGCAAAATATTCAACAGGTGCGGGCGTGGATGTGGTTATCCTTGATACAGCACCGACACTGGACACAGTACCGAGACCGGGTAAGGGTGATTTATTAACAGCATTTCCCTTACACCCGCTGATTCAGAGCCTGTGCCGGGGTGGGACACTGCGGATTTATCGCTACGATGATGATGTCGCCCCACTCGCCAATCGTCGCATGGAACGGCTCAATAGTGAACAATACGGCATTGGTATCGTGGGACACGATTATCTGATGCGCGATCATGGGTTGTTCATTGCAGGGATGATCCATAGCATTGCACCCAGCGCGCGTATACACCTTGTCCAGGTATTGAATGACTACGGGGTTGGTACGCTGGACACGATTGCAAATGGGGTCGCTTTTACATTGAATCGCATTCCCTGGAAAACCTCCCCGCTCATCATCAATTGCAGCCTGACCATCCAGATGCCTCTGCGCGAAAAGGTGATAGAGAAAGATGGGGAACAATATATCTTCAATGCCCATCCCAGTGAATTTCTGAACTGGCATAAACTCATGGAAAATGTGGCGGGCAAAAACCTGTTTGCCGATGCGATGGAAAACACCGTCAGAGATATGTTTGAAGGTTTGTTTAACGATTCAACGTTGATTGTGGCAGCGGCAGGAAATGACAACAAGGCAGGGATACCAATTCCTCAGCCGCGTATGCCTGCCAGTTTTGCAGAGGTGATCGGCGTAGGCGCGCTGAATCAGGATCAATCCCTCGCGGATTATTCCAATATCGCGGATGCGCCGGAGGATGATGGTATTCAGACTTTCGGCGGCGATTCCGTGCTTGTGAATCCCGGTGCGGTGAACGAATTTATCAGCGCCGACTCGCTGCACGGCATTCTGGGCATTTACACCGAAGACGGAGAAGGTAATCGCACTCCAACAGGCTGGGGACGCTGGGCAGGAACATCTTTCGCCACCCCAATCATCGCTGGCGTGCTGGCGTTACTGCGCGCCGATGGCAAAACCAAAGCTGAGGCATTGAAGGTGCTGCGAGAAGCGCAACAGGAAACCCGTCCGCCATCTACGCCGCATAACTTCTTCGTCACACAGGGCTAGCTCAGTGGCGCATCTCATCGCGGATGCGCCAGAATTTGCACATCACTTACGTCAAGGTATAATTTTGCATCGTAAGAGTTGCTGACTTAAATACATTGGCTCAAGGAGAAATATGATGTCAAAATTTAGATCATTGCTGTCAGGCGTTTTTGTCATTGTGATGGTCACGATTGTGACCGACAATCGCCCACCGGAACAATCCGCTTTTGGTGGACGTACCGGAAAGCCAACCACGACGATCATCGGGCAGACGCCCTACCGAATTGACCCTGCCCTCCTTTCCCAGAATGAACTGGTGATTCCGAAAACCACTCAATCACAATCTGCAAGACTGAGTCATAAAGGCTAATCGTGCGGTGCCGCGCAATTCTGATTTCAGTTGTGCCGTTCAACGAAAGGGAGACTACGATGTCAAAATACAAAACCTTGCTGTCAGCCGTTTTTGTCATTGTGATGGTCACGATTGTGACCGACAATCGCCCGCCGGAACCCTCTGCTTTCGGTGGACGTACCGGGAAACCGACCACGACTATTATTGGTCAGACGCCTTACCGAATTGACCCTGCCCTCCTTTCCCAGAATGGACTGGTGATTCCGAAAACCACTCAATCACAATCTGCCAGACTGAGTCATAAAGGCTAATCGTGCGGTGCCGCGCAATTCTGATTTCAGTTGCGCTGTTCAAAGGAAGGGAAAATACGATCTCAAAATACAAAGCCTTGCTGTCAGCCGTTTTTGTCATTGTGATGGTCACGATTGTGACCGACAATCGCCCGCCCGAACAAACCGGGTTTGGTGGACGTACCGGGAAGCCGACCACAACTATTATTGGTCAGACACCCTACCGAATTGACTCTGCCCTGCTTTCCCAAAATGGACTGGTGATTCCGAAAACCACTCAATCAACCTCAGCAAGAGCTGCGCATAAGGGCTAAAACGAGTTGAACTTATTGTATCCGGCGTGATCCAGCGCCGGTTTTTTGCTGCCTGTGATTTTCTGCCCTCGGCTGTATTTATCTCTATAACACGCACAACAGAAAGTGCTGTAATAAGCGGGGGCAATTATGAATGCCGAGATTATCGACAATCAGGCACAGGATGGCGCGCTGCTGTATCCTGACCAGTTACGTATGACGTACTGTGTTCTGGACGTGGCAGGCAAAATCCAGTTTATCACAGCGCATGGCGCAAAATTGCTGAGATATAGTCCACCAGAACTGATCGGACGACCTCTGTTAGAGGTATTAGCTCCATTCTCGGATCATGAAAGCGCACATACAACGCTTGTGTGGCGCAAGTCCGACAGTGACGAATACGCAGAGCAGGATTTCGAGTTAATCCATGCCAACGGACAGCGCCAATGGCTGCGCGTGACATGGCAGCCTGTCTACCACAAAACACACGAAATTCAGGGGTTTTTCATCGGCTTGCTGGACATCACCACGCTTAAAACGCAGCAATCCAGATACCAGGAATTGAATGACCACGTTGAACATCATCTGGTCGAGCGAATGGTTTCGCTCATGGAAAGAATCGAAAAATTAAAGCAGCAAAATCGTCACTATGCAGAGTTCTGCCAGGATGTTGTTCATGAGATACGCACGCCATTAACCAGCATGATCCTGCGCTTGCATCTGCTTGAACATGGCAGCGAGCTGGATCGTGTAAAACATCATGCTGTACTCAGGCAGCAGATCCACTATCTTGGTCAGTTGATTGATGACATCTCCAGCTTTGTCAAAGTACACGGCGAGCAGAAGCCTGTATTGACCCCGATTAATCTGCACCAACTGCTCATGGAAGTTGTGACAGCGCAGCGCCCTCGCGCGGAAGCGAAGGGACTTTGGTTAACCACCCTTTTTACCGAAGACTCGTTTCAGATCTGCGGGAATGCCGTTCAACTGGCGCAAGTCTGCTCCAACCTGATTACGAATGCGATCAACTACACTTCAGCAGGAACAATCCAGATTGTGACCGAGTTAAAGTCCACGACAAACCATGTAAAAATCAGCGTGATTGACACCGGCATGGGTATCCCGAATGAAGACATGTCACAAATTTTCGAGCGTTTTTATCGTGGGCGGAATGTCGTCCAGGCAGATATTACCGGAACCGGGCTTGGGCTTGGAATCGTGCGCGAAATCATCAAAGCGCATCATGGGCTGATTGAGGTGCATAGCCAGGAGAGATCAGGCACCACTGTTGTGATCTCGTTGCCCATTTTTGTCCAGGAGGGGCATGATGCTTTTTAGGCAACTATATCTCACAAAACAGGGGTAAGCTGCCCAATCAAAAGATTGCCACTGCCATCGGGTAAAATTGCACCATCTAGCACAGCCAATGCAATATCAGTTTGCCGAATTTTTGCGCCACTTTATTAAGCATCCAAGCTTAAAACAGGTAAATTCAGCTAAGTTTCAGGCAGCGGAATACCATTTGTTATAATAAATATGAGTTTATGAAGTTGTTTTGAGATAAGAACACATCATTTGAATATTCAAAGGTCGGATGTTTTCTTGGGCGAGGCGTGCCTCGCCCCTACACAAAATCGTATCCAATGCGATGTAGGGGCGACACATGTGTCGCCCTGGCGACCTAAAATTCAATTTTCAAATGGCTTCTCAATATTTTAATGTTCAACTTTCAGACGATAGCCAACACCGGGTTCTGTCATCAGATAGCGCGGATGGGTCGGGTCGGCTTCCAGTTTGCGGCGAAGCTGCCCCATATACACACGCAGATAATGCATTTCATCCACATAGGATGGACCCCAGACATCATGCAGAAGTTGCTTGCGCGTGACCACTTTGCCCGCGTGCTGAAGCAGCACCAGCAGCAGTTTATATTCAATCGGCGTCAGATGGATTTCCTGCTCCTCAACAACCACCTGACGATGGGCAATATCCACGCGCAGCCCGCCTGATGTAAACACCGGGTTATCACTTCCCTGTGTGATCTGGACAGCATGGCGCGTGGCGACCCGCATCCGCGCCAGCAGTTCCGCCGTACCAAAAGGCTTGGTCAGGTAATCATCCGCGCCTGCATCCAGCGCATCCACTTTGTCATGTTCCTGATTGCGGGCGGATAACACAAGAATGGGCGTGGAAGTCCATTCGCGCAGCCGCCGCGTCACTTCCAGCCCATCCAGATCAGGCAGTCCTAAATCGAGGATAATCAGGTCGGGATGTTGCAGCCCCACCAATCGCAGCCCTTCCTGCGCCTCTGATGCTTCCAGATAGTGATAGCCATTGTCGAGTAACGTCGCGCGGAGAAAGCGGCGTATCTGGACATCATCTTCAATCACCAGCACCACAGGCGCAGTTGGTTTATCCATCGGGTTCCTCTTGCTCAAGTTCGGGCGTTTCATCGCCTAACGGTAGTGTAAAGCGAAAGGCAGCACCGCCGCCAGTCCGGTTGCTTGCCCAGATGCGCCCACCATGCGCCTCGATCACAGCGCGACAGATTGCCAACCCCAATCCAACGCCGCCCGTCGTCGCGGGGCGCACCCGGTAAAACTTATCAAAAATGCGTTCTTCTTCGCCGGATGGTAGTCCGGCACCACGATCTGCCACTTCAACATAAACATCGCTGCCAGAATGCCACGCCCTTAGATCAATCGGAGAACCTACAGGCGTGTATTTGATGGCGTTTTCCAGCAAATTCACCAGCACCTGCTCAATCAGGACACCATCAATGGGTACCAGCGGCAAATCATCGGGCAATGTGGTATGCAGGGGATGATTTTTAAGCGCTGAGTCCAGCCGTAGCAGCGTCGTCCCGACGACTTCTTCCAGCGGCTGCCATTCCTTTTCAACTTTGACCGAGCCTGATTCGAGCCGTGTCATTTCCAGCAGATTGCCCACCAGCCGGTTCAGGCGTTCCGCTTCTTCGTATGCCACCTGTGCCAGTTCCAGCCCATGCGCATCCAGTTGATGTCCGGGCTGGAGCAGGCTGCTGACCGCTCCGGTGATCGCCGCCAGCGGAGTCCGTAAATCGTGCGAGACGGAACTAAGCAGTGAGTTGCGCATTCGCTCGGTTTCGATCTGCATCTGGGCGCGTTCGGTAGCGTCTGTCAGTTGGGCGCGTTCAATCGCCAGCGCCGTTTGATTAGCGAATGTTTCCAGCAGGTGCATCTGGTCGGGCGAAAACAACTGCCGCGTCTGAATGGGATAGATGCCCAGTACACCCGTTTTGCCCTGCGGCGTCAGCAGTGGCAAATAAATGCCGCTGGAACCGGGCAGCGTTTGTGTTCCCAGACCTGCGGCTTGCCCATGATCGTACACCCAACGGGCAACCGCCATTTCCTGATCGGTGAATACACCCGTTGCCTCTTCAGACCCATGCGTCTGAAAAACGTTGTTTTCATCCGGCAGCAGCAGCACAACACGGCTGGCAAACAGTGTTTCGAGATGACGCGCGGCGATGCGTGCCAGTTGGGGGACATCGCCGCTGCTGGCAAATTCCCGGCTCATTTCATACAGGCTGGTGGAACGACGTTCGCGTTCGCGGGCGGCTTCCGCCTGATTCTGGATGCGCGCGGTCATCCCGCTGATGGTAATAGCGACGAGCAGCATCACGGCAAAGGTAATCAGATATTCCGTATCGGAGACGTGAAACGTCAGGAACGGCGGCACGAAGAAAAAGTCAAAGGTCAGCACGCTTGCCACCGAAGCCGTCACGGAGGCACTGCGTCCGTAACGGGTTGCTACCAGCACAATGCCCACCAGATACGTCATAATGATATTGGCGGGCGCAAAACCTGTTGGATACATCAGGGAGGCAACCAGCGTACAGATGAACACCACACCCAATGCCCGCATGTGCTGGTTCCACCTGATCTGCGATTGTGTCGGGGGAATAACAATCGATTTTGGCTGTTCGGAGTCGCCGCTGATGACATAAACATCAATGGAACCGCTTTGCCGGATCAGATCATTCAGCACAGAGCCAAACAACAGATCCCGCCAGACCGGATGAACAGGCTTACCAACAATGATTTTGGTCACATTGCGTTTGCGCGCGTAACTAAGAATTTCCTCCGTCGCGTTATGTCCGGTCAGCGTGACCGTTTCCGCGCCAAGCTGCTCTGCCAGCCGCAAATTCTGAATGACGCGATTCCGCGCAGCTTCCGATAACTGCATACTGCGCGGGGTTTCGATGTAGAGCGTCATCCACTCCGCATGTAACCCGGTTGCCATGCGTTTCGCCGCACGAATCAGGCGCGAGGCAAGCGGGCTTGGGCTGATGCAGACCAGAATCCGTTCGCGCGCTGCCCAGATTTGGTTGACCGCCTTATCCTGACGATAGACCTGCATTTGTTCATCGACACGTTCAGCCGTGTGGCGCAGCGCCAGTTCGCGCAGTGCCATCAGATTGCCTTTGCGGAAAAAGCTCTGGATGGCTTGCTGCGCCTGCTGCGTCACATAGATTTTGCCTTCGCGTAAACGCTTGAGCAGTTCATCCGGTGAAACGTCGATCAGTTCGACTTCATCGGCGCGTTCCAGCATCGAATCGGGGATGGTTTCGCGCACAATCGTCCCCGTAATCTGCGCTACCACATCATTCAGGCTTTCAAGATGCTGCACGTTCACAGTGGTGTAGACATGAATGCCTGCATCCAGCAATTCCTGAATATCCTGCCAGCGTTTGGCATGACGCGACCCCGGCACATTGGTATGCGCCAGTTCATCCACCAGAATAATGTGCGGCTTGCGGGCAAGCGCAGCATCCAGATCAAACTCTTTGAGTTCAACATTGCGATAGTTCACCACGCGCGGCGGGATAACTTCCAATCCAGTCATCATCGCTTCGGTTTCCGGGCGGCTGTGGGGTTCCACATAACCCACTACCACGTCAGACCCTTCCTTGCGCAGCGTCCGGGCATTTTCCAGCATGGCGTAGGTCTTGCCGACTCCTGCCGCCGCCCCAAAAAAGATTTTCAGTTTTCCCTGCTGATTCAGGATTTCCTGCTGCTGGACGCGCGCCAGAAGTTCGTCGGGATCAGGTCGTTGATGTTCCATTGCATGACTCGGTTTTTACATACTCGTGAACAGGAGTTGGAATCAGCAAAACTGACAGGGACAATTATGCCCCTGCCAGTCAAAAAACAGGTAGATATGGCTCAACGCTGATCTGATGACATCGGATACTGCGCATCCAGCGCGCGATTCAAGAGCAGCACATTGACGCGCGCCTCACCCAGAATGCCCAGCGAACGCCCTTCGGTGAACTGGTCAACCAATGCCTGCATCTGCTCAACCGTTGTACCGCGCAGCGCAGCAATACGTGCCACCTGATACTGGGCGGCTGCCGGACTGATCTGCGGATCAAGCCCGCTGCCCGAAGCCGTCACCAGATCAACCGGAATGGGCATGTCCACCGTGACACCCGCCGCTGCATTTGCCTCTTCCAGCGCCGTGATGCGTGTCTGTACCAGCCCATCCTCGCCAATGAGTGCTTCATTCAGAGGACCGTAATTCGAGCCGGAAGACGCAGACGCATTGTACGGCACAGGACTGGTTGCGGATAAACGCCCCCAGAAGTATGCTGGATTGCTGAACTGCTGTCCGATCAATTCCGAACCAATGGTATTGCCTGCATCATCTTTAATCAGGCTGCCATTTGCCTGATGTGGGAAAACCACCTGTGCCACGCCTGTGATGACCAGCGGATACAGGATGCCGGTCACAATCGTGAAGAAGATGATCGACGCAATGGATGGCAGCACGACCTGATTCCACTGGATACGTGAAGTTGTGTTGATTGACGTACTCATCGTATATTTCCTTTCCTGTTCGTCGCTGCGTCGATTAAGTCAGGTGCAAAACGACGAGAATCAGATCAATCAGCTTGATGCCGATAAAGGGCGCAATCAGACCGCCCAGTCCATACACCAGCAGGTTATTGCGCAGCAGCACCGACGCCCCTACTGGACGATATTTCACGCCGCGCAGCGCCAGCGGAATGAGAAAGATAATGACCAGCGCATTGAAAATCACGGCAGACAGAATGGCGCTGCTGGGCGTTGCCAAACCCATGATATTCAGCGCCGCCAACTGCGGGTACGTCGTCGCAAATGCCGCCGGAATGATGGCGAAATACTTGCTCACATCGTTGGCAATGCTGAACGTTGTCAGTGCGCCGCGCGTCATGAGAAGCTGTTTACCAATCTCCACAATCTCGATGAGTTTGGTCGGGTTGGAATCCAGATCAACCATGTTGCCCGCTTCTTTGGCGGCTTGTGTCCCCGTGTTCATGGCGACTGCGACATCCGCCTGCGCCAGCGCCGGGGCATCATTTGTGCCATCGCCTGTCATGGCAACCAGTCGCCCGCCTTCCTGATGCTCACGAATGAGTTTCAGCTTTGCTTCGGGTGTCGCCTGTGCAAGATAATCATCCACGCCTGCTTCGGCGGCAATCGCGGCGGCAGTCAGCGGGTTATCGCCCGTAATCATCACGGTTTTAATGCCCATCTGGCGCAGTTCCCCAAAGCGATCCTTGATGCCGCCTTTGACAATATCCTTCAACTGGATAACGCCTAGCACGCGCTTGTTTTCCGCCACGACCAGCGGCGTTGCCCCCAAGCGTGCCACTTCCTCAACACATGCCTGCACCGCTGGCGCCATATGTCCGCCCTGTTCTTCGACATACGCCCGCACCGCATCCGCCGCGCCTTTGCGAATCTGGCGTCCATCCATATTTACCCCACTCATGCGCGTCTGCGCCGTGAACGGGATAAAGGTCGCGCCCAACTGTGTGATATTGCGCTCGCGCAGTTGATATTTTTCTTTCGCCAGCACGACGATGCTGCGCCCTTCCGGTGTTTCATCGGCAAGCGAGGCAATCTGCGCGGCATCCGCCAGCATTTCTTCGGTCATCCCCGGCGCAGGCAGAAAATTGGTCGCCTGACGATTGCCCAGCGTAATCGTACCCGTTTTATCGAGCAGCAGCACATCCACGTCACCCGCCGCTTCCACCGCACGCCCCGACATGGCAATCACATTCGCCTGTATCATGCGATCCATACCCGCAATGCCAATGGCAGACAGCAAGCCGCCAATTGTCGTGGGGATGAGGCACACCAGCAGCGCCACCAGCACCGTCACGGTAATCGGCGCACCCTGCCCCATGCCATCAACCGCGTAGATTGAGAATGGCAGCAGCGTTGCCGTTGCCAGCAGGAAGATGATGGTGAAGACCGAGAGCAGAATACTCAATGCGATTTCGTTGGGTGTCTTCTGGCGCTTGGCACCCTCCACCATCGAAATCATGCGGTCTAAAAAGGCTTCACCCGGATTCGCTGTGATGCGCACAATCAGCCAGTCGGATAAAACGCGCGTCCCACCCGTGACCGCGCTGCGATCACCGCCACTTTCGCGGATAACAGGCGCACTTTCGCCCGTAATCGCGCTTTCATCGACAGACGCAACCCCTTCAATGATCTCGCCATCACCGGGGATAATGTCGTTGACTTCCACCAGCACAACATCATCTTTGCGCAGCGTCGCCGCGCCCACCTGTGTAAACGACGCATCGCGGTTGGGGCTGCTCAGCTTTTTGGCGGTCACATCGCGCCGTGCCTTACGCAGTGAATCTGCCTGTGCTTTACCGCGCCCCTCTGCCATTGCTTCGGCAAAGTTGGCGAACAACACCGTAAACCACAGCCATGCTGCAATGGCAAAGATAAACCCTGCTGAGGCGCGCGACGCCTGAACGGCTGCTTCTTCGCTTAAGCCTGCTTTAAGCGCGACCTGCGCTGCTTCACCCTGCCCGATCAGGGCAGAAACGACCAGCACTGTTGTCAGCACCGCGCCAATTTCAACGATAAACATTACCGGATTACGCACCTGAATGCGTGGATTGAGCTTGACAAACGAGTCCAGGATTGCCTGACGCACAATTGGGGCATCAAACAACGGGCGCGCTTTTGCTCTGGTTTCGATAGTCATGATTTGATCGTTCCTTTACGATACGTGATGCAGGCAAGCCGCTTAGCTGCCAATCATCATGAAATGCTCAACAATAGGACCGAGTGCCAGCGCCGGGATAAAGGTCAACGCCCCAACGATGATGACAACACCCATCAGCATGGCGATAAACAATCCGGTATGTGTGGGCAGCGTGCCTTCGCTCGCCGGAACCAGCTTCTTTGCGGCTAACGAGCCAGCGATTGTCAGCACCGGGATTGCCAGCCAGTAGCGCGCGAACAGCATTGCCAGCCCAAGCGCGATGTTATAGAACGGCGTATTTGCACCTAAGCCCGCAAACGCGCTGCCGTTGTTATTGCCCGCCGATGAGAAGGCATACAGCACTTCGCTGAAGCCGTGCGGCGTGGGTGACGTGTTATAGATCGTCGCCTGCGCGTCCTGACTCACCATCGCAACCGCTGTGCCGATCAGCACCACCGCACACGGAATGAGAATGACGAGCGATGCCATCTTCATTTCGTATGCTTCGATCTTTTTACCCAGATATTCCGGCGTGCGTCCTACCATCAACCCTGCGATGAACACCGCAAGGATGGCGAAGATCAACATGCCATATAAGCCGGAACCAACGCCGCCGTACACTACTTCACCTAGCTGCATCAGCCACATGGATACCATGCCACCCAATGGGGTGTATGAATCGTGCATCGAGTTGACTGAACCGTTGGATGCGGCAGTCGTCGCAGCAGCCCACAGTGTTGAATTCGCAATGCCAAAGCGCGCTTCTTTGCCTTCCATGTTGCCGCCAAGATTCACATCCGTCGTCACCTGATCCACGTTGAGCGCGGTCAATGCCGGATTGCCCGCCTGTTCCGCAGCGTAAACGCCAGCGAGCAGCACCCCAAAAATCAGCGTCATTGCCGCCAGCACTGCCCATCCCTGCCGTGTATCGCCCACCATCTTGCCGAAGGTGTAGCACAGCGCCGCCGGAATCAGCAGAATTGACAGCATCTCGGCAAAGTTGCTCAGCGGCGTGGGATTCTCAAGCGGATGTGCCGAATTGACATTGAAGAAACCGCCGCCATTTGTTCCAAGCTGTTTGATCGCCACCTGCGATGCGGCTGGACCAACGGCAATCACCTGTTCCGTTACAGGCGTGCCTTCTGCATCAGTCAGCGCCGTTGCATCCACGACTTTTGCTGTTTCGTAGGTGCTGAACGTCTGTACCACGCCCTGCGACACCAGAAACACCGCCAGCACAATCGAAAGCGGCAGCAGGATATACAGCGTTGAACGGGTTAAATCGACCCAGAAATTGCCAATCGTCTGCATGGTGCGCCCACGCAGCCCGCGAATCAGCGCGACCAGCACCGCCATGCCACCCGCCGCCGACACAAAATTCTGCACGGTTAAGCCCAACATCTGTGTCAGATAGGTCATGGTGGTTTCGCCGCCATAGCCCTGCCAGTTGGTATTGCTGGCAAAACTGACCGCCGTGTTAAAGGCGGATTCAGGTGTCATTCCTGTCGTCAGATACTGCCCACCTTGATTCAGCGGCAGGCTTAACTGCGCCCGTTGCAGCACATAGACAATCAGCAGTCCGATAAAGTTGAAGACGAGAAACGCGAGTGCATAGGTTTTCCAGTTCATTTCCACGTCTTCGCGCGTGCCAAACAGGCGGTAAATCGTCCGTTCAACAGGCGCAAAGAGGCGGTTAACGATGGAGTTTCCGTCGTACACCGCCGCCATATAACTCCCCAGTGGCTTCGCCAGCGCGATCAGCACCACCAGGTAGATCACAAGTTGCAAAACACCATTCGCGGTCATGCGAACATCTCCGGTTTCAACAGTGCCAGCACAAGGTAAAGCAGCAGTGCAATGGCAATCAGCCCAACAATCACATAGAGCGCGGTCATACTTCTCTCCCTAGATACGATCACACAGTTCTGCCAGACCCCATGTCGCGGCAAAAAACACAATGACGAGTGCGATAAATACGATGTCCATGTGATACCTCCATCGGATGACAGGACAATGCCACGTAAAATGCAAGCTAAACCGAAGCGTGATGCGCCACTTCCGACAGGACACGCTCGGTCACAGCGGGGATTGAGTCATCGCCCGCATCCTGAATCCACTGCCGATTTTCCTGAGCAAAGCGGCGGTGTAATGACCATTCCTGAAAATGCTGCCAGAACGGAATGCCACTGGCGGGAATACGTGCAAACACCACATCGGCTTGCACATGCTCAGCGGCTTGTGCCAGTGCTTCGCTCAAAGACATGTACTGGAACAGAAGCGAGGTGTATGGCACATCAAAATCGTCCAGCATCGCCTCATATATCTCCAACTCGTCATCCAGCGCATCGAAATGGGCATACGGCAAATCCGTGCCAAGCCAACTGGCGTGCAGCGTTGGGATCAATGAAATCAGCGCGATGCGAGCGTTCATGTGATGTGCCATCTGGCACGCCTCATAAAGCGCGTCCATCGTCCATTTATGCTCAGCAATCTGAACCATGATTACGGGTTCGGTGTTCATGATGTTTCCTGTACTTTCCTGACTGATATGGCAGAACCTAAAGATCAGCGAAGCGATAGCCAATACCGGGTTCATTGAAGATGAAACGGGGTTTGGTGGTACTTGTTGGGTCATCCCTGAGCTTTTTACGCAGCGTGTTGACATACACCCGGATATGATGGTTGGGGCTGGCAACACTCAGATGCCCCCACACTTTGTAAAGCAGCACATTGAACGTAATCACCTTGCCAGGATTGGTCGCCAGAATACGCAGCAGATCATATTCTTTTGGTGTGAGATGAATTTCTTCATCCTTCAGCAGCACGCGCCGCCGCATCAGATCAATCTTCAGATCATGGACGTGAATTTCACCGGATGCTGAATTGGCACCTTCATAGGCACTGCGCCGTAACACCGCCCGCATCCGCGCTTCCAGTTCTTCCATGTCAAAGGGCTTGGTGATGTAATCATCTGCTCCAGCATTTAATGCAGCGAGTTTGATCTGCTTTTCTTCGCGCACGCTGAGCATGATGATGGGCGTTTTGCTCCACTCGCGGATTTGCTGGCACACTTCCAATCCATCAGGACGAGTTCCCAGATTGATGTCCAGCAGAATGATGTCTGGTGTATTCCGTTCGACGTTGTGCAAGCCGTCCTGCCCATTTTCGGCAACCGCGACATCATAGCCGTAACTCTCTAACCCGCGTTGCAGCAGTTTGCGGATTGCGGCTTCATCTTCAACAACGAGTACCCTTGTTTTGGTCATTGCCAGACTGATCCATGCGTTTGTGCGATTTCATTTCGTCGCATGAAAACAGTGTAAATCCGGCTGTGGTAAAAATGGGGTCAGTACGCGCGGGGGAATGGTCAAAAAAAGGTCAAGATAAATCAAGCAAAGGTACGTTGTTTTCAGATTAACTGAGTAAATCTGTCTCTACAGAAGCGATCTAATGACATGGTTTAGATGCCATGGGGCAGCAGACTGGCACCGACTGGAGCTACTTCGGCTACGATGGATTGGGTTCCGTCCGCCAGATGTATAGCAGCATCGGTACGATTGGCTACGCCGCCAACTATGACCCCTATGGCAATTTGCTGGCGATGGATAGGTTTAGCAGGAGCTACAGCTTCATAGACTTGCTTTATCCGTTGATTCAGCCAAGCTATTGATATTTGTTAAGTAGGAGAACGAAAAAAGCCAGATCATTACAATCTGGCTTAAATGTGATATTTTTTGCGGAAGCGACGGGGCTGTTTAATCACACCGTACAACTCAATATTTATAAAAATTACGTCGCATATTCCCCATATACACCTCGAAACTATCTCTATCAGACGTGCTTCTTATCTAACACTCATCTTTATATCAACAACACATGGTAATCCACTTTAGCAATCCGAAACCAATGTTTCGTCTTGCAAGACGAGAATTCTATTACAGGAAAAAACGTATTATATTCAGTATTCGGAATCTTTTACCTTTAAACCGAGTAGTTGGTATATGATTATAGGTAATAGATTGCTTTAGAGCGTATCTGAAAATTCGTCAGCGAGGCGGTTGAGTAAGCGACGAATGCAAGCCAGATACACCATCGCCTCGCTGCTGCTAGCACAGCGTTCATAATCTTTGCTCAAGCGCCGATAGCGCCCCAACCAGGCAAAGGTGCGCTCGTCCACCTATCGGCGTGGTAGCAAGCGAAACCCGGCTTGAGCATCGAAGCGCTTGACCACCACCAAGTGTATCCCACACGTGTGTTCCAGCCAGGCTTCCAGCGCCGCCGTGTAGGCACCATCTGCCCACACAACCTGTAAAGTGTGCTGCCAGTAAGGCAAGGCGGCAGCGCGGCAAAGACCTGTTTGGCACCCAGACTATCCGCCAGTCCGGCTGGATGTGCCACCACCGTCAGCAGATTCCCAGAGGTATCGGTGAGAATATGCCGTTTGCGTCCATTGACTTTCTTGCCGCCGTCATAACTGCGTTCACACCACATTCGGTTGTTTTCGTGCTTTGACTATCGATCACCCCGCCGCTGGGATGGGGCAAGCGCTGCTGATGTTGCCGTTCCAGATACACCAGCGCCCGATTGATGCGCGCCCACGTCCCATCCCGACACCACTTGCGGTAGTGATAATAGACGTTTTTGGGGTGTGGGTTGCTGCGCGCCAGATTGTCCCATTGGCACCCCGTCCGAACAACATAGAAAATAGCATTGATAACGGCACGCCGGGCTAAAGTCATGGGGCGTCCAACCTGTCCGGTACGATCCGGTAGGATGTCATGCAACTAGACCCATTGACCATCACTCAAATCACTGGTGTATTTCGGCTTGGTATGTGACACTGGAGGCGGTTCCCATCGGTTGCAATTGGGTTATTTGGCAATGCCTATTCTAACCGATGGGAATTTTCAGATAGCCTCTAAGCGGGACTAACAATACCTTCGTGTTGAGATACACCCAGTGAACCTTGCCAGGTTTTCATTTTGTTCAGGACAAGATCGCCCGGTTGCACAACCTTATATGAGGATGGATTACTCCCTTGAGGATTGTAATTATCATCCCTCGAATCACGAAGAATTACTCCGTAATCTCGATAAACAGATAGCAGGGGTAGCTCTGGTTGGTTGCGCTCATTCTTAATTTTCGTGAATGCCCGTAACGACATGACCTTCCAATTCGCCGGAATTTCGCCCAACCATTCCACACCAGAATCTTTGTATTCAGGATATGCAGGTAAGCCGCTGGTCATGCTCACAGCCCTTCAAAGTAGGTTTTAATTTTGTTCGCCATCAGCCTGCGCCGCGCGGCAAGGAAGGCGGGATAATCGGCAATGGTGGCACGCTCCATGCCATCCGGGATGCAGTTCATGGCGAAGTTCTCGCGCAGTTCTTCGGGTGTGGTGATGTTGCCGTAACGCTGTGCGCCGCCGTTGGTTTGATCGCTAATCTGCTGAAAATATGTTGCAGGCTCCTTGTTGCTAATCTGGATGTTGATTTCGCTCTGGGCAATGACGAAGTTGGCAATCTGGTTGTACTGCCCGCGCGCCAAACCGGCTTTCTTCAGAAAATCGGCAGGGAATACGTGATGCACATCGGATTTGTATTCAATCAGTTCGCGCACCGTGATGTCCCGCGATAAAAAGCCCCGGTCATTCAGCTTCACCTGTGCTGCGCGATAAACATTGAAATACGGACTGTTTGCCGACGAGGTTTCCATTGCCTGCGGCAGGGTTGTCTCCCAGAAAGCGTCCGAAAGCTGCCCGCGCAGCGTCGTTTCGGCATATGCAGCGATACCATGCAGGTCAATCTGGCGGATGTCAAAATCGATGGTCGATTCAGGTGAGCCGGAGTAGCGTCCGGTGAGCATCGACATGACGAACCAGCGCCGCACCTGGCGTTCAATTTCGGCATCTGGAACGCTCTGGTGGCGCAGCGTCAGATACAGAATATAGGCAAAGTTCAGCGTCATCTGGGAACTGATAAGCGCGGAATCAATAAACCCGGCAGATTTAATCATCATGATGAAGCGTTTGAAGTGCGATTCATTGATGAAGCTCAGGATGCCTTCGTGCAGGCGGCGGAAGGTATCTTCGACAATCTGATCTTCATACTGCTTGGTTTCAAAATTACGCCCGGAGAGCAGCGCCACCAAATCCTGCAATTTGCCGCGCCGGAACTGTGACGTAAACGCCACCCGCAGCATATCGTTGTACGAGGGGTCGTAGAGATCGTCATTCTCCTGTCGCAGCCACGCCATTTTGCGGAAATATTCGGTTGCGGCAAAGCTGGTATCGTTCTTCTCAATCGTGCCGTAAAAATCAGGCGCGACGGCGAGATGGCAAAAATAATCCACCGCCTTACGCAGTTCGGGACCGCCATACGTTTCATTCACGGCAATCTTGGACATGGCAAAATCCGCCTGACTCAGCGGCACCCCTGCCGAATTGACGCGGATAAAAATCTCGGTCACAGTTTCAATATCGAGCGAAGAATCCAGTTCGATGATGCCAATAGGATTGGTCGTGATATTCACTACGGCAGTAATGCTGTTGTCGATTTCATCGGCATCCGTGCCGGGGTTTCTGGCGCAGTAATCATCCACAAATTTACGGCGCTTGGTCTGTGGGTCAAACAAGACCGCAATATCGGGTATCCACGAGACATCCTTTTCGATTGCAGAATTCGCCACCTCGAAAGACCGTTTCTGGGGATTGAAGGCAATTTTGATGCGGATACGCCTGTAGTCCTTTGTCACGACGCTATAGCCCAGCAGTGCCGCCATCAGCGCCGTGATACGCTGCTGCCCATCAATGAGGATTTTCTTCCCCTCAGAGCGCGACCCATCCTTCAGTTTGACATCCGGGCTTTTCCATGTAATCAGGTAGCCCACTGGATAATCCTGAAACAATGAATCGAGCAGGTTACGCACCTGCGTGGTATCCCAGACGAAGGGACGCTGAATTTCAGGAATTGCCATTTCACCCGATTTCACCCAACCGAGCAGGCTGTCTATCGTCAGCGAACGGGGTTCATATTTGCGCGCCATTGTCAACTTTCCTTGCCGAGATTAAGGATTTGCTCCAATAAGCCTTTGGTCTGGTTTTCCAGTTCGAGTATTTCCTGCCGAATCGTATCAAGATCGCGGAGCTGCTGCGGTTTATAAAAATAGCGCGTGAAGGAAATCTCATAGCCTGTGCGTGTTGCGCTGGCATCTATCCACGCATCCGGCACATATGGCAGCACCTCACGCTCGATGAACCCTGTAATGCCACCCGGTTCCAGCAGCGGGATTTGTTCGTAATCACGCAGTTCAGAGTCAGGCTCATACTCAACGACACACGGCTTACCATCGATGAGAACTTCGCAGCGCCCATGCAGCGGGTCAGGCTCAGCTTTACCCGCTTTATGGATTTTTTTGATGACGGGCGGTGCAGTCTCATCGCGCCAGCTTATCGTATTGAGCAGCAGCTTGCGGTCAGCCGCGCTCAACTTAATGTCCAGTCTCAGGAGTGCATCGTTGAAAATTTCGATGAAGGCGTTGTGATCGTCAAAAACCGCTTCGCCCAGTTCATCGCGCAGCCGCATCGCCGCTTTGACGAGCGCGGCATCATGCGCCCACGTAGTCGGGTCGAGCAGCTTTTTGCGGGTCTTTTCGGGGATGGCTTCGGCGGTACTGCCCTCCTCATCCTCGTCTGTTTTGCCCCATGATTCGATGGTCTGTATCAGTTCTTTCTGCACGCTGGCAAAATCTTCAAACAGCCCTTCACCCAGCTCATCATATAATTTAGCGCGTATCACTTCGTCGCCAGATGCAAACAACAGGCTGTTGATGGCTTTCAGGCTCAGTTGACTTTTGAGGCGCAGGGGACGTTCAACGCGCACCTTCTGATAGCCGAAGGCGGCATTGGGGAAGATTTTCGACTGCTCCGTCTCCTCAAATCTCAGGAAGACATCACAAATACGCTGAATATCGTCTTCCGAAAGTTCACAGTTCTTTTTGCCGAGATTCTTGCGCAGGGGTTTGTACCATTGGGTGGCATCAATCAACTGGACATACCCGCGCCGGTGTTCCGGCTTGCGGTTGCTCAGCACCCAGATATAAGTGGCAATGCCCGTGTTGTAGAACATGTTGAGGGGCAACGCGACAATGGCTTCCAACCAGTCATTCTCGATCACCCATTGGCGGATGTTACTTTCTCCCTGCCCCGCATCTCCTGTAAAAAGAGACGAGCCATTGTGGACTTCGGCAATGCGGCTGCCCAATGCCGTTTTATGTTTCATCTTGCTCAGGAGATTGACCAGGAAAAGCATCTGCCCGTCGCTGGAACGTGTCAGCAGCGTAAATTCAGGGTCGCCAGCATGTTCCACCACAAAGCGTGGGTCTTTTATTCCGGTTTTGCTACCCAGGCGTTCCAGATCACTCTTCCAGCTTTTGCCGTATGGAGGATTGGACAGCATGAAATCAAACTCGTTGGCTGGAAAAGCATCCCGCGAGAGCGTTGAGTATTCGGGACCGCCAATGATGTTATCGGCAGCATCCCCTTCGCCCTTAAGCAGCAAATCCGCTTTGCAGATCGCATAGGTTTCGGCGTTGATCTCCTGCCCAAAAAGATGCGTTGCAACGTTTTTACCATGTTGTGCAGCAAGAGTTTGCAGTGTTTCCTCTGCAACTGTCAGCATACCACCCGTACCACACGCCCCATCGTAGAGCAGATAAGTCCCCGATTCGATCTGGTCAGCAATGGGCATAAAGATGAGACGTGCCATAAGCCGTACAGCATCGCGTGGTGTCCAGTGTTCGCCCGCCTCTTCGTTGTTTTCTTCGTTGAAGCGCCGTACCAGCTCCTCAAAAATTGTTCCCATTGCGTGGTTATCCAACCCCGGCTGCTTCACGGTGTTGTTGCCATTCATCACCGGATTTGGGCTGAGATTGATCGCAGGGTCAAGGAACTTTTCAATGAGGGTGCCAAGTGCGTCGGCTTTGGATAAGCGCGGCACCTGATTACGAAACTCAAAATTGTTCAGGATGTCTTGTACATTGGGCGAAAAGCCATCCAGATAGGCTTCAAAATCAGAGCGCAACTGCTGTTGGTTCGCCCGATTTCGCAAATCACGCAGAGTAAACGCTGAAGTATTGTAGAAGGCTTGTTCCGCAGACTGTCTTAGCGCCTGATCTTGATTGGTAATACCCGAACTGTCGAGCAATGCCTTCATTTCTAGCACCGCTTGCTTCGTAGGTTCCAGCACAGCGTCCAAGCGCCGCAGAACGGTCATGGGGAGAATGACATCCCGATACTTGCCACGTACATAAAGATCACGCAGAACATCATCTGCAATCCCCCAGATGAAGTTTGCAATCCAATTCAGTTGAGTTTGGTCCATTTTTTAACTAAAACGACTTTCTATTTAGAGATGATGAAATATACATCCTGTCAGATCAGAGATGTTATACAGTCTACATCAAGTTGGAAGTGAAAAACATTAAGTATGGAAATACCACAAAGAACCTGCTCTTTTGAACGTTGGTCACGCCTTGCGGGGGTCAAAAACTTGAAACCGAAATAATCATAGCAGGGGAGATCTCTATAGGGAGTGGGGGCTACGGAATCGAAAACCCCCATTTCTGGGGCAGGGAGAGGTATTTCTCTGACTTAAAACAATGTATAGATGTAGGTGGGGTCTACGGTTGGCGTTCCGATGCTAGGTTGAATACCTTGACTAAAAGACATCACCATGCCGATCAGGACCACGATCACCCCAATCAGGATAACGACCAGCCATTTCCAGAATAAATCACGCCTCATTTTGTTACTCCCACTATTCTCTCCCGATCTGTGTTCATACGTCACCTGCATTACCAATTCAAGCACACAACACACAATATTATAGACATTGTCAACCTTTATGGAAAAGAAAACCCCTCTGTTGAGGGGCTATTCGTCATCGAGACCGAGGCGTTTACGTTTCGCAGCTTCTCGCTTCTCTCGTCCTTTTTGCTGAATCATCTCTACGGTGTCAGCAAGTATGGGCTTGCGCTTTGTGCGCTCCGCCCACTTTAGCACCTTAATATAAGCCGACGCACGATCAGGCGCGGTATCCAGTACCGTGAGCCATCCCAGGAGCGAAACGCTTGGGGGTAGGGCAATCACCTCATCCGGGTTGATTGACTCCAGCACAATTTGATACTGATCGGTGTTGTTATAGCGCATACGCATATAGGGCTTCTCCTCATAACGGTTATGTGAGTTAGTGACGAGGCGCTTGTTCCAGATCAATGATAGCGACTGCCGCGAAAATCATGAGAGGGTAGTATCCAACGTGCGCGCCGAAATCGCTCACGGTGACACCCTGACGGATGGCTTCGTACTTGCCATAAGTCGTGATGTAAACTTCGACCTGCTGGGTGCTGTTGGTGTGTTTCATGACGAACCTGTGTGGAGATGGGCTAATAGGGTTGTATGGGTTTGAGAGATGGTCACTTACTCATCATCGATACCAAGCATCCGCCGTTGTTCTGGGGTCAGTTTAGCGCGACGCTCCCTGACTTTCTGCCGTATCATCTCCGGTGTATCACCCATAACAGGTTTCTTCTTCATCCGCGCTGCCAGTTTCAGCAACTTGATATACGCTGCCGCGCGGGTAGGTGCGGTGTCAATCAACTTCGCCTCACCCAGAACGCAAACATCGGGTGGCAAAGCGAGTAGACTCTCCGGCTCAAGCCGTTGCAGGATGATGTGATATTGATCGGTGCCATTGCCATAGCTTTTTAACAGCAGAGTGCCGTAAACCCTACGATGCTCGGCACGATGGACGCCGAGACCCCCTCACCCTGAAACATGGCAATCCGCGCTGGCAGGATATGGACTGGCAACCCCAACCGCAGTCGTATCTCTGTGCCTGTGGCTGTGGCGCAACCGTTACCTGGAATGGGATGGGACGCCGCTCCCGCTTTGCCACCGAGCAGTGCCGTTGGCGGCAGCATAAACGGCACACCCGTCAACATGTCCACGAAACACGACCTTAATCACCTATATCAACCGAAAGAAGTCCGTATGTTCCTCCGTAAAACCCCTCCGAATCAGCAACCGGAAGTGCCTGTTCAGGCAGCTTCTGCGCCACCATCAAGCGTGCCGCAGATCACTGAAGCCAAGCTCAACCTCGCACCCAAGCCGCAGTTTGAAGTCGAACGCTTCGTCCAGTTGCTTGCTGACATCGCCCGTCGCTCGGCAACGCGCTGATCGTCGCTTTATTCACCCATAACCGTTATGCGAGATACCCATGCGTGCCGTCATCTACACCCGCGTTTCCTCTGAAGAACAGGTCGATAATCATTCCCTCTCAGCACAAGCCGAACTTGCCTCTCAGCTTGCCAAGCGCAATGGCTGGCAGGTTGTCCATCTCTATGAGGAACGCGGACGCAGTGCCAAGACGGCTTTGCGTCCAGAGTTCCAGCAGATGATTCGAGATGCCGAAGCCGGACATTTCGATATTATTATCGTTCACAAGCTGGACCGCTTCAGCCGCAACATCGTGGATACCTTCACCTTCCTCACCCATCTGGAAAAGAAAGGCGTCCTGCTCACCTCTGTGACCGAGCAGGATTTCAACTTCAGCACGCCGCAGGGCAGGCTGATGCTGGGCTTGATGACGATCTTTGCGCAGTGGTATCTGGATAATCTGAGTGCCGAAACCTCCAAAGGCAAGCAGGAACGCGCTCGCAAAGGCAGTTGGAACGGTACTCTGATTTTTGGCTACACGAACCTACGCCGTGTGAAGAAGGATTTGCTGGATTTGGGGGATGCCTTCAAGGCTGGCAAACTCGATCAGACCTCCTACAGCCAGCGTGCAACCGTTCTGGAAGAGACGCTGGAACGCTATGAAGGGCGCACGGGGGAAACCGATGCCATTCCCTGCCCCTTCAATGCCAGTGGGGTGCGACTTGCCTTTGAAACTTATGCCACTGGCACCCGTTCCGACATGGATGTTGCACAATTGTTAAACCAGGCAGGTTATCGCACCACCGGCAACTGGGGCAGCAATGTCTTTGGGAAAGACACTGTGACACCTTTGCTTCAGAATCGGTTCTATCTGGGCGAAACCAGCTATAAGGGCAAGAAAAAGGGGGCAACCCGTACCTGGCAGCAAGGCAATCACGAACCGCTGATCTCAGCGGAGTTATTTGAGCGTGTTCAGCAGATTCATGGCACCCGGCATAAAGGACGCAGCATGAACACCTCCAAAGTCAAACGGATTTATATGCTGTCGGGGCTGCTGTATTGCGCCACCTGTGGAGAGACATGGCGCGGCTATTCCGTCTCTGAAGCCAGACGCCGACGGTATCGGGATACAGCTCAGGACAAGGGACAGCATTGTTCGGAAATACCGCTGTCCGTGCCTGCCGAAACATTGGAAACGCAGATCAGTGAGATCATCGCTCAGCTCGCTATTCCGCAAGATTGGCGTGAAAGAGCCATTCAACGCCTTCAGCAGGAGTCCCCTCAGATGGATGACACCACCCACCAGCGCAAACGCCTGGAGCAGCAATTAAAACGACTCAAGGATTTATATGTCATGGGCGATGTGGATGAAGCGGATTATGTCAGCAAACGTGACGCCATCCAGTCAGAATTGAGCCGAATGCCGTCACCACTCCACAGCAGCGTGATTGATCTGGAAAATGCTGCTCAGTTACTTGGCGATACTGCCCGGTTATGGTCCGCCGCCACGCCCCTCGATCAGCAGACCTGGCTTCAGATGCTATTTCAGAAGCTTTACCTCCATCATGGGCGTCTTCGTGCGGCGGAACCCACTGCCTTAATGGCGTTCCTGTTGGAGCTTCATACGCAACCGCGTCAGATCATTCAGACGAAGCTTGGACAGGTGCGCTTGCTACCACCCCATACACCTCTCATAGAAGTGCAGCGGTTACTGGGCATCACGGCTCTGTAACCGTTACGAACAGTCGCGTTGAGTTTACCTCTGGCGTACAATTCACTCGTTTGCACTTTCGACCCGCAGTGAGGTGATATGCCATTTATTCCGGTTGAGGAGTTACCGCTTTTTAAATGTGGTGATCGTGTGCGGACGCGCCACCCACTTAAAATCGCTGAGGCACAGGGCGCACGCCTCAAAGGAATGCGCGCCGACGATACCGTTCAGGGGCTTTATCACGCTGAGTATAAGGAAATCGACTATACGGCAGTGCTGGATTTACCCGTCAAGGCGGGGCTGCTGCTTGAAATTGTGGCAGTCAAACTGAGCGAGGATGACCTGCACCATGCCACGATGCCTGCCCAGTACAAACTGGAATTGGATGCCTATTCGTCCCGCCGCGATGATGACACTCATCTCACACCGCAGGAATACGACAGTTTACTGCGCATCCTTGACGAAGATGACCTACAACCTCGCTTCATTCTGTATGCCAGTGAAGATCAGTTGGAACTCGTGTCCGCCTGCGATGGACGCAGTGAGGACGGACGCACCGCCACCCTCTGGGAGGAAACCGAGGATACCCACAATTGGCTTGAGTGGGAAGTTACAGTACGGTTTCCAGAGATGCATCAGGCACGCCTTTATCATATGGAAGCATCTTTGGGGGAGAGAATTGACGACGACAGTGATAACCCACCCGAAATCTTTGAGCTAACGCTGTCACCACTGTTTGCTAATGACGCAAAGCCCGGCGAGTATTTCCCACCACTGGTTCATTTACAGGTGTTTCCTTACTTTGACGCCGATCAGGGCTATTTCGAGACGCTGATTGAATACAGGTTTTTATCGCAGCGACCTGCCTCCCTCGATATTGACATCCATGATCGCACGATTGACATTGACCTGCACTTTGCGATTGAGTTAGATAGTGCGGCAAGAGCATGGCGATACATTGAGCCTGTGAAACCGCCCACACTGTATAAGCAGGTGGGGTGAATCGGGTACAATATTCAATAAACAGGTTGAGAAAGCGGTTATAGCATGAGCGACATATTTCCCTCACAACTGCCTGTCCCGATTGTTGCCGACGAGATCGCGGCATTCTGTCACAAGCATCGCATCCGTCGTCTGTCGCTGTTTGGGTCGGTGTTGCGTGATGATTTCCATCCAGAAAGTGATGTGGATGTTCTGATTGAGTTTGAGCCGGAGGTTCATGTGGGCTGGGGGATTGTCACCATTGCCGACGAACTGAGTATTTTATTGGGTTGGCGTGTTGACCTACGTACCCCGGCTGAATTGAGTCGGCATATTCGTAAACGGGTGTTGTCTGAGGCACAGGTGATCTATGAACGAACGGGATGAAGCACGCCTGCGCGATATGCTGGATACAGCACGGCAGGCACGCGCCTTTATCGCTGGCAAAACACGCCCCGATCTGGAGGCTAATCATGCATTGGTTGGTTTTGCGGTGGTACGCGCATTGGAGATTATCGGGGAGGCAGCCAGCAAAATCAGCGACGAAACACGTCTGGCACTCAGCGATATTCCCTGGAAGAACATGATTGGAATGCGCAATCGAGTTGTCCATGATTACAATCGGGTTGATTACGATATTGTGTGGGATGTCGTTTCCAAGCAACTGCCGGAACTGATTTCACAGCTAGAGGTTGGATTACCGCCAGAAACCGATGCGAGTGAACCAGAATAGGGCAATGATCGTGTTTCTATTGTGTTATCACAAATGAAAAAAGCCAGATCATTACAATCTGGCTTAAGACATGTACTTTGGACGGAAGCGACGGGATTCGAACCCGCGATCTCTGCCTTGACAGGGCAGCATGTTAACCGCTACACTACGCCTCCTGAACGCTGTTTATCCTATCATCCCTCTTCAACAGTGTCAAGGCATTTTTTCCAAATTAAACAATTTAATCCACTTACGTCTCTTTAACAAAACGCTGCTTAATTTTTAACGCAACGCTGCTACAATTGTTCAGTTCGGATGCCCAACAATCTATAGGATAACAACCGTGCCACAAGCCCGCACAGATATTCGCAATATTGCTATCATCGCCCACGTTGACCATGGTAAGACAACTTTGGTTGACGGGATGCTCAGACAATCCAATGTATTTCGGGAAGGCAGTGTCCTGGAAGAGCGAGTTCTCGATTCAAACGCGCTGGAACGCGAACGGGGCATTACCATTCTCGCCAAGAATACGGCTGTCACTTATAAAGGAATGAAGATCAATATCGTCGATACCCCCGGACATGCCGATTTTGGTGGCGAAGTTGAGCGCGTTCTGAACATGGTGGACGGGGCGCTGCTGCTGATTGACGCTGTTGAAGGTCCCATGCCACAGACACGCTTTGTACTGCGTAAGGCGCTCGGTCTGGGCTTGCGGGTGATTGTTGTCATCAACAAGGTTGATCGTGCCAATGCGCGCATCGCGGATGTGCTGAACGAAACATTTGATCTCTTCATCGAATTGGGCGCAGACGATCTTCAGGCGGATTTCCCGGTGGTCTATGCCATTGGGTTGCAGGGTGTCGCAGGTTACACAGCAGATAAGCTGGAAAATAACCTGACTCCCCTCTTTGACATCATTCTGAAAGAAGTGCCGCCTCCCATTATTGATGTCGATACGCCCGCGCGAATGCTCGTCACTTCCCTTGAATATGATAACTACAAAGGGCAGATTGCCGTCGGGCGGTTGCGTTCCGGCACACTGCGGCGTGGAATGCCCGTTGTTCGCCTTACCCCGGATGGCAAGCGGATTAGTGGCAAACTTGAATACCTGTTTACATTCCATAATCTGGCAAAGGTTGATGCGGACGAAGCAACCGCAGGCGATATTGTAGCCATTGGCGGCTTTGATACGATTGAAATCAGTGACACTATCGCGCATCCTGAAATCACCGAACCCTTACCCGGTATTCGCGTTGAAGAACCCACCGTGCGGATGACCTTTGGCGTCAACACCTCACCATTTGCTGGCAAAGAAGGCAAACAGGGTTGGGGGACATCACGGCGGCTGCGCGAACGGTTGGTGAATGAAACCCGTAAAAACGTGGCGCTGCGCGTGGAAGATGGCGAAACTGCCGATAAATTTGTGGTAAGCGGGCGTGGTGAACTGCATCTCGGCATTCTCATTGAGACCATGCGCCGTGAAGGCTATGAGTTCGAGGTTAGTAAGCCCGAAGTCATCTACATCAAATCTGGGGATGGCGACACGCTTGAACCTGTTGAGCATGTCCATATTGAAGTTGCCGATTCGCATGTAGGTACGATTGTGGAACTTCTGGGAGACCGTCGTGGACGCATGGTGAACATGTCCAGCCAGAACGGCACAACCTACATGGAATACTATGTTCCAACACGCGGGCTGCTCGGTTTCCGCTCTCATCTGATGCGCGCAACAGGCGGCATGGGACAAATTCACAGCATTTTCTATGGCTATGAACCTGTTGCGGGCGAAATTCCGGGGCGGCGTTTTGGTAGTCTTGTTGCAATGGAAGAAGGCACCGCAACCGGCTATGCGCTGGTCAATGTGCAGGCGCGCGGCACCTTCTTTGTTGGTCCTGGCACCGACGTGTATGAAGGCATGGTAGTCGGCGAACACATCCGCGCTGAAGATCTGGCAGTGAATGTTGCCAAGATGAAACATCTGACGAATTTCCGCGCCAAACCAACCGAAGTGGTGGCAGGTTTATCACCCGCGCGCATCATGAGTCTCGATGATTTCATCGAATTTCTGTCGGAAGATGAACTGCTGGAAGTTACACCGACCAGCCTGCGCGTCAGAAAACGCCTGCTGAATACAGAACTGCGTCTGCGCGAAGACAAACGCCGCAGACAGTTGGTCAGCGGCTAACCGTCAATTGCCTTGCACAGCGAGTTTGACTATACTGCAACTCTCATCAACACGAAGGACATGGAGCAGCAAAGTTGGGCATTTTCAGGCGCGGGCTAACCAAAACACGCCAATCTTTCTTCGGGCGTATCTCGCAGATGTTCGGCAATACAGAGATCACCGATGAAACATGGGATGATGTTGAAGCAACGCTGATTCAGGCAGATCTGGGCGTGGAAACCACCCAGACTGTTATGGAATATCTGAGAGAAGCCACGCGCGAAGAAGGCATTACACGCACCAATCAACTGCAACAGGTTCTGCGCGAAGCCCTGCTCCAGCTTGTTGAAAAGCCGCGTGAACTCAACATCAGCGGGCGTGAACTGTCCATTATCCTGATTGTCGGCGTGAATGGCTCCGGTAAAACCACATCGATTGCCAAACTCGCCAATCGTCTGAACCGCGCCGGACGCAAAGTAATCCTTGCAGCAGGCGATACCTTCCGTGCCGCTGCCATCGAGCAATTACAAACGTGGGGCAATCGTATTGGCGTCCCCGTGATTGCCAACAAACCGGGCGCTGATCCGGGGGCTGTCGCCTACGATGGCATTCAAGCTGCGAAATCGCGCGGCTGCGATGTGCTGATTATTGATACTGCCGGACGCCTGCACACCAATTACAATCTGATGCAGGAACTCGCCAAAATCAAATCGGTCATCAGCAAAGCCGTCCCCGGCGCTCCTCACGAAGTTCTGCTTGTGCTGGATGGCACGACAGGACAGAACGCCCTTAAGCAGGGTCAGAAATTCACGGAAGCTACCGAAGTGACCGGACTGATTATCACCAAGCTGGATGGCACTGCCAAAGGCGGGATGATTTTTTCGGTCTTTAACGATCTGAACGTTCCGGTTCAGTTTATCGGCTTGGGCGAAGGCGTGGACGATCTCGTGTATTTTGATCCTGTCAATTTCGTTGATGGTTTGCTGAACGAAGGTGATAATTAGGCAACCATGCCGCGTTATGAGGCAATCACCAGCTTCCAGAACAACAAAATCAAACTCGCCCAAAAACTGCGTGACAAACATTACCGCGAACGTGAACGCCTTTTTATGGTGGATTACGTTCGTGATTTTGAGCGTGCCTTGCAGCAGGGTTACGACGTTGAGTTTCTTCTCTTCTCCCCCACTACCGCCAATCAGGATGAAAAAGCGGTAGTCGAAGCACTCAATCAAGTGATCTACACCGTAACACCGGATATTCTGAGCAAAGCCAGCTACCGCGAAAATCCGGGGGGCATCGTCGCTGTCCTGCGACAAAAACCGATCCAGACAAGCGTTGAAGCCATTACAGCACAGCATATTCTGGCGCTGGTGGACTTGCGCAAACCGGGCAATATCGGGGCGCTGCTGCGCACAGCAGACGCCGCCGGATTTACAGCAATCATCCTAGTCGATACGACACTTGACCTATATAATCCTAACATCATCCGCAGCAGCACCGGCGCGTGCTTTCTGGGGAATATTTACAGTGCCAGCAGCATGTCGGCGCTGAATTTTTTTAAACAGGCAAATTATCAACTGGTCGCCGGACATCTGGAGGGGCAAACGACTCTCTTTGATGTCAACTTTCGGCAGAAAACCGTCCTCGTTCTAGGGACGGAAGACACAGGATTGAGGACAGTATGGGCGGACAATTGTGATCACCTGGTTAAGATTCCAATGATGGGTCAGTTGACCGACTCGTTAAATGTCTCTGTTTCCGGTGCCATTTTTATGTACGAGGCACTGCGGCAGATCACATAAAACGCTTAATCGCCTATTTTGACCACAACCTTGATGAGTGAAGCCGAACCAAGATGGAAGTAACCGTAAATCAACTGAAAACGATGAAAAAACAGGTTGAGGAACTGCTTCTTAGCCTGGATATTGACGATAAATCTGCCGAAGCAGCAAAACTGGAAGAACTGACTGTCTCACCCGATTTCTGGAATAACCGGGCAGAGGCGCAGCGCGTCATGCAGCGCGTCTCCAGCTTAAAAGCCCAGATTGATCGCTGGTTAGCCCTCGCAAATCGGGTGAATGATGCGCTTGAACTCGCCACACTGAACGACCCCGGTCTGGATGATGATATTCAGCAGGAAGCGGATACCCTCTCACAAACACTGAAAAAAATGTCGCTTGAAGCCATGTTCACTGGTGATTATGACCGTGAGAAAGCCATTCTTGCGATCCATGCCGGAGCAGGCGGCACCGATGCGCAGGATTGGGCGCAGATGCTGGAACGCATGTATCTGCGCTGGATTGAGCAGAGCGGGTATCAGGCAGAAGTAATCGAACGCAGCGATGGTGATGAAGCGGGCATCAAGAGTGTCACGATCAGCGTCAAGGGCGATTACGCCTACGGCTATCTGCGCAGCGAAATCGGCGTGCATCGGCTGGTGCGCATTAGTCCGTTCAATTCGGGTGGCAGCCGCGAAACGTCATTTGCCAAAGTCGAACTGTGGCCCGATATTGAGGGCAGCATCGATATTGACATCAACGAAAAAGACCTGCGCATTGATACTTATCGCGCCAGCGGCGCAGGCGGGCAGCACGTCCAGAAGAACGAAACAGCCATCCGCATTACCCATCTTCCCTCCGGTGTGGTGGTGCAGTGCCAGAACCAGCGCAGCCAGCAGCAGAACAAAGAACGCGCCATGCAAATCCTGAAATCACGGCTGTTTGAGCTTGAGCGCCGCAAGCAGGAAGCCGCCGTCGCCGCGCTCAAGGGCGAAAATGTGGACGCAGGCTGGGGCAACCAGATTCGGTCTTATGTGCTGCATCCCTATCAACTCGTCAAAGATCATCGCACCAATTTTGAAGTCGGCAATACGGGCGCGGTGCTGAATGGCGAAATGCTGAACGAATTTATGGAAAGTTATCTGCGGATGCAGATCAGCCAGCCCACCAAAGCCTCCTGATCGATCATGTCTGCGAGGGCGACACATGTGTCGCCCCTACAATTCCGCAAAATTCCGCGTTCGTAATCCCCTTTGCTGTCAGTTTCGCCAATCATCCGGCGTTGATACAATCAAGGCAGATTTAGTATCCCACTGCGGATTGGTTCATCATGACTTCTTCTGAAACACTGCCCTTCATCGCTTATCGCACCAGCACAAAAGAACCCGTACCGATTGTACCTGCGGATAAGATGCGGGACTGGATGGACAAGACGAATGCCCACTTTGCCTATCGCTGTCTGCCGCTACTCATGGCAAATCAGGCAGGCTGGTTTCTGCTCAATACAACCCCGGTGCAACTGACATGGAATGGCAAGGATGGACCGAAAGCAATCAAGGTCGAATATCTGGAGCCGCCGGAATTTGAGCGCGTTATCAGTCACTTCGGCGCAGGGGTGGTGACATGGCGCATACCGTATCTGTTCCGCACGCCGCCCGGTTACAATCTACTGGTGCGCGGTCCGGCAAATCTGCCCAAAGATGGCATTTATGCGCTGGATGGTCTGGTCGAAACGGACTGGTCAACGGCGACATTCACGATGAACTGGCGTTTTACCCGCCCGAATACGCCTGTTGTTTTTGAACGTGACGAACCTTTTGCCATGCTTGTGCCGCAGCGAAGAGGCGAACTGGAAGCGTTTACGCCTGTTATCGACAATGTGCAGGATCATGAGCAGTTAAACGAGCAGTTTGAAGCATGGCGCGACAGCCGCAGCGATTTTCTGGATCAGCTTGACCCGAAAGCTGTCAACAAACCCTGGCAGAAAAATTATTTTCAGGGGAGTTTACCGGGAGGCAATACCGCGCCGGAGCATCAGCTTAAGCTGGAAATCCGCCCGTTTACTGAGAAAACCACATCGGATGAGGCATCGGAAGGGCATGGTACAGACTCCCCTTTGACAGAACTCTGAATCCGGTTTATGATGACTTCTGATAAATGAATCTCCTCGTATTTTCAATACCCACCTTGACAGAAATGTTAAGATTGGTATAATTTGTCGTCTATGGTCAACAATAGACGTTATTCTCTGAATCCACAAAGCACAGGATGACAGTAAGTCCTGTTGCTCTCTCATTATTTCCAGGGTGGACTCGCATCCTACCTAAGTATCCATAACATCTATCCATACACCTTTATCAGGGACACAGCGTTAGCGCAGAGGAGGTTGTACTTTGGAGGCTAAGGATTTCAGCGCACTCCGTATCAGTCTTGCCTCACCGGATCAAATCCGGTCATGGTCATATGGTGAAGTTACAAAACCAGAGACCATCAATTATCGTCGGCTGCGTCCTGAAAAAGATGGTCTCTTCTGTGAGGCGATCTTCGGACCAACCCGCGATTGGCAGTGTTACTGCGGCAAGTACAAAAACGTCCGCTATCGTGGCATTGTCTGCGACAAGTGCGGCGTCGAAGTCACGCGCTCGTCCGTTCGTCGTGAGCGCATGGGACACATTGAACTGGCGGCTCCGGTGGCGCATGTGTGGTATACACGCCGTGTGCCAAGCTATCTGGGTTTGCTGCTGGACATCAGCCGTCGTAATCTGGATCGCGTGCTGTATTTCGCACAGTATGTGATTACCAAAGTTGAAGAAGAAGCCCGTAATCGTGCTGTTCAGCGCATCCAGAAAGAACTGAAGCAAAAAGAATCCGAACTGGGTGGCGACATCACAGAACGGATGAAGGAAATTCGTGGCAGCCATGACCAGTTTATGGGTCAGTACGAAGAGCGCGTGGTCGCTATTAACCAGCACTTTGAGGCTGAACTGGCACGCATGAGTGATGAAGCTGTCAAACAGGCGCAGATGATTGAGCAGCAGATCACCAGCCGTAAAGGTGAAACATCATCCAGCGACATTACATTTATGTCGAATTCGGTGATTGTTGCCAAAGGTGAAACAATCACGCTGGACAGCAATTCGCGCATTCAGGGCATCCTGACCAAATATCTGAATGATCTGGAAGCCGAAATTAATGCCCTGCGTCAGACGGAACTGGGCAAACTGAATCAGGAATATGACGGCGTCGCTACCGAAGTCAACACCACCCTTTCGGCACACGACGATCAGTTGAATGAACGGCTTGCCAAAATCCGCGAGAGCGCCGAACGCCAGGTGCAGGAACTGAAAGACCTGGAAGTGCTGCAATTCCTGTCGGAAAATCGCTACCGTGAACTGAAGAGCAAATACGGCAGCGTGTTTATCGCGGAAATGGGCGCAGAAGCGTTCTATACCATCCTCCAGCATCTCGATCTGGATAAAATGTCCGTCGAACTCTGGAAAGAAGTCAAGACGACCAAATCCAAGCAGCGCAAGAAGAAGGCGACCAAGCGGCTGCGCGTGGTGGAAAGCCTGCGCGCCAGCACCAATCGTCCTGAATGGATGATTCTGACCGTGCTGCCTGTCATCCCACCCGACCTGCGCCCGATGGTGCAGCTCGATGGTGGACGTTTTGCCACGAGCGATCTGAATGACCTGTATCGCCGCGTGATTAACCGCAACAACCGCCTGAAGCACCTGCTGGAACTGGGTGCGCCGGATGTCATCGTCCGCAACGAAAAGCGTATGTTGCAGGAAGCGGTGGACAGCCTGATCGATAACAGCCAGCGCGGTAAGGCGCTCAGCCGTCGCGGACGCCGCGAACTGAAATCACTGAGCGATATGCTCAAGGGTAAGAAAGGTCGCTTCCGCCGCAATCTGCTCGGCAAGCGCGTGGACTACTCCGGGCGTTCGGTTATCGTGATTGGTCCGCGTCTCAAGCTGCATCAGTGTGGTCTGCCGAAGACGATGGCGCTGGAACTTTATCGCCCGTTCGTTATCAGCCGTCTGGTGAAGTACAACTATGCCAGCAACGTGAAGGGTGCCAAGCGCATCATCGAACGCGAAAAGCCCGAAGTCTGGGAAGTGCTGGAAGAAGTCATCAAGGAACGTCCGGTGCTGCTGAATCGTGCGCCTACCCTGCATCGTCTGGGCATTCAGGCATTCGAGCCACAACTGGTCGAAGGCAAGGCGATTCAGATTCACCCGCTGGTCTGCTCGGCATTCAACGCAGACTTTGACGGCGACCAGATGGCAGTTCACGTCCCCTTGAGCGATAAAGCAGTCAAGGAAGCGCGCGAACTGATGCTCAGCACCAAGAACCTGCTGAAGCCGGCAGACGGTCAGCCGATTGTCGGTCCTGCAAAAGATATGGTGCTTGGCATCTACTATCTGACGATGGACCCGACGGTTGAAATTGTCACGCTGAAAGAACGCGCCGATGATTTCCGTTCGTTCGAGGCTCTGAACAACCCGGATGCCAAAGTCGGTATCGCGCTGCGTTCCAATGGTTACTACTGGGCGCAGTACCGTGATATTCCGGGCAAAGTCCTCTTTGAGGATGTGATCGAGCAAAAAGAAGGCGAACGCGCCAAAGTCGTTGAAACAGCGATTGACCGCACGCTGCGCGCCATGTTCGAGGGTGAAGTTGACGCCATGTTGGCGAACACCGTCGAAATGCGCAAACTCATCGCCAAGAAGGGTTGGGAAGATAAACTCGAAATCGCCAACCTGCATGAGCGTCGCCGTGTCGTGGACATGAACGAAGTCGAATACCTGTATAACCTGCGTCTGGTCGGCATTCACACGCCGATTCTGCTGGGCAACTACAATGATGTTCAGCCACCGCAGGCAGACCCCGAACCCACTACGGTTGGGCGCGCGATTTTCAATCGCATCCTGCCGGATGAAGTGCGCTTTGTTCAGGAGACGCTCGATAAAAAGCGCCTGCAAAAGCTGGTATCGCGCTGCTATCAGAAACTCGGTTCGGACATCACCACCGACATCGTGGATGCCATTAAAGACTACGGTTTCCGCTATGCCACCACTTCCGGGACGACCATCGCCGTCAGCGACCTGATTATCCCTGAAGAACGCGGCAAGATTCTGAACGAAGCCGAAGACAAGGTGACGCGCGCCGAACGCGACTTCCGGCGCGGGCTGATGACCGAGGAAGAACGTTATCAGATCACGATTGACGAGTGGAGCGCAGCGAAAGACAAGCTGCAAGACCTGCTCCAGCGCACGCTGGATCCGTATGGTCCGATTGCGGTTATGGCAATCTCCGGCTCGACCAAAGGCGGTTTCGGTCCAATCACGCAGTTGGCGGGGATGCGCGGTCTGATGGCGGATCCGTCCGGGCGTATTATCGACCTGCCGATTCGCAGCCACTTCCGCGAAGGGCTGAACGCGCTGGAATACTTCATCTCCACGCACGGCGCACGTAAAGGTCTGGCAGATACGGCGCTGCGTACTGCGGACGCGGGTTATCTCACTCGTCGTCTGGTGGATGTGGCGCAGGATATGATCGTCAACCGTGTGGACTGCGGTGTTGAACATGGACTGATTCTGCGGCGCAGCGATGACGTTGCAGGTCAGACGATGTTTGAACGGATTGTCGGGCGCTGCTCGACACGCGATGTACATCATCCCAAGACAGGTGAACTCATCGTCGCACGCAACCAGATGCTGGATGAAGAAGTTGCCGAAGCACTTGATATTCCTGAACTGCCGGAAATCGAAGTGCGCAGCCCGATGACCTGCTCTCTGGTACATGGCGTTTGCGCGCTGTGCTACGGGCGTGATCTGGGTTCCGGTGAAATGGTTCAGATCGGGACAGCAGTCGGCATCATCGCGGCACAGTCCATCGGTGAACCGGGTACGCAGTTGACGCTCCGCACGTTCCATACGGGCGGTACGGCAGCGGCGGGCGGTGACATCACCAGCGGTCTGCCGCGCGTGGAAGAACTCTTCGAGGGACGCAAGAAGCCGAAGGGTGAATCCGTCATGGTCGATCTGGACGGTGTGCTGCGTCTGGCGAAACGCGAAGACGGTGTGCAGGTGGCATCGGTCATCAACAGCGAAATGTTCAATCAGGTACACGAAATCCCGGCGAACTGGGAAATCAAGGTTGAGGACGAGCAGAACGTCAAGAAGGGCGACATCATTGCCCAGCAGGTGAACGCTCCGAATGTTCTGGCAACCGATCTCGCAGGCATTATCCACATCGAAGATCGCACGGTCTATGTGCGCTACGAGAAGAAGGAAGTTGCCGAATACGAAATTCCGGCGAATGCGCGCCTGCGTCCGGGTATCACCGACGGGATGAACATCAAAGCGGGTACGCAGTTGACCGAAGGCTCGATCAACCCGCACCAACTGTTGAAGGTGTTGGGCGCAGATGCCACGCAGCTTTACCTGCTGACCGAAATCCAGAAGGTGTATCGCAGCCAGGGCGTGAACATCGCGGACAAGCACTTTGAAGTCGTCATCCGCAAGATGATGTGCAAGGTTCAGATTACACGCAGCGGTGACAGCGATATGCTGCCCGGTGAACTGATTGACCAGCTTGACCTGCTCGACCTGAATCAGCAGTTCCTGTCGGAAGGCAAGGAACCTGCGGCGGCAGTTCCGGTGCTGCTGGGTGTGACCAAAGCCGCGCTCAGCACGGACAGCTTCCTCTCGGCGTCCAGCTTCCAGCACACGATCAAGGTGCTGGCAGGCGCGGCAATCGAAGGCAAGGTCGATCCGCTGTATGGGCTGAAGGAGAACGTCATCATCGGGAAACTGATCCCGGCGGGTACGGGCTTCCATGCCTACAAGGAACGTGAACGTGTTGCCCCGCGTACCACGCTGGCAGCACAGGGCGCGCTGGATGTCATCGAAGAAGATTTCGACCTCGATGAAACCGAAGTCGAATAAAGCAAATCACAAGTAGAATCAAAAACGCGGGCAAGCTGCCCGCGTTTTTTATTTCACAGCACTTGTGGGCAAGGCGCGTGCCTTACCCCTTCCGGTATTATTGCAGCTTCGTGATTTGTGACAGGATGTTAAACAGAGGACGATTAGCAGCAGGCTGCCCGTCTACCTGATAGTTAAGCGCGTACCCTGCCATTTCGACACTGTTGTTAATCAGATCAGCGCCACCGAAGTTGAGATTCCACAGGAACATCGGTCCCATATAATCCAGCGATTGCCCGATTTCAAAAGCGCGGATGGTGTATTCCAACTGATCCTGTTCGGTGTTGTAGGTCATCCATTCATCCGGCGGATTCGAGGGGTAATTTTCCCACGTTGCCCAGCCAAATTCTGTTGCCCATAACAGCAGATTGCCATCGCCATTCTGTTCCATGATGGCGCGATATTCCTGCAAGGTGTTGGCGAAGAAGAAATGCGGGTCATCATCCCAGCCACGATCAGGGATGTGGTCACAGCAGACAAAATCCGGCGGGTTGCCCCAGCTATACGGATGGAAGCCAATCGCAATGCCTTCGTACTGCGCCAGTCCAGCGCTGTACATCTGCTGCAAATAGGTACGATCATCGACACTGCCTTCGCTGTCGCCCGTTGGGGCAAGCCCCGCCGTCACCACAATGATATTCGAGTCGAATGCTTTAATGGTGTCATAGGCAGGACGGAAAAGCTGCATGTAGCCTGTGCCGTTAAACGGCAGTTTGCCGCGCCATTCGCGGATGAGATTGGGTTCATTCCAGATTTCGACTGCATCCACCCTACCCTGACCAATGTCGTTCAGCAGCAGGTCGATAAAATGCGTATAGGCACCCAGATCATCCGGCGGACCATCCTGCTCCTGCGTTGTGGAACGCGCCCAGACAGGCGCTTTGGCAACGCTCAGCAGCACTTTAAAACCCATGTCCTTTGAACGCCGTACATGCTCGACAAAAAGTTGATACGTCTCGCCGCGCTGGTCGGCTCCATCAGGTTGAATAAACGCCCAGTTGGCTTGCAGCTTAATCCAGCCGATATTCGTGCCGCGTGCCTGTAACAGCGTGTTATACCAGACATCGGTTGTCAGGTTGTAATACGCCTGAATACCCATGCGATTGCCATCCAAAGCGGGATACTGCGGATAGGGCGTGGCAATCGGCGTATTGGCAGGCGTGGAAGTCTCGGTTGGGCGCGGCGTGCTGGTGGATGGCAGTTGGTAATCCGTCGCCAGAATCGCGCCAAAATTCTCCGGGGTTGCGCTTACTGCGGGTATTGCTACGCTGCTGGTGGATGTGCCACCGGAAACCGTCGGAATGGCATCCAGCGCAGCAGTGGTTGCAGACGGGAGAATGGTCGCTGTTTCGGTTTCAGTTGAGGTTGCCGTAACCGGAATCGTTGTCGGCACAAGCGTGTTTTCAACCGCTTCGGTTGTTTCGTGGGTTGGTGTAATGATAATCCGTATAGGTTCCTGCGGCGCACATGCCGCAAGCAGGAGGCTTATCGGCAAGAGTAAAAGCCAACGGGTACGAGAAGTCGTCATCTGCATTGTTATCCTTTTCACTCGGCGTGCATCCTATCACAGTCATCCGGCAGATTCTATGCATTTATCCTTAGCAGAGGGTAAACGTCGGGAAAAACCTGTGGTATAATAGAACTAATGTTTTAAGTTTGACATTTGGTGTAAACTAACCCTACAATCACAGCTTAAGAGCCTATACGGGACAAGGAACTTGGATGAGCATCGGTGAAATTCAACCCGTCAAAATCGAACAGGAAATGCGCGATGCATATCTCGATTACGCCATGAGCGTGATTGTGGCGCGCGCGCTGCCAGATGCCCGCGACGGCTTAAAACCCGTACATCGTCGTATTCTCTATGCCATGCATGACATGGGGCTGCGTTCAGATACCACTTTTAAAAAGAGCGCCCGTATTGTGGGCGAAGTATTGGGCAAATATCATCCGCATGGGGACTCCGCCGTTTATGATGCAATGGTGCGGCTGGCGCAGAATTTTTCCATGCGTTATATGCTGGTGGATGGTCAGGGAAACTTTGGCAGCATTGATGGCGATGGCGCGGCTGCCATGCGCTACACCGAGGCACGCATGGCGGCGCTCGGCGATGAACTGCTGACCGACATTGACAAAGCCACTGTCGATTTTGTGGATAACTTTGATGGCAGCCTGACTGAACCCGGTGTACTGCCTGCCAGCCTGCCCAATCTGCTTGTTAATGGGTCATCCGGCATTGCAGTGGGCATGTCCACCAACATTCCGCCGCACAATCTGGGCGAGGTCTGTGATGCGCTGGTGTATATGCTCAGCCATTGGGGACGGTTGGAAGACATCACCATTGAAGAACTGATGCAGTTCATCAAAGGACCGGATTTCCCAACGGGCGGCGTGATTTATACGCATCATGAGAACGAAGACGAACAAAACCCCGTGACGCAAGCCTACGCCACCGGACGCGGCAAAATCACGGTACGCGCCAAATGCCATATTGAGGACATGGGGCGCGGCAAATCGCGCATTATCGTCAGCGAACTCCCCTATCAGGTGAGCAAAACAGCGCTGATTGAACGGATTGCCTCGCTGGTCGGTCAGGGCAAACTCGAAGGTTTGTCTGATCTGCGCGACGAATCGGATCGCATGAATCAGGTGCGGCTTGTTGTGGAGTTGCAGCGCGGCGCGGATACCGCCGAGGTGCTGGCAAATCTGTTTAAACTCACTCCCCTACAGGAAACGTTCAGCATTATCATGCTGGCGCTGGTCGATCATCAGCCGCGCACGCTGACGCTGAAACAGGCACTGCGCGTTTATCTGGAGCATCGTTTTGAGATTGTGCGGCGGCGCAGCGAATATGATCTGAATCGCGCCAAAGAACGCGCCCATATTCTGGAAGGCTTACTCAAGGCACTCCACAATATGGATGAAGTGGTACGGATTATTCGCGCCTCGCGCAATGCCGACAGCGCCCGCAATAACCTTATCAAAGCGCTCAGCATCACCGAAATTCAGGCGCAGGCGATTCTGGATATGCCCCTGCGCCGCCTTGCCGCGCTGGAAACAAAGAAAATTGAAGAAGAACACAAGGAAAAACTCAAGCTGATTGCCGAGCTTGAGGCACTGCTTTCAGACCCGAAGAAAATCCGCATTCGTATCGCGGAAGAACTAGCGCTCATCAAGCAGAAGTTCAATGATCCGCGCCGCACCGTCATCGCCAGCAGCACGGCATCGCTGGTCAGTGCGCAGGATTTCCTCATCCCGGAAGAATCGACATGGCTTATGCTCTCACATGAGGGCAAAATCGGGCGCACCCATGACAGCAAGCAGCCCAAAATTGCAGCGTCCATGCCTGTTCCACCGCGCCTGCTGATCGATACCACAACCGCACAAACCCTTTACCTGTTTACGGCAAAGGGTGAAGCAGCAACCATCCCCATGCAGCAAATCCCGCGCGTGAATGACCCGGATGAAGGGGTTCCGTTTAACAGCCTTTGCCCGCTGCCTGCGGGCGCAGAGATTGTTTCAGGCTGGGCGCTGCCTGCCTCGATGAAGACGGGCTACCTGTTCATGACGACACACGGAGGCGACGTAAAACGGCTGCGTGTCGAGGATTTACCGGGTGTCACGTCCAAATCGTTTACAGTCATCAACGTGGGTGAAGAAGATAAGCTGCTGAATGTGCTGGTGACAGGCGGCACAGAAGAAGTGCTGCTCGTGACAAGCGGTGGGCAGGCAATCCGTTTTGTCGAAGATGATGTTCGTCCCACCGGGCTGCCCGCAGGCGGAATGCGCGGCATTAAACTCCAGGGACAGCGTGATCGTGTGGTTGGCGCGATGATTGTGATACCGGATACACTGGTCTGGAATATTACTGACGATGCGATTGCCAAAGTTTCCACGCTGGATGAATATCCGGTACAGGGGCGCGCGGGGAGCGGCGTGATTACCATGCGCCTGCCCGCCGATAGCAAGGAACTGGCTGCGGCAGCACTCGGCAAGGCAGATGACCCGTTATTCGTCGTGACTGCGAAACAAAAGCTGCACAGCACCAAAGTTGGCAAGGCACCGCTCATCAAGCGCGGACGCGCTGGCGGCGATATTCTGTTTTCGCTTGGCGCGAAGGACAGCGTGACCCATGTTGTCACTTATCAGCAGCGCATCGTTCCGCCGCCAGAGACGCCCAACACCAGTGATAATAGCAATGACAATGGACATGCCGCTTCAACCAATGGCAGAGTTCATGACGCAGAATAAAAACGAGGGCAAAATTGCCCTCGTTTTTCTATGAATTGCCGTGTTCTTCCGCTTTCACCGCCAATTGTTGCAAGGTATCATCCGGCATCTGGTTGTATGGAATTGCCTCCAGATAACGATGGTATATCTCCAACACACGCCGCCGATCTTTATTCATTAGATAGGCTTGCATGAGCAGCGCGTTACTCTGACTGTGCTGTGGCTGATGATAAACTGCGCGCAGCAAATAACGGACTGCCTGTTCACGATTACCCATCGCAAGATAAAGCTCGCCTAACCACACCAGCGCCTGATGATAACGCTCCGCAAGATCGGCACGCACACGGACTGCCCACTCCGCAGAAATCATCGGCAGAAAATCACCGCGATATAACTGTAATGCTTTTTCAAGCAGGTCAATCCGCTCCTGTGGGGTTCGGGCATTGCAGTTTTCAGTGAGCAGTTTCTGAAAGTTCAGCACATCATAGTCGATATGGATATTGTTCAGCCGACGATATTTGTCATGCCGATAACGCACAAAATGCCCGCCGAGTACGGCACGCAGCCGGTGATTGACGGCATTGAGCAAACGATTTAAATTGCCCTGTTCATCCGCGCTCCATAGCACCTGCTGAATTTGCCTCGCCTGTGCCTGTGGATGATGAATCAGATAGAAAAAAAGATGTCGTGGTAACTCCCCTTCCCAATCCAGAATGGGCAGTCCATTGACCTGCACCCAGGCAGCGCCAAGCGTCTGCACTTCCAGCACCATCTGGTTATAAATTAAATGAACTGCCGATGAAGGTGCCTGCCAGACAACATACGGGCGCAGTGATGGATCGCGCAAAATAGTCAGCGGCAGCGCGCGGCTCATTAACACCAGACGGCAATGAGACTGGCGCTGCACATATTGTTGCAGCATATTCAGCAGTGCCTGTGGCTCTGCGCGGTCAATTTCATCCATAATGACCTGCTGAATTCCTGCCGGATCCTGATAGCCATCGGCTGCCAAGACCTGTGTAAGCTGGTGATTCAGATCATGGTGATTCAGCGATTCCCCGCGCAAACGCCAGTACAGGGTGTGTGGCTGCTGCATCATCTGCCACAGCATCGTAAGCTGTTCGCGGCGCGGGATGTTTAAGATAGCGATGTGCGGTGTTGATCTGTGGTGTACCATGTGTAAGCCCTCGTCATGAGTGATATAAGTGAAGTAAGCGAACCTGTAAGTTCGCTTACTATCACCCTACCATAATTTGAAGGAGGGTCTGGACAGGGGTGCTTTCAGAAGTTGCGCCGATGTGCCTCAACGACATTAGCAACCCCTTCAATCTTGCTGAGGATGCGCGTTAGCTGTGTTGTGGAGGCGATTTCCAGCCGAATGTGGAAGGTGGCGATATTCTGCCGCGTGTTGATTTCGACAGAGGACATGTTGACATGTTCATCGGTGATAATGGTACTCACATCGCGCAGCAAGCCTTCACGATCATGAGCAATGATTTCCACTGGCACCGTGTAACGCTGCGTTTGCGAAGTGCTGCCCCAATCCACTTCAATGAGGCGTTCGTGTTCTGTCTCGGAAGCAGCGCGAATATTGGAGCAGTCCGCACGATGCACATTCACGCCACGTCCACGTGTGATAAAGCCAACAATCGGATCCCCCACCATCGGGTTACAGCAGCGCGCGAGATTGACCATCAGCCCTTCTGTCCCCAGAATAGTCACCCCTGAAGCGCCGTTTTGCAGCGTCAGCGGGGTACGCGCCGGACGGACTTTGATGGGGTTTGCCTGTTCTTCGCGGCGGCGTTCCTCTTCCAGAACGCGATTGTCAATCTGAGCGCCAGTCAGGTCTCCCGCGCCAATCGCCGCGAGAAAATCATCCATATTGTCATACTCAAACAGGCGGCAGACCGTCTCAAACGAGATTTTGTCGAGCAAGCCAAGCCGCTTGAGTTCGCGTTCGAGTGCCTCACGTCCCCATGCCACATGCTTATCGCGGTTCTGACGCTTGAACCAGTGGCGGATTTTGGATTTGGCGCGCGATGTTTTGGAATAACCGAGCGCGTCATTCAGCCAGTCCATGCTGGGACCGCCGCGCGAACTGGTCATGATTTCGATCTGATCGCCTGTTTTGATCTCATAGGTGAGCGGCACGAGACGACCATTGACCTTTGCGCCCCGGCAGCGATGCCCCACGTCGGTGTGGATATGGTAGGCAAAATCGACTGTTGTTGCGCCCATCGGCAGGTCAATCACATCGCCTTTGGGTGTGAAGGCATACACGCGATCCGGGAAGACTTCGTTCTTCATGCGTTCGAGAAAGGACTGCGCATCTTCCGACGCATCAGGACCAAATTCCATCAGGCGGCGTAAATACGCAACACGCTTCTCGAAGGCTTCATCGTGGTTCTTACCGCCCTCTTTGTAGCGCCAGTGTGCTGCAATCCCGTATTCGGCATCTTCGTGCATCTCGCGGGTGCGGATCTGCACTTCCAGCGTACGCCCATTCTCATCCACCACTGCCGTGTGCAGGCTGCGATAGAAATTGTCTTTGGGTGCCGCAATATAATCATCGAATTCGCCGGGGATAGGACGCCAGGTGCGATGCACGATACCGAGAACGGGGTAACACTGCTCCTCTTTTTCGACCATCACTCGTACTGCGCGCACATCATAAACCTGCTCAAGCGCCACATTTTTGCGCGTCATTTTGCGGTAAATGCTGTAGATATGCTTGGGGCGCGCGCTGATGATCGTGTTATAAATGCCGTGCGCTTCAAGCGCGCTGCGCAGTTTGGAAGCGACATTGCTGACATATTTTTCACGATCTGCCCGTTTTTCATCGAGTTTATGGGCAATCGCATGATAGGCTTCCGGTTCCAGATAGCGGAAACTAAGGTCTTCCAGTTCCCATTTGATCTGCCAGATGCCGAGGCGATTAGCGAGTGGCGCAAAAATGTCCATCGTTTCGCGCGCAATCTCGCGCTGTTTTTCCGGTGACATGAACGTCAGCGTTCGCATGTTGTGCAGCCGGTCAGCCAGTTTGACCAGCATCACGCGAATATCGTCGTTCATCATCATCATCATTTTACGAAGATATTCGACTTCCTTATTAGTTGTCCGATTCGTGTCCGATTTCTGTCCGATTGACTTTATGGGCAGATGCATCAGCTTGGTCACACCATCGACGAGTTTGGCAACTTCCGTGCCGAATTCGCTGCGGATATCCTCAATCGTGACGGGCGTATCTTCCACCACATCATGCAGCAAACCAGCCGCAATCGTAATCGAGTCCAGCTTCATATCCGCCAGAATGCCTGAGACGGCAACGCAGTGTGTGAAGTAGGGTTCCTTCGATTTACGGACCTGTCCGCGATGTGCTTCTTCGGCACGCAGATAGGCACGCTCAATCAGCGAAATATCATTGGGTGATAAGCCGGGCAGCACATCCAGCAGTGCCTGTAAATCGTGGGGATGAGTAGAACTTGTAGATACCATAGACGACCCAACCCAAACCTGTAATTAATCCATCATTATAGATCACAAGCCATAAAAATGCCGAATGATTTTTCTAAGAAGTGCGTCAGCGGCGTGCTATAATCCTGCCAGAGACAGCACGAAAGGCAGCCGCGATGAGTGAACTGATGAATGTAGACAAGGCGCTGGAACAAATCCTCGCCGCCATGCCGGATATTGGAACCGAAACACTGAATATCGCCCAGGCACACGGGCGCATCCTGGCGGAAGAAGTCATCGCAGAGGTAAATCTGCCCCCTTTCCCGAATTCCAGCATGGACGGTTTTGCGGTGCGCGCCGCTGATGTTGCGGCTGCCAGCGCCGATCATCCTATCGTGCTGAACGTGACACAGGATATTCCTGCCGGGAAAGCGCCGGAGAAAGACGTACAGGTGGGCGAAGCGGCGCGCATTATGACCGGAGCGCCCATGCCCGACGGTGCGGATGCCATTATCCCTGTTGAGAATACAGACGCAAAATGGCGCGAGGGCGATCCGCCACCCGCGCAGGTTCAGATTTATAAGGCAGTCCAATCCGGCGATTATGTACGTCCGGTTGGGGAGAGCGTCGCTGTGGGGCAAACGATTCTCACGGCAGGGACGACGCTGCGTGCCGCTGAAATCGGGATACTGGCATCGCTGGGGCGCGCAACGGTCAAAGTCAATCGTATTCCGCGCGTGGTGATACTGGGCAGCGGCGATGAACTGGTTGAACCGGGGCAGCCATTGTCACCCGGACAAATTTATGACTCGAACAGTTATATGTTGGCAGCACTGGTGGAAGAAACGGGCGCAGAGGCAGTTCGCTTACCCGTTGCGCGGGATACGGTTGAAGATTTGCGGGCGATGTTCCAGCAGGCGCTTGACCATCAGCCGGATATGCTCCTTTCTTCTGCGGGCGTTTCGGTGGGTGCCGCTGATTTTACGCGCCAGATATTAGCAGAACTGGGTGAAATCGGCTTCTGGAAAATCAATCTGCGCCCCGGCAAACCACTGGCGTTTGGCAATATACGCGGTGTTCCTTTTCTGGGACTGCCGGGGAATCCTGTTTCGGCAATCGTGACGTTTGATGTGCTGGTGCGTCCTGCCCTGCTGGCGATGGCACGCAAACCAGACGATGCCGAATACACAACCGCCATCAATGCCGAAGAAATCAAGTCAGATGGACGCCGTAGTTATCTGCGGGTAACACTTTTGCGTGAGAATGGACAATTAATGGCATACACCACCGGAACGCAAAGTTCAGGGGCGCTCATGTCAATGGTCACGGCAGATGCCCTGATGATCGTACCGGAAGATGTCACACATGTTGAAGCAGGCACGCCAATGCGCGTAAAATTATTGAAGACGCTGACGCAAGGATAAGGCAATGACCACAGGACAAATTATCGATACCAATCCTAAAGCCCGTTCCAGCTTTAAGCTGAAGCTGGAGCATTTTATCTGGGCATCTATTCTGGTGGGAATCTTTGTCACGACCTACCTTTCATGGACGAAATTCACGGAAGACCCGCTTGCCAAGCAGCTTTTCGGCATCGAACCCGCGCATGTGGTGTGCGTTGCCAATGGCGCGTTTAACTGTGACGCTGTCACCAAGAGCGCTTATTCCCGCTTCCCAATTAACACGGGCATCCCGATTGCCTATCTCGGTTTGGGTATGTATCTGATTTACGCCGCGCTGATGATCCTTGAAAAGCGGGTCGCATTCTTCGAGGCAAACGCCAAAATTATCATGTTTGGCGTCGCACTGTTTGGCTGGATGTTTTCGATGTGGCTGGTTTATCTGCAATTTTTTGTGCTGCAAGCCCTGTGTATCTGGTGCCTGAGCCATGAAACAAACATGACCATCTTATTCGCCATGATTTCCTATCGTCTGTGGCGCAGCCTTCAGGCGGACGAAGATGAAGCATAATCAGACACGATAAAACCCTGAGAATCAAAACGAGGGACATCATGATGTCCCTCGCTGCATTCTGCTACAGATCAGTGAAATTACTTGTTATTCATGTCGCGCAGGGTACGGCTCATGATGTCGTCCTGCTGCCCCTTGTCGCGGTTTTTGTTGCGGCGAATTTCATCCGCCAGTGTACGAGCGCGATTTTCGCTGCGGGTTTCGGACATGACACGCGCACGGCGCAGCGCCAGTTCCATCGCAGTCGGAATCGGTTCACTGGATTCTTCGGCAACAGAGGCAACCATTTCTTCTTTGGGTGTTTTCATGCTCAGGTCGATCTGGCGCTTCTTGCGATTCAGTTTGATGACACGCACTTCCACCTGATCGCCAACTTTCACCACATCCGAGGGCGAACCCACATAACCATCCGCCATTTCGCTGACATGCACCATACCCGGACGTTCTGCGCCAATATCAATGAACGCGCCAAACTTTTCGAGGCGGGTGACTGTTCCCTGATAGACGCCACCATTGCGGATGTTGTCCCAGGGTAAATCCGGCGGTTTAACCATCGTCAGCGCGACACGATTGGAGGCATAATCGACCTTCAGGACGTATGCCTCAACCATTTCACCCTGCTTCATGACATCTTCGATATTGCGAAAATCGGTATTCTGTAACTGAGAAAGATGCAGCAGTCCAGGTTGCGGCATCCCGATGTTAATCAGAGCGCCATAGAGCGTCAGACGATCAACCGTCCCTACCACTCTCGTACCTGGCTTTAAAGCTTCCATTGTCGGGGTTGCAGTCGTTTCCATATGTTGCCCTGCTCCTTCAATCCTCTCGTGCGTTTTTTGCCTGCATTGTGAACAAAGATAGTGCGTTATTCTGAATCAGCATCCGCAGTTGCTTCGGTTGTGGCTTCTGCTTCGGCTGTACTCTGTGCCATAAAATCAAAGTTACTGTCGTCCAGCCACCCGGCAAGTTTGCGATAACCTTCCCAAGCATAAAAGTTGTTATTGGTCGTCACACTCTCCATCACGGTCTGCGTTGCGTAAACCGCACCGATAATGTCACTGTCCGGGGTCAGTTCGCCAGTGGCAATCCCCGCCGCAAAAACATAGATAATCACCGGCACATCGGGGTAAACCAGCGAGACCACTGCCTGATCGGGCGCTGCTTCGCTGCCAATGACGTATGCTGGCTCACCATATTTTTCAAGGATTTCGCTGAGGGTGATCTGACCAGGAGCAAGTCGAGTGAGGATAACATCAACCGTTTTACCGTCTGCGGACGAGATGACACAGCAGGGGGCGTTGGTATCGGCAGTCGCAAAGTTAATGCCCCGCCCGTCCGATTGATCGTCTTTGGATTCTTCGACATTGGTAAATGCCGCATCATCCTCAATGAGAATCATCATGTCACGCCATGCAGTTTCGCCAGGGATAATCCCATGCCAGCACGGAGAAGCACACGGCTGATCCGTTACCAGACTGGTATCTTTCAGCAGATTCTCATCGCGCAGATTGGGGGGAGGCGCACAAGCCGCAATCAGCAGCGCGAGCAGAACTGCTGGCAGAAGGAGGCGTAACTTCATGGTTGTCACTTTCATCAGAGATGGCTGGACGGCGATAGACCGTTATCGTATCAAACTCAGGCGTGCTTGTATAGATTGGTTACACAGTCCAATTGCAAAGAAAGTATGGATTGCGTTAGTTCAATCTCACCAACTATAGCGCAGAGTGTTAGGGAATTCTATAGGGAGTCATGAGAAGACACATAAAATTCGGGGCGACTCTGGTGAAAATATGCGGAAATGCAGGGGAAAGCGGGATAAACCCGTTTCCCCTGCATCAGAACTGTCTTAACGTACAACAAGCGTGTAATTACCCACCGTGCCGCCGAAATTCAGCGCATAGCGCGTGGCAATGACGACATACTGACCGTCCTCTTCCAGTTCATAATTCTGGATGAGCGAATTTTTGTTGACGCCCGGTTCAGCATCGTCATTCTGTGCTGCTTCGGCACCGGATGGCGCAATCAGGAACAATTTAGGATCGAGTGTACCGGAGGTCGCATTCATCGAAATCGTGACGGTTTGCCCAACTGCGCCTTCAAAGACGTAAACATCAAAGTAATTGTCTGGAGTAATCTCTCCACCAACAGGGATGTCTAATGATGCGGCAATGATGGGATCTTCATCACGATATGGGATTGAAGTGCTGCTGTTGCTGATGAACCCACCTTCCCCACGCACGGCAGTGTTGTCATTATTCACCGTGAAGCTGACGACAAAACGCTGATCTGGCTGCGGAAGCTGGCGTTCCGTAATCACGACTTCGTTATTGACGAGCGTGGTTAAGGTAAACTGGACAGGGGTCGTGTCGTTGCAGGCGTTCTGATACCAGACTTCGATTTCATACGTGCCAGGACGCAGCAAGCCGTTGGGCCAATAAATGTACGACACAGGCGTACCTTCGGCGCGGACACAGCCAACATTGCCCTGTGCCGCCAGAACACCGCCGCTGTTCACCTGTGGGGTATCATCAAAGACGGCATCGCCAACAGGATCGCGTACCAGCAGTTGTAAATCGGCGCTGGTGTTCCAGACGAGACTCACGCCAATCGCGCCCTGCGGCAGATTGAGATTCGTCACTTCTGCCGGAAGCTGCCCGGAAGAACCCGTCAGCAGCAGTTCAAACGCACCTTCCGTGCCGCCAATTTCCTTGCCGTAGCGCGTGGCAATAATGGTGTAGGTGCCAGCATTCACCAGCCGTAGATTGGGCAGCGCCGAATTGGTTGAACCTGCCGCATCGTCGCTAACATCCACCAGATTGCCCGCAGGATCGATCACCTGAAGCAGCGTATCCAGACCGCCTTCCGTGCGATTGAGTGAGACACTGACAATTTCGTTCGCAGCAGCATCAAAACTGTAGGTCTGGAATGCCTGATCGCCGACAATCGCCCCGGTCACTGCCGTATCGCGCTGAATGGGCTGTGCAGCGTCCATCAGCGACTGCGCATCGGCAGGCAGCACACGCAGGCTGGTATCCGGGTAGACACCGCCCTGATTAATCGTCGCGGTGCCATCGGCATTCACGACAAAATTGGCAACATACACGCTGTTCTGATTCTGAACGGGCGCAGTGAGTGAACCGTTAATCACGTCCAGCACAGACCCATTGACCGTCGTCGTAACCGTAAACGGCACCGCCGGATTCGGTGTTACGCAGGACTGGCGATAGAAAACGAGGATTTCATAGCTGCCTGTCGGCAAAAAGCCGGGAGTCCATGTTGCGGTTTCAACTGGGACTTCGGCAATCTGTTCGCATAAGCCGTTGGCATCAAAGCCAAAATTCCCGCCGATGGCGGTGCTGCGCGCATCCCAGAATAAGGGATTCCCGAATGGATCGCGCACTTCCAGATTCAGATCTACGTTGGCGTTCCATTCAAGGCGCACTTCCATGCCAGACCCGATGAGGATATCCTGCGGCAGGGTGTACGTTGCAGGCGTATTGGAAGCGGTTGTGGCTTCCGGCGTGGCTTCTGCTGTCGTTTCAGAGGTAGCTTCAGTCGTTGCTTCCGGTGGCGTAGCGGTTGCGACAACACTCACCGAACCCGCCATCGTCAGAGTGAGTTCATAGGGCGCGGTGTCTGCGGCTGCATCCACTGGTGACTGGAACACGGTCACAAAATAGAGACCAAGATCGGGCAGCGTGGTTTCTAAAGTTGCACCGCCCTCCGCGCTGGCAATCTGGGCAATGATTGCGCCTGTGCCATCCGTGAGCAGCAGCGCCAGCGGAACATCACTCACGGCGGTTAAGGAGATGGCATCCGGTGCATCTGCCGTGAATACATACACCTGGGCGATATTGTCCGCATCCAGCGCCCCCGTCAGAGGCGTATCAGGCGTGAGTGGGACTGCCGCTGTCTGGGCTTGCACGATGGGCAGCAAGCCAACCAGCAAGATTGAGAGGAGGCAGAGTATCCACAAACGCCTGGGGAGAGTAGTCCATCGCATGGAATTCCATCCTTAACAATAGCGTTTTTAAATCAAACACGTATCAGTTTACCGGACATCCCTTCGCGGCGCTATGCAAAATCACCCGATGATTGCCCGACGCCTTAAGAGGCTGGCGTGGCGCTGGCGTCCGGCGTAACCGGATCAGCAGGCTTGATTTCGATAAAGCTGGTCGTGCCTTCGCGCACTTCAACCTGCTTAATCACGCGCTCGCCATAAATGGTCGCAATCACGTCATAACGCCCGACAGGCACATCCGCAACCGCAAAATTCTCCTGCCAGTTCGGATCACTCAGCACATCAAAACCTGTATCGAGGATGACATAGCTGGTGGTGGTGCGGACGGTCAATCCCGTTGTGCGGCTGCGGATGGTAATGTCCGCATCCATCACCGGGAAGCCTTCACGGTCAATCACCTGCCCTGCAATCACGCCATGACCCACATACGGCACCATCCATAAAACAGGGTTATAAGTCGTGCCATAGGTGTTTTCATTCAGGCGTACTTCAAAATGGACGTGCGGACCCGATACGCGCCCACTGTTGCCGATTTGCCCGATGACCTGCCCCGCCTGCACAATATCGCCCTGCTGGACAAACGACGCGGAAAGATGGGCGTAGAGCGTCCATAATTTCTGCCCTTTGAAGCCAAAGTCATGTTCAATCACGATGACGTTGCCGTAACTGGGCGAATTCTGGAAGATGGTGGCGGCTTCCTGCTGGCGACCATCGGCTGCCCAGATGACCAGCCCTGAGCCTGCTGCGCGAACGGGAATACCAATCGGATTCGGCATATCAATCCCATGATGTACCCGCAGCGGATTGCTCGGATCAGGACCATCAGAGCCAAACGAATAATAGGATAAGACCGCATTATTCGCGTTGGAATCCACCGGACGCTGGAACCAGTAGTGGTCACGCCCCAGCGGATCGCGGGAAATGGGCGGAATCAAGGGGGGCGGCTGACGTTCAACGGGAACCGGCGTGACTGCCTGTACTGTCGCGTCCGAAGCGGTGCCATCGGTGATGGTGCTGGCAGCAACAGGCAAAGTCGGCGTGGAAATCGCAATCGCGGCTTCTGTCGGCAATCCGCTGCTTAACTCCTGTGCGCTGATGAGGGTTGCCGTCGCTGGCACAGGCGATGGCTGCGTGGGAATCGGGTCAGTGGTGGGAATGGCAACTGTCGGCAGCGCCGTGCTGTTTTCGCCCAGATTTTGCTGCAACAATTCCGAAATCAGATTCGGATTTTCTGTGGGATGAAACTCGGTGGGAAGCACTGCCGAAACGGGCGCAACAGGCTGTGCGTTGCGCGCCAGCAGCACCCCAAACCCACCGACCACAACCACCAGCAGGATAAACGTTGTAATTCCGCGTCGCATGGTGTTCCTCGTTATTGCCCCGGTGCTGGTGTGGGCGCAAAGTTGACCAGTTCACCTGCGGTATGGATTTCCAGCATGGCGGTGTACCAGTCCATGCCTTCCGGCTTCCAGAACAGCCAGTAATTGATACTGTTGGAATTCGCGCGCCAATCATTACCTGCGGCGCGCCACTCCCAGCCATAATCGGCGGCAACCTGCGTTAAATCCACATAGTAACCCGATGGCACCTGTCCGCGCAGCCGTCCCCCCTGATTATAGGCTTCCACATCGCCCTGACTGCGGCTGATAAAATCCCAGGGCATCCGGCGCAGGGGTTCGCCCAACTGCCCATTCTGCAAGTCTTCATCCACGCGCAGATACATACGCCAGTAGGTGGCGGTGTCCGTATCTTCACGCACAAGTTCAATCGGTGCGGGGAAGCCGAGAATACCTGAGCGTGTAATCGCAAAAGCGCGTCCGGTCATGAGCCAGTTGCGGCGTTCCTCACCGGGTTCAGGGCGGCGCTCCAAATCCCACCACGCATCATCCAGCGTGTTGAGATAATCGGTGCCTGCCGCGTCGGCGACGCGCGCCCGCAGCGCGTTAAACGAGTCATTCACACGATCACTCAGGAAAGCGCGTGGTGCCTGCACATCCAGTAACGAACTCAGGCGATAGGGCGCTTCCGTGTCATAAGTCTGGAATTGTTCTACATAAAGATCATCGGTCACGGATAACGGCTGCCCACCGCTGCTCACCAGTTGTGGCGGGAGAATCTGCTCTGACCACACGGGCGCTAAGGAGCCGTATGGCACGGAAATCACTTCTGAGGTAATCACGCTGTCGCCGCCAAATGGCACAGCATAAATATAGGTGCGGCTCTTATCGTCAGCATCCACAACATAGGTCAGCGTGCTACCGTCCGGCGACCATGACGGGGTACGCCCCATCGCAAGCGCTTCGGCGGGCGTATTGGGCGTGCCTAATGCCTGTACAAATATCTTTTCGCGTCCGGCATCGACTGCACTGAATGCCAGATAATCTCCGTCAGCGCTCCATGCCGGATAATCTTCGTTGCGTCCGGGTGTCGCCGTGATATTCGTGACATCCAGCGTATTGAGGTCAAAGATGTAAATATCCTGATTGCCATCGCGCCATGAAACAAACGCAATCTGGCGTCCATCGGGCGACCACGCGGGCGAGTAATCCGGCGCTTCGGCATCGGTGATGCGAATCGGCGCTTCGGAGCCATCAATCGGCACCGCATAAACATCCAGATTGTTGCCCTGATAACTCTCATATGCCAGCCACGCGCCATCATCACTCCATGACGGATTTGCCTGAAACGACAGATCATAGGTGATGCGCGTAATGGTCTGGCTTAACAGTTCATAGGTATAAATTTCCCAGTTGCCATCCTGCCGTGAGGCATACGCCAGTTTTGTGCCATCAGCGCTCCATGCCGGATCGCGTTCATCCTGTAGATCATTCAGAATGCGAATCGGCGTGCGTGACCCGATGCCAACCGCCCAGATGTCAGTCTGACCGCGTTCGCGCACAGTGTACGCCAGCGTGCCGCCAGAACGGAACGCTTCCGGCAGTGGCGTTGTGGTGGGAATCGCGGTGGGGATGTTAATCGCGCCAACCGAATTATCCGCAGTGGGCTGCAAAGTGGCATTATTGAGGATAAGGCTGCTGCCTGCATTATCCGCCGCCGCAATCGGGCGATTGTTTGCGCCACGCGAAGGGTCTGTTGCCCAGAGAACAGCGACAATCACCAGAATCCCAAGTCCAACCACCAGCATACTCAGGCGACGATTCTGGACTTTAAGCGGGTCTTCTTTGATGTTGTTCGCAGGAGTTTCAACCGAGCGCACGCGATTCTGGGCGCGCTGCCGCCGCGACACTACCGGACGCACGGGCATTGGGGCAACCACAGGCTGACCATCTTCGCCAATAACGGGGACATCCATCTCCATCGCGGCATCCGATGGGACATAATCATCCACAAATTCGTCCGATGCCGATGCACGACGGCGGGTTGCAACACCACCCACAGCACCACCCACCAGCAGAATGCCGCCCAGAAGCAAACCCAGAACCGCACGAATGCCCCGAAAGATACCGCGCAGCACCGTCCATAACAGGCTGGCAAGCAGCATCACCCCGATCAGGATGACACTGAAGGCGCTTTTAAGAATGCCGCCTACTGATGAGGTCGCTGTCTGGGTGCCATCCAGCAGCCAATCCCCCAGTGCTGTGCTGCTCTTAATCAGCACCAAGCCCGCCCGATCTGTCAGCCGATAGACTCGTAATAACATACCCTATTCCATAAAACTCTGATGCTGTGTCCCATTACAAACGGAATTGTACTGGCAATCCCCGGACGCGGCAATTGCAGTGCGCCATTCCTACGCGCTGAACGTTAGAAAATACTGACCTGATTTGTGCCATCGTCCAAAGATGGATAGACTATTCAAACAATTACTGTCAACTGTGGAACGCGCGTCTCATTGGCTGTGTCTTTGAATGCAACTGAGCCGTTTTTGTATTGCAGGAGAGTTTAACAATGCGTCCGTCCATCCGTACTGGGCTGTTTGTCCTGATTCTGGCGCTGCTGATTGTTCCGGCAGCCGCGCAGGAAGTCGCTACTTCATCGGAAACGGTGACATATATCGTGCAGCGTGGTGATACTTTTTTCCGAATTGCGCTGCGGTACGGCGTGAGTATGGATGCGCTGGCACAGGCAAATAATATTGCTGATCCAAGCCGCATTAAAGCCGGACAAACCCTGATTATTCCGGGTCTGGTGCAACCGGATGACAGCCCGGAGGTGGTTAATCCGCTGATTGCAGCAACACCCATTACGCACACAGTACAGCGCGGGGAGATTCTCTCCCAGATTGCGCAAAAATATGGCGTCAGCGTCGCGGATATTCTCGCCGCCAATAACATCGCCAACCCGGATCGCATCCTTGTCGGGCAAGCGCTGCAAATCTGGACGGCGGATTCGTCAGTTCCTGTCGAAACAATCGATACCAGCGCAGCGACAACCACCGATACCGCCGCCGCACCTGCTGAAAGCGCGCCTGTGGAGGTTGCTGCTACGGCAGTGCCATCGCTGACCCATGTGGTGGCACAGGGCGAGTATCTGTCTGGCATTGCGCGGCGTTATGGCGTGAGTTGGACAACGGTTGCTGAAGCAAACGGTATCACCGACCCGAATCAGATTTATGCAGGGATGCAGCTCATCATCCCGAACGGCACGGATATTGCGGCGGCAGTGGCGAGTGGTGATCTGGGCGTGCTGGCTTCGGCTGGTATTGTGGAGCCGGGGGCAAAAATCGGTACAGGGCGCGAAATCGTGGTGGTGCTGAGTACCCAGATGTCGTATGCCTACGAGAATGGACTGTTACAGCACAGCGCGCTTTCTTCAACCGGACTGCCAGCGACGCCCACTGTACAGGGAACCTATGCCGTTTATCGCAAGCTGGATTCCCAGACGATGAGCGGACCCGGTTATTATCTGCCCGGTGTGCAGTGGGTGATGTATTTCTATCAGGGATACGCGCTGCACGGCACCTACTGGCACAATAACTTTGGGCAGCCGATGAGTCATGGCTGTGTCAACCTGAAAAACGATGACGCGCTGTGGTTCTACAGCTTTGCCGATGTAGGAACACCTGTGACCGTGATTTACTAATTTTTGGGGCAGAAGTGTGCTTACGCTTCTGCCCTTTTTTTGTTGACCCCATGACCGACATCACACAAAGCAAGTAAAGATGCGAACCATTCGCCGGATTATCGCAGCAATCATGCTCCTGCTCGTTTTCATGCTGCCTCAGATCAGCGCGCAGGAGAATGCCGCACCCATTCATGTTGTTCAGACAGGCGAAAATCTAGCGAGCATCGCGCGAAATTTCGGCGTTGAAGTAAACCTGCTGATGCAGGTCAACAATATTCAGAATGCGCGTTACGTCAGGACGGGTCAGCCGCTCATCATTCCGCTGGATGGCACAGCGTACACGATCCCTGTACTGGCAAATGGCGAACCCGGCGCAAAAACACCCATCGGGCGAGAAATCGTGGTGGTGCTGAGTACGCAAACGGCATATGCCTACGAGAATGGCGTTTTGCAGCGCAGTGTCACCATCTCAAGCGGCGCGGCAGACACGCCGACTGTACAGGGCAGATTCCGCGTGTATCGCAAAGAAGCGCAAAAAACACTCACAGGCGACGGCTATTCATATCCTGATGTGCAGTGGATTTTGTATTTTTACGAGGGTTTTGCGCTGCACAGTGCTTACTGGCATAACGATTTTGGCACGCCGATCAGTCATGGGTGCGTTAATCTGCGGGTCGAGGATGCTCAGTGGTTTTATCACTTTGCAGCGATTGACACGCCTGTCACGGTGATTGGCTCAGCATAAAAAACGGGAGACCATAACGTCTCCCGTTTTTATTCCTCATGCGTTGGGCTTGCCATCCAGCCCTAAATCTGCGGCGTGTTCCTGCATGGCTTTCAGCACCAGCGGCACATGGAATTCCCACAGATCAACGCTGAGCGTTTGCGCGCCGTGTTCCACATCTTCCCGATTGACGCCTTTGGCGAACGCCTTGTCTTTCCACTTTTTGCGGATGGACGACACCTCAACATCGCGCACATCCTTTGAAGGACGCACGAGCGCCGCTGCCGTGATAAGACCGGTCAGTTCATCGACTGCGAACAGCGCTTTATCACGCAACGTCGTGCGGTCATCTGTCGCCAACGGTCCATGACTGAGGATCGTGCGAATATCCTCTTCGGCAAGCCCACGTTCGCGCAGAATCGGCGCACCGTCGATAGGATGCTGTTCGAGCGTGGGGTGAATTTCCCAGTCAAAATCATGAAGCAGCCCGACCAATCCCCAGCTTTCCGGGTCTTCGCCATAATGCTGCGCGTAGGCACGCATGGCAAATTCTACCGAGAGCATGTGCTTTCGCAGGCTGTCCGATTGCACAAATTCGCAAACAATATCCCATGCCTGAGCGCGATCCATTACATCTCCTTGAAAATTTTCGATGAATTTCAATGATGATACCAGCGCTTTAATGCACGCGGGCTTTCATCCATTCGTTGCTGTTATAAAAGTCAGAAACTGCCGTACCCGGATGCACCATTTCGTCCAGTGTCGCACGGTCTGCATCCTCGAATTTTTTATCCGCGATACCTAACGCATCTTCCAGATGTGCCATCGTGCGCGGACCCAGAATCGGTGAGGTAATCCCCGGCTGATCCTTGCACCACAGCAGCGCAAACTGGGATGCCGTTAAGCCGCGTTCCTGCGCCATTTCGCTAATCCGCTCTGTCACAGCCAGCCCTTGTTCGGTCACACGATCCTGGAACATCGCGCCTGTACGCTGCGCACGTGAACCTTCCGGGAAGTGACCATTGCTGCCGTTTGCCTTATAGCGCCCTGCCAGAATCCCACCTGCCAGCGGCGACCAGGGCAGCAGCGCCACACCGTATTTCTGGCACAGCGGCACAATTTCGTTCTCGATGCGGCGATCCAGCAGATTGTAGGGCGGCTGTTCGCTGATAAAACGCACGAGGCTGTATTTTTCGCTGGTTGCCAGCCCCTCCATAATCATCCATGCTGGAAAGGTGGAACTGCCGACATAACGCACTTTGCCGGAACGCACCAGATCATCCAGCGCGCGCAGCGTTTCATCCTGTGGGATGATGAGTGAGGGGCGATGAAGCTGATACAAATCAATATGATCGGTCTGCAAGCGCCTCAGGGAATCTTCGCAGGCTTTGATGATGTGATAGCGCGAAATGCCGCGATCATTCAGCCCTTCACCCATTGCGCCGTTGACTTTGGTCGCCAGCACAATTGATTCACGCTTGCCGTTCGCCTTAAGCGCCTTGCCCACCACCACTTCGCTCTGCCCCGCGTTATAAACATTGGCAGTGTCAATAAAATTAATGCCACCCTCTATCGCGCGGTTAATCATGGCAACCGAGTCTTCTTCATTGGTGACACCGCCGAAGTTCATCACGCCCAAACAAAGGCTCGATACCATCACGCCAGTACGTCCTAATGGTCTATATTCCATCAGTATTCTCCTTATTTAAAATTATTGTCGTTTTTGGCTGGGCATCTCTATCATACCGCATTACGAGAACCTTGCCCAAATACCACCGCATAAGACCAATCCAGAAAACAAAAAACGTAAAGAGAAATTCTTTACGTTTCAGGTTGTTTTCAGTTGTTCCTTTGCCCTACGTGATGGGCTTAACCGCCGCTCCCACCACCTGCCTGAATACCGCCTTCGGTCATGCCGCGCGGATCAAGTGCCTTATCGAGGTCTTCGGCGCTCATCAGCCCTAGTTCGAGGACGACTTCGCGCACGCTCTTGCCTTCTGCCAGCGATTTTTTAGCGACTGCTGCCCCGTTGTTGTAACCAATGATCGGGTTCAGCGCCGTGACCAGAATCGGGTTACGTTCCAGCCATTTGGCGGTCATCACCGGATTCACGTTCAAGCCTGCGACGAGTTTATCCGTGAAAGCACGCACGGAGCCAATGATAACCTGCATCATCTCGTTCAGATTGTGCGAGATAATTGGCATCATGACGTTCAGTTCAAACTGCCCTGCCGCGCCCGCCATTGCTACCGTGTGATCGCTACCGAGGACGTGATACATGGATTGATTCAGCATCTCTGCCAGCACCGGATTGACTTTACCGGGCATGATCGAAGACCCCGGCTGCACAGGCGGCGCGGTCATTTCGGCAATGCCCGTCGTCGGACCTGCCGTGAGCAGACGCACATCATTCGCAATGCGCGTGAATTCGATAGCAGTCGTGCGCAGTGCCGACGAGAAGAAAACCGCATCCTGCATGGACTGCATCGATTCAAACAGATCGTCGCTTTCGTACAGCTTAATGCCTGTGAGTTTGGTCAGCGTTTCCACCATGCGCTTGTGATATTCAGCATGTGCGTTCAGCCCTGTTCCAGCCGCAGTACCACCAATCCCCAGACGCCGCACGCCTTCCGCCGCCGCATTCACTTTTTCGATGCAGCGTTCGATTGCTTTTGCCCACGCGCCCACTTCCTGCCCGACGCGAATCGGCACAGCATCCTGCAAATGGGTGCGTCCTGTTTTGACGATGCCATCCCATTCAGCGGCTTTCTGCTGCGTCACATCGACAAAATGTTGCAGCGTCTTCACCAGCTCATCCAGACGCCACAACACGCCCAACCGGATCGCCGTTGGAATCGTGTCGTTGGTGCTTTGCGCCATATTCACATGATCGTTGGGATGCACAGGCTTTTTCTGGTCGCTGTTGAGCGGCACGCCCAGAATTTCGCTGGCACGGTTGGCAATAACTTCATTGACATTCATGTTGTGGCTGGTGCCTGCGCCTGCCTGAAACGGATCAACCACAAAATGCTCGGTCAGTTTGCCCGCCAGCACTTCATCTGCCGCCTGAATAATGGCATCGGCAAGTTTGGCATCCAGCAATCCCAGATCACGGTTGACTTCGGCAGCGGCGCGCTTAATCATCGCCATGCTCCAGACAAAGCCAAACCAGGGACGCAGCCCGCTGATGGGGAAATTTTCAATCGCGCGCTGCGTTTGTGCTGCATAATAAGCACCCGACGGGACTTTCAGTTCGCCCATCGAGTCCTTTTCAATACGATACTCCGACATACTTCATAACTCCCAAACTAAGCACCACAAAGCCATCGTCGTTTAGAGAAATGTTCAAAATAGTTTCTCAGTAACTTCAGGAAAATATCTTTGCTTACCTCACCCCTGTCGCAAAGAGCGCGACTCCCCTCTCCAGTTGGAGAGGGGTTGGGGGTGAGGTTGATTTGTAAGTTACTTACCTGAGCTACTTCTGTATTCTTCGTGTCTCTGTGGTTTAAATGAAAAAGACGCTACGATTGTAGCGCCCTTCAGACAATGCAAACAAGGGGCGTCAACACCCCTTGCCAGATGACAAATGTTACTTCGCGGCGGCGTACAGTTCCGCGACCTTGTTCCAGTTCACCACGTTCCAGATCGCAGTCAGATAATCCGGGCGGCGGTTCTGGTAATTCAGATAGTAGGCATGTTCCCAGACATCGATACCGAAGATGGGGGTTTTGCCACCATAATCCGGCATGAGGGGTGAATCCTGATTCGGAGTGGAGAGAATTTCCAGTTCGCCGTTCGAGACGACCAGCCATGCCCAACCCGACCCAAAGCGCGTGGTCCCTGCCTTAGCAACTTCTGCCTTGAAGTTATCAAAGCTGCCCCATTTGGCGTCAATCGCTGCTGCCAGATCGCCTGTTGGCGCGCCGCCCGCGTTCGGACCCAGCACCTGCCAGAACAGGCTGTGGTTGGCATGACCGCCCGCATTGTTACGGATCGCACCGCGAATGGATTCCGGTACGCTGCCCAGATCCTTGATGAGGTCTTCAACGCTCTTGGCTTCCAGATCAGGATGATCCTTCAGCGCATTATTGGCGTTGGTGATATACGCCTGATGATGTTTACCATGATGAATTTCCATTGTGCGCGCGTCAATGTGCGGTTCGAGCGCGTCCGGGGCATACGGCAGAGCCGGTAGTGTGTAAGCCATGCTGACTTCTCCTTAGATTGGATGTCAAATGGATATACTTGAACAAAATTCAGTGTGTTATTCTAACACACTAGATGAAGCGAAACGACGCGATTCAACGTGCCGCGCCATAAGAATTACGTTAAAATTAACTTCAGACTCACCCATTCTCAAACGGAGTATGATATTGAACGCAGCTTCCGTATCTGCCGAGACGAAGCGTACAATCCCTTTGCGTGTGTATCTGGTGATTGCGGCAGGCGTGCTGGCAGTGTCATCCTCTGCCATTTTTATCAAGCAGGCACAGGCAGAAGGTGTCTCTTCGTTTTTAATTGCAGGCGCACGGCTTGTGCTTGCGGCACTGATGCTGACACCTTTCGTGCTGTGGCGCTATCCGCTGCAAATCGTCGCTATCAAAACGCAGTCTCCATCGGACAAGGTCAAACTTCCGGTGCAGTTAACGCGCCGTGATATTGGTCTGGCGATTGTGTCCGGCTTCTTTCTGGCGGTTCATTTTGCCTCTTGGGTGACATCGCTTGAATATACGTCGGTTCTCATCAGCGTGGTATTTGTTACCACAGGTCCTATCTGGGTCGCGCTGATCGAAGTCTTTTTGCTGAAGGCGCGCTTGCATCGGCTGGTAGGATTTGGTCTGGGCGTAGCAATCGTGGGCAGTGTGATTATCGGCTTGGGCAGCGCAGGCGGGGATAATCTCGCCAGTGACAAGTCTGCTACGGATAATCTGATTGGCGCGGCGTTATCACTCATCGGGGCGATTACCTTTGCTGCTTATTTAACCATCGGGCGCAGATTACGCGCGGAAATTCCGGTCATTCCGTATATCTGGATGGTGTATGGCAGCGCGGGCATTCTGCTGCTGATCGTGATTCTGGTAAGTGGTATTCCGATCACGGGCTATTCCGGCACGGTGTATCTGCTGCTGCTGGCGCTGGCGATTTTCCCACAGTTGATCGGGCATTCGTCCATGAATTACGCCGTTGGTTATCTTCCCGCCACTGTCGTCAGCACGATTTCGCAGTTAGAGCCGATTGGCAGTGCCATCCTCGCCTTTGCCGTGCTGCACGAAACACCGCTTCCCATACAGTTATTCGGCAGCGCCGTGATTCTGGGCGGAGTCCTGCTGGCAAACGCCGGACAATTTCTTGAGGAACGGCAGAAGCGCAAAAACACGGATATTGGTGATATTCCCACTTAGATTATTTGAAGATTCACAGGCGTGATCCTTATTGTGGGCGAGGCAGTGCCTCGCCCCTACAACATCACCGAATAGGTTGTAGGGGCGACACATGTGTCGCCCAATCCAATATTCAAATAGATCCTTAGAACACGCTTATCGCTTACTTAAGGGTTCAGTTTTTACAGGTATCGTTTAACACATAGAAGGTTTTACATGGCAACCCCATCGCAGTCTGTCGCCAGCAGCAACAGCAATCCTATCGCTTATTCATTGACAAACCCGTATGTCGTCCTGATCGTTTCACTGCTTGCCGGATCATTTGCGGCGGTATTTATGCGACTGGCGCTGGATAACGGCATTCCGCCCGCGCTGGTGATTGCGGGACGGCTGGGCATCGCGGCACTGCTGCTCACACCTGTGGTATTGGCTCGCTACTGGCATGAAGTCAAAGGCATGAGCCGGACGCAAATTCTGTACGCACTCGCTGCGGGCGGATGGATGGGTGTCCATTTTCTGCTGGTGATTGTGTCGCTGCGCCACACCACCGTGCTGAATAATCAGGTGCTTGTCAATACACTGCCCATCTGGTCAGCACTGATGGAAATGATTTTCCTCAAGACGCGCCTGCATCGCACGGTCTGGATGGGGTTAGTCATCGCCCTTTCGGGGAGCGCGGTGCTTGCCCTGTTCGGCAAAGGCGGGTTCAGTCTGCAAGGGGAAAATCTGTTTGGGAGTGTGCTGGCGCTGGCGGGCGCTGTAACAGGTGCCGCGTATCTCGTCATCGGGCGCAAGGCACGCCAGAAAGTCTCGATGATCCCGTATGTGTGGATGGTTTTTGGGACGGGTGCGCTTGTTGCGTGTGGGGCAATGCTGCTGGATCACACGCCTGTATTCGGGCATCCGACAATGGGCTATGTGTGGGTTATCATGGCAGCCGTGATAGCGCAGTTGCTTTCACATTCCGGCTTTAATTATGTGCTGGCATATTTGCCCGCCACCCTGATCGGGTTAAACGGGCAAATCATTACAGTGTTATCCGGCTTTATTGCGTTTCTGCTGTTTGCAGAAGCACCTGTTCCCGCACAGCTTTTGGGCAGCGTGATTATCACCGCAGGGGTGCTGCTGGCAACCTTCGGGCGGAATATCAAGCGCAAGCGCCGTGTCAGCCCGCCAGTAACGCTCCAATAGAACGCGACCCTGCCCAGACATCAAGCGTCATCGGTTCCGATCCCGGCGGCAGTAAAGGCTGCATCAGCGTTTTTACGTCGCCGGATTTGATTAAATCCTGCAATGTATATTCAACCAGCAGGCGGAAATCAATGTCGTTACGCGGTACCGCAAACGCCAGATAATTGCGCGTATACCAGCGCTCGGTGAGTTCCAGTGTATCGGTGTTCTGTTCCAGATAAGGCAGCAGTTTCAGATTATCGGCGTAAACCACATTCGCGTTCTGCTCTTCAAACAGGACGCGGATGATTGCCCCTTCCGGCGAGGTATAAAACTGCACGCGCGAATTCAGCGCCTCTGCCCAGTTTTCGGCGCGTTCCTGCGCGTTGCCATCGGTCTCCATCACGGCAATCCAGCCACCCTGTAATTCAGGCGAGCCAAAACCCAGAATGCCGCTCTTCTTTTTGACCATCATCCGATCACCGTGCAGCAGATAGGGCAGCGTGAAATCCACACGATTCACAGCGCCCCAGTCAAGCGTTACGCCCAGTGCTAAATCCGCCTGCCCTGTTTCGACCAGTTGCAGCGGGTCGCCGGGAACATACTGCACCGTCGCGCCCCATTTCGCCGCCATACGTTCGATGAGGGTGCGCTGATAGGTATCCAACCGTTTTTGCCAGTCCGAGGCATCCGGCGGCAGTTCTGTCATCCCAGCAACACGCAATGTTTTGTCTGTACTCAGGCGCGGCACGATATACTGCTGCGCCAGCGGCACATCCGTACCAAAACTGGCAGGTTTCGGCGCTTCGCTCGGCAAGCCGTTGTAGATTGGCAGCGCGTCAATGGCAAACGGTTTGCCGGGGAAATAGTTTTCGGTCAGGTCACTCAGTTTGCTGCGACCACCCACATCCTGCACAGCAAGAAATTGCAGCGTCTGATTGATAAGGTTGCGGTACTGCAAATCCTGTCGCGGAATCGCAATGGCAAACGGTTCGAGTGCAACCGGGTCGGCGACGATTTTGATGGCGTCCAGTTGGCTTGCGGCGACGCGCAGCAGATGTTCTTCGCGCGCGACAATGCCATCCACTTCCCCTGCGGAGAGGGCAGCATACGCCGCGTCCAGCGTCAGATACGATTGCGTTTGCATGGGGATACCGCTGGTGGCGATATATTCCGCGATGGCGCGCTCCCCTTCGGTGCCGAGGACAAAACCGACCTTGCGCCCGGAGAGATTAATCAGCGTTTCGATGCCGCTGTCAGCACGTACCATCATCGCCTGTTTACCGATGCGATAGGTCATGCTGAATTCAACGAGGTTATCCAGTTCGCGGCGATGCACCTGCGCGGCAATCAGCATGTCAATCTGCCCGCTTTTCAGCAAGCCGATGCCGTTCTGGCGTGTGACCTGCACGAAATCAATTTCCACGCCCCACGTTTCACCAATCAGACGCGCCAACTCCGCATCAAAGCCGGAAATCTCGCCACTGATGGTCATTTCGCCAAAGGGCGGCTCATTATAAAAGATGCCGACCCGTACCCGTCCGTCACGCTGAATGCGGGCAACAGTGCTTTCTGCCAGCAGTATATCGCCCGCACCATTGTCAATCACCGGGACAGGCGTCGGCGGCACCAATGTGGGTACAACATCCTGCGATAACGTGAGCGGTGCAATCATCAATCCCACGAGCAGCATCAGCGCCGCCAGTGACAGATGTTTTTTCATAGCTTTTGATAAACCTCATGCTGTTGAATGTAATCGCGCACGTTATCCGGCACGAGATAACGCACGCTTTTGCCCTCTTTCAGGCGTTCGATAACATGCGTGGATGAAAGCCAGATACCAAGCATGGGCGCGTCCACGATGTCCACTTTGTCCGCCAGTCCGGGTAGTACATCGCCGTGCATATCGGGCGTGATATTTTCGTCCGAGCGCTTCATCACCGCCAGACGACAGAACTCATAAAGTTCCTGCGCCCGCGTCCACGTTGGCAGCGCCCGCAGATTATCGCCGCCCATGACAAAGTGCAGCGATGAATCAGGGTGTTCCTCCTGAATAATACGCACGGTATCCGCCGAATAATGCGGACCCGGACGATTAATATCCACATCCGAAATGCTGAACAGAGGATTATCAATGATCGCCAGTTCCAGCATCGCGCGACGATGCATGGTATGAGAGCGGGTATGATCTTTCTGCGGATGGTCGCCCACTGGCACAAATAACACATGATCCAGATTGAGGGCTTCCATCGTGTACTGCGCCAGTATCAAATGCCCCATATGCGGGGGATCGAAAGTGCCACCGAGAATCCCGATGCGCTGCACGTTAGTCCGTCCATTCGAGTTCGTGATCGCCGATAAAAACGGTATCGCCTACTTCGACGCCGGCATCTTTCAGCGCGGCGGTAATCCCTAACGCCGCCAGAATCTTCTGGAAGCGCAGCACAGCATCTTCATAGTCCCAGTATGTCATTGCAGCGGCACGTTCAATGCGCTTGCCCTTGACGATGTAATTGCCGTCTTCGTCGCGGTCAATTGTGAAGATGGGTTCCGTATCTTCCAGTTGATACACGGGCGCTGCCTCGATCAGTTCCGGCGCTTCTTCCGGCAGTTCGCTCATGCGCTGGAACGCCAGTTTGATGAGCTTGTCCACATTCAGATGCGTCGCGGCTGAAACAGGCATCACTTCAATATCGCGCGCTTTCAGCGTTTTTTCAATCTCGTCAAAACGCGCCTGTGCTTCTGGCAAATCCATCTTATTGATGATGACGATCTGCGGCTTCTTACCGAGTTTTTCGTCGTAGAGCGCGAGTTCGGCGTTGATCTGATTGAAATCTGCCAGCGGGTTTTCTGCCGCGCCACTGACCACATGAATCAGTAAACGGGTACGCTGGACATGTTTCAGAAAGGCATGACCCAAGCCAATCCCCATGTGCGCGCCTTCGATCAGCCCCGGAATATCGGCAAAAACCAGATCTCTGTGATCGAGGATGACCACGCCCAGATTCGGCTGAATCGTCGTAAAGGGATAATCCGCGATTTTGGGCTTGGCGTTGCTTACGACAGACAGCAGCGATGATTTACCCGCATTCGGAACACCCACAATACCAATATCGGCAATCAGTTTGAGTTCAAGTTTCAGCCAGCGTTCTTCGCCGGGAGCGCCTTTTTCCGCGATGCGCGGCGCACGATTGGAAGCCGTCGCAAACTTGGCGTTGCCACGCCCGCCGCGCCCACCACGCGCCACCACAACGGTTTCGCCTTCCTGAATGAGATCAGCAAGCAGTTCGCCCGTTTCGGCATCCCGGACAATTGTTCCCGGTGGGACTTCCAGAATCATGTCTTTCGCACCCGCGCCAGTCATGTCCATGTTGCCGCCGCGCTTGCCTGAATCGGCTTTATGCTGATTATGGCGCTGGAAGTAAAACAGCGTGTTATGGCTGGAATTCACTTTGAGGATCACGTCGCCGCCGCGTCCACCATCGCCTCCGGCAGGACCGCCTTTCGGCATATATTTCAAACGACGAAAAGCAATTAATCCATCGCCACCATCGCCGCTTTGTACATAGATTTTAGCTTCATCAACGAGCATAAGTTATCACAACAACATCCATAACGGGTTTCAGACCAGCAAGGATACCTGACGGATATGCGACAAGGTAGATGGAAAACCCGATAAAGCCCGCACACTCAGCGATAGTTAAGGCGCTACCGAATGGCATTCCAGTTCTGGCAGGGTATCTGGCTTGCCTGCTTTGTACCACGCAATCGTGCGCCGCACCCCTTCGCGGAAATCCGTCGGCGCAAAGCCCAGTTCGCGGCGGGCTTTTTCGCTGCTCACGCGCCAGTCGTTGAACACATAAGAGTGCAAGCCCATCGGATAGAATGGCTCCTGGCGCGTGATATGAGCAATAGCGGTCAGAAAACGGGCAAAGTTGATGCCGATGACACCGGGGATGTTCAGCCGGAACCAGCGAATGTGCGCCTCATCGCAGACAATATCAAAGGCGGCGCGGTGCGAAATCCAGTCGCCGCAGATGTTATAAAGTTCGCCGTCGCGCCCTTTGGTCAGCGCCAGCACAATCGCATCGGCAACGTCTCCAATATAGGCAGGGAAAATCAGGTATTTGCCGCCATCCATCTGCATGATGATGCCGCGCATGGGATCCGTGAAAAACAAACGATTAAAGGCGTAATCACCCATTGGACCATAAAAAGCGCCGGGGCGTAAAATCACGGTTGCGACGCCGTGCTGCTCATGATAACGCTGTACGACCTGCTCTGCTTGCAATTTGCTTTGCTGGTAAGGGTCTGCGGGGTTGGCAGGATGCCCCTCGTCAATCAGGCGTCCGGGGATGGGTGTGCCGATTACCGCAGCAGTGGAGACATATAACACACGCTGTACCCGATGTTTAATGGCAGCGCGCATGATATTCTCGGTGCCATTGACGTTGGTGGCATGGAAGTTACCCGCTTCATGCCACATGCTGAATAATCCGGCGGCATGAACGATGTAATCACAGCCTGTGGTTGCCTGTTCAATCAGCGATGCATCCTGCAAATCGCCCGTAACAGTTTCCAGGTCAGGATATTGTTTTAACCAGGGATGCGCTTTTGGATGGCGTGTCAGTACCCGCAGCGCGTAACCCGCCCGACATAACGCAGGAACCAGATGACGCCCCAGAAACCCTGTCCCACCCGTTACAAAAATTGTGGGCATTAATATTTTGTCTTTCCAGATGGCAAGTAACCAAAAATAGACGTGAATCTTACTCTGCGCACAGAAAGATAAACAGGTTAGAGGTTGGTCTATACGGAATTAAGAGGCTTTAAACAGAGCATTGAGTGTGCTGCGCAACCAGACCATCGAAAATGGGCGGACAACAGGGGTGATATTGCCGGGAGGCAGCACCGTTTGTTCATCCATAAGCACCAGCACAGGCAACTGAGAGACATCCACACTTTCCTTGAGCGTACCCAGCATTGCCCAGGCGTGCATATCGGTGAGTTGAATATCCAGAATCAGCGAATCGCAGGTGTGGTCTTCCATGATGAGAATGGCTTCTCGCCCGGTCTGGGCATGATGAATCACCATCCCTAAATCATGAAGCAGGTGGCTAATCGCTTGCCGTTCTTCCTCCTGCCGTACCGCCAAGACGACTACTTTCCCGTTAATCACCGAATTTTCTCCCCGATTGGCATTGCTGATCTGCTTTGACATATGGGTTTGATCCGCAACGTCGTGTTGCTCTACAGTATACGGTATTGCGTGCTTTTCGCCCTCAATAAAGGCGGTTGCTAACCGATTTAAAACATGCTGGGTTTGCTGGCGAAGCTGCTGCTCTGCCTGGTCACTATCCCAGGCGCTTGCAAATGCACGTCCCTCGCGGCGCAAAATGACAACAAACCCATTGTGCGTCAGCGCAAGAAATTCTTCATCCGCGCCAATCCTGCGCAGAAGCTGCTCGACATAACCACGCAGCACCGCCGGGAGTGTTGTTGTGAGGTAATACACGCGCTCCCGCGTTTCCTGATTGGCTACAGTGTGCAGCGCGTCACGACTATTCAGCTTCACATATTCGTCATCATAGGCGACGATGTAGCCTGCCGACTGCAACTGACTGAGTTCGTAGTCTGTGATTGCCTGCCCGGAATGAGTCCACCGTTCAAAGGGGCGTAACTGCCCTGTCAGCAGCTCCTCGACAGTGCGGTCATCCCGCTGGAGAACAAACGTACCGTCCTCCAGCGTAAAAATGTGCTGCCGCAGCCATGCCGTACCGTTGGTTGAATTCATGGGTTGCTACTACACTACAACTCCACAAAGTACGACGCTGCTGCCCGGTCTATCAGGAGCTTGTTGGACATGTCCGGCTGGACATTCATGTACGAGGCGATGTCCTTCATCTGCGAGAGCAGATCGCGCGGATGCACAAAACGAAGGTCGCGCACTTTTTCCACGTACCACTTCTGAATCAGATAATCATAACCATCCTGGCTGAATGGCACCTTGCGGATGCGGCACATCAGTTGGAAAAGATCGTAAAACTGCTCTGAAGTGGGGTTATCCACCAGAATTTTGTATTTAATACGGCGCAGGAAGGCATCGTCAACGAGGTCTTTGGGGTCCATGTTGGTTGAGAACACGATCATGACTTCAAACGGCATTTCGATCTTGCGACCATTCGCCAGCGTCAGGAAGTCGTATTTCTTTTCCAACGGCACAATCCAGCGGTTCAGCAGGTCAATCGGTTTCACCTGCTGGCGACCAAAGTCGTCGATCAGGAACATGCCACCGTTCGCCTTGACCTGATAGGGCGCTTCGTAGAATTTGTTAATCTGGTCGTAGGTCAGATCGAGGTTTGCCATGTTCAACTCGCCGCCGACGATGATGATCGGGCGTTTGATGCGTATCCAGCGCGCGTCCGCAATTTCGCCCGTGCGATATTTGACAGGCGTCTGATCTTCGGACAGCTCATGATTGACTGAGTCATACATCTTGATGACCTGTCCATCCACGTCAATCGCGTATGGAATCCACATGTCATCGCCCAGGATCACGCGCCCTACCGCTTCCGAGAGCGTCGTTTTACCATTACCGGGCGGACCATAGAGGAAGATGGAGGTGCCTGAGTTTGCCGCCGGTCCCAGAATATCCAGCATATCTTTCGAGACGATCAGATTTTGCATGACTCGGCGCATATCGTCTTCACGAATGGCACGCTTTTCCTTGTTCTGGGCATACACGGATTCGATGTATTTTTCCAGCGGGACAGGCGCGACGTTGGCGTACTGCGTTTTTTGGAGTGCTTCTAGCGCACGTTCCACGCCTTTGCTCGAAATCTGATAGCGGAAGGCAATTTCACCCAAACCGCCTGACCCGGTGATCTCGACCAGCTTCTCGTGCTTGATGAACGCCACGATTCCATCCAGTACCCCCTGGAATGGCAGTTTGGTCGATTCCTGCAACTGGTAGCCGGTCATATCGCCTTTGAAGTACAATGTTTTCAAAAGCAGTTCCGACACGCCCAGTTTGCCCAGTCCCGTATCTTCCAGTGTACGCAGCGGCGGTGGCGACCATGCAGCGGGTTTTTCATCCATCTGGGGGGGCAGATTTCCGGTACGGGGTTTGCCTTCCGTCGCAATGGGTTGGAGGGGGCGCTGACCCGCCGGGGGTTGTTGTCCAATCTGGCGTATCGATTTGCGATTTGCCATGTTCGATCCTTGCGCTGTTGAACAGCCTCAAATAACTTCAGATGTAAACGGATGGTAAAAGAATGAATGCTGGCAGTACCCCTTTTTCCGTTCTTACTTTATTATAGACGCTCGTGGAAAATTCACAACCACATGCCGCGCAGTTCACGGAGCAAGCCGAATGATTGAGAATATTACCTGGCTCGGACATGGCAGTTATTTGATTCAGGGTCCTCCAATTATTTATATCAACCCCTGGCGGGTTGCCCGGACTGCTTTCCATGCGGATGTCATCCTGATCGGGCATGACCATTACGACCACTGCTCAACAGCAGACATCGACAAACTCCGCGGACCCAACACCCAGATTATCAGCAATCAGCGTGTGGCAGAACAGATTCCCGGCGTAACCATGCTGCGCGAATGGCAAAGTATCTGCTTTGGGCGCGCAAGTATTATGGCGGTGCCGGCTTATTCACCGAACGATGTGCGTCACCCCCGTGCGTATGGTGGGCTGGGCTTCGTGATTTCCCTCAATTTTTACGATATTTACTACGCAGGCGATACCCAACTGACGCCGGAAATGCAGCGTATTCACCCTGATATTGCCATCCTGCCGATTGACAATGATGGCACGCTGAGCGTGGATACGGCGCTGGAAGCCATCAATATTCTGCGTCCGCGCTGGGTAATTCCGTCTAACTGGGGCGCAACGGGCGAAGGCACCTCGGAGATGGAAGCGAAAGAATTCAGGCGGCGGGTTGGCGCACGTGCCGAAGTCATCATTCCCAGCGAAAAAACCAGCGCGGTTTAATTTACACCTTTTTTATAATTGGAGGGGTTATGCGGCGTTTCATCGTGTTGATTGTGAGCGCGTTGCTACTGGTTACTGTATTACCCCTTGCTGCGCAGCGCCCCGATGCGCCGCTTTATGCCCAACGCGGTCCTTATGCCGTTGGAACACGCGAACTCCGCCTTGACGATGAAAAACGCCCGCTGACGGTAACGATCTGGTATCCGACAGAAGGCAGCCCCGGCAGCGAACCAGATCATGATTATCCTCTGGCATTGGCTCTGACCGTTCCGGGTCATGCGTATGGCGATGCAGTACCTCTCGCCAGCGATACGTCCTACCCCCTGATCGTTTTTTCGCATGGCAGCGGCGGCTCGCGCGTGTTATCCCTGTTTTATACGGAGCATCTGGCATCGTATGGCTTTGTGGTGATCGCGGCAGATCATCCCGGCAACAACGTGGTGAATACAGGACTTGGCGGATTTCTGGGAAGTTCGCAGGATTTTGTCAGCAACTATGCCCTGCGCCCTGATGATGTGCTGCGCCAGATTGCGCTGGCAGAAGACCTGAACGCATCCGGCGATTTTGCTGGACTCATCGACGTGGAACGCATCGGCGTGACCGGGCATTCCTTCGGGGGATGGACAGCATTATCCGCAGCAGGGGCGCGGCTGGATTTAGATCATCTGAAACACTGGTGCGCCGATAACAACGACGATGAAAATGTCTGCTTCGTTGAGTCAATGGCGCAGGATATTGCCACAGCGCGCGGCTTCGATACGGTGCCAGCAGGCGCATGGGATGCGACCACAGATGCGCGTATTCAGGCGGTTGTGGCGCTTGCGCCCTGGAACGCGCCTATTCTCGATTTTTCAGGCATGACTGCTCCAACGCTTGTGATCGTCGGGACGGGCGATCAGGTCACAATCCCTGAACGCGATGCCTACACAGTGTTTGACAATCTCGCAACCGCAAAATCCCTCCTCACGCTCGATCATGCCGGACATTATGTGTTTATTGACGAATGCCCGCCTGTGTTCGGCACGCTGAATGTTTTTGACGAATGCTCTGATGTGGTGTGGGATATGCCTCGCGCACATGACCTTATTAATCATGCCGCAACCGCTTTTTTGCTGGCGCAGCTTAAAGATGATGCGGCGGCGGCAGACGCACTATCCAGCAGCGAATTCCCCGGTGTTGAGTTCAAGAGCGAAGAATAAAGCATAAATGCAAACGGGACGATCGATGACCGTCCCGTTGTTTTTCAGTGTGGATTGGCGCTACGCGGCAGGTTTTTTATCCGTGCGCAGCGTGCCGTTGTCTTCCCATTCCAGTTTGCGCCCTTCGGCATCAAAGATTACGGCACGTCCTTCACCGCGAATGACTTCGCCAGTGACAACGACCTTCTTGATGGTGTCACGCCCCGGAACTTCAAACATCACATCCAGCAGGCACTTTTCGATGATGGCGCGCAGACCGCGTGCGCCTGTGCCGCGTTCCAGTGCAAGATCAGACGCCGCTTCCAGCGCCGACTCATCGAACTGTAAATCGACATTATCGAGCGCCAGCATATGCTTGTACTGCTTGGTGAGCGAGTTCTTCGGTTCGACCAGAATTTTCTTCAGCGCAGGCTTATCCAGCGGATCAACACCCACCACCACAGGCAGGCGTCCCACCAGTTCAGGAATCAGACCGTACTGAATTAAATCTTCCGGGCTGACCTTGCGCAGCAGCGCCGCTTTATCGCGGTCTGAGCGTTCGTGTGTCTCGGCAAAACCAATCGAGCCTTTGACGCCGATACGCCGCGCAATGATTTTATCCACGCCATCGAACATACCACCACAGATGAACAGAATGTTCGAGGTATCAATCTGGATAAATTCCTGATGCGGGTGCTTGCGTCCCCCCTGCGGCGGCACATTGGCAACGGTGCCTTCCACAATCTTCAGGAGCGCCTGCTGCACGCCTTCGCCAGACACATCGCGCGTGATCGACGGATTATCGTTCGATTTACGGGCGATCTTATCAATTTCATCGATGTAGATGATGCCTTTTTCGGCGCGGGAAATATCGCCGTCTGCTGCCTGAATCAGACGCAGCAGAATATTTTCAACATCTTCACCGACATAGCCCGCTTCGGTCAGCGCCGTTGCATCCGCGATGCAGAATGGCACATCCAGAATGCGCGCCAGGGTTTGCGCCAGCAGGGTTTTGCCGCTGCCCGTTGGACCGAGAACGAGAATATTGCTCTTATCGAGTTCAACATCATGCGGGGAACGCCCGGTCTGAATGCGTTTGTAGTGGTTATACACTGCAACGCTCAGGACACGCTTGGGGTATTCCTGCCCGACGACATATTCATCGAGAAAATTCATGATCTCGCGCGGGGCGAGTAAACGATCCAGGTGAAAATCTGTGCCTGCCCGATCCATGTAATCTTCATCTGCAAGCAGATTGTGGCATAAATCCACGCAGAAATTACAGATGAAAACCCCGTCGGGTCCCGCAATCAGACGTTCAACTTCGTCGTGGGTGCGCCCGCAGAACGAGCAGCGCTGCCCACCATGTGGTGGATAATTCACTTGACCTTAGCCTCTTCACTCGTTGGCGCTAGAACCTGATCGATCAGTCCATACGCAACCGCTTCTTCAGGTGTTTTGTAGATGTCACGGTCAGTGTCGCGCTCGATGATGTCATAAGGCTGACCAGTGTGTTTGACGAACACGTTATTGAGCAGTTTCTTCAGGCGGACGATTTCATTTGCCTGAATCACGATGTCGGATGCCTGACCCTGTGCGCCGCCCAACGGCTGATGCATGTGGATGGTGGCATTCGGCAGTGCCATACGCATGGTCTTTTCGCCTGCGGTCAGCAGTACCGTACCAAAGCTGGCAGTCAGCCCGACAGCAACTGTCATCACCGGGGCGTCAATCTGCTGCATGGCATCGTAAATCCCCAACCCGGCATACACGCCACCTCCGGGAGAGTTAATGTACATCTGAACGCGCTTATCGGGGTCTTCCCGGTTCAGGAAAAGCAACTGGGCAACCGTGAGATTGGCAATCTGATCGTTGATGCCTGTGCCAACAAACACAATGCGTTCTTTCAGGAGCAGCGAGTAAATATCGTAGGCGCGTTCGCCCCGGCTCCCCTGCTCAATAACCATTGGGATAACGTTGTACGGATACAACATAAGTGTGGTGCTAAAAACCTCAGCACCCTTCTCCTTTCGTGAGAAACAGATTACTGATTCGGTTCAACAGCTTGTTCTGCCTCCGCGTCGGCACTTGCCTCTGCGGTGGGGGTTGTGGAAGTTGCCGCTTCAGTCGCAGCCGAGTCTTCTTTTTCCAGCGACTCGCCCTTCCCTATTTTTACCACATAATCCATGACTCGTTCGTAAAGCATGTTATTGAGAATGTTTGAGCGCTGCTGTGGCGTGTTCATGAAGCGCCGGAACGATTCGCGGCTGTCTTCGGGCAGCGTGCCTAACATCTCATCCATACGCGCATCAATATCCTTTTCGCTGATCGTCAGTTCTTCTGCCTGCATGATTTCACCCAGGACGAGCGAACGTTTCAGCGATTTTTCTGCCGAAGGCTGATACATCGAATAGAGTTGTTCCTTGGAGGTGCCAGTCGCCTTCTGGTAGTAATCGAGGTTTAGCCCCTGCTGGCGCAGATTATCGTCCAAATCCTTCAGCATATCTTCGATGCGTTCCGCAATGAGCGCATCAGGATAAGCGATATTTGACTGCGCGATGATTTTATCCAGCACTTTGTTGGCATATTCATCTTCCGAGCGGCGTTCTTTTTCCTTCTGAAGATTTTCGCGCATCCGCATCCGAAGCTGAAGCAGCGTCAGGGGTTCATCTTCGTCTTTGGTCACACGCGCCGCAAAGTCATCGTTCATGTCCGGCAGAGTCACCACTTCAATCTTCTTGACGGTGACATTGAACTCAACCTTACGTCCAACGATGTCTTTGTAATCTTCGGTATCGGGGACGGTCAGTTCAAAGGTGCGTTCTTCGCCCACTGCCGCGCCGACCAATGCTTCACTAAAGCCGGGGAGAATCGCATCATCCATCAGATTGACGGGCGAGTCGTGGCGATGCACGAAGTTGTCGCCTTTGTAGACGATGCCTTTCTCGCCATCTTCATCATGGTCGTGATCGTGGTCATGATCGTGATGATGGTGATGTTCGTGGTCATCATCTTCATCATGATCGTGATCGTCGTCTTCAGCTTCTTCGTCGTTTTCATGGTCATGATCGTGGTCATCGTCTTCGTCATGCTCATGATCGTGTTCTTCATTCTCTTCTTCATCGTCATCATCGTCGGCGTCTTCACGTTCTTCGCCATCGGTGAAGTGACTGTGAATATCAACGGTGACACGGTTGCCGAGGACAACAGGCTGTGAACTTTCTTCAACCAGTGCTTCACGCTGTTGCAACTCTTTCATTGCTGCCTCAACGTCTTTATCCTCCACAGTGGGCGCTTCATAATCATCGCGCACCGAGCGATAATCGTTGAGTTCAATTTCCGGTTGAAGCGGTACGGTAAAGATAAAGGTCGGTGGGTCAACCTTGAAGTCTTCAAGCGCGCCGGGACCAAAAGGTTTCACCGCTGATTCGGTCAATGCTTTTTTATAGATGTCATCGCCCAGCGATTCCACCGCGCTTTCCAGCACTGTTCCTTCGCCAACATAATTCAGAATGACTTTGTAGGGGGCTTTGCCGGGGCGGAAGCCAGGAATGCGATAGCGTTTGGACAGATCACGCGCGGCTTTTTGTTTTGCCTGTTCCAGTTGGTCTGGCTCAATTGCAACTGTCAGCCGCGCCGTATGGTTTTCAAGACGTTCAGTTTGGACGTTCAAGGGTTTACCTCGTGTAAGAACTAGGATGATTATATCAGTACAGCAAGAAGCGGGGCTATTAACGATTTATCAGAATTCCGCTTATTCAAGGCAGTCTGCTGCACCATTTATTGATTCGACAAAGAAAGGCGCTGAGGAGAGCGCCTGATTGGACTTAGCTATGGTGGGGAAGGAGGGACTTGAACCCTCACCTCGTGAGAGACATGATCCTAAGTCATGCGCGTCTGCCAATTCCGCCACTCCCCCGCAGGGCTAACAAAAAATTATATCTGAACGCTATTCACGCGACAAGGCTTAACGCTGGAGTTCTATACTCGAAATATCGGCAAAATCCGTATTATCCGATTGGGCAAGCAGCGTGCTAATCATCAGGTGCGCAAACTGGAACAAGACCTGCATCTGCGACATCCGCTCGATGTAGTGGCGCGCTGTTTCCCGATCATCTTCACTCATGGTTTCCAGCGAGATTGCAAGCTGCTGGCTGTTTTCTTCCATGAGGCTGATGGCACGATCCACATCCCGCATTTCGCGCGCGCCAATCACGTTGGTGATAATCTGCCAGTAGTTGGATTCAGCTTCGTAATATTTGCGGCGTCCGCCTCTTCCCTTCATCCAGACCTGCCGCACCATGCCCAGATGTTCCAGGGTGCGCATGTTCATACTGACGCCCGCCTTTGAAATATCAAGGCGTTCCATCATATCGTCCAGTGACAAAGGCGTGGCGCTCATCAGCAGCGTGCCATAAAGCTGCCCCACCACTTTGCTAAAGCCAAAGTAGGACGCCAGTTTGCCTAACCCATCCAGCATCATATCGTGTACTTTTGCCAGTTCCGTATTTTCGGACAGTTTGTGTGTCGTATTCGATGTTTCATGCTTCTCTGACATACTGACCTCAATCGTTACCAGCAAACCCGCCTACAACCCATTAAGTCGCGGAGATAATTTCCACAAACGCTACAACCGTTTCACCAAAGAGCGCCGCATCCTGCTGCACCAGCAGTTCACGGGCGCGTTCTGCCTCTTCAAAACCGGGGAATGCCATACCGTTCGGACCACGAATAATCACAAAGCGATCCTGCGTTCGTACAGAAAAGCGCGTCAGCAGATCACATTCCGCCAGCCGATTTTCAATGACTGCCTTCTCGGTCTTGGCAAGCGCAGTATTCAGATAATAGGCACGCGGCGAGAACTGACCAATAATGTTCGGTGTGGCGCACAGATGAATCAGATCTTCGTCATAGCGATCCACAATGCCCTTATTTTTCAACTGCGTGAGTTCATAATCACTGATCGGACTGCCGCTGATCTCATCCGAATAAGGGCGATATTTACCTAAGAGTAAGTCCTGCACACGGTTTTCTTCCCACTGCACAACAAATGTGCCATCTTCCAGGACGAACACCCGGTTGCGTGGTACAGGAATTGTTTCACGCTCGCCCATTGCCATACGCCTTAAACCACCCTGATTCTTCCTTGTGTTGGTACGCATTGTACCAGAAGTCAGGGTTTTATGCAGCATTCCGTGATTTTGAGAACTTTTCCTGATGTCAAATGTCGTATATTATGTAAAAAATTTCACAACTCTCTGGCTTTTGCGTTTTCATACTGCTAAGATTGCGTAATGCAGAACTACAGATTGCCAACGTCGCACCAAACACCATGATGGGGGAAGATCGTATGTCGAATAAGCAGCCCAACGGCATCCCGGAAATTGTAATTGGTCGCCTGCCGTTGTATCTGCGAGCGCTCATCCGCTTGCATCAGGAGGGGCATGAGGTCACTTCCTCGCACGAACTGGGACGTAAACTGGGCATCAGTTCCGCACAAATCCGCAAAGACCTGTCGCATTTTGGCGGCTTTGGCAAGCAAGGGACAGGGTATCAGATTGATTATCTGATTGACAAACTTGGTCAGGTATTGCAGGTGAATCGAGAATGGCTGGTGGTGGTGGTCGGTGCCGGGAATTTAGGCAGCGCGATTTCACACTACAAAGGTTTTGCATATCGCGGCTTCAAGATTGCATGGTTATTTGATGCAGACCCGGAAAAAATCGGGCAGCAGGTCGGCAATCTGGTCGTGCAACCGCTGGATGAAATGGAACAGATCATTCAGGATAATAACGTGCAGATGGCAATGCTGGCGGTACCAGCAGAATATGCGCAGGCAGTGGCAGAGCGCCTCGTCTCAGCAGGGATTCGCGCCATTCTGAATTATGCCCCGATTAACATTAACGTACCGGATGATGTGCGCGTGGAGTATATTGATCCCGTCGTTCATTTACAGAAGATGACCTATTATCTGCGCCAGCTTGAAGAACAGCAGATTTAGCGGGCATACATCGCCCCAATACGGCGCAGAATGGCAGGATCATCCAGCGCCCGCCCTGCGCCAACCGCCACCACAATAATCGGATTATCCGCGCGGTACACCGGCACGCCTGTCTGTTTGGTGAGATACTGGTCAATGCCGCGCAGCAGCGCCCCACCCCCTGTCAGCACAATCCCACGATCAATAATATCGGATGCCAGTTCGGGCGGCGTGTTCGCCAGCACGTTTTTGACCACGTTCGCAATCTGATTCAGTGGATCGGTCAGCGCTTCGACGACTTCACCTGTCGTAATGGACACGGTGCGAGGTAAGCCACTCACATTATCGCGCCCCTGCACTTCCATCGCCATCTGCTGCGGCAGATTGACTGCTGCACCCACCTGAATTTTGACCGATTCAGCAGTGGGCTGACCAATCGTAAGGTTATATTTGCGGCGGATATAGCTGATGATGGCTTCGTCAAGCCGAATCCCACCAATACGCCCGCTTTCGGCGCGAATGATATTGTTCATGGTCAGCACGGCGGCTTCGGTGATACCACCCCCGATATTCACGACCATATCACCGGCAGGTGTCCCCACAGGCAAACCCGCGCCTAATGCTGCGGCTAAAGGTTCAGGAATGAGGAACACATCACGCGCTCCGGCAGCGAGCGCTGCTTCCTGCACCGCGCGCTTTTCGACGCTGGTCACGCCCCAGGGAACGGATACCATCACGCTGGGTTTGAAGAGACGCAGACGCCCCGCCACTTTACTAAAAAAATAGCTCAGCATTGCCTCGGTCACTTCGTAATCGGCGATGACGCCATTCTGAAGCGGGCGCACAATCTGAATATCCTCGTCATCCACGCGCCCCATCATTTCGCGCGCGGGCTGCCCAAAATCCACAATGCGTTCTTCGTCGCCGACTTCCAGCGCCACCAGCGTGGGTTCCTGCAATACAATCTGCCCACCATCGTAGATGAGCGTATTGACAGTGCCTAAATCCACGCCGAGCCGCTTAGAGAACAAACCCATGTGTTTTACCTATTTCTTGAAGATTTCATCAATCGAAATTTTTAAATCAGGGAAAAGAGGTGTTTCAAATATATCTCCAAAACGATAAACCACTGGCTCATCCGCATCCTGACGATACTGGTGCAATTCACCGCGCTTCGGCAAAATCAGCCATGCTTCTGTAGTACCCGCTTCCAGATAACGCAGCAGTTTACGTACCAGATTGGTCATGCCCTGCCCCGGAGAAATAATTTCAACCGCTAAATCAGGCGCACCGAAAAAATCCCCATCCCAATCGAAATCCGCAGGAATCCGTCCGGCGCTCAAAAACGATAAGTCCGGTTTAGGTGCCTCTTCGATGTGATCCGGCGTTCCCTTCAGCACATAACGCGCGCCATCCATGAACACATCACCCAATTGATTTTGTTGCGCATGGGCATCCAGTAACCGAAAGAGATTGCGAATAATGAGCAGATGCACCCAGGTCACGTGCAATTCACTTTCAATAATTTCGCCATTTTCCACTTCAATATTACGATCTTCCGCCTCGAAGCGTTGAAGGTCAGCAAGGGTGACATTGATCTTATTTAGTGTGGTCATGGCGTTCTGCCTAACTGACTAAACGGTTACTATAATTCTAGCATACCCAAAAAACAACGCCCGTATCAAACGGGCGCTGTCGTTATTCTCTTGCTGCTTTGCGAAACGCGCTTATTCGTCTTCTGACAGAATGCGCATCTTGGAGCCGCTGGATGCGACTTTGCGGCTGACACGCAGCGCCAGTTCCGCGCGGCGAATTTCCAGCGCTGCCTGACGATTCAACTCTGGCGGCACCCCATCAGCAATCATTTTGCTGGCGCGGGCGCGGGCCTGTTCCACTTTTTCCAGATCAATCGCAAAGGATGATTCGGCTGTATCCGCCAGAACCACCACTTTATCGGGGCGAACATCCACCACGCCGCCATAAATGGCAAAACGTTCTTCGGCGTTGCCTTTGCGCACGATCATTTCGCCAAAACCGAGCGTAGTCAGCAGCGGAGCATGATGCGGCAGAATACCCATTTCGCCTTCCGCACCGGGCAGCACGACAATATCGGCATTCGGTTCTTCAAAGACTTTGCGCTCTTGCGTCACCAGTTCAACATGAATAGGCATGTTTTTTCTCCTCAACCTCAACACAGAAGCAGGGCAAGGCGCTGCGAACTGCCTTGCCTCTACCCTGCTGATGGTTATTAGTTGGCTGCGCGGCGTACTTCGAAGCGTTCAAGCACGTCCTCAATTGGACCCGTCATATAGAAATCGGCTTCGGGGATGTGATCGACTTCGCCATCCAGAATCATGCGGAAGCCGCGCACGGTATCACGCACGGGGACATATTTGCCCTCGCGCCCGGTGAACTGTGCCGCCACGCGCATCGGCTGGCTGAGGAAGTTTTCGATCTTGCGGGCGCGCGCCACAAGCATCTTGTCATCGTCGGACAGTTCTTCGACGCCCAGAATGGCGATGATGTCCTGCAATTCCTTGTAGCGCTGCAACACCTTCTGAACTTCGCGGGCAGTGCGATAATGTTCCTCGCCCACAATATTCGGGTCAAGCATTTTGCTGGTGCTGGAAAGCGGATCGACTGCCGGGAAAATGGCTTTGGCAGCAATGGCGCGTTCGAGCGCGATGGTGCTGTCCAGATGCGTGAACACCGCCACAGGCGCAGGGTCAGAATAATCGTCTGCTGGCACATACACCGCCTGCATGGACGTGATCGAACCCGTTTTGGTGGAGGTGATGCGTTCCTGCAACATACCCATTTCTTCGGCAAGGTTCGGCTGATAACCGACTGCGGAAGGCATACGTCCCAGAAGCGCCGACACTTCAGCACCCGCCAGCGAGTAACGGAAAATGTTGTCGATGAAGATCAGCACGTCACGTCCCTGATCGCGGAAGTGTTCCGCCATTGTCAGACCGGACAGCGCCACGCGCAGACGGACTCCCGGCGGTTCGTTCATCTGACCGAAGACCATTGCCAGTTTGTCGGTCACGCCTGCTTCCTGCATTTCCTGATAAAGCGCCGTGCCTTCGCGGGTACGTTCACCCACACCCGCAAACACCGACAAACCATCGTGTTCAACGGCGATGGAGTTGATGAGTTCCTGAATGGTCACGGTTTTGCCGACGCCCGCACCACCGAAGATGCCCGTTTTGCCACCCTTGGTCATGGGCGCGATCAGGTCAATCACTTTCAGCCCGGTCTCGAAGATTTCGATGCGGGTTGCCTGATCTTCAAATTTGGGCGCTGTCGCATGGATCGGGCGGCGCGGGGTATCCGCAGGCAGATCATCGCGCTTGTCAATCGGGCGTCCCAACACGTTGAAGATACGTCCAAGTGCAGCTTCGCCAACGGGAACAGCAATCGGCGCACCCGTTGCGATGGCTTCCATCCCGCGATACAGACCGTCGGTGGCGTCCATCCCTACGCAGCGCACTTCGCTGTCGCCAAGCAGCAGTTCGACCTCAAGAATGAGGTCTTCCTGTCCCTCACGCGGCACACGCAGCGCGTCATAAATATCGGGCAACTGACCCGCCGGGAACTTCACATCCACGACGTTGCCCAGAACCTGAGTAATCTTACCGTTGCTGTCAGCCATGTTTTGCTCCCTTAGTGGGTTTCACGTCCGCCTGATAATTGGCTCTGATAAACTTTCAAACCTTCTTCATCCCCATTCACGAGGAATTGTGCCTGTTTCGCCCAGGTCGGCAGGCTTGGCGAGAATTTCATGCCTGCATCTTCAATCGCTTTGCGCAGCGCCGCTTCATCCGTTTGCGCCAGTCTGGCAAAGCTATCGACACCCGCAGCACGCAATGCGCCTGCCATCTTGCCGCCAATGCCTTCAATGCGGGTCAGATCATCGCCGCCCGCTTTGCCCTTTTTACCGGATTTCGAAGGAGCAGGGGCTTCTGGCGCAATTGAAGTCGAGACAGGTGCAGCAACCGGTACCGCGACCACCGCAGCAGGCGCATTCACCGCGACTGCCGTTGCAACACGCGAAGGCACAACTGCCGTATCGCCCGTGACAATGCTATCCGTTGCAGCGTCAATCGCATTCTGGAGCGCGTTGGCACCACCCACGATGTCGAGGATTTCGGCAGTGATGGTTGCCTGACGCGCCTTGTTGTATTCGAGCGTCAGATCAGCAACCAACTGGGTCGCGTTATCGGTTGCGTTGCGCATGGCAGCCATACGCGCCGCATGTTCACTCGCCTGCGCTTCCAGCAATGCCTGATACAACTGCAACTCGGTGAAGCGCGGCACCATCTCATTCAAAACCGCATTCGCGCTTGGCTCATAATCATAAATGAGCGAACCCGCGCTCACCGTCGGCACTTCCTTAACGAATTCTCCGGCAACGCGGCGCGCATCTTCATGGGTCGTCAGGGGCAGCCAGGGCAATACCGTTGGGCGCTGCGCCAGCATATTCACGAAGTCCGTATAGGCGATAAACACTTCATCGACTTCGCCGCCTAAAAAGGCGTCAATTGCCAGACGCGCAATCGGCGCAATATCCACGATTTTCGGCTCAGGGGGCAAATCGCTGAATTCAGCAATCACATTGGCACCTGACCGAATCAGCGAATCACGTCCTTTACGTCCAATCGGAACGTACTGTACAGGCTTGCCGAAGCGTTCGGCAAAACGATCTGCCACACGAATTACGTTCGAGTTATAGGAGCCTGCCAACCCTCTGTCCGAGGTAATCAGCACGACCAGTACATTTTTGATCTCGGTGCGTTCGGTCAGCAGAGGGTGTGACACTGCCCCTGTCGAGGCATTCTGCACATTAATCAGAATTTCCCATGCTTTCTGGGCATAGGCACGGCTCGCCAGCACACGCGCCTGGGCGCGGCGCACGCGGGAAGCGGAAACCGCCTCCAGCGCGCGCGTAATCTGCGAGATATTCTTCACGCTTTTGATACGATTGCGAACTTCTCTAAGAGGCGGCATCCGTCATCTCCTTCTGTTCGATGGTCTCATGCCCGCGCATGAACCACTTAGCTCCACGTCGCATTGAAGGTTTTGATGGCTTCCGAAAGCTTGGCGCGCAGATCATCATCAATCTTCTTGCCCACTTTTTCGCCCACTTCACGCTTGAGATCAGCAAACTGACCGCTGAATGCACGCAGGAAATCGACCTTCCACGCACCAATACGATCTGCCGGGATTGTGTCCAGCAAGCCGCTGGTACCCGCGTAGATAATGGCAATCTGATCTTCAATGGAGAGCGTGTTGTATTGTACCTGTTTGAAGAGTTCGTTCAGGCGGATACCACGATCCAACTGTTCCTGTGTCGATTTATCCAGGTTGGAACCGAACTGCGCGAAGGCTGCCAGTGAACGGAACTGCGCCATTTGCAGACGCATACCACCCGCCGAGCTGCTCATCAGTTTGGTTTGCGCATCACCACCCACGCGGCTGACGCTGATACCCGTGTTAATGGCGGGGCGCTGACCGGCGTAGAAAAGATCGCTTTCCAGATAAAGCTGCCCATCGGTGATCGAAATCACGTTGGTGGGTACGAAAGCAGACACGTCGCCAAGCAGTGTTTCGATGATGGGGAGTGCCGTGAGGCTGCCGCCACCATTGGCTTCGCTCAACTGGGCAGCGCGTTCCAGCAGACGACTGTGCAGATAGAACACGTCGCCGGGATAGGCTTCACGTCCGGGCGGGCGGCGCAGCAGCAGCGACACCTGACGATAAGCCGCCGCGTGTTTGGAGAGGTCGTCATAAACCACCAGCGCGTCCATGCCATTTTCCATGAACCATTCGCCCATCGCGCAGCCCGCATACGGCGCAATGTATTGCAGCGCCGCCGCATCGGATGCCGAAGCCGCCACGATGATGGTGTATTCCATCGCACCATAGTCTTCCAGCGTCTGACGAATACGCGCCAGTTCACCACGCCGTTTACCAATGGCGACGTAAATGCAGTACATATTCTGACCCTTCTGGTTCAGAATAGTATCGAGGCAGACAGCGGTTTTACCGGTCTGGCGATCCCCGATGACGAGTTCGCGCTGTCCACGACCTACCGGGATCATGGCGTCAATCGCCAGAACACCGGTCTGTACCGGACGGTACACATTGCGGCGTTCCATCACGCCGGGGGCAATCCGTTCAATATTGTAATAGCTGGGATTGCCATCCTTATCTGTCGCCGGAACAACCGGACCTTTACCATCAATCGGATTGCCGAGCGCATCCACCACACGCCCCAGCAGCCCCTTGCCAACGGGAACGGACGCGATACGACCAATCGGCGAAACACGATCCCCTTCCTGGATTTCATTGTAATCGCCCATGATGATGATACCGACATTATCCGCTTCCAGGTTGAAAGCAATGCCTGCCGTACCATTCTCAAAGCGCACCAGTTCGTTGTAGCGCACGTTGTTCAAGCCAGACACACGCGCGATACCGTCACCGACTTCCTCTACGTAGCCGACTTCAACAGCTTCGAGAGAGGGGGCATAACCTTCGATCTGCTTAAGAATTGAATCGAAAATGTTGGTGTTTTCCGCCACTTCAGGCTCCTTTACATAAAACTGCAACCATTACAGGTTTGTCCTGTGAGTTGTATTGTGTTCAAGCGCAAGGCGCGCTTTAATAACCGATTTCAAAGAGTAGACGGTATTTTAGCTTATTCACTGGCAGTTGTCCACTTTTTCACAAATGAATTCTCAATACACACTCCCTTCTCAATTATTCATGCCTAAGACATTCTTAAACTCTAAAACCTGTAAAAATTTTACCGTTTAAATTTTTTACAATCGTTGTCTGTAGTCTACTCCACTTGATAAGTCCATGTCAAGCCATTGGCACTTGTGGCTTTTGCTCAATCCGGTATTGTACAAAATGTCAAAGTTTTTGGCGTTATAACTGCCACAATGAGAATGCCTGCGCTACAATACGGGCGCAAGTACCACGAGGAACTCCAACTGTATGATGAGAAAACTCCTGCTGTATCTTTCAACTGCTGGCTGGGCGCGCAACATTGCTACACACTGGGCAGTCGCACGGCGCGTGGCACGGCGTTTTGTCGCGGGTGAAAGCTTAAATGAGGCGATTGATGCCGCCCGCGAACTCAAAAAACAGGGCATCCATGCCACGCTCGATTATCTGGGCGAAAGTGTGAATGAAGCAAAAGACACCGAAGAAGTCGTCGCCACTTATACTGCCCTGCTGGATCGGATTCACACCGAAGCTCTGGAAGCGAGTGTGTCTGTCAAACTGACACATCTTGGCTTGGACATCAGCGAAGACTTGTGCGTGACCAACCTGCGGCATATTCTGACGCGGGCAAAGGAGCATGGCATTCAGGTCACGATTGATATGGAAAGCACCGCATATACCGATACCACGCTGCGGATTTATCGCACGATGCGCGACGAATACGACTTCAAAAATGTCGGGACAGTCATTCAGGCGTATCTGTATCGCAGCGAAAAAGACATGCAGGAACTCGCCGCTGAGGGTTCGCATATCCGGCTGTGCAAGGGCGCATATCTGGAATCGCCGGAGGTGGCTTTCCCGGAAAAATCCGATGTCGATGCCAATTACGTCAAACTGGCGCAGCAGTATCTCAGCGCGAATGGCGGCTCGTATCTGTGCCTTGCCACGCATGATGAGAACATGATTAGTGCTACGGAATCATTCATCCGCGAAAAGCAGATTCCTGCGAATCGCTACGAGTATCAGATGCTCTATGGCATTCGCGGTCAGCGGCAGTTGGAACTGGCAAAAGAACACAAAATGCGGGTGTATGTGCCGTTTGGCGAGGCGTGGTATCCCTATTTCGTGCGGCGGCTGGCAGAGCGCCCCGCGAATGTGTGGTTCTTCATCAAGGGTTTTGTGAGTTAAGTGAATTTAGGGATGCGCTGGCATCCCTCTAACATCTACGGAGAAGTGTAAAGCATGTTACGTCCATACACGAATGAACCTTTTACCGACTGGAGCAATCCCAACAATGTCGCGGCACAGAAGCAGGCATTGGATAAGCTAAAGTCGGAAGCCGGAAAAACCTACCCCAACGTGATCGGCAGTGAACGTATCACGACGCCCAAAACCTTTGCCACCATCAATCCAGCACGTCCGAATGAAGTGCTGGCATATTTCCCGGAAGCCGATGCCGCGCTGACCGATAAGGCACTGGATGTTGCCACGCAGGCATTCCAGACGTGGCAGCATGTCCCGGTGGAAGAACGCGCCCGCTATCTGCTGCGTGCCTCTGCCGAAATGCGCCGCCGCCGTTTCGATTTCAACGCCGCGATGGTGTTGGAAGCAGGCAAAAGCTGGTTTGAAGCCGACATTGATACTGCCGAAGCGATTGACTTCATGGAATATTACGTGCGGCAGGCACTGCGCCTCACCGATTCCAGCGATAAACTGGCGCATTATGCGCCGGAACAACTGCAATTCGCGTATGTGCCGCTGGGTGTAGGGGCAATTATCCCGCCCTGGAATTTCCCGAATGCGATTCTGGCAGGGACAACGGTGGCAGGCATCGTGACCGGGAACACCGTCATTCTGAAGCCTGCCGAACAAACGCCGCTGATCGGCTACATGGTGGCAGAACTCTTCTGGAATATTGACCTGCCCGCAGGCGTGCTGAATTTCCTCACCTGCTCCGATGGTGCAGTGGTCGGTGGGCGGCTGGTGGAAAGCCCCAAAACACGCTTCATCAATTTCACAGGCTCACGCAATGTCGGCGTGGGGATTTACGAAAAAGCCGCCAAAGTGCATCCGGGACAAAAATGGCTGAAACGCGCCGTGCTGGAGATGGGCGGCAAGAATGCTGTCGTGGTGGATGAAACTGCCGATCTGAGCGCGGCAGCAGAAGGCATTGTCGCCAGCGCATTCGGCTTTCAGGGGCAGAAATGCTCGGCAGGATCGCGCGCCATTATCGTGGACAGCGTATATGAAACCGTCGCCAGCAAAGTTGTCGAAGGCACGAAAAAACTCAGTGTGGGCGCGACGGATGCCGGACACGAGGTGTTTATGGGTCCGGTGGTCGATCAGGAAGCGTTTGATCGCATTCGCAGCTACATCGAAATCGGCGCGAAAGAAGGCAAACTGCTGACAGGCGGCAAAGTCATCGAGACCAACGACAGCGGCTACTTCATCGAACCCACCGTGTTTGGCGATGTGCCGGAAGATGCGCGCATTGCACAGGAAGAAATTTTTGGTCCGGTGGTGGCGCTCATCCGCGCGCGGGATTACAGCCACGCGCTGCAAATCGCCAACAGCACCGAATATGGGCTAACAGGCGCGGTTTTCAGCAATGTGCGGGAACGACTGGAACAGGCACGGCGCGAATTCCAGGTGGGCAATCTGTATTTTAACCGCAAGGCAACAGGCGCGCTGGTCGGGGTACATCCCTTTGGCGGCTTCAATATGAGCGGCACCGATACCAAAGGCGGCGGTCCTGATTACCTGTTGAACTTCATGCAGGGTAAGAGCATCGCAGAGAAGCTGTAAAAAGATTCAACGCAGAGCAACAGAGGGAAAGAGAAACAGAGTTATCTCTCTTTTTCCCTCCGTTTCTCTGCGGCTCTGTGATAAGTTTTTTTAGTCCTCGTCGGCGCTGCCGCCAAGCTGAACCGCGCGCTGATACGCCGCCCAGATGCCTTCTGCAACTGCCGTGCGAATGTTCATCTTTTCAAGTTCGTACAAGCCTGCCGCAGTTGTGCCGCCGGGACTCGTGACCTGATTGCGCAAAATCGCCGGATGCACACCGGAATCCAGCGCAAAATGAATCGAGCCTTTGAGGGTTTGCAGCACGAGTTTGGTGGCGTCACGGTGCGTAAAGCCCATGCGCACACCCGCATCAATCATCGCCTCAATGAACAAAAAGACAAAACCGGGTCCGCTGCCGTTGAGCGCGGTTGCCATATCCATCAGACGTTCATCTTCGACATAAAGCTGTTCGCCCAATGCGCCTAACAATGCGGCTGCCTGCTGGTGCTGCTTGTCCATGACTTCGTGAGTCGCGCACCACACCGTCATGCCTTCGCCAATCTGGGCAGGCGTATTCGGCATGGAACGCACCACACGCGAATTGAGCAAACCGCTGACAATCGTGCGCATTTTGATGCTGGCAACGATGCTCAGCACCATATTGGCATGGTCAACGCGCCCGCGCAGCGGTGCCAATACGCGTTCAATCACCTGTGGCTTGACTGCCAGCACGATAATATCGGCTTCTTTGGCGGCTTCCAGATTATCCTGCGTAAAGCGAATCTTGTACTGGTCAACCAGTTTTTCGCCCTGTTCCGCATGGGGATCAGCAGCAATGATGTTTTCCGGCGGAATCAGCCCTTTTGCCAGCAGCCCGCCAATCATGGCGCTGCCCATCACACCCGACCCAATAAACCCGATGGTGGTATCTTCAAATAAGCGCATCGCCCTATCCTATCGGAAATAATTCGTTCTGCTTCCACAATTCAACCGCAGCATCCAGACGATCCCGCTGAATTTCGACGCCAATCCCATAGCCATCCGGCACGCGCAGAGTGCTATCCGGTTGCAGCACAAACGGCGGCTCGGTCAGATCAGGGTTATAGTAGCGATCTGTGGCAGAAATATCACAGGGCAGCGTCACACCGGGGAGCGATGCCAGCGCCACATTTGCGGCACGTCCCACACCCGTTTCCAGCATCCCGCCAATCCACAGCGGCAGTTTGTTTTCAACGCACACCTTATAAATTTCCAGCGATTCGGTGAAGCCACCCACCCGCGCCGGTTTCAGATTCAGGATGCCAATCGCGCCAATTTCAATCGCCAGTTTGAGGTCATTGACTGTTTTGATGCTCTCATCCAGACAAACTGGCGTTTTGAGGTGTGGACGTAATTTACTGTGTTCGTAAATATCTTCTTCGCCCAATGGCTGCTCAATCATCAACAGATTTAACTCATCCAACTGTGCCAGATGTTCCGTATCCGCCAGCGAATAGGCGCTGTTGGCATCCAGCATAATCACCGCATCCGGCAGTTCGGCACGCACACCGCGCGCCATTTCAATATCCCAACCGGGCATGATCTTGAGCTTGATGCGTTTGTAACCCTGCCCCAGCCGCTTTTTGATGATTTCCAGTGTCTTTTCGACACTGGGTTGAATGCCGATGCTGACACCAACGACAGCGCGATTGAGTGAGACATTTCCTTCTGGCAGGTACGATGCCATTAAATCCGCCAACCGCATGTCATTTGCGCGGGCAAAGGCATCCCAGATTGCGCCTTCTGCACCATGTTTGGCGTGTTTGTTCCCACGCACGGATTTAATCAGATTCGGTACGTCCAACGGACTGTTGATGGTTTTGCCGATCAGACGCGGCAGGACAAAATGCTTGAGGATGTGATAGCCTGTCGCGGTGGTTTCCGGTCCATAGCCCGGTTTCGTTTCAACCGATGCCTCGCCCCACCCCACAATGCCATCTTCCGTAATGACTTCAATCAGCACCGCCGCTTTAAACGGTTCGGTGCCGAAACTGGTGGTCAGCGGCTCCACATACGGCAGCGCCACCACATATAAATTCATGGTTTTGATCGTGATACTACGCAAGAGAATCCCCCTGTTCTGTGCGGAGATGAATCCGCTTATTTGGTAAAGGTGTAAGTGCCATCGTCGCGGGTGAGAACGTAACAGGTGCGATCACCTTCCCGCGCAAAACTCGTAACCAGATACCCCGCGCCGAATGCCGTTTGAAAGGTTTCGCGCAGATGGTCGCGCCATGCCCGCCCCAGACTTTTATCCTGCTGATCGAGCGCCACAAAATCCATCGGGATTTCCAGCAGCAGTGTTTCACCTGTCGGCATCGCCAGCACATCAGATGGTGTTAATAATCCCGCGTCGTTGAGCTTCGCTGGATTCAGCAGCGTCACACCAGAATCGAGCAATGCCTGAATTGAGATTTTGGGCGCGGTGCCATCCACATGCGGCGGTGTATGGGGATGCGATACCCACCAGTTCACGACCAGACGATCATCACTCAGCATCTGATATTCGGTGTCATCGCCAAAATAATTCACAGCGTAACTCTGCCCAATCGCGCCGAGTTTGAATAAATTGAGATAAGCGTTGCGCGCGAGAACCGGATCAAATGTCCACGTCACCAGTTCGATGCCATAGCGAATAGCAAAATCGCGCTGTGCCAGTTTGAGCAATGTGCCAATGTTGTGACTGCGATATTCCGGCAGCACGACCATGCGCTTGGACATGACCAGCAGGCGTTTGGCAATCGGGCGCGTGTCCTGCGGGTCGCTCAAATCCGCGCCCACAAAGCCAATCAGCAGCCCCACCATTCTATCGCCATCAAATGCGCCTGGAATATGTCCACCATGACTTGCCAGCGACATGAGCATATGCCCTGGAACGATTGCGCCCATGTCTTCGCCCCAGTAAATTTTTTGCAGGTCAACTGCCGCGTTCATCTCGGCAGAGGTTTTCAGTTCTCGTATGGTGATCGTCGTCATTGTCAGTCTTCAGATAAAGGTCAAACACACAATAAAACTACCAATAAACAGTTATAAGCGGCGGGGTCTGCGCCGGAACGCATAGCGCAGCCAGCCCAGAAAATAACGCTGTTTGGGCAGATATGTCAACAAGGTGTCTTCAAAACGGCGCGGCTGAAAACCAAAATTCTCATACATATTGCTTAAACTGGCAGTGCGATGCGTCGCCAGCACATCCAGCCACTGCGAAGTCATCAGTGTGCGCGGCAAAATCTGCCCGTAAAAAAATAATGTCCAGCGCAGCAGATAGGGCGGCACCGGAACCACCATCCGATGAGAACCAGAAACCCGCATCACGGTGCGCAGCAAATCCGCCAGCGTTGTGTATTCCAGCCCACCGATTTCGATGGTCTTATCCACCGCGTCAATCGATTCGAGGCAGCGCATGATGGCTTTGACCAGATCATCAATATAGATCGGATGCACCACGACTTCACCCTGCCCCGGCATCAGAAAGAAAAACGGGTTGGCGCGCAGCATCCAGACGATGTGATTGATAAAGGCATCTTCCGAGCCGTATACCACGCCGGAACGCAGGATGGTATATGCCAGCCCACTGTTGCGCACCAGTTCTTCCACCTGCCCTTTAATGCGATGCAGCGTATAGGCAGATGAGGGTGCGGCACCTAACGGACTGAGGATCATCAGCCGCCCCACGCGCGCGGAACGGGCAACGGCAATCAGATTGCGTGTGCCAGATAAATCAATGCGTTCAAGATCACGCGAACGCCCCCACCATTGGGCGCTGGCAAGATGAATGATGGTGTGGACGCCTGTCACCGCTTTAAAGAGCGTCTCTTCATCCATGATGTTGCCGACGATAATTTCCGGCGCATGAGGATCGGTAATATCCCAGGGGATGCGCCGCGTCTGGTAATCGGGCAGCAGCACCCGCACCGGAAGTTGCTCCGACATCAACTGTCGCACCACATGTCGTCCGATAAATCCGGCGGCTCCGGTAACGAGGATCATAACTGCCTGCGTGGATTCGGGTTTCTGGTTGAATGAATAGTTCGACTGGGGATATGCTATAATCCACCTGCTTAATCGAGAGCGATTATAACACGCACAACCAGCACAACCAGTTCAGTTTTAAAATTCGTTGCCAGAACAGGCAACGCCACGCTAACAAGTGTGTTCTTATATGCGATAGTACGCATGTCAGGAGGGAATTGTGGGACGCACGCGAGTCGTCATCACCGGAATGGGAATTCTCTGTGCCACTGGCAATACCGTCAACGAAGCATGGGAAAATGCGGCGGCGGGCAACAGTGGCATTGATACAATTACGTTGTTCGATTATTCGACAGTAGCAAATCATATTGCGGGCGAAGTCAAAAACTTTGATCCGACAACCGTTATGGGAAGGAAAGAAGCACGGCGTTCAGATCGCTTTTCGCATCTGGCAGTCGCAGCTTCCCAACAGGCAATGGAAGACAGCGGTTTCGTCGTGACGGATGAAAATCGCTATGACATTGGCTGTCTCATCGGTACCGGCATCGGTGGCTTCGAGACCTTCATGGAAGCAGCAACGGATTTAATCCAGCGTGGGCATCGCGGTGTAAGCCCGCTTGCTATCCCCAAACTGCTGGTTGATGCGGCATCCGGCAAAGTCTCGATGGAATTTGGTCTGCGCGGTCCCAACTTCGACATCTCGACTGCCTGTGCCACAGGCAATAACTGCATTGGCGAAGCGGCAGAACTCATCCGGCGCGGGCAGGCAAAAGTCATGCTGGCGGGGTCAACCGAAGCGGCAATTATTCCGCTGACGATGGCAGGCTTCAACAACATGAAAGCACTATCGACGCGCAATGCTGAGCCGAAAAGAGCCTCGCGCCCGTTTGATAAGGATCGGGATGGCTTTGTACCGGGCGAAGGCGCAGCAACGCTGGTACTGGAAGACCTCGATCATGCGCTGGCACGCGGTGCAAAAATTTATGCCGAAGTGATTGGCTATGGGCATACCTCCGATGCGCATCATCAGACTGCCCCGATGGAAACAGGCGAAGGTGCCGCCAAAGCGATGGAATTTGCGCTGCGCGATGCCGGACTGAAACCGGGAGACATCGACTACATTAATGCACACGGCACCAGCACGCAGTTAAACGATGCTGCCGAAACCCGCGCATTAAAAGTAGCGCTCGGTGAACAGGCATATAACATTCCGGTGAGTTCCACAAAATCCGTTACCGGACATGCTCTCGGCGCGGCAGGCGCTATCGAAGCCGTGTTCAGTATCATGGCGATTCAGAATAACTTTATTCCTCCGACCATCAATCTTGAGACACCTGACCCTGACTGCGATCTGAACTATACCCCCAACAAGGGTGTCGAACATCGCGTGAATCATGTCATGAGCAATGCTTTCGGATTTGGCGGGCATAACGCAGTAATTATCCTGGGTAGATACAATGGCAATGGGCGCACGTAACCGAGTTACAAACGGGACTATGATTGGCACGCCGCTTTATGCCCATGTGGTGGGCTGGGGCATGGCGGTGCCTGATCTGGTGATGTCAAACACCGATATTTCGGCATTTGTTGAAACCGATGATGCCTGGATTCAGGAACGCACAGGCATTAAGGAACGGCATATCGCAACAGACCGCGAATCAGCAGCGACACTGGGGCTGGAAGCGGCACGCAACGCCCTCGACGTTGCCGATATTCTGCCGACGGATCTGGATTTAATTGTCGTTGCCACATCCACGCCAGAGCATGTTTTCCCCGGTACTGCCAGCCTGATTCAGGACTGGCTGGGGGCAACGCGCGCGGGTGCCTTTGATCTGAGCGCGGCGTGTTCCGGCTTTGTGTATGCGCTGGACATGGCAACCCAGTCGATTCGTTCTGGCAGCATCAAATCAGCGCTGGTGATTGGCTCTGAGACGATGAGCCGCGTGATGGACTGGCAGGATCGCTCGACCTGTATTCTGTTTGGCGATGGTGCGGGCGCGGTTGTTCTGCAAGCCAGCCCGATTGAAGGCGGCGTGTTATCGAGTGTGCTGCGTTCGGATGGTGCGGGCGGCGATTTGCTGGCGATCCCGACGCATAATGCGCGCGAAATCGGTGAACGCAAGCTGGATCGCATGTACATGGCAGGCAGCGAAGTTTTTAAATTTGCAACGCGCGTGGTGGATGAAGGCATTCGCCAGTGCGTGGAAAAAGCAGGCATCACTATCGAAGACCTGAGCCTGATTGTGCCACATCAGGCAAACCAGCGTATTCTCGCCAGCGTCGCCAAAAAGCTCAAAATGGATGCCAGCAAATTCATGAGCAATGTGGAGCGCTATGGCAATACGTCAGCAGCCTCCATCCCGATTGCCCTGTGCGAAGCCATCGAACAGAAACGCATCAAGCAGGATGATTACATTGTGCTGATCGGTTTTGGGGGTGGTTTAACGTGGGCAGCGACCACAATTAAATGGGGAGTGCCACAGGTCGCGCAGAAACGCCTGAACTGGCAGCGCCGCCGCTTCTTCTATTTCCTTGCACGCCTGCGCAAACGGCTGACTCAGGTGCAGCGCAGCCTCAATAACCTGCTGAGTTTCGGGCGTTCGGACAACGAAAATCACGGTTAAGGATATTCCTGTCAAACGCAGGAATCAAAAGGGCGGCTCGACAGCCGCCCTGCATCAACATTTCGTTGTGGATTAGTCGCGGTCACTACGGCTGACGAGACTGACATAGTACAGCAGTTGGAGAATTGCCGTGATCGCCGCCGCGATATAGGTAAATGCCGCTGCGGTCAGCATGGCACGCGCACCGGAACGGTCTTCTTCACGCACCAGCAAGCCACTCGCATCCAGCATTTTCATGGCACGCACACTGGCGTCAATTTCAATCGGCAGAGTCAGCACCATGAACAGCACGCTCAAGCCGAAAACCGCAACGCCGAGCCAAGCCAGCCCTGTCGCCTGAAGCAGAATCCCCGCAAAAATCAGCCCGTAGGAAATCATGGGCGAAATCTGCACGGCAGGCAGCAAAAAGCCGCGCGCTGCCATCAGGATTGATCCCTGCGCGTGCTGCTGAACATGCCCGAATTCATGTGCCGCAATTGCCATCGATGCGACGCTCGGCTGACTGGCAACTTCCGGCGAAAGCCGCACAATGCCCTGAGCCGGGTCAAAATGATCGCCAAGCGGCTGCGGCGTGCGATCTAACTGCACTTGCAGATTGTTACTCCGCATGATGAGCGCCCCTGTTTGCGCGCCGTTGATACCTTTGCCGTTGGGAATCTGGCTCCATTTGCTGTAGGTGCTGCGCACATACATCTGCGCCAGCCCGGACAGCACTGCTGCTGGCAGGATCACCAGGATCAGATACATGGGGTCGAAATAAAACATCGTCCACCTCTCAGACTCAGACCAAACAAGATACTATTAGCATATACGGTCTGGTCTCAGAATTGTGTCGGACGTTCGTAAACTTTATGCAAATTCTCACCTGTACCGAGTGTCTGGGTCGCACCCTCACGAGTGTTTAAGGTGAGCGGCAGCAGGCAGTTATCCAGCAGGCGCGGTTTACCTACTTTTGCCGCGACAGAGAGCAGCAACGGTGTCTCAACAGGTGTTTTAATTTCGGCAAACGTGCTGGCTTCTGCCAGTGACACATAATCAAGCTGTGCCAGTGGCTCGGCGCTAATCACGTTTATTGCAATCTGCTGCAAACTTTCGGGTTGGCGCTCGCCCTGCTCATACGCGGCACCCACTGCCTGCAAGGCACGATACAAAACGGCTGCTGCCTGCCGCTGCTCTGGTGTGAGATAGACATTGCGCGAACTCATCGCCAGCCCATCCGGTTCACGCACAATCGGGCAGACCACGACTTCCAGCGGAAAATCCAGATCGCGCGCCATCTGCCGCACAACTGCCACCTGCTGCGCATCTTTCTGACCGAAGTAGGCACGATTCGGTTCCGTGAGATTAAACAGCTTGGCGACGACGGTTGCCACACCCCTGAAATGCCCCGGACGCGCGCCACCTTCCCGCCCTAACGAGACTTCTTCAACGTTGATATACGTCTGAAAACCGGGCGGATACATCGTAGTGGGGTCAGGGTTAAAAACCAATTCGACACCCGCCGCTTCCAGCATCGCCAGATCACGCGGCAAATCACGCGGATATGCCGCTAAATCTTCGTTGGCAGCAAACTGCGTTGGATTGACGAAAATCGTGGCAAGCGTGTGGTCATTCTCAGCGCGCGCGGCGTCTACCAGCACCAGATGTCCGGCATGGAGATAGCCCATTGTTGGCACAACGCCAACCTCTCCTTTGAGCGCGGCGCGCGCGGCACGCAGTTCTGCAATGGTATGAACGACTTTCAACGCGCCGTCTCCTCTGCCAACAGTGCCATGACCGCCTCATCCATCACAAAGCTGTTCGCTTCGGTAGGAAAACGCCCGCCGATCACATCCACGCGATATTCCGCGAGTGCCTTACGAATGAATGCCCCGACTTCAGCATAGCGGCGGGTATGCTTGGGGATGAAAGCATCGAACAAGCCCAGCACATCATGAAACACCTGCACCTGCCCATCACAGCCCACGCCCGCGCCAATACCAATCGTCGGAATACTCAGACGTTCTGTAATCAGCGCGGAGAGCTTCGCGGGAACAAGTTCCAGAACCACCGCGAACGCTCCGGCGTCCTGCACCGCCCGCGCATCCCGAATCAACTGACGCGCCGATTCCAGTTCCTTGCCCTGCACACGGAATCCACCAAATTTATTGACGCTTTGGGGGGTCAGCCCGATATGCGCCATGACTGGAATGCCCGCATCGACAATACGCTTGATGGTCGGCGCAACGGTTTCGCCACCTTCCAGTTTGACGCAACCTGCCCCACCTTCCTGCATCAGCCGCGCGGCGCTGGTCATCGCCTGTTCCTGCGAAATCTGATAGGACATGAACGGCATATCACCCACGATGAGCGCTTTTTCCGTGACCCGTGCCACAATCGAACAGTGATACAGCATATGTTCCAGCGTAACCGGCACAGTGGAATTATGTCCCTGCACCACCATGCCCAGTGTATCGCCCACCAGCAGCACGGGGATTTCTGCCTGCTCCGAAAGGCGGGCGCTGGTCGCATCGTAGGCAGTCATCATGACGATGCGTTCCTGATTGGCTTTCATGCGTTGGATGTCTTTGATCGTCACGCGCATAAAATATTATCCTGAAGTCGTTGGATTAGGCGTTGCTGTGACAGCGGGCGTGGGCGATGGTGTCGGGGTGACAGGTGGCTCGCTGAGATAAATATTGACCATGCAGGAAGCGACAGGTGAGCCGCTGATGTCGAACACCATCAGCCGGAACTGATACACCCCGCCGACATACTGCGCGGGCGAAAACTGGCTGAATTCAGCTTCTTCGCGCACCGGCAGCAGCGTTTCGCCCACCACCGCGTAAACATCGTTGGTGCCAGGTCCGCTGATCTCGATTTTGGCAGACGTAAAATTATCGGCATAGGCAGTGCCGATCACCGTCGTGGGCTGGAAAACGCGCATTCCATTTGCGGGGACTTTGAGCGTCGCACGCGGATCGCTGCACCCCTGAATCGGCGGCGCATTCGGAATAATCGTTCCCACAGGCACAGGCGTAAAGGTTGGTGTTAGCTGAAGACCGGGATTTTCATCGCCGCCAATTTCAACGGCTTGAATATCCAGTCCACTCGCTACCAGCGGCGCAGGGGTTGAAGTCACAAACACGCCATCGACCTGCGCGCTCTGCTCCGCGCTCACATTCCGCAGCCGTTCTTCCTGCATCATGTAAGGCAGCATGGAACGCTGAATACCCAGTACCAGCAGCCCGATCTGCGCCACGACAACGATAATCGTCAGGGAATTAACCTGCTTCAGCCGCGCCAGATCGCGTTCGAGTTCGTAATAAGTCGCACGCAGTTCAGTACGCGCCGTGCGCAGCCGCCAGATATTCCACAGGCAGATGGCGACCACCAGTAGATACAGCCCCGGAGCAACCCGATCAATAAAACCCAGTATTGTGACCATTGTTACATCTTCCGCAAGATACCCCGGATGAGTGCCGTGAGACGTGGCACGATGACTTTACCCGCTTCCAGCACTTCCTCATGATTGGTATCGGAGTCGGTGTCTACTGCATCAATCGCGCTGTTGGTAATGCCGGAAAATGCCATGACCTTCATCCCCATATGGCGTGCCACAACCACTTCATGCACAGTGGACATACCAACAGCATCACCGCCCCAACCGCGCAGCATTCGCACTTCGGCGGGCGATTCAAACGTGGGACCGGAGAGCGCGATATAGACACCTTCGTGCATCGGGATATTTTCGCTCTGCGCCACCTGCCGCGCATGTTCACGCAGAGTCCGGTCATACGTCTGGGACATGCCCAGAAAACGTGGACCCAGATTATCGTCGTTTGTACCCATCAGCGGACTTTGTCCAATCATTCCCGGCAGATTGATGTGGTCATTCAGCAGCATCACATCGCCCACTGAATAGCTCTTATTTAGACCGCCCGCAGCATTCGTCAGAATCACGGTTTCGATGCCCAGAAAATGCATCACCCGAATCGGGAACGTGACCTGCTGCATGGTATAACCTTCGTAAAAGTGCGCCCGCCCCTGCTGGCACAGCACAAGCTGCCCTTCCAGCAATCCGATGACCAGGCGACCATGATGCCCGTGTACGGTTGAGCGCGCCCAACCGGGAATCTCATCGTAAGGAATAATCGTCGGTTGTTCCAGCAAATCCGCCAAGCCGCCCAAGCCCGATCCCAGTACCAGCCCAATGCGAGGTTGGGTGGAGATGCGCGCCCGGATCACTTCGACGGCACGTTCATAATCTGCGCGCAAAAATGTCATGCGAACTCCTTAATTGCGTTATAATGTTTGTGATGGATTATAGCGGTTAGCGCATTAAACTTACAGTTATGGCTTTTTGCGTATGAAATTCGGGTTTTCTGCTAAAATAGAGAGTAAATTCTGGCAGGGAGGAGTAGCGCCGTGCAAGTCGAAAAAGTAATGATGAATTATGTCGAGGCATACCAGAAGTTGTATCACCGGGTTCCCACCGACGTGCGCGCCATCGATCAGGAATGGGTGATCGTGAACGGGGCGCGGATGCGCGTGGTCGAACTGGAAAAACTTACCTCCCATATTATGCAGGAATACGAACAGGTCGTTGGCGCTAAACGCAATGTCATCGGGCGACTCATTAAATGGTTCAAGAGCTAAGGATTGCGTCTATTTAAGGTAGAATTTTTTAACGGAATGAACCAGTTTTGTTATCATCCGTGTTAGTTTGTTTCACCTCGCATATAATACATCCAGTTTCAATATTACAAATCATAAACTCTGAAGAGACATCTCTGTGGAAGATCTGCAACGACAACTTCGCGTGGCACTGCTGGCGCTATTCTTCGTGATTCCAACCGGCATCATTGGTTTTATGGTGCTGGAGAACCGGTCCTTCATGGATGCCCTGTGGGTCACGTTCATCACGCTTGCGACGATTGGCTACGGCGATATTGTCCCACAGACTATTCCGGGGCGGCTGTTCACCATTCTGCTGGTGATTGTCGGCTTCAGCGTGCTGGCTTCGGCACTCAACGTTGCGTTTACGATCTTCATCAGCCCGGAAACACGCGCCGTCCGGCAGCGTAAACGAATTGCCCACCGCGTTGCCGAGATGAAGCAGCATTATGTGATCTGCGGCAAAGGCGAAATCGTGGATAAAACCATCGGCTATCTCCTGTCATTTGCCGAAAACCGCCGTCGTATCAACCAGGAACGCGCCTACGAACCCATTGACCATTTTCTGGATCGCATCTTTGGCGATGATGCACACGGCAATTATGTGCGAATGCGCACCATTATCCGGCGGGTTATCATCGCTTTCATCCGTATGACCCGTCGTGATGAAACGATTCTGGATGTTGTGGTGGTCGTGACGGATGACATGCAGTATGCCACGCATCTCCGCAGCGCGGGATTGTTGGTCATCGAAGGCAATCCAACGGACAGCCATACACTGCGACAGGCAGGCATCGACAAATCGCGCGCCATGATGGTGGTGCTGGATAACGACACTGAAACCCTGCTGACTGTCCTTGCTGGACATAATCTGAACCGCATTCTGCCGATTACAGCAGCAGTGCTGGATGAAGAATTAGGGCAGAAAATCGTGCGCGTGGGCGCGAATAATGTCCTTACCCCTTACGTTCTTGCAGGACAATTTTTGAACAATGCCACTTTCCGCCCTGCTGTGAACGAATATTTTAATTCGCTTCTGTTCGACGGTGGCACGGATTACAACCTGACACAGCTTGAGATGTATGAGGATTCGAGCTGGATTGGCAGGCAGTTAGGCGAACTGGATTTGCGGGAACGATTCGGTGCCAGCATCATCGGCATCCGGCGCAGCGATGGCGGCTTCGCCTACGCCCCTGCCGATGATTACACGCTTGAAGAAGATGAAACGTTAATTGCCGTTGCCAAATCACGCCTGATCCCGGATTTACTGGCGGAAAGCCTGGGGACAGCGCCGCTGCGCCAGATCGCCACGTTCCAGCCCCTTCATTTTAAAGAGCAGCCCCCGCGCAGTTCAACGATTTATACGCTGATCGAAGCCGAAGAAGCCATCAAGAGCATGTCCAATCACTTCATCATCTGCGGCTCGAATCGGGTAGCGCGCAGTTCAGTCAATAAACTCAATCCTGAACGCCCTTTCGTGATTATCAGTCATGACAATCTGCTGACAACAGAACTGCTGCGACGCGGGTTTCGCGTGGTGCATGGCAATCCCTCTCATGAACAAACTTTGATTCGGGCAGGCGTGCAGCGCGCACAGGCAATCATGGTTGCCGAGGATGATAAAGCCCTTTCCAGCACAGTGGGATCCGAAGCTTGGAATTCACGTGACTTGAAGTCGCGG
>JADMIO012731017.1_pt1 | contig 105387 bp, 105 predicted proteins | sample 8958161 | NCBI WGS metagenome assembly JADMIO01 (sample SAMN16585339, study PRJNA669376) | soil metagenome | isolation source: Crop rotation soil | place: USA: Cullars Rotation, Alabama | collected 2011
CCGCGACAACTTGTCCACGTGGAATTCTAAGCTTAGGATCCCAATGTGCTGGAAAGCCACGGCCCGATCGGCGATATGCCGCTGACGCGTGGCGCGCATCCGATGCACATGGGCTGGTGCCTCGGATGCCATCGCAATCCAGCGCCCAATCTCGTTCCGCCAGCCGATGTGTTCGATCCGAAGGCGGATCCGGCGCGGGAGGTGGCGGCGCTTCACACCGTCCTGATGTCGAAGGGCAATATCGACCCCGGCCGCCTGACCGACTGCTATGTCTGCCACCGCTAGATTGAGCGCGCCCTTCCTGCGGAGGGCGGCCGCCGACGCGCCTGACTATTGGCGGAGCCTGGAGTCGCGGCAGAGGCCCGCGGCTATGCCCGCGGAACCGTCCGCCAGCATCGACCGGCGAAGCTTTTTGAAGCTGGCCGGCGCCGCATTCGCGCTGACCCTACCGCCTGGCACCGCACGCGCGGCCTCCATCGTTCCCTACGTCAAGCAGCCGGAGGACAGCGTCGCGGGAGAATTTCTGCACTACGCGACGACGCTCGACAGCGACGGCTTCGGCATCGGCGCGCTGGTCACGAGCTATCAGGGCCGGCCGATCAAGATAGAAGGCAATCCGGATCATCCGGCGTCGCTGGGCGCTACGGACGCGGCGATGCAGGCCGCCTGCGCCGCCCTCTACGATCCGGACCGCTCGGACACACCGCGCCTCAACGGCGTGACGGTAGGCTTCGACCAACTGCTCGCAGCCATCGCGCAATTGCGGCAGGATTTGCAGGCCAGCCGCGGACGAGGCCTCGCATTGCTGACCGGGCCTGTGACGTCGCCGACGCTACTTGCCCAGATAGAGGCGCTCCAGGCTGACTTTCCCGAGATGCGCTGGCGCGTCCACGATCCGCTCGCCGCACCAGCCGAAGGCGACGCCATGGAAGCCGTGCATGGCCAGCGCCTCGTGGCGCGGCCTGCCATCGGGCGAGCCGACCTGATCGTCAGCCTCGGTGCCGACTTTCTTGGCGAGGGGCCCGGCAGGCTCGCCAATGCCCGCTCCTTTGCCTCGCGCCGCATCCTTCGCGATGGCGCTCGGCAGATGAGCCGCCTCGTCGTCTTCGAAACGGCAATGAGCATCACCGGTGCGGCGGCCGACGGCCGATATGCGGTTCGACCGAGTGCGCTTCCGGGGATTGCCGCAAAGCTCGCCGCGCGGATCGGCGGCGGCGAAGCCATTGCAGATCCAGCGCTGGAAAAGACGGCGGCCGCGCTTCGTGCGGCCGGACCCGGTGCTCTTGTCCTCGCCGGCCCGCATCAACCCGCCGAGCTGCACCGGGATGTATTCCTGATAAACGCCGCCCTTCGCTCCGATGCCGTCGAATATATCCCTGAAGTGGTGCGTCGCCCCTCTGATGCGGGCGACCTCGCCGTACTCGTCAAGGAGATCGAGGCCGGTGAGGTCGAAACGCTGCTCATACTCGGTAGCAACCCGGCCTATTCGGCCGGTGGCGAACTGGATGTGGCAAAGGCGATCGGCGCCGTCCGGACGGCGATTAACCTCGGGCCATATGTGGACGAGACGGCCCGGCTCTGCACGTGGCATGTGCCCGAGACGGTGGCGCTCGAGGAATGGAGCGACCGGCGGTCCTTCGACGGCACGGCATCCATTGTCCAGCCATTGATCCGGCCGCTGAAGGGCGGACGGAATGCGCACGAAATCCTGGCTGCCTTCCGGGGCGACTACCGAAGCACCACCCTCGATATCGTCAGGGAGTACTGGCGGCAGCACGGCTTTGGAGATGCAGAGTGGGCGAGCGCCCTGAGGACCGGCGTCCTTCAGGGAACCCGTTCCGAGCCGGTCGTTCTCGCCCCCGCCAACGCCGCTCTCTCAACAGGATCGCTGGAACCGCCATCGTCCGGGCCTGCTGTCGAACTGCACTTCGTCCCCGATCCATGGCTGCGCGACGGCAGCCACGCCAACAACCCCTGGCTCCAGGAATTGCCGAGGCCGATCACCAAGGAGGTGTGGGGAAACGCGGCGCGCATTTCGCCGGAAACGGCTGCGGCTCACAATCTCGCATCGGGCGACCTCGTCGAAATCACGAAGGGAGGCAGGACGGTCAGCCTGCCGGTATTCGTCGACCCCGGTCATGCGCCCGGTTGCGTGACCCTGACGCTCGGCTTCGGACGGCGCGCCGGCACTGTCGCCGCCGGAGTGGGTGTGAACGTCTTCCCGCTTCGCCGATCGGGAGAATGGACGGCGGCCGGCGCCACGCTCCGGAAGACCGGCGACCGCGCCGGCCTGGTGACTACCCAGGAACACCAGACGATGGAAGGCCGCGACATCGTCCGCGAGGCGACACTGGCGTCCTATCTCGCCGGTGGCCATGTGGCCGGACATGAATGCGATCCGCATGCGTCGCTCTATCCGGCCTGGCCCTACGGCGAAGAAGCCTGGGGCATGGTCATCGACCAGACCGCCTGCATCGGCTGCATGGCCTGCGTCGCGGCGTGTCAGGCTGAGAACAACATTCCTTCCGTCGGCAAGGAAGAGTGCGCGGTCGGCCATGAGATGCACTGGCTGCGGGTCGATCGCTACTATTCCGGCGAACCCGACAATCCCCGCGTCGCCTTCCAGCCTGTGCCCTGCATGCAGTGCGAGAATGCACCCTGCGAGATCGTCTGTCCGGTCAATGCCACCGTCCATACGCATGATGGCCTGAATGCGCAGGTCTACAATCGCTGCGTCGGGACGCGCTATTGCTCGCAGAACTGTCCCTACAAGGTCCGCCACTTTAACTTCCTAGAATACCGCGACTTCGCGGCGGACGCTCCCGCGGCGCCGCTGATGAATCCCGACGTCACCGTCCGCTCGCGCGGCGTGATGGAGAAATGCACCTATTGCGTCCAGCGGATCAGCCGGGCGCGTATCGCCGCGGACATCGCGGGCGGCGGCATTCCGGACAAGGCCGTGATGCCAGCCTGCGCCGGGGCCTGCCCGACCACCGCCATCGTCTTTGGGGACCTCAACCGGCCGGAGAGCGAGGTCGGACGCCTTCGGCGTCATCCGCTGAACTACGCGCTCCTCGCCGAACTCAATACGCGCCCACGCACCACCTACCTCGCGCGAATTACAAATCCTGGCGGCAACGAGGAGAGCGGCCATGGCTGATGCCACGGCGACCGCTGCCGAACCGCTCATCCGCGGCAAGGAGAGCTACCGCCAGATCAACGCGAAAATTTCGTCGATCGTCCTTGCCGGGCGATTGCCCGGAGGCTTCTGGATCGGCTTCGCCCTCTTTTTCGCCCTTGCGCTCTTGTTCCTCTGGTCGGTGACCTACCTCCTCGTGGTCGGCGTCGGTAAGGTCGGCGTCAATATTCCGGTCGCCTGGGGAACGATGATCACCAATGTGGTCTGGTGGATCGGCATAGGTCACGCCGGCACGCTGATCTCGGCGGTGCTGCTTCTCTTTCGCCAGCACTGGCGGGCGTCGATCAACCGCTTCGCCGAAGCGATGACGCTGCTGGCGCTCGCCATGGCGGGTCTATTCCCGATCCTCCACCTCGGGCGGCCCTGGTTTTTCTATTGGCTGCTGCCGCTGCCCAACACGCACATGCACTGGCCCCAGTGGCGCAGTCCTCTGGTGTGGGACTTCGTCGCGATCGCCACCTATGTCATCGTCTCCCTGCTCTTCTGGTACATGGGACTGATCCCCGATCTCGCCTCGCTGCGCGACCGCGCGAAGTCGCGCCGCGTCGCCACCGTCTATGCGCTCGCCGCGCTGGGCTGGCGGGGTTCTGCGGCGCATTGGCGTCGCCACCAGACGGTCTACTACCTGCTCGCGGCCATCGCGACGCCGCTCGTGGTGTCGGTGCATTCGATCGTATCGCTCGACTTTACCGTGGCGATCGTACCCGGCTATCACTCGACGATCTTCCCGCCTTACTTCGTCGCCGGGGCACTCTACTCGGGCTTCGCGATGGTGCTGACCATCGCCATCCCGCTCCGCGCGGCATTCGGGCTCGAGGAGTTCATAACCGCGCGGCACATCGACAACGGAGCCAAGGTACTGCTGGCCTCCGGCATGCTCGTCGCCTTCGGATATCTCAGCGAGGCGTTCTACGCCTGGTATTCCGGTTCGGTTTACGAGCGCTACGAGATGTGGTCGCGCGCTTTCGGACCCTATGGGCCGAACTTCTGGACGATGCTGTTCCTCAATGTCGGCGTCCTTCAGCTCCTCTGGTTCCGCCGCGTGCGCGCCAACACGATTGCGCTCTTCGTCATCGCCATCCTCATCAATGTCGGGATGTGGACCGAACGTTTCGTCATCGTCGTCAGCAGCGAGGCGGAAACCTTCCTGCCCGCGACCTGGGGCACGCGGAGCCTCACCTGGCTCGATTACGGCCTCCTCTTCGGATCCATCGGCACCTTCTTCGCCCTCATCTTCCTTTTCGTCCGGATCCTTCCGGCGATCTCGATCTTCGAGGTCGAGGAACTTGCCCATGAGGAGGGCAAGGCATGAAAGCCGCTGCCCGCCGGCCCATCGGTTTGCTGGCGAGCTTCCGCGAGCCTGAGCCGCTCCGCGACGCCGTGGTCGCTCTCCGCGAGGAGGGTTATTCCGAGCTCGACGCGCTGACCCCCTTTCCTGTCCCGGGAATTACGGAGGCGGTCGGGGCTCCGCCGACGCGCCTGCCGCTTGCCATGCTGCTCGGCGGCATCCTTGGAGCGGCCGGAGCCCTGGCGCTGATCTACTATTCCGTGGAGATCGACTATCCGATCAATGTCGGCGGGCGTCCGCTCAACTCCTGGCCGGCCTACCTCGTCATTGCCTTCGAGAGCGGCATCCTCGGCGCCGCCGTCGCCGGCTTCTTCGGCATGCTCGCGGCGAACCGGCTGCCGACCTATTACCACCCGCTGTTCAATACGCGCAGCTTCAGCCTGGCGAGCGGCGATCGCTTCTTCCTCTTTGTCGCACGCCGGGACGCCCGTTTTCGCGAACCGGAAACGCGCCAACGGCTGCAGGCGCTTGGCGCGGTCATGGTTGAAAGCGTGAAGCCATGAAGACCTGGCTTCCACTGCTCGCGCTTCCGCTACTTCTTGCGGCCTGTAACCAGAAGATGGCCGAACAGCCGCGCGACAATCCCTATGCGCCCGATCCGAACCTGCCGAGCGGCGTCGCGGCGCAGATGCCAGTGCCAGGCACCGTTGCCCGTGAGGATCCGGCTTCCGATGCGAACCCGCCGCCGGTAAGCGCGGCGCTCCTCGCACGCGGACACGAGCGTTACGACATATCTTGCTCGCCGTGCCACGGCCTTACCGGCAGTGGCGACGGGCTGGTGGTCCAGCGCGGCTTTCCGAAGCCGCCGGATTTTCACGCCGATGTTCTGCGCCATGCGCCGAGCCGGCATTTCTTCGACGTCATTACGAACGGCTACGGGGTGATGTTCCCCTACGGATCGCGGGTCGTCCCGCGCGACCGATGGGCGATCGTCGCCTATGTCCGGGCGTTGCAGCTGGCCGGACATGCCGAGATCGCGGCCCTGCCGGCGGATGTCCGCGAAAAATTTCCGGCGAAGCCATGAAGCCGACCGCGCCCGCCCGGCTGATCGTCCCGTCGGTTGCGGCCGGCGCTGGCGGCCTTCTCTTGTCGGCGGTCGCCTTCACGCTCGATCCTGCTGCGGCGGTCCGCGGCTGGTATTTCGCGTCCCTTTTCTTTCTGGGCCTTTCCCTCGGTGCGATGGCGCTCCGCGCAATTCATGGGCTCACCGGGGGCAACTGGGGCCTGGCGCTCCGTCAGCCTCTTCGTGCAATCGGGGCGATGCTTCCGCTGCTTGCGCTCGCCTTCCTTCCGCTCCTCCTCTCCCTCGATACGATCCTTCCGTGGCGCGAGGCGGCGACGCTCGATCATCTCGCCGCAGCGAAGCTCGGCTACATGCAGACGCCTTTCTTCGTCCTCCGCCTTTCGGCCTGCCTTGCGGCGTTCATCGTCGCGAGCGGATTTGCCGGCGTGTGGTCGGGCACCACGCCGTCGCCACGGGGCGCGATCGCCGCATTGATCCTCTGGGCGGTCGGCCTCCTGATCTTCACGACGGACTGGATGGTGGCACCGGACCCGCAGTTCTACTCGACGATCTATCCGGTCCTCGAGGCCGGCGCCGAAATGCTGGCTGCCCTCGCCCTCGCCATCCTGCTCGCGACCCTTGTTCTCCCCTTTGCCAATAAGATCACCGGCAAGGAGACGAACACCCGGCTGTCGGAGGATCTGGCGAACCTCCTTTTCGGCTTCCTCCTCCTCCTCGTCTATCTCGCCTTCATGCAGTGGCTGGTGATCTGGTCGGGCAATCTCCCCGAAGAAATCGGCTGGTACATTGCCCGGAGTGCCGCCGGCTGGCCGCTGGTCCTGATGGCGGTCGTCGTCATGACGGCGCTTGCCGCGGCCGGATTTCTCTATCGTCCGCTGAAGGCTTCCGCGGCCGGGCTGGCCGCGCTCGCGGCGCTCGTTCTCGCGGCAACATTTCTCCATACCCTCTGGCGCCTTGCGCCGGGCATCGCCGTACCGGCGGTCTGGTGGGCCGACGCGGCAGCCGTCCTCGGGGTCGGCGGCATATGGATGGCCGGCTGCCTCAGGCTGCTTGCCGGACGGCCCTTGCCGCAACTGGAACCGGCAAAATGACCCGGGCAGCAACCCTTCGCCGCGAAGGCCGCGACGTGGATGCAAGGGCCATCAGCCTGTTCGGACTGGGGCTGATCGGATTCCTCGGATTGGCGCTCATCGCCCTGCATATCCTCTTCGGCCACGCGCCGAGCCCCAGGCCGTTCGGTGCGAATACCGGCCTCCTTCATTCCTCCCGAGTCGTGCTGGAAACCGACCCTGGGGCCGGCAGCGCCGCGTACGAAGCGAAAGAGCGGAGCCTGCTGGCCACCTATGGCTGGGTCGACCCTGGCGCCGGAATCGCGCGAATCCCCATCGCCGACGCTCTTCGCATTGTCGCTCAACAGGGGATTGCCGACTGGACAGGCCCGAAGGTGGCGGCCGAAGCAGGGTGCGCCCCGCACGGCGAGGTTCCGCGTGCTCCCGCACCGGCTCCCTGCCTCGGACAGCCGGGGGGACCGGTGCCATGAGTCGGGCAGTCGCCAGCCCGGTGCTGTTGGTTGCCGCGCTTCTCTCAAACGCAGCCAGCGGCGCGGTGGCCACACCGTCTTTCGCGCCGAGACTGGGAACGCAGCTCGATACCAGCCTGGTTTTCCGGGACGAAGCCGGCCGGAGTGGTCCGCTCCGGCAGTTCCTTCACGATAAACCGGCCCTGCTGCTCTTCGGCTACGACCGGTGTCCCGGCCTCTGCGGCGTGGCCGAGGTCGATCTCGCTGATGCCCTGCAGAAGACCGGACTCGACGCGGACCGCTATCGCGTGATCTTCGCCAGCATCGATCCGGAAGAAACGCCGACCGACGCCCTTGCCGCCCGCGAGAAACTGGACGCGGCCGTTCCCGGAGCCAATCTCGCCGGCTGGAGTTTCCTCACCGGAGGATCGGGATCGGTTTCCACGCTCGATCGTGCCGCAGGACTGGACGTAACCGCATTGCCCGGCCGGACGTTCTATGTGCATCCGGTAGCGACGCTGGCATTGACGCCCGGTGGGCGCATCGCCCGAGCCTTCGGGGGGATCGACTATGCCGCACGCGATCTCCGGCTGGCTTTGGTCGAGGCGGCAGAGGGGAAGCTCGGCAGCCTCTCCGACCGGCTGACGGTCCTCTGTTCGAGCTTCGATCCTTCCACGGGACGCTACACCAGCGCGGTCATGGTCGGCGTCCGGCTCGCCGCGGTCGCAACGCTCGCCGTCATGGCGATCGTGCTCCTCCGTCTCAGGCGGAAAGGCGCGACCTCATGAACGTTGCCCTCCTTCCCGACTCGGCATCGAGTTTTGCTCCGGAAGCAGATGCTCTTTTCAGCGTCCTCGTCGCGTTCAGCCTTGCGCTGGGCTTGTTCCTGACCGTCCTCGTCGTGACCTACGCGATCAAGTACCGGCGGGGGTCGCCTGCGACACGCACAGGCCGCGTGCCGCGGAGGGGCGCGCTGGAAGTGCTCTGGACCGCCGGCTCCGCGCTGGTCGCCTTCGGGCTCTTTGCCTGGGGAGCAGACCTCTTCATGGAGCGCCAGCGACCGCCCGCCGACGCCTTGCCAATCATCGCGACCGGCAAGCAGTGGATGTGGAAGTTCGAGCACCCCGGCGGACAGCGCGAATTGAACGAACTGCACGTGCCGGTCGGCAAGCCCATCCTGATCGAACTCGCCAGCGAGGACGTCATCCACTCGTTCTACGTGCCCGCCTTCCGCGTAAAGCAGGATGCGGTTCCCGGCATGTCGACCAATGTCTGGTTCGAGGCAACCAAGCCGGGGACGTACGAGCTCTTCTGCGCCGAGTTCTGCGGGACGGAGCACTCGCGCATGACCGGGTCGGTCGTCGCCATGAAGCCGGCGAGCTACACGGCCTGGCTCGATTCCAGCCCGGGCGGCGATACGCCGGCTGCGGAAGGCGCCGTCCTTTATCGCGCGTTGGGATGCTCGGGCTGCCATGAGAACGGGACGGTCCGCGCGCCGAGCCTCAAATTCCTTTTTGGCCGGCCCGTCGCGCTCGCCAATTCCTCCACGGTCATCGCCGACGATCGTTATATCCGCGATTCCATCCTGCAGCCGAAGAAGGAGGTCGTCGCCGGCTTCGATCCGATCATGCCGAGCTTCGCAGGACTGATCAGCGACGCGGACCTCAATCGCCTGGTCACCTACATCCGTTCGCTGTCCGGTCCGGGGCCGTCCTCATGAGCAACCACGCGATAGGCGAGCGGGGGTATTTCCGTTCCGGCTGGAGCATTTCCTCCTGGCTGGCGACCACCGATCACAAGCGCATCGCCTGGCTCTACCTCGTCACCATCATGGGCTTCTTCTTCCTCGGCGGAGCCATGGCGACGCTGATCCGCGTCGAGTTGGTCAACCCGCAGGGCCGCTTCTTCTCCGACGACGGCTACAACCGCCTTTTCACGATCCACGGCATCGTGATGGTTTGGTTCTTCCTCATCCCATCCATCCCGACGACCTTCGGCAATTTTCTCCTGCCGCTGATGATCGGCGCGCGCGACCTCGCCTTTCCGCGGCTCAATCTTGCCAGCTGGTATGTCTTCGTCTTCGGCAGCCTGTTCACCCTCTATGCCGTGATCATGGGCGGCGTCGATACGGGATGGACCTTCTACACGCCGCTCTCCGACATGTACGCCAACGGCTGGGTCAGCACCGCGGCGATCGGCGTGTTCATCGTCGGCTTCTCGTCGATCATGACCGGCATCAACTTCATCGTTACCGTTCACAAGCTGCGTGCGCCGGGGCTCACGTGGTTCCGCCTGCCGATCTTCGTCTGGACGCTCTACGCCACCAGCCTGATCCTGGTGCTCGCGACGCCTGTCCTCGCCGCCGTTCTCCTCCTCCTCATACTAGACCGCGTCGCCGGCGTCGGCATCTTCGATCCGGCTCTCGGTGGTGATCCGCTCCTCTACCAGCACCTGTTCTGGTTCTACTCGCACCCTGCCGTCTACATCATGATCCTGCCCGGCATGGGCGTGGTTTCCGAGGTACTGCCGTGCTTCGCCCGGCGTCCTCTCTTCGGCTACAAGGCGGTGGCTATGGCCTCGATGGCGATCGCCGTCTTCGGCTTCCTCGTCTGGGGCCATCACATGTTCGTCTCGGGCCAGTCGGCCTATGCGGGCGTCGTGTTCTCCTTCCTCAGCTACTGCGTTGCCGTCCCCTCGGCGATCAAGGTCTTCAACTGGTCGCTGACCCTCCGGAAGGGCGAGATCTCGTTCGAGACTCCCATGCTCTATGCTCTCGGCTTCCTCGGCCTGTTTACCTTCGGCGGGCTTGCCGGCCTCTTCCTCGCCGCGATCGCCATAGACGTACACGTTACCGACACCTACTTCGTCGTGGCGCATTTCCACTACATCATGGTCGGTGGGATGGTGACGGGCATGATGGCCGCGGTGCATTTCTGGTGGCCGAAGATGACCGGACGCATGTACCCGGAAACGCCCGGCCGGATCGCCGCGCTCGTCACCTTCATCGGCTTCAACCTGACGTTCTTCCCGCAGTTCGTGCTCGGCTATCTCGGCATGCCGCGGCGCTATCATGTCTATCCGCCCCAGTTCCAGTTCTGGCACGTGCTGTCGTCGGCCGGCGCGGTCGTGCTGGCCTTCGGCTATCTCATGCCGCTCTTCTATTTGACGTGGTCGTTGTTCTACGGCCGGCGTGCGCCCTCCAATCCCTGGGGCGCCACCGGCCTTGAATGGAAGACCACCTCGCCGCCGCCGACCGAGAATTTCGATCGGCCTCCCGTCGTATCGGAGGGGCCTTACAATTATCCCATGCCGCCGGGGCTTACCCATTGAGCGCGGTCACCACACCCTTTTCCAGTCAACGGCGCGAGAGCGCCGCCGATCGCCTGGGCATCTGGATCTTCCTCGGCTCCGAGTCGCTTCTCTTCGCCGGGCTCATGCTGGCCTACGCGCTGACCCGGCGCCATTATCTGCAAGGGTTCGCGATGGGCTCGCGCGAGACATCCTTTATCCTCGGAACGATCAATACCGGCGTGCTCCTCACCTCCAGCCTCCTCGTCGCACTCGCGGAATTGCGGAGCGAAGCGGAACGCCGGCCGGCGTCGCGGATCCTTCTGCTGGCGACCGCGGGACTTGGCGTCCTGTTCCTGGCGATAAAATCCGTCGAGTACGTTGACGAAATAGAGCGCGGCCTCCTGCCGCTGTTTGACCAGCCGTTCCGCTACGCCGGCCCGGACCGGCAGGGCGTCGCCGCCTTCTTCCGGTTCTACTTCATGCTGACCGGTCTGCACGCGGTTCACCTCGTTGCCGGCATAGCACTGGTACTCTGGACGGCGTTCAGCGCACGCACATCGATCGTCCGAAACAGGCGGCGCGTCGCGGCAACCGCCCTCTACTGGCACTTCGTCGATATTGTCTGGGTGTTTCTCTATCCGCTTCTCTACCTGGTGAGCCGATGACAGAGGTGCGGTCCTACATCCGGACTTGGGCAGCCCTCATGGCCCTCCTGTGCCTCACGGCCGCGAGCGCCTTCGTGCCGCTGGGCTGGGGGAACCTCGCGGTCAACCTCGTCATCGCTGTGGCGAAAACCGCGTTGATAGGCCTCGTCTTCATGCGCCTGGTGCGCGGTCAAGCGCTCCCGCGACTTGCTGTCGCCGTAGCCGCGCTTTGGATTGGGATATTCTTCACACTGGTGCTGGCGGACTATCTCAGTCGCTAGGCAAATGCAGTGGGTGTAGGCGATGAGTGAACCCGGGACGCGCCTTTTCCGTACCGGCAGGCTGGTGCCGGAGGGTCTCGACGAAGCGCTGATTGCTGCAGTCGTCGATGACTTCTATGCAAAGGCGCGGACCGATCGGTTGCTCGGACCCATCTTTACCCGGGTTATTCCGGATGAGGCGTGGCAAGCCCACATGCGCGTGATCGCCAATTTCTGGTCCTCGATTCTACTCGGAACAGGCCGCTATGGCGGCATGCCGATGCCAAAGCATCTCGCCATTGCCGAACTGTCGGACGAGCACTTCCGGCGATGGCTGGAGCTGTTCCGGGGCACCGTGGAGGCACTCTGCCCGCCGCCGATCGCCGCGCTCTTCGTCGATCGCGCCGAGAGGATCGCCCACAGCTTTCGACTTGGTCTCGCATATCAACGGGGTGAGGACACCAGTAGCGTCAGGCCGATGCCGGCGCCGGAAACAGCGCCCTGACGGAAACCGCGGACCTGTTCCTACAGGGGCAGCCCGACATAGTTTTCGGCAAGGACGGTCATCGCCGCATCGGAGTGGACCAGGTATTCCAGTTCCGTTCGGCGGAGCCTTTGCGTGAACGCGTCGTCCTCCGCAAAGGCATGCAGCGTCGTAGTCATCCACCAAGAGAAGCGTTCCGCCTTCCAGACGCGGCCGAGTGCGCGGGCCGAGTATGCATCGAGGCCCGCTCTGGAATGATCGGAAAAGAATTCGCGAAAGGCTTCCGCGAGGTAGTAGACGTCGCTCGCCGCGAGATTGAGGCCCTTGGCTCCGGTCGGCGGTACGATATGGCCCGCATCGCCGCAGAGAAAAAGCTTGTGATAGCTGAGGGGCTCGATGACGATCGAGCGGAGCGCCGCGATGGACTTCTCGAGCGCAGGGCCGCTCGTGATCCTGCCGGCAACCTCGCCGGGCAGTCGCCGGCGCAATTCCTGCCAGAAGGACTCGTCGCTCCAGTTCTCGACCTTGTCGTCGGCGGGAACCTGCAGGTAGTAGCGGCTGCGCGTCGGTGATCGCATCGAGCAGAGCGCGAAGCCGCGCGGATGGCTCGCGTAGATCAGTTCCTCGTCCGCCGGCGGAACGTCCGCCAACAGGCCGAGCCATCCGGAATTGTAGACACGCTCGAAAACGCGCAGGGCCTCGCGCGGTATGCTGGCGCGGGCGACGCCATGGTAGCCATCGCACCCGGCGACAAAACTGCAAGCGAGCCGTTCCTGTTGGCCGTCGCGGCGAAACGTCAAGTAGGGGTCCGTTTCGACATCGTGGAGGGCTACGTCGTCTGCCTCATAGATCGTGAGGTAGCCCGAGGCGGAACGGGCATCCATCAGATCCTGCGTCACTTCGGTCTGGCCGTACACCGTGACGTGCTTGCCGCCCGTATGGCCCTTCAGGTCGATGCGATGCGTTCCTCCATCGAAGGCGATCGAGATGCCGTCATGGATCAAGGCTTCCCGGCGGAGCCGGGTGCCGCAGCCGACCTCATCGAGAAGGCGGACGGTCCCCTGCTCGAGGACGCCCGCTCGAATGCGGCTCAGCACATGCCTGGCTGTGCTCCGCTCGACGATGACATTGTCGATACCGGCTTTGCCGAGCAGCGCGCCCAGCAACAATCCGGCAGGCCCGGCACCGACGATTGCAACTTCGGTGCGCACTCATCCCTCGCCGATATGGACAATGGACGCGAGAAGCGTCATCGCCGTGCGGAGGCTCGTGGCAGTGGTCATCACCATCTGCGGCAGGACCAGCCACTCGAGCGTCCAGGCGGCGCCCGATCGTTCCTGATCATGCACCAGCGCCTGGTGAACGCCGCCAACCAGCGTCGCGTTGTATCGGGCCAGCGCCACGAGGACCTCGGCTTTGACGGGATTCTGCTTGTGCGGCATGGCTGACGAGCCGCCGCCATCGGCAAGCTTCACCGCGCCAATGCGGTTCTGGGCCATGAGGACCACGTCGATACCGATCTTGCCGAGAGCGCCCGTGACCAGCGACAGCCAGCCGGCCAGTTCGCCGATGGCGTCCCGCTGAGCGTGCCAGCTTCGCGGTGGTGCTTCCAGGCCGAGCGCCAGCGCGATACGCCCGGCAACCGCCGGACCTTTGCTCCCGAGTTTGTCGAGCGTGCCGGCGGCGCCGCCGAACTGCAGCCGGAACAGGCGAGGCATGAGCTGGTCGAGACGCTCGTCATGCCGATCGAGAGGTTCGAGCCAGGCTGAAAGCCGGTCGGCGACGCTGACGGGAATGGCGTCCTGCATCCGGGTGCCCGCCATGAGTTTTTGCGAACCGAACTTCCGGTCGAGATCCAGAATTTGGCCGCGAAGGGTTTCGAGCCGTCCCCGAAAGATCGCGAGGACCGGTCTCAGCCGGAGCACGAGCGCCGTGTCGACCATATCCTGGCTGGTGGCGCCGAGATGAACATACTCGCGCAGCTTCGGATCGAGAGCCGCCCGAAGCTGCCGTACGAACTCCACTCCGATTGTGCCGTCGCGCGCGGTCGCGGCGCGTATGGCTTTAAGGTCGAATTGGACATGCTTCAGAGCCGCAACAACATGGCGGGCGATCTCCGTCGGAATCAGTCCTTCCGCTGCCTCGCCTTCCGCCAAAGCCGCTTCGAACCGGACCATCTCCGCAAGTTCGGCCGATGCCGAGAAAAAGGGCGCGATTTCCTCGTCTCCGAGCAGACCGGAGAGAAGGGGATGATCGAAGGGCGAGGAGGTCATCGACGCACTCAGATATCGAAGAAGATCGTCTCGTCCGGGCCCTGGATGCGGATGTCGAAGGTGACACGACGGCCCTCGCGTCTGCCGATCAATGTAGGCACCCGCGAGCGGTGCTCGATGAGATTGAGGACCGGGTCGGCGGCGTTTGCCTCTTCCTCATCCGAAAAATAGAGCCGCGTGTTGAGGCCGAGGTTGATTCCACGCGCCACGATCCAGAAGCTGATGTGGGGTGCCTGCAGCCGGCCGTCCGGAAAGACGACTCGACCGGGCTTGACCGTCTCGAAGGAATACGCCCCGGTCTGTGGATCGACGGGAGTACGGCCCCAGCCAAAGAAGTTCGGATCCGCGGTCCCGCGCGTCTCTGAAGGACTTTGGTAGTAGCCGGCTGCGTCGGCCTGCCAGGTTTCGACAACGCAATCCCGGATGGGTTCGCCGACGCCGTCAAATATGCGGCCGGTGACCGTGATGCGGTCGCCCCTGGTCTTGCTGTTGACCCTCGCCACGCCAAGGTCTTCCGCGTAGACGCCGGCGATGCCGACGAAATTCGGTGTGAGACCGATATGGACGTAGGGTCCGGCCGTTTGCGACGGCGTCTCCTTCAAGACGTTCAGTGGCTGGGGCATGTCAGTTTCCCTCCAGCCTGTTCTCGAAAAGCGTCGAGCGGCGCCCGCGGAGGACGATGTCGAACCTGTAGGCGGTGGCGTCCATGGGAATGGTGTTGGCCATGTCGAGAAGCGCGATGAGCTGGTCGATCGCGCGCTGGTCGGCAATGCCGTTGAGGATCGGACATAGGCGAATGAGCGGATCGCCCTCGAAATACATCTGCGTGATCAGCCTTTGGGCGAACCCCGAGCCAAAGACGGAGAAATGGATGTGGGCGGGACGCCAGTCGTTGACCCCGTTCGGCCAGGGATAGGGACCGGGCTTGATGGTCCGGAACGAATAGAAGCCTTCCGAATCGGACACGGTTCTCCCGCAGCCGCGGAAATTCGGATCGAGGGGGGCGAGATAGCCGTCGCGTTTGTGGCGATACCGGCCGGCGGCATTTGCCTGCCAGATTTCGATCAGCACGCCCGGGACTGGCTTGCCGCGTTCGTCCTGGACGCGGCCATGCACGATGATGCGCGGGCCGGCGGGACTCTCGCCCGATGGGCTGAAGTTGGAGATCAGGTCGTTGTCGTGTTCGCCGAGAATATTCAGGCCGAATACCGGTCCCGTCATCTCGGACATGGTGTTGCCGAAGGAAATCGGCGCGCGTTGCGGTGAGCGCAGTACGCTCGTCTTGTAACGCGGGGTGAGGGCGGGTGGGTGCCACAGCCGATCGCGCTGGACGAACGGCCCCGTCTCCGGCGCGGCGTTGCTGAGTTCGCTCATTCGGACTTCCCGGCTTCAAGGTCGGCGAGCACCTGCTTGGCTACCCGGAAGGCGCTGTTGGCCGTCGGGACGCCTGCGTAGATCGCGACATGCAGCAAGGCTTCGCGGATATCCGACTCGCTTGCGCCCGTGCGAAGCGTGGCGCGAATGTGCATCGCCATTTCTTCGAGGTGGCCGAGGGCGGCAAGCAGCGAAATCGTGACGATGGAGCGCTCCCGCCGGCTCCATTCGGTGCGTGACCAGAGATGGCCCCAGGCGGCTTCGGTTATCAGTTGCTGGAAGGGCGCATCGAAGGCGGTCGTGGCGGCCTCGGTGCGCTCGACATATTCGTTGCTCAGCACTTCCCGACGGGTAATTTCCCCCTGCCGAAGGCGCGAAGATTTCAAGTCGGTTACTGACATGGGGAACCGTCTCCTGCTTCCTCATTCACTCAGAACGGGTAGTTCTGCTTTGGATCCTCGATGGTGATCCAGCGAAGATCCGTGAACTCCGCAATTCCCGCCCTGCCGCCAAAGCGTCCGTACCCCGATCCCTTGACGCCGCCGAACGGCATTTGCGCCTCGTCGCTCAAGGTCGGTCCGTTGATGTGACAGATGCCGGTTTCGAGCCGGGCGGCAATCGCCAGTGCGCGCTGGATGTCGCGTGTGAAGACCGCTGCGCTGAGTCCGTATTCGGTATCGTTGGCGACCGCGACTGCCTCATCCTCGCCGTTGACGCGCACGACCGGCTTTACCGGCCCGAAGGATTCCTCGGCATAGATGCGCATTGCCGGCGTGACACGATCGATAACGGTTGCCTCGACCACCGTTCCCTTGCGCTTGCCTCCCGACATGACCTTGGCGCCCTTGCCCAGCGCGTCGGCGATGAGAGCATCCATCTTCTCCGCGGCATGGTGACTGATCAGTGAACCAAGGACGACGTGGTCCCTGGGGTCGCCAGCCGGAAGCTGCGCGGCACGGCGGGCGAACTTCTCGACGAATTCATCCGCGATCTTGTTGTCGACGATGATCCGCTCCGTCGACATGCAGATCTGGCCCTGATGCATGAATGCGCCGAACACCGCGGCGTTTACTGCGCCGTCGATATCGGCGTCCTCAAGAACGATGAAGGGTGCCTTGCCCCCGAGCTCGAGCAAGGCCGGCTTCAGGTGACGGCCGGCGAGTTCGCCGATGCGCCGCCCGACGCCCGTCGAACCGGTAAAGTTGACACGCCGCACGGCCGGATGGGCAATCAGCGCCTCGACGACCAGCGCGGCGTCGTCCGGATGATTGGTAATCACGTTGACGACGCCCTTCGGGATGCCGGCCTCGACGAAGCACTGGCCGATCAGCCGATGGACCCCCGGGCAGGCCTCCGAGGCTTTGAGTACCACCGTGTTGCCGCAGGCGAGGGGCATGGCGATGGCCCGCGTACCGAGGATCACCGGCGCGTTCCATGGCGCGATACCGAGAACGACACCCGCCGGCTGGCGGACCCCCATCGAAAGCGTCACACCGGGATTGTCGGACGGAATCACCTCGCCGGTGATCTGGGTCGTCATCGCCGCAGCTTCGCGGATCATGTTGGCGGCAAGCATCACGTTGAAGCCCGACCAAGGGCCGGTCGCTCCTGTTTCCTCGATCATCAGTCGCGTGAAGTCCGCCGCCTTGCCATCCATGACCGTGGCGGCGCGCATGAGGATGTTGCGGCGCTCCAGCGGCGTGGTCTTGCTCCACGCCTTGAAAGCGGCGGAGGCCGCCTCGACGGCTGACACGGCATCGGCGACATCGGCAGCGGCGGCGCGCGTGACCGTTTTGCCGGTGAACGGATCCTTGCGCTCGAAGGTCGCGCCGGCGGCGGCCGCGCGCTCCTCGCCGTCAATGAGAAAATGCACGTTCATCGGTTACTCTCCTAGAAGCCCAGCGTCTCGGCGTTGATCGCCGCCTCAAGTCCGCCATCGACGGCGATATTCGTTCCGTTGATCCAGCGTGCGCCGTCCGAACAAAGGAACGCGATGACGGGCGCTATGTCGGAGGACGTTCCGGCCCGTCCTACCGCAGCGATGTCGCTGTCCACCTTTACGTCCCCCAGCACTTGCCGGAACTGCTTCAGGATCGGCGTCTCGACAGGCCCCGGACTGACCGAGACGACCCGAATGTTGCGCGACCTGAAACGGCTCTGATGAGAGGCGATCTGGGTCCAAAGGAGAAGCAGCTCCTTGCTGAGCTGGTAGCACTCGGCATCGGCGACGTTGTGATCGGCGAACACGCGCGCGACATCGGGGAAGCCCTCCACCGCCACCATGGACTTGGCGCGATTGAGATTGGCGCGCCAGCCATAGCCGGCGATCGAGGCGACGTTGACGACCGCGCCGCCCGGCCGGATGGACGATGCCGCCGTTTCACTCAGCGCGCGAAGCCCGTAGAAGTTGACCGCGACCGCGAGCTGGGCGCCGGATGTGCCCGAGAGCCCGGCGACGTTGCACAGTGCATCGAATTGGGATGGCAACTGGCGCGCAATGGCGCCGACGCCGTCCTCGGTAGACAGATCGCCGGAGATGAAGCCGGCGAGCCGGACCGACGGTTCGCGCCTGTCGACGCCGATGATGTCGGCACCAAGCGACATGCAAAGCTCGGCGGCACGGGCGCCGATGCCGGAAGACACGCCCGTGATCACTAACGTCTTGCCGAACAGCATCCTACCGAACCTCCTTGCCGAGCAGGGAACGGATATCGAGCTGATAACCGACAGGCATGAGCTTGAGATTGGTTCGTCTCTCGACGGTGCCCCAGATGCCCTTGGGGAGGAGGAGGGCGAAGCTCAACGCCACCGCGCCGAGGCCGACCAGATACCAGACTCCCGTCGCGCCGAACCATGTCTCGATCAGAAAGAACAGCACAGCCCCGATAATTGCGCCCTCGAAGGTGCCTATGCCTCCGACGAGGACCATGAAGATCATGTAGGCGGTCCAGTTGACGGAGAAGTATGCCTTCGGTTGGAAGGTGATCGCCGTCGCCAGCCACAAGGCTCCGGCCATGGCCGCTCCGAACGCCGCGAAGACGAAGATCAGGCGCTTGGTGCCGAGGACGCGCACCCCGAGCGATGCCGCCGCCTCCTCATTGTCGCGGATTGCCTGGACGGCGGCGCCAAAGCGGCTGCGGAGAAGCAGGAACAGCGCGGCAAGGAGTGCGACCATTGCCAAGAGAGCCATCCAATAGATAGCCGCGTGCCGCTCGGAGGCCGGATACGCGTTCAGCGCTATCAGCGATGTGCCGGTTTCGCCCTTGACGAGCGGGTCGAGGTTGACGAGGAGGTGCGCCAGCTCGCTGAGAACCCACATGCCGATCGCAAACTCGCCGTTCCGCAACTGCAACATCGGATAGCTGAGAGCCACCGAGATCACCGCTACAATCCCGGCCGCGAGGATCATCGACAGGAACGGGTCGACGCCGCCGTCCGAAAGGCGAATGGTGAAATAGGCCCCAAGGCCGAGGAACATCTGCTGCCCGACGGAGACCAGCCCGGCATACCCCGCGAGCGCGTTCCACATCGCCGCGAGGATGACGTAGATATAGAGAATGGTGAGGCGGTCGATGCCGCCGGGGCCGAGCACGAACGGCGCAAAAGCGAGAACCGCCACGCATAGAATCACCGCCGCGGTCGCGGCGCGCGACAGCGGAGTCCAGCGATTTACCTTGTAGGCGATCGCGTCGGCTTTCATGCTGTGCGCGCCCGAAGCATCGCGCCGACGCCGCCGGCGCGCCAGATGCGGACAAAGAGGACGATCAGAAACACGGTATGGCCCGCAATCAGAAAACCTAGCGGCGATAGTTTCGCCCCGAACGACTGGGCGGTCGCCAGGACAATGCCGCCAATCAGCGTTCCCCAGACCGAACCGGCGCCACCGATTACCACCGCCTCGAAGGCGAACAACAACTGTGCGGCGCCCGAATAGGCGTCGAACGTGCCCCGCATGCCGAGGGCGGCGCCGGCGATGCCGATGGCAACGAGCGCAATCGCAGCGGCGAGGCTGTTGATCATCCTTGGATCGATGCCGACGAGATTCGCCGTGTCGGGATCTTCCGAAGTCGCGCGGATCGCGCGGCCGACCGGCGTAAAGCTGAGGATGACCTGGAGGCAGCCGAGGACGACGATCGCCGCCAGCAGGATGTACACGGACAGCGTGCCGACATAGATGCCGCCGGGCAATTCGATCGAATCGTAGCTCAGCGAGCCGATGAAATTGCCGAGCGATTTCGTGTTGGCTCCGAACTGCTCGAAGAGAAGGTTGTCGATGAGTATCGCAAGGCCGAACGTCGCGAGAATCGGTACGAGCGGCCCCGCGCGGAGAGAGCGTTCCAGCACCAGGCGCTGGAGAAGGAAGCCGCCCACCGCCATGACCGGCAGGACGATCAGGAGCCCGAGGAAGGGAGAGAGGTGAAAGTTCTGGGCAAGCACGAGAAGGAGGTAGGCTGAAAGCACGGCGAGGCTGCCATGTGCGAGATTGATGATGCGCATGACCGAGAACATGAAGCTGAGGCCGGCGGCAATCAGCGCATAGTAACCGCCGAGAAGAACGCTCTGGATCAGGGTGTTGATCATGCCGGCACCCTCCGGCCCTCGCGGAGGCCGAAATAGGCGTCGGTCACGGCCTCGCGAGCCAGCGAAGCGGCCGGACCCTCGAGCACGACCTGCCCCTCGAGCATGCAGACGACACGATTGGCGACTTTCATGGCCCGGGTCAGGTCCTGCTCGACAAGAACGATCGTCGTGCCGGACTTCATCAGGCTCGAGAGGGATTCGTAGACGCGATCGACGACAACGGGCGACAAGCCGAGCGAGACCTCGTCGAGCAGCAGAATGTCGGGATTGCTCATCAGTGCCCGCCCGATGGCCGTCGCCTGCTGCTCACCGCCGGACAAGGTGCCGGCGCGCGCCGAACGACGGGGGACCAAATTCGGGAAAAGCTCGAGAACGGCGCCGACGGTCCACCGCCCGGTGCGGCCCGAGAACTGGCCGAGAAGCAGGTTCTCCTCGACAGTCATCTGCGTGAAGAGGCGCCGGCCTTCCGGAACCAGCGCGATTCCCATGCCGACGCGCCGGTGGCCGGGTATTGCAGTGATATCGATCCCGTCAATGCGGATTGCGCCAGAGGTCGGACGGTGCACGCCGGCGATCGCGCGCAACAGTGTCGTCTTTCCGGCGCCGTTTGCGCCCACCAGTGCGACTACCTCGCCCTCTTCAACCTTCAGCGACAGATTGCGCACGGCGTGAAGAAGGCCGTGGTGCAGGTTGAGGTTTTCGATGGAAAGCGCGCTCACGTGGGCGAGCTCCCGAGATAGGCCGCAACGACATCGCGGTTGGACAGCACCGTGCGGGGCTCGCCGTCGGCGATGATCCTGCCCGCGTCGATGCAGACCAGCCGTTCGACGACCTGCAGGAGCACATGAACGATGTGTTCGATCCAGACGATGCCGATCTTGCGCGCCCGCAGCTCGCGGATCGTAGCGACCAGCTCACCCGCCTCGGCATCCGTGAGGCCCCCGCCGATTTCGTCGAGGAGAAGAATGGAGGGGCGCGTGGCCAGGGCGCGCGCCAGTTCGAGCCGCTTCCGGTCGAGAAGGCCAAGCAACTCGGCCTGGCGGTTGGCGAGCTTCAGCATCCCGCAGACGCGAAGGGCATCGACGACGAGTTCGTAGCTGGCCTCGTCGGCGCTCTCGCCACCTTGCGATGCGGCGACAAAGACGTTCTCGAATACGGTCATGCCGGAAAAGGGACGGGGTATCTGGTGCGTGCGCACCAGACCCTGCCGGCACCGCTGCGGCGCCGGGAGGTGCGTTACGTCGTGCCCCTTGAACCGGATGCTTCCGGCGTTGGGCGCCTGGGCTCCCGACAGCACGGAAAGGAGTGTGGTCTTGCCCGCTCCGTTCGGGCCGACAATCCCAAGCGCCTCCCCGCCTGAAATGGCGATATCGATTCCGTCGAGCACCACAAGCGCGCCGTAGCGCTTGTGGAGCCCTTTTGCGACGAGGACAGGATCCTCCGCCTGCATGGCGGACTATCCCTCGGCCGAACCGTTCATCAGCTGTTGTACTGCTGCAGCTTGGCGGCAATCGGAACGTTCGGGTCGGGCGCGTTGTCGACGATCACCAGGTCGAACGGGAATTTGCTTCCCTCCTTTGCCTTTACCCATTGGGCACCGATGATCGGTGCTTCGGATACGTTAGGCACGGGTCCCGACGTGAAATCGACCTTGCCAACCATGGTGGTGGTGTTGAGCTTCGACAAGGCAGCCGCCAACGCGCTTTTGTCGTTCGGCTTGCCCGAGGCCGCGAGGGCGGCAAAGCCACCATCGAGAAGCGCCATCGAAGCGCCGAGTTGCTGCTGGCGCTGCTTGCCCGTTGCGGTTTCGTAACCGCTTGCGAGCTCCTCGCCGCTGACGCCGGAGAGCGACGACTTGTAGGGGAAGGTCCAGTGCCAGTAGGCAGCGGTGGCCAGCTTGTTGCCGAGATCGCCGACCGCCTCGATGTCGCCGGGGAAAAGTCCCGTCTTGGCGATCTGGGCGATCTTGATCTGCTTCGTCAGCCCTTGCTGCGCGGCTTGCCGCCAGAAAGCAGCAAAGTCCGGAGGGATCGGGAACGTGTTGAACATTTCGACCCCGGCCTCCTTGAATTTCTGGATCTGCGCCGAGTAGTCGGTGGTGCCGTCTTCATAGGGCCCGGGGTCGACGATCGTGTAGCCGCCCTTCTCGAGGAGCGGGGCGAGGTTGGCGCGGATGGCATTGCCGTCGGCGTCGTTCGGGTACATCACGCCGATCTTCTTGTTCGTCGCGATTTGCGACCACATGCTGAGATAGGTCTTGGCAAAGATGCCCGTGCCGAAGCTGAAGTGATAGGTCCACTTGAAGGGCGAAGGCTGGCCCGGCTTGGCGCCGCGGCCGAAGTAAAAGGCCTCCCAGGGGACGATGGTGGAAAGGCACGGTACGCCGGCCGCCTCGCACGCATCCGCGACCGGGTTCACGGTCTCCGGCGTCGAGGTGGTGAGCATCATGTCGATGCCCTGGTTGTTGATCAAATCCTTGGCAAGCTGGCCGGCCCGCGCCGGATCGGATTGCGTGTCCTGATCGATGATGGTGACGGCATAGGTCTTGTCACCGACCTTGAAGCCGTTGCCGAGTGCCTTGCGGGCGACGTCGAGCACATAGCCGTCTCCCTCCCCGAACCCGGCGAGCGGACCGGTGCGCGGACTGATAAAGCCGATCTTCAGCGTGTCGGCCGCTTGCGCGGAATTCCTCAATCCGCCGACGGCAAGGACACCGGCTGCGGCGGCGGATGTAGCAAGAAGATCGCGGCGCGTGAGGCCGACCTTAGGTCTGTTTGGCATGTTTCCTCCCTTGGGCGTTGAAGTCCCGCCAGAATGTCCCCGCAACAGTCCAACGACGGTTCGGTTTGGTAAAATGATAAAATCTGTCATACTCATAACCCTATGGTTATCGAATGACAGACCTTCCGGTAAAGTTTCGTCACCTGCGGACCTTAGTTGAGGTCGCCCGGCAGCAAAGCGTCGGGCGCGCGGCCGAGGTGCTCCATGTCAGCCAGCCGGCCGTAACCAAGGCGTTGCGGGAATTGGAGCGGGCGGTCGGGGTGCAACTGGTCGAGCGTCATGGCCGCGGCATCGGCATCACGCGTTTTGGCGAGGTTTTCTTGCGTCATGCCGGCGCGAGCCTTGCGGCAGTCCAGCGCGGGATCGATTCGCTGGCCCGGGCGCGGGCGAATTCCGGCACCCCCTTGCGCATCGGCGCGCTTCCAACCGTTTCCGCGCGGATAATGCCGGCCGCCATCGAGAAATTCCTTGCCGTGGGCCTTCCAGCCCCGGTGATGATCGCGACCGGCGAGAATGTGGTCCTCCTTGAGCAATTGCGTCTCGGACAACTCGACCTTGTCGTCGGCAGGCTGGCGGCGCCCGAAAAAATGTTCGGTCTGACCTTCGTCCATTTATACGCCGAGCGAGTGGTCTTTGCCGTACGCCGGAATCATCCGTTGATGGCCCACAAGCGGTTCGATTTTTCCCGCATCCGGGATTTCACCGTGCTCATGCCGACCCAGGGTTCGGTCATACGACCGTTCGTCGAGCGGTTCCTCATCGCCCACGGCATCGCTGATATTCCCGTCGAAATCGAGACGGTCTCGGACTCCTTCGGCCGGGCCATGGTGCGTCGCTCGGATGCGGTCTGGATCATTTCCGAGGGTGTTGTCGCCCTCGACCGGGAGATGGGGGAGCTCGATTTTCTGCCGATCGACACTTCCGAAACGCGCGGCGCCGTCGGCTTGACCACATTGACCGGCGGGCCTGACCTGCCGGCCATGGATTTCCTGACGAACTGCATCCGCGAGGCAGTGATCGAGATGGAGCGTGCTGGCGGATGAACCGAGGTTAGTGGCGATTGCCTCGAAGCGATCGTCTCGTTCGAGATCAGCCGGCGCTGGCAGCGAGAAATTCGCCGGCAGGCGCGACGGAGGGAGCGGCGGTCCGCTCCGTATGCGTGGCCGAATCGACGGAGATCCGGTTTCGCCCTCCATGTTTCGCGATGTAGAGCTGTCTGTCCGCTGCCTTCAGGAGGAACCTGCCGTCAATGACGCCGGTGCTGCTGTCGCTGATACCGATGCTTGCGGTGACGCGAGTCGGGCCGGCCTCGGTTGACACCTCGCGCGTCCTGATCGCCGCAAGCAGCCGTTCGCAAGCCGCCGCAGCCGTGGCTGCGTCGGTGTTCGGGAAGATGATCGCAAACTCCTCGCCACCGATGCGGCCAACTTCGTCGAAGGAGCGCACTTCGCTGGCGAGCACGCCGGCGGTCGCTCGCAGAACCTCGTCGCCGACCGCGTGGCCGAAGGAATCGTTGACGGCCTTGAAGTGATCGATGTCGACGATCGCCAGGGCAACCGGAGTGCCGAAGCGCGCGCGCCGGTTCATCTCGCGGTCGAGCGTCTCCAGGAAACTGCGCCGGTTGGCGAGGCCGGTGAGTTCGTCGGTGCGCGACTCCATCTGGAGCTGCCAATAGGCATGGTCAAACTCGCGAATGCTGAGCATGGCTCGCGGCGTCCCGTTCTGCAGGACCGGAATGTGCCGGATACGTTTCGTATTCATCAGCTTCAGCACATCGGCTATTCCGTCATTGGGCGTGCAATAGATGACGGAGTGGGTCATCGCCCGCGTGACCGGAAGGTTCACCATCTCGGCGCCATGAGAGGCCAATGCCGTGACGAGATCGCGCTCAGACACGATGCCGACCGTGGCGCCCTCGTCGTCGACGACAATCGCGGCCCCGATGTTATGGGCACGCAATGTCTCCGCTACGTCGGAGAGCAACGCGTCGCGCGAAACGCTGATGATCCCCGTTGATCCCTTCTTCGCGAGCAGTTCACGTACAATCATTTTTTTGTCCCCCGCCGTTCGAACACGATAGTCGCGGCGGGTTAAAACCACGTTGGCCGATTTCAGATTGCAGCGTCGATCATCACTGCAACGGCAACCTGTGCCGCGGAGCGCGAAAGTCTCCGTGGCATCTCGTTTGTGCCCGACATACTGGGCGGCGTGAGCAATGTCGGACCCTACTTCGCTGACGCTCTTGCCGACGCAATCAGCCCTCGCGCCACTACGAACAAGCGCGGCGCATGTCGCATTTGTTTTTCGTTGAGGCTAGATGGCGAGCAACAAGAACCGCCCCGCCACCGCCTCACAACCGGACCGATTGATGTGGTACGCTCTCGCCGCCCGTGGCGCAGGACGCGGCGGACCGTCGTCGGAAGGACCCGACCGCCGCTGGCGATATTCCAGAAGCGAAATGACGTTGCCGCCGCTCTCGCGGGCATGCTGATCATCAGGCCCCCGCGTCACAGTCTGTCGCCAATCCATCCGCGTCCCTCCCAGGCTTAGGCCTGCGGTGCCCCGGTGCCGTGAGCCTGCCGTGACTTCCGGCGGAACACGCCGGGAATACGGTCGGCGAGCACGCGCCGATAGTGGCGTTGGGGCTTGCCGTACGCGACCGCCTGCTGGTCGAGCGCACGAAGCGCGTCCATGACCTCATCGAATGTGACGGGTTTGCCGGAAGGGGCTATCCGCAGTTCCGGAGCCGACTCGACCGCGCAAGCGTCCGAAGCCCACGAAGCGAGAATTGCGCGCTTCTCGTTTATCGTCATGTCCTGATCGGCAACCACCTCTCTGGGGTGCGCGAACGCTCCGGCCGGATGAAGAAGCGCCTGCAGATCGAAGCCGGCCTCGCCGCCCCGCCCCCGTTCATCATTTCTCTCCAAACGGATAGTCATTGCGTACTCCTCAACTCCGGCCGAGGGGATGGCCCGGGCAGTAGTGGGTTGGCTACCCCCCAGCCAGCCGAAGGTTGTCTCTTACGCCGCGCGAACGTGCTCGACGCTCTTGGCCTTGGCGACTTTGGTGCTGCCGGCGGCCTGGCCGATAGCGATTCGACGCGGCTTCATCGCTTCCGGAACGCGCCGTGCCAGGTCGACCTGAAGAAGGCCGTTCTCGAAGGTGGCACCTTCCACTTCGACGTGGTCTTCCAGGCTGAACTTGCGCTCGAAGGGCCGTGCCGCGATCCCCTGATGCAGGAACTCCTGGTGGGGCGCCTCGGCCTTCTGGCCGGCGACAGTGAGAAGATTCTGTTGCGTCGTGATGGAGATTTCCTCGGGCGAGAAGCCCGCGAGGGCGAGCGTGATCCGATAGGTATCCTCGCCCGTCCGGGCAATGTCGTAGGGCGGCCAGTCGCCCTGGCCTTCCAGCAGGCTGGAGTTGTTGTTGAGAAGATCGAAGACGCGGTCGAAGCCGATGCTCGACCGCCACAAGGGCGTAAAGTCGTACGTCCTCATAGCCACATTCTCCGTGTGAGCAACATGGATACGAGCGATGCGCCGGACATCCGCCGACGCCCGCACCGGGCCAACGAGCACCCGGCATCCGGCGATTTGGTCGACCGGTTTTTCAGGTTCAAGGGGTGACTCATGCAACGGAGGCCGGGAGTAACCGCCTCGAAGTTTTTCCCGCGGTGGGCAGCCAGAAAAAAATGTTGTCTTTCAAATGCTTAAGTGATAATCGCGACAATATGTCGCGGGACCTCTGATCGCGATTCTGCAGACTTTTCGAACTCGAGTACCACCAGGGAGAGGAACCCTGGAGCAATGGACGGCCGGACTCTTTTTTCAGCCTTCTCGCATTGAGCGCTTCTTCTTCGGGCGCATCGTGTCGAAGATCCTGACGCCTTCCTCGCGGCGCTCCTCTTCACTCATGTCCGGCCAGTGTTTCATGCGCTGCTGGGCGCGCTCCGCCCAGTCGTCGATGAGTTGGCCAAAGTTGATCAGGAAGTCGTGCATGATCGAACGGTATTGCGCATATCGCTGAAAAGGCGCCTGTCCGTCACGGTACTCATCGCTGATGCGCGGAGCGACCGTCAGTATCGAATCCTGGATATCCTGACGGACCTGAGCCAGCGTGGCGGCGAGATCGGCATGGGTCCCGAACGGGGCCAACATGCAGCGCAGCACCGCTTCGAACTCCAGCAGCGGGCCTTTGCCAACCGGTGTGGCGAGCCATTGCTTGAGTGCCTTTCGGCCCTTGGGCGTAATGGCATAGATGGTTCGCGCCCGCCGGCCATTCATTTCCTTCGTGGCGGCGGCAAGTCCTGCCTTCACCAACTTCTTCGGCTCGGCGTAGATCTGGCTTTCGACCCGCGGGAAATAGAAATGCACGTTGCGCTGCATCTGCTGCGCAAGGTCGTACATCGTCCAGGGCTGCAGGGCGAGGTGCCCGAGTATGGCATAGGAGGTGGTGGTGAGGTTCGTTCCCATGGTTCTCCGGGACGTATTTACTCCGGATCGGAGTATATGATACCTTCGATACTCCACTCCGGAGTATCGAAGGATCCGCCATGACGCAACCGCCGACTTTCCTGCTCGTACATGGTGCCTGGCACCGGCCGTGGTGTTGGGAGAAGTTCACGCCCGAGCTCGAGAGGCATGGGCTGCCCTGGCGCACAGTTGCGCTCCCGAGCGTTGGGGATGGCAGGAAAGCTCTGGGTGGCGTGGCCGAGGACATTGCCGCCATCGAGGCCGCGGTCGCCGCGATACCGGGCGATGTCATCGTGCTCGCTCATTCATATGGCGGCGTTCCTGCTACGGGGGCCGCCTATCCCGAACGGGTCAAGCACTTGATCTACGTTGGCGCCTTCCTACCAGACGCAGGTCAATCGCTCGTGTCCCTCTTGCCCCCGGGTCCTCTCCCACCCTTCGTCGTGGACAACGGCAACGGGACTACGAGTGTTCTTCCGGAGCTGGCGATAGAGACCTTCTACGCCGATTGCGATGCAGAAACCGCGGCCTGGGCCGCATCGAAACTGCAACGGCATAACGGCCTCTGCAATGTCACGCCGATCACGAGTGCCGCATGGCGCACCATACCGTCGACCTACATCCTGCTCACCGAGGATCTTGCCTGTCCGACCATCGTCCAACGCCAGACGCATAGCCGAGCCGAACGAACGTTTGAGATGGAAGGGTCGCATTCGCCGTTCCTTGCCCAGCCGGGCAAGCTCGCACGGCTGGTAAGTGAGGTTGCTTTGTCAGCGCGTGCCTAGGTCGTGGGCCACTTCCGCCAGCGTCCGCGGTCCGGACTGACGACCGGGTAAGCCAAGCCAGCGCCTCCCGGTCTTGACTATCGGACGCGCTCCGGTACGCTTGTGTTAGCGCTGTCATCAAATCCAGAGCAGGATTGTTAGCGCTAGCAATTAACTCGGCTTGATCAGCCCAATAGATAAACGGAGGAACCTGTATGTCGCTGAAAACCGTCGCCGGCACCTTGACAGTAACGTTGGCCTTCGCAGCCAGTTTTGGCCTGCAGGCGCTTGCAGCAGAAGTCGCGAAGGAATTCCCGCCGGAATATGCGGGGCCGACCGAGCCGGCCAAGGCGCCGAAGGGAATCAAGGTCGGAATCGTTTCCTGTGCCGCGTCCCTCAAAGGCTGTCAGGCCCAGGCGGATTCATCCGCGGAAGCGGCGCGCGCCGTGGGCTGGGAAGTTCAGATGTACGACGGCAAGGCCAATCCCAAGAACCAGGCGGCGGCGGTGCTCGACGCGCTTGCGTGGGGCGCCAATGTCATCATCGCGCAGTCGTTGGACTATCGCTCCATCCAGTTGCCGTTGAAGGAAGCCAAGAAGGCCGGCGTGCCGGTCGTTTCCGTCGGCGTTGGCGGCGACCTGCCCAACCCGATGCCTGTGCTCGAACCCGGTCAGCTCGCATGGGAGTTCGCGGTCGACGTCGACAACTTCGCGCTCGGCGGCGCCATCGGCGACTGGATCGTCAAGAACTCGGACGGCAAGGCCAACATTATCGTCTATGACGACGTCGAGTTCGATTCCGTGGCCGTCATGCACAAAGGCATCATGGCGACGCTCAACAAGTGCGGCGGCTGCAAGGTGGCGGAGGACGCATTCACGGCCAGCCAGATCTCCACCAATCTCGGGCAGCAGGTCGTCGGCTACCTGCGTACCCACCCGGATGTCGACTATGTCTACGCGCCCTACGATCCCTCCGCTTTCGCCATGGCGGCTGCCATCCGGCAGGCCGGGCTCGCCGATCGCATCAAGCTCGTCAGCGTCCTCGGCAACGAGGAGAACCTTGATCTGATCCGGAGGGGGGACGTCCAGATTGCCACCGGCGCTTACGACACGAGCTACACGGGCTATGCGATCGTCGACCAGATCATCCGCTATCTGAACAAGCAGCCCCTGTTCGAGCCGCATAACGAGAACGTGCCGTTCACCGTTCTCGACAAGACCAATCTGCCCCCCCCGGGCGGAAACTACGCCACGCAGAACGGCTACAAGGAAAAGTTCCTGAAGCTCTGGAAGTAGCGCTCGGACAAACGGGCCTCGGCATCAACAGCCGAGGCCTCCTCTGCCGCGGTTGAACGGTCCCGACGGATCGTGATCAATGGCGGCAAATGATGCTCGAGAGAAGCGCCAGGTGACCAGGGACAGCGACATACCGCCGGGCATGGGACCGGCGCTGAGCGCACGCGGCCTGACCAAGGTCTTTGCCGGCCGGGTGGTCGTCGACAGCGTGAACATTTCCATCGGCTCGGGCGAGATTCATGCCTTGCTCGGCGCCAACGGGAGCGGGAAGTCGACGCTCGTGAAGATGCTGACGGGAGTCTATCAGCCGGACGCCGGGACCATTGAAGTCAATGGCAAGGCCCTCAAGGCGATCAGCTCTCCGCACGAAGCCAACGGCTACGGCATAGCCGTGGTGCATCAGGAAGCGCCGCTCATCGACAGCTTCACGGTGGCGGAGTGCATCGCGCAGTTTCGGGGCTACCCCATGCGCCGCGGGAAGATCGCCTGGTCGCAGTTGAACCGCGAGGTTTCGGACCTGCTCGATCAGTTCGGCGTCGGCGTCAGCCCCCGGCAACTCGCCGGGCGACTGAGTGCGGCCGAGCGTGCGCTCGTTGCCATCATCATTGCCCTCGACAGGGTAAAGGGTGGAGTTCAATTACTCGTGCTCGACGAGGTGACCGCCTCGCTGCCCCGCAACCAGGCGGAACCCTACCTCGATCGCGTGGTTGCACTGGCGCGCGGGGGTACGGGGATCCTGATGGTCACCCATCGCCTCGCGGAATTGCACGGGCGAGCCGGAAAGGTGACGCTGCTGCGGGACGGACGGGTCGTCCTGCAGGGTGCGGCTGAAGGCATTGATGACCGGCGCATCGTCGACGAGATGATGGGTGGTACGGTGACGCGGCAGCCGCCTGGGTCTTCCGCCGTCAAGGGTATTCTCGGCAATCTTTGGAACATCCGCGGCAGGGAGATGCGCAGCGCCGCCCGGGCGGATGAGCCGGCACTCTCGGTCGACGGCGTTTCCGGCCACAGGCTGAAGGACCTTTCATTCTCGGTATCGCCTTCCGAGATCATCGGCATTGCCGGACTGCCGGAGGCTGGCATCAACGAACTGCCGATGGTGCTCAGCGGAACCCTGCGGCCGCAGGCCGGCACGATCTTCGTGAACGGCCATGCCCTGTCGCGCGACGCCGTTCCGCGCGACGTCATACGAGCCGGAATGATGGTGCTTCCCTCCGACCGGCTGCAGTCGGGCGGCATCGGCAGCCTGTCGATGGCGGACAACGCCGTCCTCCCCGATCTGAGGCGCTATTGGCATCATCGGCGACGCGAGCGAAGCGTGCTGGCGCAGATGGTCAGGGGTTTCGATATACGGCCGCCCGATCCACGAACCGTCTTCGGGAAACTCAGCGGCGGCAACCAGCAGAAGACGATCCTCGCCAAGTGGCTGCTCATGAAGCCCGCCGTTATCGTTCTCGACGATCCGACCAATGGGGTCGATCCGAGCGCCCGGCAGAAGATCTTCGAGATCCTTCGCGACGCGGCGCGCGAAGGCGTCGGTGTCGTGATCTTCTCCACAGAGCCCGAACAGCTCGCAGGCATCTGCGACAGGGTTCTTATCCTGAGGGACGGGCGAATCGTGCGCGAACTCGGCAAGGCCGAACTCACTCCCCAAACGATCACCGAATGGTGTTACGCATGAGCAGCGACGGCGGCGCCACGGCGTCGAAAGGACACGCGCAGAACGTCGGCAAGCAGAGCCTCATCGGCCTCATTCTCTCGCGCTATGCTACAGTGGTCATACTCATCGCGCTGATGATCGTCTTTTCGCTGCTCAGCCCGCAGTTTCTGACGGGCCTCAACCTCCGCAACCTCGTGGTCGTGCAGGTCACGGCTTGCTGTCTCGCATTCGCCGCCATCCTCACCCTGATCGTCGGCGAGTTCGACCTGTCACTCGGCTACATGATCGGCTTCCTGATGATGGCCGGCGCCAAGCTTGGCGGCGCCGGATACGATGCTGCCGTGGTGATTCCGGCCATGATCATCGGCGGCACTCTGATCGGTGCGTTGAACGGCTGGCTGAGAGTGCAATTCCAGATCAGTTCGTTCATCGCCACGCTTGGCGTCGGCATTGCCCTCAGCGGCGTCACGCAGGGAATCAGCGGAGGCAGCGTGTTGTTCTCCGGCATTCCGCAGTTGATCACGGCGATCGGACAGGGACAGTTCCTCGGCATCGGAGTTTCGATCTGGTTGACGCTGCTCCTCGCCGTGGTCCTCGTCTACATCCTTGAACAGACGCCCTTCGGACGTCAGCTCTACGCTATCGGCGGCTCCGAGCGCGTCGCGTTTCTCGCCGGCATTCGTGTCGATCTCTACCGGGTGATCGCCTTTGCCGGTGCGGGCTTTCTGGTCGGCATAGCCGCCATTTTCGAACTCGGCCAATCCGGCGGCGCCAATCCGCTGTTCGGGCCGGAATTGCTGCTTCCCGCCTACGCCGCCGCTTTCCTCGGGGTCACCACCTACCGGCCCGGCTACTTCAACGTTCCCGGTGCGATCGTGGCAATCATCCTTCTGGCCATCGGCTTCAACGGGCTCAATCTCCTCGGCGCGCCCTACTGGCTTCAGCCGATCTTCAACGGTGCAGTCCTCGTCGCCGCGGTTATCACCGCGAAGGCCGAGGGCCGGCAGATTGCCAAATAGCGGCGCGATACATGGCTGCCGAGAAGACCGTCCTGATCGCCGGCGCGTCCGGACTGGTCGGGTTTGCAGCATTCAGGCATTTCAGCGCCGAGCCTGGGACGAGGGTCATTGCGCTGTCGCGACGCCGGCCGCCGGAGAGCGTCGATGCCCGCTTCATCTCGGTAGACCTGGCGGACGCGGAAGCCTGCGCCGCCCTCGCACCCGAGATTTCCGGGGTCACGCACCTTGTCTACGCCGCGCTCATGGAGAAGCCGGATCTGCTCGCCGGCTGGCAAGACCCTCAGCAGATCGAAATCAACGGCGCGATGTTTCGTAACCTTCTTGATGTCGTCGACGGCGCCGCGCGCGGCCTTCGCCACGTCACCATCCTGCAAGGCACCAAGGCCTACGGGATTCATATGCGGCCGATTCCGGTCCCGGCACGGGAAGACCGCGACGAGGCGTATGACATTCCGAACTTCTACTGGGTGCAGGAACGATATCTGAAGGAGAAGAGCATCGGCCGTCCCTGGCATTGGACGATCTTCCGGCCCCAGGCCATCTTCGGCCAATCCTTCGGCAGCGCCATGAACGTGATCGCCGCGCTCGGCGTCTATGGCGCCATACTCAGGGATGACGGCGAGCCGCTGCACTATCCCGGCGGCGATCCGAACATAATGGAAGCGATCGACGTCGATGTCCTCGCCCGCGCGATTGCCTGGTCGGGAAACGCTCCTTCCGCCGCCGGCCAGGCCTTCAACATCACCAATGGCGACGTCTTCATGTGGCAGAATGTATGGCGCGTGATCGCCGAGGCGCTCGGAATGCCGGTCGGCGATGCACGGCCGATGAGTCTGGCGAATGAAATGCCGAAGCGCGCGAGCCAATGGGACGCCATTCGGGCGAAGCACGGGCTCGACGCGCCACCGCTACAAGAATTTGTCGGCCTTTCGTTTCAATTCGCCGATTCGCTTCTCGGCTTCGGCGATCCGACCCGGGCGGCACCGGGCCTGGTGTCCACGGTCAAGCTGCGAAACGCGGGCTTCGGCGAGACGATCGACACGGAATCCATGCTGCGAAAATGGTTTAGCTTGTTTCAGGACAAGCGATTGCTACCCGCGATCTGAGCGACGGAGAGACAGGATGACCAAGCGCTGGAAGAATCGCCCGCCGGGGTCCAACTGGGGGGATTTCGGCGTCGACGATGAAGTCGGCCGGCTGAATCTGATCACACCCGAGCGAAGGCTGGCAGCCGTTTCGGAAGTTCGGGACGGGATTGCCTTCTGCCTCAGCCTCCCGCTCGACCTCCCTGGTGGAACCGTGCTGACGCCGCTGCGGCGACCGCCGGTCCGCGGCGTCGTGCCGCGCGAGGGCGACAACGACTTCGTCAATTTTCCGATGAGCGTCGAGAACCCGCATTGGGATGATATCTCGAGCGACGACTACGTCACCCTCTTCACCCAGTATTCGACGCAGTGGGACGCCTTCAGCCATGTCGGCCGCCATTTCGACGCCGACGGCGACGGAAAGGCGGAGATGATCTACTACAACGGCTTCCGCGCGGGCGTCGACGTCGTCGGCCCGAAGGATCCCGAGGGTCCGACCGCAAAGCGGCTCGGTATCGAGAAGATGGCCGAGACCTGCGTGCAGGGCCGCGGCGTGCTGATCGACCTGAACCATTATTTCGGGTCGGAGCGTCGCCTCGTCAATTTCGACGATATCGACCGAATCATGAAGGCGGATTCGATTGTCGTGGAAACCGGCGACATGCTCTGTTTCCACACTGGCTATAGCCAGGGGATCATGGACATGGCCGGATCCCCCACCGAGCAGTTGCTGCACCACTCCTATCCGGTACTCGACGGCCGAGACGATCGGCTGCTGGATTGGATCGATCGAACCGGGATTTCGGTGCTGATTGCCGACAACTTCGCGGTGGAAGGCTTTCCATACGAGGATCGTCCGGGGCTATCCCACTATCACGGGCTGCCCATTCACCAAAAATGCCTGGTCGACCTCGGCATTCACCTCGGCGAGATCTGGTACCTCACGCCGCTGGCGCGATATCTGCGAGAGAAGAAGCGCTCGCGCTTTCTCCTGACGGCGCCGCCGCTTCGGTTGCCGGGCTCGTTCGGGTCCCCGGCGACCCCGGTTGCGACCGTGTGATCAGGCGGTTCTGCCCTTCACCAGCGAGAAGCCGACATCCGTAACCGGGGCGACCTTCTTCCCGTCGATCAGGGCCAATGCATGCTGGCCGGCGAGCTTCCCGAGTTCGTAGCGATCGGAGAGGACCGTGGTCAGGGGCTTCGGCAGCGCCTGGCCTAGGTCGATGCCGTTGAAGCCTGCGAGCGCCAGCCTCTCCGGCACCGCTACTCCGGCCTCCAGGCAATGGAAGTAACCTCCGATCGCCATCTCGTCATGGGAGAAATAGATCGCATCGATGGTGGGCGCGTCGCGCAGCAAGGTCTCGACCGCCAGCTTGCCGGCGAAGCTGGAGTCGTGCGGAACCGGCACCATGCACTCCGCAACGACGGCAATACCCGCCGCATTGAGGGCATCCCTGAACCCGTCATAGCGCCGGCTGGCGTAGGCGTCCTTCCTGTTGTCCTGCCCCGCATAGGCGATCCGGCGATAGCCACGCTTGGCGAAATACTTCCCCGTTTCGTACCCGGCCTTCCGATGCGAGAATCCGACCGCCGCTCCGATCGGAGCGCGATCGGTGTCGGTGATCTCCACAAGTTTCACCTTGGAGGCGCGAAGGCGGTGCGCGGTCGCCTCCATGTGATCGAACGAGGCGATGATCATTGCCGCCGGCCGCCACGAAAGCAGCGACGTGACGAGCCTGTCCTCCTCCTCCTCGCGAAAATCCGTGGATCCGACGACCGAGCGATAGCCGGCTGCCGAGATGGCGTCGTTCACGCCTTGCAGCACGTGGTGAAAGATGATGGACCGCAGACTCGGGACGATCACGCCGATCAAATCCGAACCGGCCGATGCGAGCGAACCGGCAAGGCGGTTCGGCACGTAGCCAACCTTGCCGATGGCACGCTCTACGCGCTCGCGCATCTCGTCGGATATCGCGCCCTTGTTTCGTATGACGCGCGACACGGTGATCTGGCTGACGCCACCCTCGCGGGCCACGTCGGCAAGGGTCGTGCCGCCAGTGCGCAGGCGTGCCTTTTTCTTAACGCGCATCCAGCACTGGCCCTCTCAGCCCGATGATTGTGGCGCCGAAAATATCCGAAAGGGAGGTGCGGGCCAGAGTCTTTCTTGACATCGCACCAGCGTACGGATAATGCCAATTGTTAGCGCTGTCAATTACACAAGAACAAGCTTTTCGGCTTGCGACGGAGGAGCTCGACCCATGGATACGCCACACGCTCAAAGCAACGAAAGTGTCGCCGGTCGGCTGGCCGCCGCGTTTCAGCGGCACGGGGTCACGATAGTCTTCGGCCAGAGCATTCCTCCGGCATTTCATCTCGTTGCTCCCCAGTTTGGAATGAAGCAGGCGACGTACCGCACGGAGAACGCCGGCGGCGCCATGGCCGACGCTTACGCGCGGATATCGAACCGGGTATCGGTGGTCACGGCGCAGAACGGTCCCGCCGCGACGCTTCTTGTGCCTCCGCTTGCCGAAGCCCTGAAGGTCTCGGTCCCGATCATCGCCCTTGTCCAGGAAGTTCCGCGCAGCCAGGCTGACAAGAACGCCTTCCAGGAATTCGACCACTACAAGCTTTTCGACCCGGTGGCGAAATGGGTGCGGCGCATCGACGAGCCGGCGCGCGTCGATGAATATGTCGATATGGCCTTCACGGTCGCTGCGTCGGGACGGCCTGGACCAGCAGTCCTCCTCGTTCCTTTCGACGTCCTCAACCTGCCGGCGCCGCGCGTTCCGGGACGCCAGGCGACCTACGGCGAGTTTCCGCTCGATCGGGTAGTTGCCGATCCGCGCCGCATCTCCGAGGCGGCCGATCTTCTTGCCTCCGCTAGAGCGCCATTGATCGTCGCGGGAGGCGGTGTCCACCTCTCCAAGGCATCGGAAGCGCTTGCACGGCTGCAGGAGACCTGTTCGCTGCCTGTTGCGACAACGGTCATGGGAAAAGGATCGGTTGCCGAGACCCATCCCTTGTCGCTCGGCGTCGTCGGCTACTTCATGGGCCCGGGCAGCCGCACCGAGAGCCTGAGGTCCTTGGTGCGCAATGCCGACGTCATTCTGTTCGCCGGAGCGCGCACCAATCAGAACGGGACCGACAGCTGGACCCTCTTCCCGGAAGCGGCGCGCTACATCCACCTCGATATCGACGGGCTGGAAGTGGGACGGAACTACGAGGCGCTACGGCTGGTCGGCGATGCTGCGCTGACGCTGGAAGCCCTCACGTCGGAACTCCAGAAGCGCGATCTGGCGAAGAGACAGGCCGCACGGCCGGCACTCGAACGTCAGATCGCGGAAGGCATCGCGGTATGGCGGAAGAAGGTCGCCAGGATCTCGACCGAGAACAAAAGTCCCATAAGGCCCGAGCGTCTGATGGCGGATATCGACTCGTTTCTCGATCGCGATTCGATCGTCGTGGCCGATGCCAGCTACTCGTCGATATGGATATCCAACTACCTGACAGCGCGCGCCCCGGGCCAGCGCTTTCTCACCCCGCGCGGGATGGCTGGACTGGGGTGGGGCCTGCCCTTCGCGATCGGCGCGCAGTTCGCGCGCCCCGATGCCCGCGTCTTCTGTCTCTCCGGTGACGGGGGTTTCGGCCATGTCTGGTCGGAGATGGAAATGCTCAACCGCCACCGCCTGCCGGTGATGCTGATCATCCTCAACAATCAGATTCTCGGCTACCAGAAGCATGGCGAAACCGTATTGTTCAACGCCTATACGGAGGCCTGCGAGTTCACCCCGGTCGATCATGCCGCCATCGCGCGCGCCTGCGGAATCGATGGTATTCGCATCGAGAGGGCGGAGGACTTCCTCCCGGCGCTGAAAGCCGGGCTCGCATCGGGTCGGCCGACGCTGTTCGACGTGATCACCGACGAGCACGCCCATCCACCGATCACATCATTCGGCGATCGCTTTGGTTCGCCCTTCTAGAATGAAAGCAGCCCGCGACGCGGGCTGCTGACGCGGTGCACCGGTCCAATCGGCGCTTCACCACGCAGGAGAGGCCATGCTTCTCGCACTGATATGCGGGTGACTATTGCGCAAGAGAGTCTAGTGCAGCCGGGCGCCGAGCCACTGGGCGCCACCGGCCAAGTCATGCACCACTTCTTCGACGAGATGCATGGCGCACTCCGCCGCGGGCGAATTATTTGCTTCCTCGGCGTAGCAGAGCACGATTCCCCGATGGCAGCCGCCTTCCTCGAAGGCGCGAACGTCCATGCGGCCATAATTTGCGTCCCGCTGCAGGCAGCCGCCTGGCAGGAGCGATACCCCTAGGCCCGCGTCGACGCATTGGGTAATGAGCGCGATTGCATCGACCTCGTGCTTCACATCGAGGGGCAGAGATCGCGTCCGAAAATGGCCCTCGACGCAGGCACGCAGCCCGTTGCCAACGGAAGGCAGCACAAACCGGTTGCGCGACGCCTCCTCGAACGAGATCTTGCCGCCGTTGCTCCTGCCGTTTTCTCCTTTCGCCGCTATGAAGAAGAGTTCCTCGACCAGCAGTTCGCGGCACACCAGGCCGGAGCGGGATCGGGGACTGGCCATGACGGCAAAGTCGAGCTTGTTGGAGCGGAGCGCGGGCGCGAGAAGGTGACTCTGGTCCTGGCGCAATTCCAGCCTCAACTCGGGATAGCGCCTGGTCATGATCTGCATGAGGGGCAGGGCAACGACCGTCATCAGGCTGTGCGGCATGCCGACCACCACCTGCCCCGATGGCACGCCGACAGCCCGCCGCACATCCGATCGGGCACGATCGACCTGCTTGAAGATGACCTGGCAGTGATCGTAGAGGCGGGACCCCGCCTCCGTAGTAGTTATGCCCTGCGGCGAGCGATGGAGTAGGGTCGTTCCGAAATCCGCCTCCAAGGCCTGGATGGATTTGCTGAGAGCGGGCTGCGCCACATGCAGGCTCTCTGCGGCACGACTGATGCTCTTCGCCTCGACGACGCCGGCAAAGTACTTGAGCTTGCGCATATCCATGTAAGGCCTCGATCCGCGGACCATGCCCGAAGGGTATTCCAAATTGGAATATCCTTCCACCAAGGAAATATTGGCGGGGCCGGCAGAAAGAGCCTCCTATGGGGGCCGGAGAGCGCCGACAGCGGCTCTCGGAAAAAAACGCCATAGCAACTTGTGATGGCCGGATCAGCCCAGGAACGCATCCACCGCCTGCCGCTCATGCGCAGCAAGCTGTTCGTGCCCGGCTCGCGGCCCGAGCTATTCGACAAGGCCTGGCGCTCCGAAGCGGACGCTCTTTCCTTCGACCTCGAGGATGCCGTGACCGAATCCCGGAAGGTCGAAGCGCGCGAACTGGTCCGCAAGCACCTTGCCGATGTCGGATCCTCTCATGCCAAGAGCGTAATCGTCCGGGTCAATCCGGTGACGAGCGAACATTTCAAGCCTGATGTGGAAGCCGTGGTGCAAGACGGCCTCGACGTCGTGAACCTGCCAAAGGTGGAGACCGCAGAGGAGATTCTGGCTGCCGTCGCTTTGATCGAACGAAGCGAGTCCGAGCGCGGCATGGCGACGGCCGGGATCGGAATACTGGTCAATATCGAAACACCGCGCGGGCTTCGGAATGCGGCGGCGCTGGCATCGGCCAGCGATCGGGTGACCGGTCTGCAGCTTGGCTTCGGCGACCTTCTCGAACCCCTAGGGATAAAGCGAAGGGAAGAAACCCTTCTGCCCATTCGTCTTGCAGTGAGGCTGGCGGCTGCCGAGGCGGGCGTCGCCGCTTATGACGGAGCCTATGTTGCGGTGGCAAAGCCCGAAGGGTTTCGCGCGGAAGCCGAAGCGGCCCGCGCCGTCGGGTTCGCCGGCAAGACGTGCATCCATCCCTCCCAGATCGCCATCGCCAATGCCGTTTTCGTGCCGAGCACCAACGAGATTGAGCGGGCGCGAAAGATCGTCGCCACAGCCGATGAAATGCTGGGCCGCGGTATCGGCGCTTTCACCATCGACGGGGTGATGGCCGACGGGCCGTTCATCGAACGCGCGCGGGCTATCCTCAAGACTGCGGACAAGTTGAATGCCGATGACCGAGCGTAGCGGCCGAAAACAAGGTTCCGCGGGTCCGCTCGAGGGACTGCGGGTCGTCGACTGCGCTACGCTGTTTGCCGGCCCGATGATCGCCACTCTCATGGGCGATTTCGGCGCCGACGTCATCAAGATCGAGCATCCGACAGGCGACCCGCTGCGCAACATGGGCGCCAAGAAGGATGGGCATCCCTTGTGGTGGAAGACGACGGCGCGCAACAAGCGAAACATCGCCCTCGACCTGAAAAGGCCCGATGACGCCGCGGTCTTCAAGGCGCTTGTCGCCGATGCAGACGTGCTGATCGAGAATTTCCGGACAGGAACGCTGGAAAGCTGGGGACTCGGCTGGGAGGAGCTTTCCGCTATCAACCCCCGCCTGGTGATGGTGCGGGTGACAGGCTTCGGGCAGACCGGCCCCTATCGCCGCAGGCCGGGTTTCGGCACGCTTGCCGAAGCGATGTCAGGCTTTGCCCATATCACGGGCGAAGCAGATGGGCCGCCGACGCTGCCTCCCTTCGGACTTGCCGACGGGATCGCGGCTTATTTCGGCTGCTTTGCCGCCATGTTCGCCATCTACGAGCGCGACGTGCGCGGCAGCGGTCGCGGCCAGTTCGTCGATCTTGCCATCTACGAGCCGATCTTCGCCCTCCTTGGCCCCCAGCCGATCATCTTCGACCAGCTCGGCATCATCCAGACCCGCAACGGCAACCGCTCGGTCAACAATGCTCCGCGCAACGCCTATCGCACGCGCGACAATCGCTGGGTGGCTCTCTCTGCGGCCGCCCCAAGCATCGTGAGGCGCGTCCTCGAACTCACCGGCGGGACGGCGGCAGCCGACGATCCGCGCTTCCAGACCAACCTCGATCGCGTACGCCATGTGGACGAGATCGATGCCGTGGTCGGCGGCTGGATTGCCGAGCATGATCTCGACGAGGTGATCGAGAGCTTCGAAAAGGTCGAAGCCGCAATCGCGCCGATCTACGATATCGAGCAGATATTCCACGATCCGCAATATGAGGCGCGGAAATCCATCGCCACCGTCGAGGATGATGACCTCGGCCCGGTGCGGATGCAGAATGTCTTTCCGACGCTGTCCCGGACGCCGGGCGCAATACGCTCTGCCGGCGGCCGCATCGACCAGCATCGGGAGGAGATTCTCGCCGAACTCCGCGCCTCGGGCCGGCTGCCCGCGCAGGCCGATGGCGCGGGCGAAGAGAAGAAGAGGGACAGCGCATGACCGCTGCTACCCCCGCTACACCTTATCCGCGCGATCTCGTCGGTTACGCCAACCGGCGTCCAGACCCGCGCTGGCCGGGCAACGCACGGATCGCCGTCCAGTTTGCGATCAATTACGAGGAAGGATCGGAATACACGGTCGCCGATGGCGACAACCGCACCGAGCTCGGCCTCGCCGAAGCGCCAGGCGGCCGCGTTCCGGCGGGCATCCGCGATCTGGCTTTCGAAACGATGTACGAGTTCGGCAGCCGCGTCGGAATCTGGCGGCTGTTCCGCCTCTTCGCCGACCGGCAGATGCCGCTGACTATATTCGGCGCGGCGCTGGCGCTGGAGCGCAATCCGCGCGTTGCCGAGGCAATCGCAGCGGCGGGCTACGATGTCTGCTGCCACGGTTGGCGCTGGGAGGAGCAGTTCCGCCTCGACGAGACGGAGGAGCGCGAACACATTGCCCGCGCCGTCGCTTCGATTGCGCGCACCACCGGGTCGCGCCCCGTCGGCTGGTATTGCCGCTACGGACCGAGCGAGACGACACGCCGGCTGCTCGTTGAAGAAGGCGGCTTCCTCTACGATTCAGATTCCTACAACGACGAACTGCCATACTGGATCGAGGTGTCTGGCCGGAGACACCTCGTCATCCCCTACACAATGGACACAAATGACATGAAGTTCACCGTGCCTGGCGGTATCGGCAGCGCGGTCGATTTCGAAGCCTATCTGAAAGCGGCCTTCGACCAGCTCTATGAAGAGGGCGCGGAGGCGCCGGGGATGATGTCGATTGGCCTCCATCCCCGCATCGCCGGGCGCCCCGCACGCGCACGGGCCCTCGCCGGTTTTCTCGACCACATTCTGCGGCACGATCGTGTGTGGGTTTGCCGGCGCGTGGACATCGCGCACCACTGGCACAAGCACCATCAGGGAACGGCCCTCGCCGGCGGGACATCATGACGGACCGCCCGTGGGAACAGTACCTCAGTGATGCCGACCGCGAGGTGCTGGCCCGCGGCCGCTTCGGCCAGCGTATGGGCTTCGGCGCAAGACCCGCGGTGGTGGTGATCGATTGCCAGCGTTACATGGTCGGCGAGCGCGGCGTCAGCGACGGGCGCTATCCATCCTCCTGCGGGGCCGCCGGCTGGGCGGCCGTCGACCGCATTGCCGCGATCCTCGATACGGCACGCGCCGAATCGGTGCCGGTGTTTCTGACACGCTTTGCCCTCGACCCCGAAGGAAACGACATAGGCGTCTATGCACGCAAACGCACTTTCCTGAGGCGCGACGACTGGTGCCTCGAGGGGACGGAAGGCTCCGAACTGTTGCCGGAAGTCGGACCGCGGCCGGGTGACATCGTCTTCGTGAAGAAGAAGCCGAGCGCCTTTCACGGCACTCCGTTGCTCGGCTATCTTATCGACCGGGGGGTCGACACCGTCGTCGTCCTTGGCGGCGCGACGAGCAACTGCGTCCGCGCCACCGTCTTCGATTCGGCCTCTTACAATTTCCGCACGATCGTGGCCGGCGACGCGGTATTTGATCGCCTCGCCATCTCGCATGCGATCAGCCTCTTCGACATGGACCGGCAGTTCGCCGACGTGATGTCCTCGGACGAAGTGGTCGGCGCCCTTCGCAAGGAAGGCGCGCGCTAATGACTGCCAAGCCGCGCGACGTTTCTGCAGGCAGCGTGGCGGCTTCAACGGACCTTGGCCGGACGGCTCCGGTGCGCTCCGAAATCGCCAGATCCGGATCCCCTCCGGGCCGCGCGCGCGTCGCGGTGTATCGCTATGCCGTGGTGATTGCCCTGGCAGTCTTCGTCATCGGCTTCTCGATCCTCCTGCCGACGACGTTCTTCACCTTCGGCAATTTCCGCACGATCGTCAGTTCCCAGGCGGTCCTGATGATCCTCGCACTGGGCCTGACGCTGCCGCTGATCACCGGAGAGTTCGATCTCTCCATCGGCTCGATGCTCGGCTGCGGCGCGGTGCTGACAGCGTTCTTCACCGGCGACGTGGCGCTGCCTCTCCTCCTCGTCGTCATCGCCACGCTGCTGGTTGGCGTCATCGCCGGTGCGGTGAACGGCTTCTTTGTCGTCCGGATCGGCATCAACGCCTTCATCGCAACGCTCGGCACGGCGACCATCCTTACTGGCGTCACGCTCGCCGTCTCGGGCGGTCAGATCCTCAATACGGTTTCTCCGATCCTCAGCGACTTCGTCCAGCACCGGGTCTTCGGCCTTACGGTGCCGGTCTATTTCGCTTTCGCTCTCGCCATTGCCCTTTGGTACGTCTACGAGCACACGCCGGTCGGTCGTCACCTCTTCTTCGTCGGCGAAGGCCGCGAGGCAGCACGCCTCGTCGGCCTCGGCGTCAACCGGCTGCGCTTCGCCGCATTCATCGCCTCGGGCGCGATCAGCGCCGGGGCCGGAATCCTGACGGCAGGACAACTCGGAGCCGCTGATCCATCCGTGGGTCCGAGCTTCTTGCTTCCCGCGTATGCGGCCGCCTTCCTCGGTGCGGCCACCATCAAGCCGGGCCGTTTCAACGCCTGGGGAACGGTGGTCGCCCTCTACCTCCTGGTGACCGGCGTGACCGGCCTTGAACTGCTGGGTGCCTCTTCCTGGGTCCAGGAAATGTTCAACGGCGTTGCACTGCTGATTGCCGTGACCTTCGCGAGATTCGTCGCGCGGGACCAAGTCACATGAGCCTGCCGAACGATTGAGACTTCATCGCCGGAGCCCGTGATCATCACGCTACCGGCGACAACAAAGGGGAGACTTGAAATGACGAGCCTGAAACCGAAAGCCGGGTCGTTCCACCGGCCATCCGTCGCCTTGATGCTCACCGCCGCCTCGCTCGCCCTCGCCGCAGGCCACACCTCGTCGGCCCTCGCCGACGGCCTTGCCGACGCAAAGGCCGCCGTCACCAAGGCGATGGAGAAGCCGACATTCGTCGCGCCTGGCGATCCCGTTGCCATGAGCAAGCTCAAGGGCAAGCAGATCTGGATCATCACGTCCACCATGGCCGTGCCCTTCGTCGCCACCATCGCCAAGGGCGTGCAGGAGGCAGCCGCCAAGGCCGGCATCGAGACCAAGCTCTTCGACGGCAAGGGCAATGTCTCCGAATGGAACCGCGGCCTGTCGCAGGCGGTCAGTCAGCATGCCGACGGCATCGTCACCGTGGGCGCCTCGCCCGAATTGATGAAGGGGCCGATGAAGGACGCGCTCGACGCCAAGATCCCCGTAGTCGACGCGGTGACCGCAGACCAGTCGGCGCCGCTGGTTCCCGGAACCTTTGCCCATGTCAGCATCTCGTTCATTCACTCGGGCGAGTTGCAGGCCGCCTATGCCGTAGCCCGGTCGGAGGGCAAGGCCAACGTACTGGTCCTGGGCGACAATGAGTTTCCGGGGGAGGTATCCCGCGTCGAAGGCATGAAGAGCGCCTTCTCGGCCATGTGCCCGACCTGTGTCGTCACGGTCGAGGATACCCAGGTCGGCAATCTCGGCACGAAGCTCGGCCAGCAGGCTCAGACGCTACTCCGCCGCAACGCCGACACCAACTTCGTACTGCCGACCTACGACGCGCAGGCGATCTATGTCGTGCCGGCGATCAAGGCGGCCAATTTCGGACGGACGATCGAGGTGGTCGGGTCGGACGCGGTGCCGAGCAATCTCGATTGGATCCGCCAGGGCAATATTCAGGTTGGCGACGTCGGCGAGCCCAGCATCTGGCTCGGCTGGGCCGCACTCGACGAGGTCGCACGCGGCATGCTCGGCATGCCGGCGGTCGACGAGAAGATTCCGCTGCGGCTGTTCACCGCGGAAAACCTCAAGGACATCTCCAACGACGAGAACGAACTCTTCGGCGGTGATTTCGTCGCCGAGTACAGCAAGCTCTGGGGGCTCTGATACGCCCAGGTTTTGCGGCCTTTGAAACGATGACAGGCGAGAGCACTCCGCTTCTGGAACTCCGCGGGCTTACCAAAAGCTTCGCGGGCGTGCGAGTGCTCTCGTCGGTCGACCTTTCTGTCCGGCGTGGCGAGGTCCATGCCCTGATCGGCCAGAACGGATCCGGGAAATCGACGATCATCAAGATCCTTTCCGGCTACCACGCGCCGGATGAGGGTGAAGTATTCATGCGCGGCGCGCGCGTGCCGCTGCCCATGCGGCCCGGCCAGTCGGCGCGTTTCGGGCTTCGATTTCTACATCAGGATGTCGGCGTCGTCCGGACGATGACCGTGCTGGAAAACCTGCGTATCGGTCGATTCCGCACGACAGGCTACGGCAGGTTGCGATGGCGGGATGAAAGGCGGGCGGCCCGAGAGACCCTCGCGGAAATGCAACTCGACCTCGATCCCGACACGATCGTCCAGGACGTGCCGCCGGCTGAAAGGGCGCTCATCGGCTTCATGCGCGCCATCCAGGAAATGGATCATGACCGCGGCGAGGTCCTTATCCTCGACGAACCCACGGCGTTCCTTCCGGCGCCGTCCGTCGAGAAGATCTTCGCGGCCATTCGCAATGTCGCGCGTCGCGGTTCCTCGGTGGTCTTCGTCAGTCACCGCCTGGACGAGATCATGACCATCGCCGACCGGACGTCGGTACTGCGCGACGGGCGCATGATCGAAACGTTCGTGAATGAGGACACCGACCAGCGTAGGCTGGTCACGACCATGCTCGGCCGCGAACTCGACGCCCTCTACCCGCAACGGACCACGACTCATGGCCGACGGCGGCTGCGCCTTGAAGGTGTGTCGGGCCGCGTCGCCAACAACGTGACGTTCGACGTGAACGAAGGCGAGATCGTCGGCCTGACGGGCCTTCTCGGCATGGGACATGACGAGATTCCCTACCTCGCCGTCGGCGCCGTCAGGGCAAGCGGTGGAACCGTGTCGGTCAAGGGGTCGCCGCTGCCCGCACTTACGCCCGGCAGCGCAGTCGCGGCCCGGATCGCGTTCCTGCCCGCGGACCGTCAGCGTCAGAGCGGCATTCCGAAGGCCACCCTCCTTGAGAACGTCGTGATGACCAACGGCTCGCGCTTCGTCCGCAACGGGATGCTGCGCCATCGTGCCGAACGGTCGGCCGTCGAGAAACTGCTGGCGCAATTCGACGTTCGCCCGCCGGAGCCGGACCGCTTGCTCGCGACGCTGAGCGGCGGCAACCAGCAGAAGGCCCTCCTCGGCAAATGGCTGCAAACCGATCCGGCAGTGCTGCTGCTCCACGAACCGACGCAAGGCGTCGACATCGGATCGCGCCAGCAGATCCTGCAGATCATCGCCGACGTTGCGGCGTCAGGTGCGGCAGTCCTGATCGCCTCATCGGAATACGACGAGCTGGCGCATCTCTGCCACCGCGTTCTGATCTTCCGGCACGGTCAGGTCGCCCGTGAACTGGCGGGTGCTGACCTCACCGAGGCCCGCATCGCGGAGCAGTGCTATCTCGCGTGAAGCGGCTTAGGCGAGCGGCAGCCGGTAGACCCGGCATGCCGTTTCCCGGAAAAGGGCTGCCTTCTCCGCTGCGGACGCGCCTGAGGCGAGGCGCTTGAAGGCGTTCCAGAGGACGGCGTAGCTGACGCCGCGTTTGTCGACCGGGAAATTGCTCTCAAACATGCAGCGATTGGCGCCGAACAGTTCGATGCAGGTTTCGATGTAGGGACGCCACATCCGGGCCAGCTCGTCAGAAGATGCCGGCACCGACCGGTGCGCGGCGTCGATGTCGAAGCCGAAGAGATGCATCGCAAGGCCGCCGAGCTTGACCGAGACATTCGGGCGGCGGGCCAGCTCCGTCAGGTTGCGCTTCCAGTCAACGAATACTTCAGCGGTCCTGCCGGCATAGACCCCGACCGCAAGCGGCGCGCCAATGTGATCGAGTACGATCGGTGTCTCCGGAAATTTTCCGGCGAGGTCGGACAGTTCGGGTATCTGCGGGTGGAATATCCAGGAATCGAAGGAGAGCCCGTATCGGGCCAGCCGCGAAAAGCCGCGCCGAAAATCGGCGTCGAGAAGGAGGCCTGGCGGAAAATCCTGCGAAGACCCCTTGATCGTGGCATCGGCGTCCCAGACCGAACGTCCGCGTATGCCTTTGAAACGGTCGCCCGCCTTGCGGAGATGGTCCTCGAGCACCGCGTCCACCCGCTCGCCGAGGCGGAGTTCCGCAAAGCCGACAATGCCAGCGGCCACGCGCGTCGGCCCGTAAGCGCCGCTCGCGCTCATCGCCGCGATTCCGTTGACGAATTCGGTCTCGCCGACCGGAGCGAAATCCGGATCGCCGCCGGCCCTGTACATCGCATCGCACTGGACGAACACGGTGGCGCGAATGTTGTGCCCCGACCCGCTATCGGCCAGGAACTCCTTCAGCATGTACGCTCCGCCGCGATCCCAAAGGTGATGATGCGGGTCGACGATGGGAAGGTCGGGCTCCAATATGTCTTCGGCGTAAGCATCGAGCCACGTCTGGTCGACGCCAAACAACGCCTGATGACGGTCGGTTTCAGCCACTGATGCCCTCGCACTTGAGCTCACTTCGACGCATAGACGCTCCCACGGCGTTGCCGCCACAACGGTTCGCGGACTCGCATTCTAAAGTTACTACCTTTCGAGAGGCGGCGGCACTCTGTCTCACCGCACATGGCGCGCCCATGAAGCCTGTCGCCTTTTTCGTGAATTTCCTGGTCAAAAAACGAGGAGGGATCGTTGGCAATCCCGATATTCGACGCCCGGGAAGCCAGCTTCCTCGGCGACGCCGGTGAAGCGCGAGTAAACTTGATAGCGCAAGTCCCGCCTCCGCCCCAGACTATCCCAGCGCGACGAGGACCACTCCCACCGTTCCGACTACAACCGCGCACAGGGTCGTCAACGCCAATCGGGATTCGGTCCTGAAAACGTAGACAGCGAGGAGAATCGAAATGAAGATCTCCAGGGAAGAGATGATCGCGACACGCAAGACCGTCGTGTACTGCAAGGCCGCGAACTGGGTGATCTGTCCTGCTGAGATCAACAGCGCCGCCAGCAGCTGCCACGGATTGATCGTGGTGATCAGGTCGCGAAAGGCCCTGCGATAGTCGGCCACCCAGGCCGACGCGATGACGTAGAAGATGATTGCGGCGAGCGCGCCGATGAAGGTTCCGAGACTCGGATTGGCAATTCCGGCGAGGCCGAATTTCCGCGCCAGCAATCCGAAGGCATAGGCGCCTCCGGATGCGACCCCGTAGGTGTAGCCTGCAACCGGAGCCGCAGGCACCTCGGCCCGCTCCGTAATGCGCCGGCCCAAGCGATATCGCGCGACGAGGAGCATGATGAAGCTTGTCGCGATGAGGCCGAGGCCCAGCCCCATGGTCATATTGATCAGTTCGCCGAGAACCAGCCAAGCCAGCAGGACCGAGAAGAACGGATTGATGCGCCGCACCGCGGCGGCGTGGACTACACCGAGATCGTGGACGGATCGATAGAAGAAGATGCGACCGACCGCGGTGGAAAGAAGCCCCGATACGGCGAACCAGGTGGCGCCAAGCCACACATCGCTGGAACTGCCAGTGGCCGCGATGTCGCCGCCAAGCGCCAGCCAGACAAGGCCGGAGGCGATCGCCGTGACGACGACGGACAGAAGCGTGCCGTTGTCGCCTTTGGGACGGACGACGCCCTTCATGAATGCCACGCCGGCGAGCGCGTAGGCACAGGCAGAGAGGAAGGCGAGAATTTCGCCGGCCCACTCAGCGATAATGGCGAACGCTCCCGAGATCGAGCATCGTCATGCCAGCCTCAACCGCGTCGCGGATAGACCCGCCAGATGCCGCTGGCGGTGGCGACGACTACATCGCCGATTAGAAATTCCCCGCGCATGAATACGAGCGTCTTGGTCCGTCGGATTACTTCGGGACGAGCCACGACGAACGAACCGATCGGAATCGCGGCGGCGAATTGGACGTCGAGTTGCACCGTGACCTGGCCGTTGTTTTCCACGTCGGCAACGGCGAGACCGAACGCATGGTCGATGAACGCCATAAGGGCGCCGCCATGCATGAAACCGTGGTTGTTGTCGTGCATCGCGCGGGCAACGATGCCGATGGCGCCTGGCGGACCCCCGGGCTGCTTCCAGGCCGGACCAATCGCCTCTATGAATGCGTCGGAGCCGTGGTGCACCCACCCCCGAGATGCGGGATCGAATATCGGGGGTTGGTCGCTCACCGGAGCCGTGCCATGGGTCCGAGACTGACGGGACCCTCCGGAGCGCCTTTCGGCAGATCGAACATGCCTGCGGGCAAGGAGTCAAAGAACGAGAGCGCCTCTGCCGTTGTTACGACGTCGGCATATTTCGCATGCATGTCGGCAAGGGTTACGGCATGGCTTGCTTGGCTGCGGTCGAAGCAGCCCTCCTCCACTACCGCCACGCGATAGTTAAGGCTGAAGGCGTCGACCACGGTCGCGCGCACGCAGCCCGATGTCGTCGTACCGACGACCACGATGCTGTCGCAGCCGAGTAGCGTTAGGTAACTGGCGAGATTGCTGCCGAAGAATCCCGATGGCTTTTGCTTGTAGACAACGATGTCACCGGGTCCTGGCGCGATGGCGTCGACGATCTCGTTTGGATCGAGGTTCGCCGGTGGCGCCCGCGTATCGTCGGACGAGCGGGCGTTCTTCCACGACCAGGAGCCGGCATCCCAGCCGTCGGCCCGTCCGATCCCGGTGGTGTAGATGACCGGGAGTTGGCGGTCATGCGCCCTGTCGATAAGAGCGCGGATGTAGTCGATTGCTACCCATGCGTCCTCGCCGCATGAGTTCCGCCAGCGCTTGATCGACTCAAGGATCGGTTCGCTGCGGTCCCCGCAGAAGCCCCAGCTGACATCCACGACCAATAGTGCGGGTCGCTTGCCGAAGCCACCGTTCGCGCCATAGCCGGACGCGGCGAACACCGCCTTGTCCCGCGGCGTCAGGAATTTTTCCCAGACCCGTTCGACCATCAACGAAACCCTTTCAGAAGACCAAGAGAGATCATGTACCTACCGCACCAGGCGCGCCATGCCGCGACTTCTCCATCCAGGAACGCAGAAGCGCCAGCCCGCGATACCCCCCGTGTACGAATTTCGAATAGGGCAAGAGGACAAACACGGCCATTACAAATCCAAGATGGATCGCGAGCAACGTCCCCATGGCCGCGGTGTTGCGGAAGACTAGAAGGAGGAGCCCCGTAAGGGAGACGAGTAGCAACTGCACGAGAAAGGCATAGTCGACGGTCAGCATCCGCTTTGCGACCGGGCCGGGATCACCCACGATCTTCAGCCATAGAAGGCCCGCCGACCCGGCAACCATACCGATGCCGCCGACGGTACCCAGAAGCACCGGCAGGCTCAGGAAGGGGTAGGGGGCCTGTAGTCCGAGGAAGTGGTCATACACCCACGCGGCCGTCGTCGAGGCGAAGCAGAGCCAGAACCCGTAGAAAAGCGCGTGGTGGAAATTGCGTCGGCTGCCCGAAAACGTCTCGTCCTTGTCGTTGCAGCCGTGACCGCCGCCACCGAGGTTGCGAAGCGCGAGGATGTCGCCGGCCGCGTGCGCGACAGGCGCCGGCCGCGGCAACCCGGGATCGCCTGTGTCCCGCCAGAACGCCACCAGACTGATGATGATAGCCAATAGTGAGAACAGCGAGGTCGCGCCGGCTATGCCAGCCATGACACCCCATGGAATGACGCGATAGAACGCGCCTTCCCCGACATGAATGCCGGTGACGACGTCCGACGACTGCAGCAACGACGTCAATACCAAGACCAGCGCGACAGCGGCTGCCGTGACCAGCGATACGACGGTGCCGTTCCGCCGGAACACATGCGCCAGCGGTTGCGGCCACGCGTATTTTTCGTAGGTCTCCAGGCGGAGGTCGGCGAACACCTTCGGGACGTTGATCCCAAATTCGTGCGGGGGCGCATACTGGCAGGCGTAGTAGCACCCGCGGCAGCCGTGGCAGAGATTTGCGAGATAGGTGAGGTCGCCATCGGTGAATTCCCGCCGCAGTTCCATCGCGGGGAACACGGCGCAATACCCTTCGCAGTAGCGGCAGGCGTTGCACACCTCCATCGTGCGCCGGGCTTCCGCGATGACCTCATCCAAGAGCATGGCGGGCAGCCTCCACTCCGGCGATTCTCCCAAACACCGAGCCGATAGCCATCCCGAAGCCGGCGAGATAGCCCTTGCCGAGAATGCTGCCGGCCATGATCTCCCCGGAGGCGAACAGGTTCGAGGTTGGCCGGCCGCCTTCCATGAGAACGCGCGCCCGCTCGTCGACGCGCACGCCGAGATAGGTGAAGGTGATGCCGGGGCGGAGCGGGTAGCCGATGAAAGGCGGGCGGTCGATTACCTGCGCCCAGTGCGTCTTCGGCGGCATGAGTCCGTCGGTGCGGCAATCGTCGAGCTTGCTGCTGTCGAAGGTTCCGGGACGAACGGCGGCGTTGTACTCGCCGACAGTGGTTTCGACCGAGACGGGATCAAGGCCGAGTTTGGTCGCGAGATCGCGGATCGTGTCGGCCTTGATCGCCGGGAACACCGACGGCATGAAGAGCTTCTCGGATTTCGCGTCGATGATGGCGTAGGCGATCTGTCCGGGTCGCTGCGCCACCAGTCGCCCCCAGATGGCGTATCGCTTCGGCCAAACGTCCTCGCCTTCATCGTAGAAGCGCTTGCCGTCGCGATCGACGACGATGGAGAAGGGCACGCAATCCAGCCGGGTGACGATTCCGCCGTCGAATTTCGGGGCGCGCGCATCGATCGCCACGGCGTGACACTGGGTGGGGTCCCCCACCGAGGCGACCCCTTGGTCGAGGAGATTGCGGAGGACGCGGCCCTTGGCATAGGGCGTGCCGCGTATGAGGAAGTTGTCCGCCGCCTCTCCCCAATATTCCTTCAACCACTCGATATTCGCCTGGAAGCCGCCGGAGGATGCGATGACGGCCTTGGCTCGAACTGTTTCGGGAAAGCCGCGGCTGGTGACCTCGACCTGCCTCACGGCGCCCTTGTCGATGATGACCTCGCGGACCTCGGAATCGTAGGCGATCTCGACACCCAGTCTGCGGGCTTCCGCATAGTAGGCATTGACCAGTGCCTTGCCGCCGCCAAGGAAAAAGGCGTTGGTTCGCGACAGGTTCAACGTGCCTGCCAGTGATGGCTGGAAGTTGACGCCGTGGGCGATCATCCACGGCAACATCGCCTCTGTTCCGCGAATCGTCAGGCGAGCAAGTTGTTCGTCCGTATTCCCCCCGGTGACGCGGAGCAGATCGTCCCAGTACTCCGGCTCGAGATACGCCTCGGTGAGCACCGAAGTCGGCGCCTGGTGCATGACGCGAAAATTGCGTGTGTGGCGGCTGTTGCCGCCGCGGAACGCTTCCGGCGCGCCCTCCAGCACGAGGACGCTGGCTCCAGCCTCACGCGCCGTGATCGCCGCGCAGAGCGCGGCGTTGCCGCCGCCCAAGACAAGAACATCGTACTCGCGCGAGAAGTCAGCCAATGGAAGCCTGAAATTGTATCCTGTCGCATGCAATGTATCCGGCCATGCCGTCGAACACAAGGAAAACGCCGCTCAGAGAAGCTCTGATCTTCCTTGGAAACGCTCGATTCTTGCCCGGAACGCGTTCCGGATATGGAGCCGGGCGGCTGCCTCGGCCGCGTCGGGATCGCGTCCGGCCATGCAGTCAACGATGGCTTGATGCTCGTCGAGCGAAGCGGCGCTGCGGTCGGGGTCGCTGAGTGTTGTTCCGGGAAGCAGGGCCAGCGAGAGGCGGAGGTTTTCCAGCGTCGCCGCGAGGAAGCGGTTGCGTGCGGAATTGCGGATCTGACGGTGGAACACCCGATTGGTTTCAGCGAGCTTCTGGGGCTCGCCGACGATTTTCCGATCGCGCGCCACCATGTCCCGAAGGACTTCAATCTCAGTGGCGGTTGCGTGGATCGCGGCAAGGCGCGCCGCATTGCCTTCGAGCAACTCGCGCATGAAGTAGAGTTCGGTGACCTGACCGTAATCGAGACTGGCGACGACGGCTCCGTGATGAGGCTCATGGACGACTAGGCCGCGCGCTTCTAGAAGCTTGAGGGCCTCGCGAACAGGCGTGCGGCTGATCCTGAAGCGCTGCGCCAGCGCCGCCTCGCGAAGGCGCGTACCGGACGGCAGCCCGCCGCTTTCGATTTCGGTCAGCAGCAGTTCGTAGGCGCCGGCCGCGCTGGACCGGCTGGGCTCCGGCGGGATGCGCTTGGCCGGGGGCAATCGCCGCTCCTTCATTTCACACGCGCGCGAGATCGAGTGTCGAAGGCACGAAAATCTCGGAGATGGACAATGGTCGCGGCGTCAGCCCCTGCCGGAAGCAGTAGCGCGACGCTGTATCCACGACTTTGGCGTTCGCCGCGGCGCCATAGCTCCAGAAATCCTCGCCCATCAGCGCCCGTGCATCGCCGAGCGAAGCCACAGGCCAGGGCGCCGTGCTGTAGAGGGAGCCCATAGATTCAAGCTCGCGGTAGCAGATCTCCTTGGCGCGCAGATAGGCCTTGTAGGCACTGACCGCGAGCCACGGGTGGTCCGCCAGCAGGCTGCGGCGGATGCCTACGACATGCATGATCGGGAAGATGCCGGTGCGCGTGAAATACTCTGCCTCGACGGCACGATAGTCGGGAAACAGCCGCACGATGTTCGGACTTTTGCCGAAGCTTGCCGGCGGGATCGGCGATATCAACGCATCGATGGCGCCTGCTTCGAGAAGCCCGGACAGCGTCTCGCCGTCGCCGATCGGCACGCGCTCGATGTCTTTCGGCAGGTCAAGGGCGATCTTCTCCTTCCTGCCCGCCTCGTGAAGGCCACCGGTGCGCCAGCGGATATCGGATGGTTTGACCCCGTGATCTTCTTCCAGCATGCCGCGCACCCAGACGGCCGCGGTCATCTGGTACTCCGGCACGCCGACCTGCCTCCCTTTCAGGTCCCGCGGACCGCCGATGCCGCGATCGGCGCGAACATAGATGGCCGAGTGACGAAAGCTTCGCGAGGGGAACACAGGTATCGCGGCATAGGCCGATACTTCCCGGGCGGTCGCCACGAGGTAGCTCGACAGCGACAACTCCGTGATGTCGAACTCCTGGAAACGGACGGCGCGGTGAAAGGTCTCCTCCGGCGAAAGCGGAAGCGGGATGGTGCGGCACCCCTCGATCTGAACGCGGCCATCGAACAGGGCGCGTGTCCGATCGTAGGAGCCGCCCGCCACACTGACGGTCAGGAACGCCATCGCTTGCCTCGCATCGACCGAGCGGGCTAGGACCCAGCCCGACAGAACTTGGGACTGGTACGGGTTTTGGAAATTTTGGGCAACTGCCTATGCTGGCGCCGGCGAAGCGAAACTGCAGCCCGCTTTGTGAATGCCGGCGAGCGGCAGAGCCGTCTCCGCCAGATCTGCTCGGGAGCCTTCTGAAGTGGTCATTCGCTACGATGACATCGGCAACCGCCTGAAGGCGTTCCGGCTGGCGTCCGGCCTCAGCGCCGATGAGATCGCAAGCCGCGCCGGGATTTCCCGTACGGCGTTCTACCGCTTCGAGAAGGGCGAACTCGCCAAGATCGAGACGCTGGAGAAGCTGGCGGCGCTGCTCGACGTTTCCATCACCACGCTTCTTGGCGTCGGGATCGAGTACATCGCGTCGGCGGTCAGCTACTTCGAGCGCATGCGCCAGATCGAGGAGCAGGCCGAGCACATCATCGTGCTGGCCGGCCCCATCTCGCTGCTTCTTGCCTCCGACGCCTTCGAGGAAACGCTCGACGCAACCCTGCGGGAAAGCATTCCCGCCGATCTCGAGGATCGCGCGAAGGTGCTCGATGATGTGAGCCGCATCATGACGATCCTGCGAGAGCGCAAAGCTGCCTATCGCCGGCGGCAGCCCTCGATCGTCAATCTCATATCGGCGCTCGAAATCGACCGGTTTGCGCGCAACGGTCTCGTCGGCAGCCACGAACTGCCGGAACACGTGCGTCGCGAACGCCGGGCGCTTGCCCGAGCCGAGGTCGCCCACTTCGCGAGCATCATCGAGGAAGAACCGATCGGAGTTCAGATCGGCATCGTCGCCGATACTCTTCCGCACACGGGCTTCCAGATCTTTCGCCAACCCGACCGGCAGGTCCTGACGGTCAGCCCGTTCCGGCTTGGTGAGCATCCGAACGTGCGCGTCGGCGTGGCGATGATCACGTCGGCCCCCGAGGCCCTCGCCCTGCACCACAAGGCGGTGAGCGAAATGTGGAAGCGCGCCATCAAGGGGCCGGCGGCGGCGACGTTTCTCCGCAACCTCCTCGCCGCCTCGCGTGACGACGGCGACCAGGCCGATGACGCGACGGCAAAGGGAATGCCGAAGACTAAGCGGCCTCGGAAGGGGTGAGCCTCCCCACCATCCGCTCGAAGGCTGCCGCGACCCGGAACAGCGTCGCTTCCTCGTGGCGGCGCGCTACCAGTTGGACGGAGAGGGGCATGCCGCCGCTCGACAGGCCGGCTGGCAGGCTGATCGCCGGGTGGCCGCTGAGATTGAAAGGCGTGCGGGCCTGCCGCGGATAGTTCCGGGCCAGGGCTTCGGCGTCATCGATACGGCAGGCAGGATCGAGCGCATTGGCCGTCAACAGCACGTCGCAATCGTCAAACGCCGCCTCGATCGCAGCGACAAGCTTCCTGCGCCGGCGTTGTGCGCCGAGATAGTCATCTGCTGAAAGAAACCCGCCAACCATGATCCGGCGCCGGGTCTTGGATGCGTAGTCCTGCGGCCGGTCGCGTAACCACGGCCCATGCACCGCCCAGGCTTCCGCGGCGAGAATCGTCCGGTTGACGGCGCTGAAATCCTGAAGCTTCGGGAGTGTAACCGTCTTCACGGAGGCCCCGGCGGAGGCGAGGTGCTCCGCTGCGCGCTCCAGAGCTGCGCCGACTTCAGGATCTGCAACCAAATCCGTCTCGTGAAAAGCGCGCACGAAGCCGATGCGAACGCCGGAGATGTCGCTTGACGGTAGCCTGCCATCCCGGCGACCCGTTATCGCGTCGAGCAGCAGGGCGCAGTCCATGACCGTGCGCGCCATGGGCCCGACATGGTCGAGCGTCCAGGCAAGCGGGAAGACGCCCTGGCGCGAGACGAGGTCGTAGGTGGGCTTGAGGCCGACAACGCCACACGCCGCCGCCGGATGACGAATCGACCCTGCCGTGTCCGTGCCGACCGCCAGCGGAAAGAACCCGGCGGCAAGGCCAGCGCCCGCGCCGGAAGACGATCCGCCCGGGTGATGATCGAGATTCCACGGATTGCGCGCGGGCGGAAATGGCAGGTCGAAGCTCGGCCCGCCAAGAGCGAATTCGTGAAGCGCGAGCTTGCCGAGAATGATCGCGCCGGCATCGCGCAACTTGCCCACCACCACGGCGTCCGACGGCGCGATCGCGTCCAGCAGGATCGCCGAGTGGCAGGTCGTCGCAACACCGGCGACATCGATATTGTCCTTCAGCGCTACCGGAATGCCGAGAAGCGGGGGCGCATCGCGGCCTTGCACGAATGCCTTCTCTGCAAAACGGGCCGCCGTGCGCGCTGGACCAGGATCGAAATTGATGAAGCTGTGAATCGCCCCATCGCGTTCGGAAATGCGCGAAACGAGATCCTCGACGACCTCCACGGGGGAAAGGTCCCGTTGCCGGTAGGCCACCGCCAGTTCCGTTGCGGACATGGCGGAGGGGCGCGTCACCGTGGCGGCTCCCACGGTCCATCTTCAGGTTGGAGCGGAGCCGCGTACGCCTTACGCAGCATCCTTGCCTCGGCCGCGGCCGCGGCAACGTCCTCCGGAAAGAGCTGAGAGGCACGCTCGAGGCCAGCCGCCAGGACTGTCGCTCTGTCGGCCTCTGTCGCTTCGTTTGTCATTGCAGCGGGTGCAGCACAATGCGTTTCGAGGACACGCGGTCCCGAACCTGCCGGAGGGCGGCGTCCACATCGTCGAGCGAGTATGCCTCGATCTTCTGAGGATGCAGCGCGCCCTTTCCGTAAAGCGCGAAGATGTCGCGGAAGCATTGCGTCATCAAATCGGGCCGGCGCTTGCGATAATCACTGATTTGCAGGCCGGATACCTCGATGTTCTTGACCAGCAGGTAGTTCGCAGCGACGGACGGTATCGTCCCGCTGGCGAAGCCGATGACCACCATGCGGCCGCGCCAGGCCAGGGCCCGAAGTGCTGCCGAGAAGACCTCCCCGCCCACCGGGTCGAGAATGACGTCCGCGCCGGCGCCGCCGGTTGCCGCGCGCACCTGATCGCGGAGCGTGTCCCGGAGGTTGGCCGCCGAAAGATCGATGATGGCGTCGGCGCCTGCCGCGCGGGCTGCATCGCCGGCTTCGGGTCGGGATACCCCCGCAAGGACGGTTGCACCAAACGCCTTCGCGAGCTGCAAGGCCGCGGAGCCGACCGCGCCGGAAGCGCCCAGCACCAGAACCGCCTCCCCCTTCGCAAGCCGACCGCGCTCATGCAACGCCATCCACGCCGTGTCGTAGGCGAGGCTCATCGATCCGGCCTCGTCGAAGGTGATCGCGTCCGGCAGCGCATAGCAATGATCCGCCAGGGCCACGGCCTTCTCGGCATAGCCTCCGCTTTCCGCCATGGCGAGCACACGATCGCCGACCTGGAGGTTTGTGACGCCCGGTCCGACTTGCGCGATCCGACCGGCAGGCCCTTTGCCCGGTACGAAAGGCAGCGGCGGCAAGAACTGGTACTTGCCGCCTATCACGAGGAGGTCGACGTAGTTCACCGGTGCCGTGTGGACCTCCACAAGCACCTGTCCCGGACCGCAGGCGGGATCGGGAAAATCCCTCGCTACCGCGGCGCCGATATCCCCGAAGCGCTCCACCACGACGGCGCGCATCAGCACCCGCCGTTCATGATGCGGCCCGCTGCTCGGCCCCGAAGCGAACGCGCAGGGGCCGTAACGAACCGTTTGCGACCGACGCGACAAGATCGCGCTTCATGACCTTGCCGCTGGCGGTCAACGGCACATGCTGGAGGAACACCATGTATTCCGGCATGTCGTATTTCGACAGCCCCGCCTCGTCGAGAAAGCGAAGGATCGCATCGGGGTCGAGGGACGCGTCGTTACGCGGCACCACGGCAAGGCAAACCCGCTCACCAAGCCGCGCATCCGCCACCGGAAAGGCCGCGGCAAGGGCGATCTCCGGGTGACCACCGGCGAGCGACTCGATCTTTGCCGGATAGATGTTGTGACCGCCCCGAATAATGACGTCTTTCTTCCGGCCCGTGATCCGGAGATAGCCGCGCTCATCCAGCCGGCCGAGATCGCCGGTCATGAACCAGCCGCTGGCATTGAACGATTTCTCCGTCGATTCCTGATCGTCGAAGTAGCCCAGCATCAGGCTGGCGCCGCGACCGCCGATCTGGCCGATTTCACCGGCTGCTGCTTCCACATCGGGATCGTCCTGCCGCCAGATACGCAGCTCGTAACCCGCGCAGGCACGGCCGCACGTTTCGGCGATCACCTTCGGATCGTCCGTCGGCAGCGTGTATTGATGCGAACACGTCTCGGTCATGCCGTATCCGCTTTGCGGTACGACACCATAGCGCATCAGCGCCTCGATGACCTCCGGAGGAGACGCCGCACCGGAAATGCGGAACGCCTTCACCGCGCCGAGACGGGTAGCGCCCCGTTGGCGAAGTTCTGCGAGCAAGTCGATGGCGTGGGTCGGCACGCCGAAGAGAAACGTCGCACCGGTGTCCGTAAGGCGATCCACGAGGCTCGATCCCCGGGAGAGATCGTGGACGACGAGTTCTGCCCCGGCGACGATGCTTGTGATGAAGGCACCGAGGCCGAGATTGTGGCTGAGCGGGCTCATCGTGTAGATGACGGAGGTCCCGTCCAGATTCCAGTCCGAGACGAGACAACGCGCCGTCGCGAGGAGCGTGTTGTCGCTGTGGAGGACGCCTTTCGGCACACCGGTCGTTCCCGATGTGAACGGCAGATACATGACCCGGTTGGGGTCGTCGTTAGGCCGCGGCGCGGCCCCGGCCTTCTGCGCGCCGGCCCACGCGAAGGCGGCGGAGCCTTCGACGACACGATAGACGTGGCGCACGAACTCCAGATCGGCCACCGCCGCGAAGACATCGTGGCGATCGGCATCGGCGCCGAACCCTGGCGCTGCAAGGACAGCGGCGGCCCGCATGCGCTTGATCAGTTGCACGACCTCGCCGACGGTATGATCGCGATGGAGCGACGTGCACGCCACGAAGCTATTGCGGGAGGCGGCCAGCACGGCGATCGCCGTCTCGACTGAACTGCGAAGCCACACGGCGACACGCTCGCCCGGGCGCACGCCACGGCGGGTGAGGTCCGCGGCGAGATCATCGGCAGCGGCGACGAGTTCGCGGTAGGTCAGCCGACGCGTACGATCCCTGACGGCGAAGGCGTCCGGCGTGGCAGCAGCATGAGCCGCCGCAAGTGCATAGATCGTCTGATTCCCCCACGCGCCGCTTGCCATCATCTCGGCATGGCGTTTCGCGTCGAAGAGGCTGAGGATCGTGTTGCTCATGCGCAGCGGCGCTCAGCCCGAAGGCCCGAGCCCAATGAGGCTGCGAAGGCGGTTCCAGATCACCAACGCGAAAAGTCGCAAGCCCGATATCGGCTTTCCTGCCTGGGCCTTCGGCTGGGGCGGCGACGGCGCGATACCAGCCGCAATAGCATTGCCGGCTTCTGAAGAAGGGGCGGGATGTTCTGCCGCGATCTGCTCCCGGAGTGACGCGGAGAACTGCCGGATGAGCTGGGCTGCAACTTCCTGGATCATGCCGGCGCCGCGACCATACTGGGCGACGCTGCCGGACAGGTTGAGGTCGGTATCCACGACTACCCGCGAGCCGGATGCCGAAGGCTCGACCCGGAAAGCTGCGACCGCATTGGCGCCGCCCCTTCCCTTTTGGTCGGCGCCGCTCGCCTTGATCCGGGCCTGATGCGCAACGTCGTCGATCTGCTCGAAGGCGGCCGTGCCCGCAAAACTGAGCGCGACCGGTCCGAGCTTAACTCCGACCTTGCCCTTGTAGGTACGATCGTCGATCTTGGCTGTCAGTTCGGCTCCCGGCATGCATGGCGCGATGCGCTCGATGTCCATGAGGACCTTCCACGCATCGGCCGGCGGCAACGGCACATCAAACGAGTTCTGGAACTTCATCGCCGCTGCTGATCCGAACTAGCCGACGACTTTCCACGCGATCGTCTCGTCGCCGCGATAGACCAGGGCACGCTCCTCGGGTCCCTCCACCAGGATTTCCTCCGGCGCCGTCCACGGGGACCGTTCGAGCGTGATCGTATCGACGTTGACCGGCAGGCCATAGTGCTTCGGCCCGTTCAGGGAGGCGAACGCCTCAAGCTTGTCGAGCTTGCCGTCGTCGGCGAAGATCTTCGTATAGGTCTCGATCGCGACCGGTGCGTTGAACAGACCGGCCGCACCCACCACTGCCAGTTTCTTCGCCATCGCGTGGGGCGCCGAGTCTGTCCCAAGGAAGAAGCAGGCATCGCCGGAGGTCGCCGCTTCACGCAGCGCGATCCGGTCCTCCTCGCGCTTGATGACCGGCATGCAGTACATGTAGGGCCGGTTGCCGGCGCCGAGCCAGTCCGTACGGTTGAGTTCCATGTGATAGGGCGTGATCGTGCCGCCGAGTTGCGGCGCCGACGCTCTCACGAAATCGACCCCTATCTTCGACGAGAGATGCTCGAGCACGACTTTCAGTCCGGGGAAGTCCTTGAGCAGCGGGGCCAGCCGCCGTTCGATGAAGACGGCCTCGCGGTCGAACACGTCGACTGCCGGATCGACTTCCTCGCCGTGGATCAGCAACATCATGCCGATCTTTTCAAGCCGGGCGAATACGCGGCGCACCTTCGTAAGGTCCGTCACACCCGCCGCCGAATTGGTCGTCGCATTGGCCGGATAGAGCTTAACGGCGGTGAAGACGCCTTCGCGGAACCCGCGCTCGACATCGTCCGGATCGGTCTCGTCACGGAGGTAGCACGTTATCAGCGGCTGGAACTTGGAGCCCTCCGGCAACGCCTTCATCACCCTATCGCGGTAGGCGATGCCGTCCGCTGTAGTGGAAACCGGCGGCAGCAGGTTGGGCATCAGGATCGCCCGTCCGAAATGCCTTGCTGTCCAGGGGAGGGCGGCACGCATCATTGCCCCGTCGCGGATGTGCAGATGCCAGTCGTCTGGCCTACGAATGGTGATGCGATCGCTCATCTTCAGCCGGGTTCCGATCATAAACCGGGGGCGTCAATCGCATATAGACGGGGGCGCCTTCGTTCGTAAAGAGGAATTCATTCCAATTCTGGTACGGTCGCCATTCGGGAGCTGGCCCGGGGCGCGCACCTATCCTGAAGGCAGGCGGCAGGGCTATCTAGGCTATGGAAAAGGCAGAAAGCGGGCACATTCCAAGTGATGCGTTCGACCTTCGGGCTATCCCTCCGCTCGACGAGACGAGCGCTCTTCCGCTTTACATGCAGCTAGCCGAGCGGCTGATTTCGGCGATCCGTTCCGGATCCCAGCTGGAGCCGCGCGCCCGCGCCTTGCCCTCCGAAGCGGAGCTAGCAGCTCATTTCGGCATCAGTCGTCCGACCGTCCGGCAAGCAATGGCGCACCTCGTTACCCTCGGACTCGTCACCCGCAGTCGCGGACGCGGCACCTTTGTAGCCGCGAGGCGTATCAAGCACGATCTCAACCTCGCATTCGAAGACGAGATGCGAATTGCGCATCGCCGCGTTGAATTTCGCGTCCTGCGCCGCCTCGCCATGGTGCCCCCGTCGACGGTAGCGGAGCGTCTGCGGCTGGCCGCCGGCCAGCCGGTGGATTTCGTTGAGCGCCTGCGGCTCGTGGACGGCGGGCCCTTCGCTCATGAGCAACGCTTTTTTCCAAGCGTCGTCGGCGCACGGGTGGACCAACGGGCCCTTGAGAGCAAGGCGATCATTACGCTGCTGTCCGCTGTCTTGGGCGCTCCACCCGCCCGCGTGACCAATACGATGAGGGCGGTACCCGCCGACAGCATCGGGGCGGGCCTCCTCGGCGTCGATTTGGGAACGCCTCTCCTTGAGACCGAACACACCTACTTGGACGAGGCCGGGGCACCGATCCTTCACGGCATCGTCCGCTTCCGGGGCGATTCATTCGAATTCACGGTGAATTCCCCGGTCCATACAGAGCGGTGACCGGAAGCGCTTGACTTGCACCGGCCGGTGTAAATGTAATGACATTAGGACATTATGGCGGGATGGATGAAGCCGGCCTCATTTTCCTATAACGCGCCCCGCACTGCCGAGGCTGCGTTGGCGGATCTCGCCGCAGTTGCCGCGGACGAGGGACGGATTCTGGCCGGGGGGCAGACGCTCGTGCCGGCCATGGCCCTCCGCCTCGCCCGGCCGGCCCATCTTGTCGATATCAATCGGGTAGAGGGTTTCGACCGCTTGGTCGTCGGGACTGGTCATCTGAGTGTCGCGCCCTGTGTGCGCCATGAAGGGCTTACCCGCCGGACGGTCCCGGGTCCCTTGGGTGAACTCCTCGATGAGGTCCGCGGCCATATCGCCCACTACCCCATCCGCCTGCGTGGGACTTTCTGCGGAAGTCTCGCCAACGCGGATCCCGCATCCGAATGGTGTCTCGTTGCCGTAACCCTCGGTGCAAGACTGAAGCTCAGCAGCCTGCGCGGCGATCGCCACGTCGATGCCGACTCGTTCTTCCTCGGCTATATGACAACCGCCCTTGAGCCGGACGAAATCTTGGTGGAAACAGGATTGCCTCTTCTCGCTGAGGGGGCTCGGTTTGGCTTCTATGAGTTCGCCCGCCGAGCCGGCGATTTTGCGCAGGTCATGGCGCTGGCAACCTACACCCTGAAGGACGGCCATATCGCCGATCCCCGCATTGGCGTCGGCGCAATCGACTCGCGCCCCCGGCGAATTGCAGAAGCCGAGACGCTTCTTGTCGGCGAGAAGCCTGGTGCGACCCTGTTCGAGGCCGCCGGCGAAGCGGCTGCGCGAAGCCTCCTGCCGGAGGAACCGTCCAGCTATCGGGCCCGCCTCGCTGCGGCCGCCGTGTCGAGGGCGCTCCAGCGGACCCAATGACCCATGAATGAACCGACCGACGTCACCTTCACCCTCAACGGCGCGCCGCAAACCGTGCGCGTCGAACCGCGACGCACGCTGGTGGACGTCATTCGCGAGGATTGCGGCGCGACGGGAACGCATACCGGCTGCGAACATGGCGTTTGCGGAGCCTGCACGGTGCTTCTCGACGGCGCGCCCGTACGATCCTGCCTTATGTTTGCGGTGCAAGCCGAGGGGCACGACATACGCACCGTCGAAGGTCTCGCCGATGGCGCGGGCCTGTCGGCGCTTCAGCAAGCCTTCATCGACCGGCACGCACTGCAATGCGGCTTCTGCACGCCGGGCTTCCTCATGCTCGCGACCGCGATCCTCGAACAGGATCGCGACATCGACGATTCAGAATTGACCGACATCCTTGCTTCGAATTTATGCCGCTGCACCGGCTATCAGAACATCGCGGCCGCCGTGCGAGCCGTAATCGACGAGCGCCGGTCGTGAGCGACGATCCGTCCACGGCCCCCAGGACCGCCCGCAAGGTCTTTGGCAAGCCCGTCACCCGCCTGGAGGACGCGCCGCTGGTGCGCGGTCAGGGGCTATTCGCTGCCGATGTGTCCTTCCCCCACCAACTGCATATGCGCGTCGTGCGCTCCCAGCTTGCCCATGGGCGTGTCGTGGGCATCGACGCCTCGGCCGCAAGCGCGGTGCCCGGCGTTGTCGCCGTGTGGACCGGTGCCGACACTGCCGGCATTGCCCCGATCCCGTTTCGCGCCACCAAGGTGCAGGGCCTGGAACCGTACTGCCAGCCCATCCTCGCCCGCGGCTACGTTCGCTATGTCGGCGAGCCGGTGGCGGCGGTCTTTGCCACGGATCCCTACGTCGCCGAAGACGGGGCAGAACTGGTGCAGGTCGAAGTCGAGGAATTGCCGGTCCTCCTCGATGCCGCGTCGGAGCCGCAGGAATTTTCTCCCGGCCTCTCGACGGAACCGACAATTGTTCGCAAGGGCTATGGCGATGTCGACGCCGCCTTTCGTTCGGCGCACGCCACCATTGAGCTTGATCTCTCCATCGGCCGGCATTCCGGCGTGCCGCTCGAAACGCGCGGCGCTATCGCCCGCTACGACGCATCGCGCGACGTTCTGGAGTTGCACGGGGCCGCAAAGAAGCAGCATTGGAACCGTGACGAGATCGCGCGGCTGCTAGGCCGACCGAGCTCCAGTCTCCACCTGCATGAAGGCCATGTCGGTGGCGGCTTCGGCGTACGTGGCGAGCTCTACCCGGAAGATGTGCTGGTGGCGCTGGCCGCACTTCGCCTCGGCCGCCCGGTTAAATGGATCGAGGACCGCCGCGAACATTTCGTCGCGACAAACCATTCCCGTGAGCAGCGGCATCGCATCCGCGCGGCAATAGATGCCGAAGGCCATATTCTCGCGATCGACGATTTGTTCTTCCACGACCAGGGCGCCTATGTCCGAACCCACGGCGCGCGGGTCGCGGATCTCACCGCCGGAATGTTGCTTGGGCCATATCGGGTGCCGGCATACCGCGTGGCCGGGCACTTTCGCCTGACCAACAAGACCCCGGCCGCCACCTACCGCGCCCCCGGACGTTACGAAACGACTTTCGTGCGGGAACGCCTGATGGATGCGATTGCATCCAAGGTGGGTATCGATCGCATCGAAGTTCGCCGACGAAATCTCGTTGCAAAGGACGAGATGCCCTATGTAAGGCAGATCGATGCGCTGGGCACGGATGTCGTCCTGGACTCCGGCGACTATGCCGGTCTTCTCGGCAAGTCGCTCGCGCGATTCAAATGGAACGAGCTTCAGGAAGAACTGGCGGCGCGACGCGCGGCCGGAGAACTTGTCGGCGCCGGCATTGCCCTGTTTGTCGAGAAAAGCGGCCTTGGTCCTTCCGACGGCGTTCGGCTAACGGTGGACGCCGGCGGATTTGTCGAACTGGTCACCGGCGCGGCGTCGGTCGGGCAGGGGGTCGAAACGGCGCTCGCGCAGATTTGCGCCGAAACGCTCGGCGTTGACTATCGCCGCATCCGCGTCATCCACGGCCAGACCGACCGCATCGAATTCGGCAACGGCGCCCATGCCTCGCGCGTAACGGTCATGTCGGGCTCGGCCACGCACCTTGCGGCCGCCGCGGTGCGGGACATGGCGCTCGACATGGCCGCCCGGCTCGCCCAGACACGACCCGAGGAACTGCAAATCGCAGACGGCAACATCGTGCGGACGGCAGCCCTGGACAACGTCCTGATGACCCTCGGCGAAGTCGCGCGGCACATGGGCCCGAACTCGCCGCTTATGAAAGGACTGACGCCGGGTCTTACTGCCGAACGCTGGTTCTACAGCGACCACATGACGTACCCCTACGGCGTCCACTTGGCGGTCGTGACCGTCGACAAGCTGACGGGCGAGGTGCGCGCTGAACGATATCTCGTTGCCAATGACGTCGGCGCCGCGGTCAATCCCATGCTGGTGGAAGGACAGATCGTCGGCGGCCTTGCCCAGGGTCTGGGCGGTGCTCTGTTCGAAGCCTTCCGGTACGACGAGCAGGGCCAGCCGCTGGCCATGACCTTCGCCGATTACTTGATGCCGACGATCGCGGAGATGCCTGAGGTCGACGTTCTAATCGCCGAGGACGCCCCAAGTCCGATCAACCCACTCGGAGTAAAGGGCGCCGGCGAAGGCGGCACCAACGCTGCCGGCGCCGCCATTGCATCGGCCGTTGATGACGCGCTCCGCCAGGCGGGAGCGATTACGTGCTTGCCGATCTTGCCGGAAGAAATCCACCGGCTGCTCGGAGCGGCCCGATGAAGCCGCCGCCTTTCGCCTACCATGATCCGGCGACCGTCGAAGACGCGCTGGGATTGCTTTCGCGGCTGGAGAACGTGCGCGTCCTGGCGGGCGGCCAGTCGGTGATGCCCATGCTGAACATGCGCTTCATCCAGCCTGACCATTTGATCGATCTGAACGGCATCTCCGAACTCTCGGGCATTGCCGTGAATGAGCACTCCGTCCGGATCGGCGCCATGACCCGTCAGCGGGCGCTGGAGATGCACGAGGAAGTGGCCGTACGACTGCCGCTTGTCCGCGAGGCGCTGGAGCATGTCGGCCATCGCCAGACGCGCAATCGCGGGACCGTCGGCGGATCGCTCTGCCACCTCGACCCTGCCGCCGAACTTGTTGCCGTCGCGCTTGCACTGGATGGACGTGCGAGCGTCCGCAGCACTCGCGGCAGCCGCACGATCCCGATTGGCGAGTTCGCCGCAGGTTACATGACCCCCGCAATCGAACCCGATGAATTGGTGGATGCCGTGGAAATCCGCATTCCCGCGGGTGACTCCGGCCAATGCTTTCTGGAGTTCGCACGACGTCACGGTGATTTCGCGATTGCCTCCGTGGCTGCCGTGCTTGAAGCGGACCCGTCTGGCCGCATCGCCAAAGCTTCGATCGCTGTTGGTGGCGTGGCAGCCGTGCCGGTCCGCCTCGCTGCGGCCGAGACTGCGCTTGTCGGCAACGTGCCTAATCCTGGCTTATATGGGGAAGCGGCAGCCGACTGCCGGGAGATCGACGCCCTCGACGATGCCATCACGCCAGGCTGGTACCGGCGTCAGGTCGCAGGAGTCCTGGTGGAGCGCGCGCTCTCCACCGCCTGGCGGCGGCTCGCGGCGTTGCGTGGCGCAAACTAGATGGATCCCGCAACGCCGAGCCTGCGCCGCCGCATCGCCTTCAAGGTGAACGGCGCTGCCATCGAGGCGGAAGTTCCCGTCCGCAAGACTCTTGCCGATTTTCTCCGTCAGGATGTGGGGCTGACCGGGACCCATCTCGGATGCGAGCATGGCGTCTGCGGTGCCTGCACGCTCCTTGTCGACGGCGCCAGCGCCCGCTCGTGCCTGATGCTTGCCGTGCAGGCCGACGGCTCGTCAATCACGACCATCGAGGGCCTCGCCGGCGGCGACCCCATATTCCGTGCGCTGGAGCAGTCATTCGCGAGCCACCACGCGGTGCAATGCGGCTTCTGCACCGCCGGCATCCTGACGACGCTTGTCGAGTTTCTGCGCGAACAACCGAGACCCAGCGAGGAGGATGTTCGGATCGCCCTCTCCGGCAACCTCTGCCGCTGCACGGGCTACGATCCGATTGTCGCAGCGACCCTGGCCGCGGCAGCCGCGCTTCAAAGCGGCGGCCGCGAGGTTCCTGCTCCCCCGGCCATGGCGGGACATGACGCCGGTGCCGTGGTCGGGCGCGATACGCCGCGGATCGAGGACGAGGCGCTCATCCGCGGCAAAGGGCGTTTCGCCGACGACCTCGTCTTTCCCGGAATGCTGCACGCCGCTTTCGTGAGAAGCCCGCATGCGCATGCTGCCATCATGGGGATCGACGTGCAACCGGCGCTCGCGCTTGCCGGCGTTCAGGCCGTCGTGACGTTGGCGGACATCGCTCCGCATCTTTCGGCGACCGAGATCCGCGTGGCCTTGCCGAGCCCCGCCTATCGCCAGCAGCTCGACCGGCCCGTCCTCGCCGCGCAGGAGGTCGTGCATGTCGGGGAGGCGGTTGCCATGGTCCTCGCCACCGACCGCGCGATTGCCGAGGATGGCGCCGCCCTCGTCAACGTCGACTACGACATTCTTCCGGTCGTTGCCGATGCGGTTGCCGGATTGGACGCGGGCTCGGCGTTGGCGCACAGCAACGCTCCATCCAATCTCGCGGCTGAGTTCCAGATCGCCTTCGGCGACACCGATGCCGCTTTTGCCAAGGCGGCGCATGTCGTGTCCGAAACGCTGGACGTGCATCGTGGCGGCAGCCATTCGATGGAAGGCCGTGGCACGATCGCTGTCCACGATCCGCTCGAGGATAAGCTTACTGTCTGGTCATCGACGCAGACCCCGCATGCCGCCAAGCGCCTGCTGTGCGACCACCTCGGACTCGAGGAGCGCCAGGTACGTGTGGTGACGCCGGACATCGGCGGCGGCTTTGGCCCCAAGCTGGTCTTCTATCCGGAGGAATTATGCGTCGCGTTCGCGGCGCGGCGGTTCGGGCGCCCGGTAAAGTGGATCGAGGACCGGCGTGAACATTTCATCGCCACCACCCAGGAGCGCGACCAGCGCTGGCAGGTCGAACTCGCGATGGACGGGGAGGGGCACATCCTCGGGGTGCGTGGCGACATGATCCACGACCACGGCGCCTGGACTGCGCGCGGCGTAAACGTGCCGCAAGGCGCGCTGTCTGCAATGACGCTTGCCTACCGCGTGCCCGCGTATCACATGTCGGCGCGCGTGGCCGTCACCAACAAGGTCGCGGTCACGCCGGTGCGCGGCGCCGGCCAGCCGCAGGGCGTGTTCGCGATGGAGCGCCTCCTCGATCGCGCCGCGCGTGATCTCGGGATCGGCCGCGACGAGATCCGGCGCCGGAATCTCGTGCCTCGGGAAGCGATGCCCTACCGCGTCCCGATCCGCACCCGGGGCAACATCGAGGTCGTTCTGGACAGCGGTGACTATCCGCGCTGCCAGCAAATGGCGCTCGAGGCCGCCGGATGGGAGGGCTTTCCCGAACGCCAAGGTGCCGCGTTTGCCGAAGGCCGCTACATCGGCATCGGTCTTGCGAATTATGTCGAAAGCACCGGCCGCGGCCCCTATGAGCCTGTGTCGGTGCGGATCGAGCCTTCGGGTCGCATTTTCGTCGCCAGCGGCGCCGTCGCCATGGGTCAGAGCACGGCGACGATGCTGGCCCAGGTCGTGGCGGAGCAGTTGGGCGGCGATGTCCACAACGTTCGCGTGGTTACCGGTGACACCGACGCGTCCTCGCTCGGAATCGGCGGCTTCAACAGCCGCCAGGCGGTCATGGCCGGATCATCAGCCCATGTCGCGGCAGGCAAGGTTCGCGACAAGGTGCTGGCCGTCGCCGCAAGCATGCTCGAGGCCGAGCCCCAGGCACTCATCATCGAGGGTGGCGTCGTCCGCTTGCCGTCGCCTTCAAACCGGCAGGTGACGCTCGGCGAGGTGGCGCGGGCGGCAATCGGCCAGCCCGGCTTCGTGCTGCCATCGCGGGATGGTCCCGGCCTGTCCGCGTCAGAGGCGGTGGTCATCGACCCCATGGCCTACGCGAACGGCACGGCCGTGGTGGAGGTCGAGGTCGACATCGCCACAGGTGCGGTTGCCGTGCGCAAGGTCGTTTTTGCGCACGATTGCGGCCGGCCCATCAACCCGCGGATCGTCGAAGGGCAGTTGATGGGCGGTATCGCGCACGGGATCGGCAACGCATTGTTTGAGCACATGCGCTTCGACGAGAATGCCCAGCCGGTCACGACGGACTTCGCCACCTACCTGCTTGTCACCGCACCGGAAATGCCGCCGGTGAAGATCGTCCACATGGAAAGCCCGTCGCCGCTCAATCCGCTGGGGATAAAGGGGGTGGGCGAAGCCGGCGTAATCCCGATCGCGGCGGCAGTCGCGTCGGCGGTCGAGGACGCGCTCAGCCCCTTTGGCATCACGATCAGCAAGGTGCCGCTGTCGCCCGTGGACGTGCTTGGCCTCATAAACGCAGCTCAAAATCGGGTACCGCCAACCGATATTTGAACACGGCCCCTTTTTGGGTACAGTTTTTGCGACGTTCGTTTGCGCAATTTGGCGCGGGGCAAGGGGGTTTGAAGTCATGACGGAGATAACTGTTCCGCCCGAGCATGGCCGCTTCGAGTATTCGGCCATCATTGACCGTCCGAAACTCGTTTGGCCGAAGGGAGCCCGGGTGGCCGTCTGGGTAATCCCCAACATCGAGCACTTCCTGTTCAACAAGCCTTCGGCTTCGCTCAATCCGGGACTTTCGGCCCTGTCGCCGGATGTCCTCAACTACGCATGGCGGGACTATGGCTCCCGGGTTGGAGTCTGGCGGCTGCTCGACATAATCCAGCGACGCGGCTTCAAGGGCACCGTGGCCCTCAATTCCGACGTGTGCGACCAGTACCCCCGGGTCATCGAGGCGGTGAAGGACCTGAAATGGGAGTTCATGGCCCACGGACCGAACAATTCCGGGCTGCTGACTTTCCTCGACGAAGCGAGCGAGCGCGCAACCATCGAAGCCACGCTGGCAAGGATTGAGAAGGCCACGGGGAAGCGGCCGCGCGGATGGCTCGGACCGGCACTCTGCGAAAGCCTGAACACCCTCGACATCCTGGCCGCAAGCGGGGTCGACTACGTCGCCGATTGGACCAACGACGAGCAACCCTACCCAATGAAGGTGAAGACCGGGCGGCTCTTCGCCATCCCCTATTCCCTCGAGACAAACGACTATCCGGCCTTCCTCAACATGTACCAAAGCCCGGAAGCTTTCGGGCAGACACTCAAGGATCAGTTTGACGTCCTCTATGAAGACGGCGCCACGACCGGCCGCGTCATGGCGATCTGCCTCCATCCCTTTCTCGTCGGGCATCCGCATCGGGCGAAATATCTCGACCAGGCATTGGCCCACATCGCGTCACGCCAGGAGGTGTGGATGGCAACCGGCTCCGAGATCATCGATTGGTACGTCAAGGCGGGTAGCGCCTGAGCCATTTTCTCCTTTGGCGCGGGCTGCAGTCTAAGAAATGAGCATCGTACCAATTTTTGAACAACCGGGGTCTTCCATCTCTTTTCTGTGACACTTCCATTGACAGCCTTTGGTCGGCGTGCATGCATTGGCCGTCCAAGGCCCCGGCTGAAAAGTGGTCTGGACGCTGTGCCCGGACAAGCGCGTCGCTTCGGGCGGAAACAAAGATCAGGGTCGCCGAAACCTCGGCCGGACCGTTCAGAGGGAGCATGTTCATGAACAGATTCACGATCGGTGCGCTGACCGCATTTGGCGTGCTGGCTTCGTCCATGGTCGCGGCCGATGCGGCGGGGAAGAAGGTTGCCTATTTCGATGCCGGCCCGACCCACCCCTACGTCGCGGCGCTCAACAAGGCATTCAACGCGCGCGCCGCAGAACTGGGCCTCGAGGTGACACAGTTCGATACGCCCTATGACGCTGCCCTTCAGTCCCAGCAGGTCGACGACGCGATCGCACGCAAATTCGACATGCTCGCCATCGTCGCGGCCTCGCAGAAAGCCATCGTGCCGGCGCTGAACCGCGCCAAGCAGGCCGGAATCCCCGTGATGATCGTCAACAACGGGATCGTTCCGGGGGTCGAGGATCTCTACGTGGCCGAAATCGGCGAAGATAACCACAAGCTCGGCAAGCTCGCGGCAGAATCCGTCCTCAAAGCTCTCGCGGATGCCGGACGCGACGAGGCGCGTGTGGCGCTCATAACGGGCGCGCTCTCCGAAGGCGTCTCGCGCGACCGTGCGGATGCCTTCAAGGAGGCAATCAAGGCCAATCCGAAAGTCACGGTAGTCGCGACTGAGGACGCCTATTGGGATACCGCCAAGAGCGAGGAAATCGCCGGGCAGCTTTTTGCCAAATATGCTGCAGAGGGCGGTCTGGACGTCGTCGTCGGCTGGGCCGACAACCAGAGCGCCGCGATCGTTCGCGCGGCAGAAGCAGCCGGGCTCTCCTTCGGCGCCGAAAAGGGCAAGGTCCTCGTTGTCGGAACCAACTGCACGCCGGAAGGCATCCAGTTGATCCGCGACGGCAAGGAGTACAGCACGGGCCTCCAGGCGCCGGTCCGTACCGGCAAGCGCGCCGCCGAAATGATTGCCGAACATTTCGAAGGCAAGACCCTCCCGAAGTTTGAAGAGCTTCCCGTCGTAACGATCAACAAGGGGAACGTTGAGGAATGGGCCCCGTCCTGCACCTACTGATCGCGTAGACTTACCGGAGTTGCCGCGAAATGCTCGTGGCAAGGAATCTCACTAAGAGCTTCGGCGCCGTCGAGGCTCTTCGTGACGTCTCCCTCTCGCTCGCGGACGGCGAGGTTCGGGCCGTCTGCGGCGAGAACGGCGCGGGCAAGAGCACGCTCATGAAGCTGCTGATGGGCATCATTCGCCCTAACGCCGGCAGCATCGAAATAGACGGCGTCGAACAATCGATAAGCGGGCCGCAGAAGGCCCAGCAACTTGGGATCGCTCTTGTAGCCCAGGAACTGAGCCTCGCACCGCATCTCTCCGTCCTCGACAATATCTGGCTGGGAAACCGCACGGTTCCGCTGTTCCATCGCCGCCGCGCGTTTCGGGAACGCGCCCGTGACGCCCTTGAGCTGCTTGGTGTCGACTACGATCTCGACCGCCCACTTCATGAACTCACCATGGGCGAACGGCAGATAGTGGAGATCGCCCGTTTGCTGGCGCGCGATGCCCGCGTGCTAATTCTGGATGAGCCCACCGCGACACTGTCCGACATCGAGATCGAACGGATGATGGCGGCGCTCAAGAGCCTCAAGGCCCGCGGCAAGAGCATCCTCTACGTCACGCACCGGCTCGGGGAGGTCTTCGAGATTTGCGACACCGTTACCGTGCTCCGGAATGGCAGGGATGTTGCGCAAAACTCGCTTGCTGAAATCGACCGCCAGCGGCTGATCGAGCTCATGCTCGGGCGCGCCTTCGAAGAAATGTATCCAGCGCACGTCACGGCCGCCTCGACCGCCGACGCGCTCGTCGTGAGCCATCTCCGCGTCGCCGGCGCGGTGAACGATCTTTCATTCGTTGCACCGAGGGGCCGGATTACCTGCATCGCAGGACAGGTGGGGTCGGGGGCGAGTGCGGTAGTTCGGGCCCTGGCCGGCCTCGTGCCGGAGGCGCGGGGCACGGTGAGCTTGGACGGAGTTCCTTTGCCGCTTGGATCGATCCAGGCTCGGGTCGCCCGCAATGTCACTTTCATATCGGAGGATCGCGCGGGGGAAGGACTTTTCCGCCGGAACGTCCTTGAAAACCTCGTCGCCGCTCGCCTGCCGGACCACGCCCGTGCGGGCCTCTTGTCGTGGCCGAGCCTTCGTCGCGCGGGCGCGGACCTCTGCCGACGCGTAACGGTTGACCGTGCGCGTTTGTCCGCCAGCGCTTTTGACCTCAGCGGCGGCAACCAGCAGAAGCTTTTGTTCGCTCGTGCGCTTGGCACGGATGAGCCGGGCGTCATTCTGATCAACGAGCCGACACGGGGGGTCGACGTCGGCGCCCGCGCCGAGATCTACAAGCTGCTTCGCGAGTTCTGTGACCTCGGCTACGCCTTGCTCATCTCGTCGTCCGACCTCGAGGAGGTCGTCGGTATAGCCGACGCCGTCATCACCATGTATCGAGGCAACCCGGTCGCCACCTACGATCGGAGCCGTGTCAGCATGTCGTCGGTATTGGCCGATATCACCCATCCGGTTGCCGTCGACCGCTTGGCGTCATGACTGCGGGAAACTCTGCGTCCAAGCCCGTTGGCGGTAGCCGTCCGGAATGGACGTTCTTGACGCGCAATCCGATGGCCGCGTCTCGCGCGCTGGTTCTTGCCGCCTTGGCGATCGTGGCAGGCCTGACGCCCGGCTTTTTGACGGCCCCCAGTCTCACCGCTCTGATCACGACGGTCGCCGTCGTCGGATGCCTTGCTGCCGCGATGACATTCATCACGATCGGCGGAAACATCATGTCCTTCGCCCTTGCGGCGACAGCGGCGTCCTCTGCCATCGTATTCGTATCGGTCGTGAATTCCGCCGGCTTCATCCCCGGGGCGCTCGCCGCGCTCGCATTCGGGGCTGTCGTTACCGGCCTGCAGGGATTTGTCGTCGGGTCTCTTCGCGCCAATCCCATCATCATCAGCATTGCCGCCAACGTACTCATCTACGGATCGGCATCGTGGTTGATTGCCAATGCGACCGTCTATGCGGGGCCCAGTGAAGTCCTGGCCTTTCTCCGTGGCAAGGTATTCGGCATACCGACCCAGTTCCTGGTGTTTCTCGCGGTCATCGCCGTGGGTCAGATCATCCTGTCGTGGACGACATTCGGGCGGCACCTTCTGCTCATCGGCAGCGGCTGGCGCGCTGCGGAGGCGCTGGGCCTTCGCATCGCCTCGGTCACGACCGGTGCCTACATCCTTGCCGGCATCTTCACGGCCATTGCCGGTATCCTGCTCGCGGCGCGCTACAGCCAGGGCAACATGTCGCTCGCCGTCCGCTATGACTATGACGCGATCGCCGCGGTTCTTGTCGGGGGTACGGCGATCCAGGGCGGCGACGGCTCGATGGTCCGGACGCTGATCGGCGTTTTCGCCATCAGCATCATTCAGGTGGTGCTCCTTCTTCACGGGTTCCGCGAGGAGTGGCGCTACACCATCACCGGTCTGATCGTGCTGCTCGTCGTGATCCTCTACTCGCAGCGCAGGCGCGCCTAGTCGCATGACGATCGCGCGCCTCGCCTCTGCACGCTACCGGCCATATATCATCCTGGCCCTGGTCATCTTGCTGCTGACGGTCATCGACGGCCGTAGCGATTTCCTCACGGTCCCCACTGCGTACAGCGCACTCCAGTCGTTCGCGACCTACGGCCTGGTCGCCTTGGGCCTCGGCCTCACCATGGTGATCGGCGAGTTCGATCTCTCGGTAGCCGGCGTGTTCGGCCTGGCCGGCTGCATCGCGGTGCTGACCGGAAATGAGAACGCCTGGCTCGGACTTCTTTGCGCGCTCGGAGCGGGAGTAGCGTTTGGCCTTGTGCAGGGGCTGATCATCACGCGTATCGGTATCGGCTCCGTGCCGGTCACCTTGGGCGGACTATTGACGGCCACAGGCCTTGCTTACCTTGTGACGCAAAACCAGACACTGTCCTTCGACAATATCGACCTTGCGCTCGCGCTCAACAATCCGATTGCGTGCGTCTTCTCGGTTCGCAGCACGGTCGCCATCGCCATCTTCGTCGCGGCCGCATTCATATTCGGCGCGACGCGGATCGGCCGCGATCTGGTAGCGAGCGGCAGCGACCGGCGCGCGGCGATGACAGCCGGAGTGCCGGTCGGCAAGATCGTCACCGCGTCCTTCACTCTTTCCGGCGCACTTGCCGCGATCGGCGGATCGCTTCTGAGCTATGGGCTCGCGTCAGCCGCCCCCTCCGGCCTGTCGGACGTACTCGTCCCGGCGATCGCAGCAACGATACTCGGTGGCGTTTCGCTCGCAGGCGGGGTCGGCAGCCCCTTCGGCATCGCCGCAGGTGTGCTGACGCTTACCGTGCTCCGCTCAGGCCTTAACGCCCTCGCCGCACCACCCTTTGCCCATGAGCTGGCAATCGGCGCCATCCTGGTGATCGTTGCCATCGCCGACGCGCCCTACCTGATGCGGCGCCTCTCATTCCTGACGGCGTGGCGCTAGCACGCAAAAGGGCGAGGTTCGACGTGGAGCCGTTACTCCGGCACTTCGCGGCGCGCCGATCCGGCGATCGTCCAGAACGCCCGATGCTTACCTTCGGGGGCTGCTGAGATACTGCAAAGCCTCGTCCAAAGAAACCACATCCGCATATTTTGCATCCATGTCGAACAGGCTCTGCTCATGCGCGGCGCGCGATCGGTCGCCCACCGCTTCCCGAACGACAATGGGGCGAAATCCAGTCTGGACGCTGTCGACAACAGTCGCCCTCACGCATCCGCTGGTCGTGCAGCCAGCAATGATGAGCGTGTCGATTCCGTATGAAAGAAGGCGCGATACGAGGTCTGTACCGAAAAAGCAGGACGCGTATTTCTTGACCAGCAGCGGGTCGGAAGGGCGATAGTCGAGCCGGGCGTCAATCAGAGGCCCGTCGGTGCCGGCGCGAAGCGTTGCAAGGCCACCAATCTTTCGGGCCCATATTCCCGCGTCCCGCAGATCGGCATCGTCATAGGCACCGGTCGAAAAAATAATCGGGATAGCTTGCTTTCGAGCCGCGGCTATCAACTGCGACGCAGCGGCAATTTCGGCGTCGAGATTGCTACCCATTGGCGCCTGAGGATCGGTGAACGCCCGCAGCATGTCGACGATCATGAGCGCCGGATGGCTGCCAAACCCAATTCGCCGTCCATACCCACGCGATCTGAAGAACTCCGTTTCATCAACTTGGCCGGCGCTCATGTTCTATCTCCTGAGGTAACCAAGGATAACGTCGACGACATGCTTCCTTCTGCGCGCCAGCCTTTCCGGCGTCATCAGATCCTCCTGGAAGACATGCGAGAGCGTGTAACGATTCGACAGGTAGAAATAGCTGAGCGCCGAGATTGAGATATAGAGGTCCACCGGGTCTATCCCGTGCCGGAACCTCCCTTCACGTTCGCCGCGCGCCAGCAAATCCGACAGCATGGTCAGCAGCGGATCATAGAGTTCCGGAATGCCCTTCGACCGCGCGATGTGGCGGGCCTTGTGCAGGTTTTCGCTATTCAGCAGGCTGATTAGCGATGGGTTCTCGAGGAAATGATCGAACGTAAGAACAACCAGCTGGCTGATCGCCTCTTCCGGTTCCATTCCGGCAAAGCTCCACTCGCTCTGATGAGCGCGCATTTGCCGGTAAGCCTGCTCCATCACGGCTACGAACAGCGTCTCCTTGCTGGAGAAGTAGTGGTAGAGAAGGTTCTTGCTGACGCCGCATTCGGCGACGATGCGATCGACTCGCGCTCCGTCATAGCCGTGCTCGGCAAACTGGGCAGTCGCCACAGCCAAGAGGCGCTGCTTCGTATCGGTTCCCGACCGGCCGCCTGTCCTTGAAGGAAGAGCCTGGTCCGTACGCTCTATGTTCATCTGGCCGCCTCGTTCGGCTTTCAGCGTCCGGGGTCGAGGCCGGAATTGCCGCTGAGATACCAGTCAAGAATGTCGCTGGGCGTCACGAACCACACATCTTGATGTCCGCGCATATAAGCCAGGGCCCGGTCGAGATGCCGCGCTCTGTATGGATGGCCAATCAGGAACGGGTGCAGGGCCACGGACAGGACACGCGCGTTTGAAGCACCCTCTTCGTAGAGAACGTCGAACTGATCTACCATGATTTTGTAGAAATCCTCGCCGCTTCCACCCTGGTCGAGAAACACTGGAAAATCTCCGATTTCCAGCGTGTACGGCAGCGCGACTATTGGACCGTTTCGCGTCGTCATGCTGTAGGGCTGGTCGTCATTGCACCAATCGGCAACATATTCGAGGCCGAGCGCGGCAAGTATGTCGAGGGTGTTGTGGCTTTCCGTCAGTGCCGGGCTTAGCCAGCCCCGCGGATGTTTGCCGGTTTGTTGTTCAATTACGGTGAGCACGTCCCTGATGCGCGTGGTTTCCTCTTCTTCGCTCAGGGTATTGTCCAGCACCGAGTTGCTGGACCCATGCGCCATCCACTCCCACCCCTGTTCGTTCGCCGCTTCAATTATCTCCGGGTAGTACAGGCAGCAGTCCGAATTCAACGCACCGGTCATGGCGATGCCGTGCCGCGCGTAGATCTCCATCAGCCGCCATATGCCGACGCGGTTTCCATAGTCCCGCCAGGCATAGTTGAGAACATCGGGCGTGAATCGATTCGTGAACGGCAGAAGCGAGACCGCCGTCTTGTCGAAATGGAAATGTTCGATGTTTGTGGTTATCCAGACGGCAATGCGCTTGCCGTCCGGCAACTTCATCGGAGGGCGACGGCCAATCGGGTCGTAGCGAAACCTGCCGTGCTCCATTTTCCTCCTCCCCCGAAGGATCTCCATATGCCACCCCTACGCTTGGCCGGCGGCTGAAGGCCGCCGGCAGCAGCGCAAGGACTACGGTGTCCAGCCCTTGGGGGCTTGCATGACGCCCTTGTCGACAGTGTCGACATTTGCAGGCGTGACCGGTACGAGCGGCACGCCGATGAGATTCTTGTCCAGTTTCTCGCCCTTGATGAGCCGATCGGCAAGCTGGACAAGCGTGCGGCCGATCACAACCGGCTGCTGCGCGACCACATAGTCGACGCAGCCCGCCCGCATCATCTCCTCGGCGGCTTCGCCAAATACCGGGAAGACCACCTTGACCTTCCCGCACTTGCCGGCCGCCTGCACGGCGCGCGCCGCACCGACGCCGTATGTATCGTCGGCCCCATAGAGGAGACCGATGTCAGGGAACCTCTGGAGGAAGTCGTTCGCAAGCGTGAGGTTGACGGCCGGGTCCTGCTCGCTCGTCTGATCGGCGACAACCTTTATGTTCGAGCCTTCCAACCCCTCCTTGAAGCACTTGGCGCGTTCGGCTGACCAGAACGCTCCGGGCGGGCCGGCGAGGAGACCGGCAGTGCCGCCGTTGGGAAGCAGCTTCTTGGCTCCCTCGGCGAGTTCATGGCCGATGTCGCAATGGTTGGAAGAGGCCGCGGCATCGACGGGGATGTCCGACGCGACTTGCGTTACGCCTGCACCCAGAATGAAGATTCCCGCGTCGCCGGCTTCCTTGACGACGCCGTTGAAGGCCGTGGGATCGGCGGGGTCGACGATGATCGCCTTCGCCTTCTGAACGATGAGATTGGACATCTGGCTGATCTGCTTGTCCACATTCCCGTAGCCGCCCGAGTCTTGAATAACGACTTCGTACCCAAGCTTCTTGGCCTCGTCGGTGATTCCGTAGAGTTCGGGCGTGTACCAGGGCCCTTTCACGTTCGGCACCGAGACGCCAATCACCCCATTGTCCGCAGCCACCGCGATCGAGCCCGTCGCCACCGTCGCGGCGATCAGGAGCGCGGAGCGAAATGCAAAGCGCATGTTCCATCCTCCCTGTTGGATCAGTCCCCACTACCATCAGGACTGACTAGTTAGTCAAGCACTTCCGCGCGGTTTCCGTCAAGGAGAAGGGGAGGGCTGCGCAGACGCCCTTGACAGGGATTTCTTGGGCTGACTAGTTAGTTAGTATCTGGATAGACGGCGGCGGATGCGATGAAGGCGCGAGTCGGTATCGACATTGGGGGGACTTTCACCGACCTCGTCCTTGCGACCGAAGGCGGCAAGCTTCACTTCAGCAAGGTCTCCTCGACGCCGGACGACCCGAGCACTGCCGTTGTCGAAGGATTGGCGTCTCTTCTCCGGCAGATCGACCTGTCGCCGTCGACGATCGTTGAGATCGTCCACGGAACCACCGTCGGATCCAATACCATCCTGGAGCGATCCGGCGCTCGGACGGCGCTCCTTACGACGCGGGGTTTTCGCGACGTACTGGAAATCGGGCGCATCCGCACTCCGGCGATGTTCGACCTCACGTGGGAAAAGCCCAAGCCCCTGATCGAGCGCCATAACCGCTATGAAGTCGATGAGCGCGTGGCTGCGGACGGATCGGTCGTAGAGACCATCGATGTCGATCAGGTCGTCGCGTTGGGGCGCACGCTTCTTGCGGAGGACATCGAGGCGGTCGCGATCTGCTTCATCAACAGCTACGCCAACCCGGCTCATGAAAAGCTGGCGAGCGATGCGCTGCGAAGCGCCTACCCGCAACTTCGCGTCACCGCATCGCACGAAGTTCTCCCGGAAATGAAGGAGTACGAGCGAACCAGCACGACCGCGGTGAACGCGTATTTGCTGCCCCGCATGCAGACCTATCTCGAGCGCTTGTCGGACCGGCTTCACCGGATGGACGTTAGGGCGCCGCTGCAGGTCATGGCGTCAAGTGGTGGCATTATCGGTGCCGAGGTCGCGCGCCGACTTCCCGTGTTCGCCGTCGCGTCGGGACCCGCCGGCGGTGTAACCGGATCCGCCGTGGTTGCCCGTGACTTTCCGCCAGGCGGGTTTGTCGTCTTTGACATGGGCGGGACCACGGCCAAGGCGTCCATATTGGAAGATGGACGACCGGCGCTGGTAACCGAGTACGAGTTTCGCGACGGAATTTCGACCCCCAGTCGCTTCGTCAAGGGCGGCGGGTACATGCTCAAGGTGCCGTCGATCGATATTGCGGAAGTCGGTGCGGGCGGAGGCTCGCTTGCCTTTGTCGACGACGGGGGCCTCCTCCATGTGGGCCCGAAATCCGCCGGCGCCGACCCGGGACCAGCCTGTTACGCGCGCGGCAACGATCGCCCGACGGTGACGGATGCCAACATGTGCCTCGGATACCTCAATCCGGAATATCTCGCCGGTGGCAGCCTTCTCGTACGGCGCGACCTTGCCGAGAAGGCGATCGACGCCTCCATCGCCAAGAACATCGGCCTTTCGACGATCGATGCCGCCCACGGCATCCGGCAGGTCGCCAACGCCAACATGGCGCGTGCAATACGGGCCGTAACGGTCGAACGCGGCAAGGACCCTCGTGACATGACCATGATCGCCTTTGGGGGCAACGGACCGCTGCATGCGGTGGATGTCGCGCGCCTGCTGGGCATCAAGCGGGTCGTCGCCCCGGTGCTGTCAGGCGTGTTTGCCGCCGCCGGGATGCTCTCTGCCGACGTCGAGCACAATTTCGTGCGCGCATCTCCACGGCGCTTGGGCGAGGTCAAGCCTGAATGGATAGCCGACCAGCTATCGGAACTTGAACAGGCCGGCCGTGCCGCTTTGGCCGCTGAAGGCTACGGTCCGGATAGTTCTCGGTTCTCGTTTTTTGCCGACCTCCGCTACGAAGGCCAATCCTCGGAGATCACGGTGCCTATGCCCGCGTCATCCCCTGGGCTCTTTGAAGAACTGGTCGCGCGCTTCCAGGCCGAGCATCTGGCCTTGTTTGGATATTCTACCGAGGAAGCCGTTGAGTTGGCGAACCTCCGGCTGACGGCAGTCGGCCTCAGCGATCACAGGCTGCGTTTCGGCAATGTGCGCATCGAAGAGGCGTCCTCCCCGACCACGACGCCCACCCGGCGCGTGTCGCTCCACCGTGGCGCCGCACTTCGTGACGTTCCGCTTGTTCAACGAAGTTCGGTCGGACCGGACGTTGCAACGGGGCCCGCCATCATCGAATCCTACGACACGACGATCTTTGTCCCGGACGGCTGTCACTACCATGCCGATGCGATTGGCAACGTGATCATCGACATCAACGCTTGAGCACTGGGCATGTCCGGAAATCCGATCGAACCAATTACCTTCGCCGTCATCAAAAGCGCACTCGACTCGATCGTGGACGAGGTGGCCTACACGGTCTTGCGGACCGCGCGGTCCGAGATCGTCAAGGATGTCATGGACTACTCCGCGGCGATCTGCGACCGCGACGGAAACATGATAGCGCAGGCAAAAACGATCGCCCTGCATCTGGGCGCCGTGCCCGAGGCCATGGCAGTTGTCATGGAGAAGTACCGGGACAGCCTCCGCCCGGGCGATGCCGTGATCCTCAACGACCCCTATCGGGGGGGCATGCACCTGCCGGACATCTTCATGTTCGCGCCCGTGTTCTATCGCGACGTCCTTGAGGGGTTTTGCGTCGTCATATGCCACCACACCGACGTAGGTGGACGGGTCGCCGGGTCCAACGCGAGCGACTCGACCGAGATATTCCAGGAGGGGCTGCGCCTGCCGGCCCTGAAACTCTATGAGGCGGGGTCGATCGTACACCCGGTCGCCGAGATCATCGCGCTCAACGTCCGCGTGCCGGATCGCGTGATGGGCGATCTCTATGCGCAGTATGCAGCGTGCCAGGTGGGCATTCGCGAGCTTAACAAGCTCGCCGACAAATATACGGCGCCCATCCTTCGCAGCTACTACGCCACCTTGCTCGACTATGCCGAGACCATGACCAGGAAGGAAATCCGAACCTGGCCTTCGGGCGATTTCTATTTTGAGGATTTCATCGACGACGACGGGCTGGATCCGGAGCCGATCAAGATAGCCGTCACGCTGTCTGTGCATGACGGGTCGGTTACGATCGACTTCACAGGGTCGTCGCCGCAAGTAAGGGGTGCCATCAACGCCACCAAGAGCTACACCAATTCCTGTTCCTATCTCAGCGTGCGGTGTGCGCTTAAGGGGGACGTACCCAACAATGCCGGTGTTTTCCGTTGCATCAACGTTGTGGCTCCGGCGGGATCGGTTCTAAATCCGCTTCCGCCGTCCCCTGTGGCGGCACGGGCTCTAACCGGATATCGAATCTGCGACGTGCTTTTTGGCGCACTTGCTCAGGTCGTACCCGATCGCATTCCCGCCGCCGGCGAAGGCGGCAACACGGTCGTCTGTCTTTCGGGCTGGCGCCCGGGTGGCCGGCCCTTCATTATCGTCGACATGATCTGTGGAGCTTGGGGCGGACGACCTGACCGCGACGGGATCGAGGCGATCACCAACCCATCGCAGAATCTATCGAACACCCCGGTCGAGGTTCTCGAGGCGCAACATCCGGTGCGCGTCGAAGAGTACAGCCTGCGACCCGACAGCTGCGGCGCGGGTCTCTGGAGGGGTGGGATTGGCGTCTGCCGATCTTACAAGGTTCTCGCAGATGACACCTTGCTGCAGCTCCGCTCGGATCGGGTCCGCTTTCGGCCTTATGGGCTTCGGGGCGGCAGCCCGGGCAAGGAAACCCGAAACGTGCTCGTAAGAAACGGCCTCGAAACCGAACTCCCCAGCAAATCCACGATGAAGCTCCTGGCGGGCGACCTCATCCGCCATGAGCAAGCCGGAGCGGGAGGATTCGGGGACCCCGAGGCAAGGGACCCGGAACTCGTGCGGAAGGACGTGTGGGACGGCAAGATCACCAGCGCCTTTGCATTGACCCATCATCGCGTTGTCGTCGATGCTGCCGGCCGCGATGTGGACTGGGAGAGTACCAAGGCCGCTCGTAGCAAGTCAGGCAGGCAAGCCGTGGCTTGAAGGGCAAACAGGGCAAGAGAACTGTTGAACAACCCGGGATCACGTACTGACCGCGCCAAGGTGTCGCTCAGCGGCATAACCATGGACTATCCGGGTGTCCGGGCGCTCGACAACGTCTCTCTCGACCTTTTCGCGGGCGAAGTGCACGCCCTCATCGGGGAGAATGGGGCGGGCAAGTCCACCTTGATCCGTTTATTGTCGGGCGATGCCCGGCCGCAAGCCGGAACGATTCACGTTGACGGCGTGGCGAAGGTCTTTCGTTCGCCAGGCGACGCGCGGGCCGCGGGCATAGTCACCATCTTTCAGGAACTGATGATCGTCCCCGGCCTTAGCGCCGCGGAAAACATCATGCTGGGAAACGAGCCCCCTTCATTTCTTGGTCGCGCCACTTACTCGCGGCGCAAAGCCGAGGAAGAGGCCGCCGCCATCTTGAAAACATTGGGGCCGGCCGGACAGTTGGATCCAAGGGCGCCGGCCGACAGTCTCTCCATTGCACAACGCCAAGTGATCGAAATCGCACGCGCGCTTGCCATCAGGGCGCCCGTGATCGTGCTTGACGAGCCGACGGCGGCGCTGGCTGGCGCCGAGTCCCATGCCCTTCTGGAATGCCTAGAACGCCTTCGCGACGGCGGCACGTCGATCCTGTTTGTCTCGCACAGGCTCGACGAAGTCCTGGCGATCGGGGACCGCATAACAGTCCTCCGCAACGGGCGAATGGTGACAACCATGCCCGTCGAGGAGGCGGGTGGCGCCGGCGGGCTCATCGAATTGATGGTCGGCAGACCGCTTCCAGAGATGTTTCCCGACCACGGCGTGCCAGGAGAGCGGGTCGCCCTCGAAGTGCGCGGTCTCAGCCGGCGACGCTACTTCCGGGACGTATCCTTCAACCTGAAAAGCGGCGAGATCATCGGTTTCGCCGGGTTGATAGGCGCCGGGCGAACAGAGGTCATGCGTGCGATCTTCGGCGCCGATGCCCTTGATGCGGGCACGATCCTGAAGGACGGACGGGCCATCCGGATATCCGACCCCGCCGAGGCCATCGCCGCCGGCATCGCCTATCTACCCGAGGACCGCAAGCACCAGGGCTTGGTACTTGGGCTCAGCGGACATGAAAACCTCGCGCTCTCTTCTTTGGGCCGCTATGGGAAATTCGGCGTTCTGTCCTGGAAAGAATTGCGCATGGCGGCGAAAGCCATGGCGCGCAAACTGGACTTCCGCGGCAGGCTCGAGTCATCCGCCCGCACGAATTCCGGCGGCAATCAGCAGAAACTGGTGATCGGTAAATGGCTGTTGTCCGATGCCGACGTACTGATCTTCGACGAGCCTACAAGGGGCATCGACGTCGGGGCGAAAGCTGAAATATACCGACTGATACGGGATCTTGCCGCAGCGGGAAGCGCGATCATCGTCGTTTCATCGGAGATCACGGAGTTGACCAACCTTTGCCACCGCATCCTGGTGATGTCCGGCGGACGGATCGTGGATGAAATGCTGCTCCCAGAATTTGATACGAACCGAATTCTGAAGTCCGCCTTTGCCGAGCATCTTTCGGCGCGGGTGCACTAGTGTCGGCGATCTCGGCCAAGCAGGACGAACCGGGTCGGCGGGAGACCGCTCTGACACGGCTATTTCGAGACTATGGCCAGGATGTTGGCCTGCCCATCGTCGTCCTGCTGATGATCTTCTTCTTCGCGTCGACCTCCGGCGTCTTCCTGTCCGGTCCGAACTTCCGCAACATGGGTGTCGCGGCCGCCGCCTTGGCCGCAATCTCCTTCGGGCAGACCTTCGCGATTCTGACGGCCGGGCTGGACCTTTCCGTGGGCTCGACAGTGGCCTTGGTGAGCATCGTCTCGGGCCTGTGCATGCAGCGGTACGGGATATCGCTGGGCGTCGCGGCCGGTCTTGCCGTTGGCGGCTTGGTCGGCCTCGTAAATGGGCTGGTGATAACCCGGCTTCGGGTTGTGCCGTTCATTGCGACCCTCGCAATGCTGTCCGTTCTTTCCGGGCTCGCCTTGAACCTCAGCGGTGGACTCCCGGTTTCCGGCCTGCCGCGCGCCTTTGGCAATTTCGCCTACGCCTCCCTTTGGGGCGTGCCGGCGCCGGCTCTGGTGGCGATCGCGACGCTCTTGGCATCCTATCTCGTCTTGCGATACTCGCGCTTCGGCCGACACATTTACGCTGTCGGCGGCAACGAAGAAGCGGCCCGCCTTTCCGGCATCAAGATCGACCGGGTGAAGCTCGGCGCTTATGTGATCTGCGGCCTCTGTGCAGCGGTCGGTTCGCTTATCCTGACGGCCCGTGTCGCTTCCGGACAACCGAGCCTCGGCGCCAGCCTGCCGCTTGAATCCGTTGCCGCTGTCGTGCTCGGTGGGGTATCGCTTTTCGGAGGCCGGGGGTCCGTCATCGGAGTAGCCTTCGGGGTCGCCTTCGTCACCATCATGTCGAATGGCCTCAACCTTCTGAATGTGTCGTCCTACACGCAGATGATGGTGATCGGTGCCGCCTTGATCGTTGCCGTCGCTCTCGACCAGTTTGTCGTCCGGCGCCGCAACCTCCGCTGACGATCCATGACCGCCAAGAAGAGGTTGACCGCCGCATTCTGGGACTACGATCGCACGCGACCGCTGTCTGACGGCCGCGTGGTTCTGGACCAATACGACCTCGACATAACCTTTTCGAAACCGGAAGCGACGTTCGCGCTTGCCCAGAGCGCGACCTTCGACGTCTCGGAGCTTTCCTTCAGCAACTCCGTGACCCGCCTTTCGCAGGGTCGTCTCCCGTACATTCTCATCCCCGTCTTTCTTTCGCGAGCCTTCCGTCATTCCGCGATCTTCGTGAGGCGCGACCGCGGCATTTCCAAGCCTTCGGATCTCCGTGGAAAGACGGTCGGCGTTCAGGAGTACGACATGACGGCGGCGGTCGTCATTCGCGGTTTCCTTCGGGATCAGTTCCAGGTGCGCCCGGAAGAGATCACCTGGAAGATCGGCGAGACTGGGGGCGGAGTCATGCCCAATTTCGTCGGGGGTCAACCTCGGGGATTGGATGTTTCCGTCCTTCCACCTGGAAAGAGCCTCGAGTCGCGGCTGATCGAGGGGGAACTGGATGCCATCGTAGCCCTCCGGCCCACGGAGATTCTCACCGAAGGCAACGACATCGTCGGCCGTCTGTTCAGCCAGCCACGGATCGTGGAAGAGGAGTGGTTCAGGGCCAGCGGCTGCTTTCCCATCATGCATGTCGTCGGAATCAGGAAGGAGTTGGTCGAGGCGGACCGGCGTCTTCCACGCGAGCTTGAACAGGCTTTCCTGCGCGCAAAACAAATCGCCGTCGCCGAACTTGAAGTCATTCAGGCACCCAAGGTCACGCTGCCCTGGCCCCACGTCGCGCTGAGCGAAACGCGGTCCCTGATGGGCGACGACTACTGGCCCTATGGCCTCGCCGCGAACCGGGCGACGATCGAGAAGCAGCTAGAGTGGTCCTGGCTGGACGGCCTTCAGCGGGACAGGGTCACAGCCGAAACTCTCTTCCGGCAATTCTGAAATTGCTGCGTTTCGTCGGAGATTCCTTGGAGCCACATGCGAGGCTCCGGGAGGCAACGCCGATCCAACTGATTTGATGCCCGTTGTCGAACCTCACCTTTCGGGAGCATTCGGCTTCCAGGGCCCTTCGATCATCGCTGCCTCTTCATGGCCGCGCCAGCGTGGCATGGAGATGCAGAGAAATGTGAGCGGCTCGGTACTTGTGCACCGATACTGGAAAGCGGTCCCCACCGGGATGTCGATGGATAGACCGGTTCTCAATGCGGTCGTCTCCTCTCCAGTTACGTCACGCCGCCATATCTCACCTTCTCCGGATAGAACATGCCAGAACTCGCTCACCGTGGCGTGCACCGTAGCCCGGTTCACCTGACCGGGTGGGACGGTGGAGTGGATCATACTGCCTGTGTCGCCCTCCATCAGATGGCGGATCTCTGCGCCGGCTGGAGAACGGGCATCCGGCGCGGGCGGAAACGGGCGACTCTGCATGGCGACTACCCTCCATCATTCTGAGTGTGGCTCTCGGCGCCCCGCGGCCACAGGTTCAGGCCTCACCCGCGTCGATGAACTGCTCGGGACTATCGAGGTAGGCCTGTACTCGTTCGTAATATTGCCCCATGTGGAACCCATCCATCATGGCGTGATGACCCTGCACGCTCAGCGGCATCTTCAGGCGGTCGCCCTCTGTGAACCGCTTACCCCACGCCATGCGCGGGATACTGTCGGCTGGATGGAGATGAGTTGGATGGGCGAAACTCGTGAAGGATACCCAGGGTATGCTAGTCGTGAAAAGGAGATCATCCCTGTCGGACTCGCTTCTGATCGTCGGCTGCCGCTTGGCAGCCGCAATCGACTCCGATGCGCCTGCGGCGAATGACTTGAAATTGGCGCGGTAGCCCATCGCGCAGAAGCCGAAAAGACCATCATCGGCCAGAACGGTCGTCGCGGGATGCACGCTATCGTGCTCAACCACGTCGCCGCCCCGCATGCGAAATCGGAAGGCCGGAATGTCGTTCGCAGCCCGCGCCAGTACGTAAAGAACCCCGACGGTGAAAGCGGTCCCGAGATCCTTGAGAGCGGGATAGAAGGCGGTGAGGTCGACAGCGGCGCAGATGTTGAAATGAGGTTGGTCGAACTGCCGATAAAGCTCGTAGTGCTCGCGCCGTGCCCAACTCTGTAGGTCGACATGATGCATTCCTGGCCCCCCCGTCACCTAGATACGCGGCCTACAACATATCTCCGACCTCGCGCCCGGGCGATTGCCTCCAACCTGCGCGAAAGGGCGCCGCGACAAGGGATCGAGCGGCCGCGTCGAGACATCACCCTGGCATGGATGATGATCTCGCCTACTCAGAAAAAATTCTCGGCGCTGACGCGGCAGGAAAGCAGGTGATCTGGCCGTTTTGGAACCCAGTATGAAAAGGCCAAAGTCATGAGCTCCGGAAAAAGCAGTCCAAAGAGAGAACGCTGACTCACCCATCGGCGTAGCCCAGTCGTTAGCTGACTAGGCAAGAGAGCGCGGACCCGACTCAAGATCGAATTTCAGCACCGAGAAGTCCGTGAGCACATCGCGATCATCGCAACGTGTCGTTCGCGCAACGTCACCGAGGCGCAGGCGGCCCTGCAAACTCACTTCGCCAACGCATTGCAGCGGAACATGGGTCTGTATTGATCGAAGCGCTCACCACTCTCCTGCCTATCAAAAGCGCTCGGCGAAGCACCCGCACACCCTGAAATACGCGTAAGTACAGTTCAAAATCGATAGAATAGGATATCTCAACAGGAGTTCCGCGAAGGTGATGCTGGTTGGAGGCGGCCGCCACCTATGGAGACGAAACTTCGGCAAGATAGTCCCGCACCATACGTCTGGCGCCTGACACTCGACGACCCGCCGAACAAGAACGCGCTTGGAATTGAGATGCGCGCGGCGCTGGTTGCGGCACTTCGCGCTGCGGCGGCCGATCACGACTGCCGCGTTGTCATCTTGACCGGCTCCGGACAAGTCTTTGCCTCGGGAGCCGATATCCGGATGCTCGCGGCAAGCACGCCTGAGACCGTCGTCCGCGACGAGATCCGTGCATTGTGGGATACGCTCTCAGTTTTTCCAAAGCCGCTCGTCGCAGCGTTGAACGGTTATGCATTCGGCGGCGGTCTGGAACTGGCTCTGGCTACGGATATCATTCTTGCTGCGCGCGGTATCAAGCTGGGCAGTCCAGAACCGAAGATTGGCCTCATGCCGGGCGGCGGCGCTACCCAACGCCTCGTACGCTCGCTTGGGTGGCATCGCGCAATGCGCTTCCTCCTTACGGGTGACCCGGTCACCGCCGAGTCCGCGGAGGCTTGGGGGCTTATCGCCGAGGTCTGCGACGAGTCGGCTCTGGAGGGTCGCACGCTCAATGTCGCGCAAACGATCGCGGCGCTGCCGCCGGTGGCGTTAGCAGAAATCAAAGAGGTGGCGCGAGCTGGTGCTCAGCTGCCGCTGGTAGAGGCCCTTGCCTTGGAAAAAGAGGCCTTCGCCCGAGTCTTCGCCACGGCAGACGCGCGTGAGGGAATAGCCGCAGTTCTCGAAAAGCGATCGCCCAGGTTCACCGGAGAATAGTTGGCGCCCTTTCCCGCATTCTTCCGGCTCATAAAAGCCGCTCAGGCTGCCAGCCGAACGCCGGCTTAGCCGGCCATGCCGAAAGCTGCCCGCTTGGGGTCGGCCAACCTGACGGCTTACGCAAAAGCCCTCCGGTCCGGGTTGGGCACTCTTCCGTCACACGAGGTCCCGACGCGACGACCAAGAGGGGCGTTCCGGTTCGGCATCCTGGTTCTGCTTCGCGCACGCGAGGTCCTCGATCTTCGTTTGGCGATCGCGAGAGCCCCTCCGGAGAAGAGAGAAAGGCGCACCCGATTGACTGGAGTGTTGCCCCATGTCTTGTGTCGCCGGACTTTGCGGAGTTTTAGCGTGGGTCCATCCCGCGGCGTGGTCCCAGGAGACGCCGCACGCCGCCGACAGCGAAAGGAACGCGACTTGGGACTGCTGAAACTGCCGAAATATGTCGAGCTCCCGGGCGGCGTCGCGCCGATCATCGGCTGCAGGAAGGGTGACGTCGCCCCGCTGGTGATCCTCACCAACTTCCGGGACCACGTCCACCGCAGCGAGGCGGTCCTCGACCGGGTCACCTTCCGGATCGATGCCGGCTGGGAGGTTTGTACGGTCACCGGGCCCTATCGCGGAACGCCGGTCACGGTGTGCTCGGCGGGTATCGGCGCCGGGGCGACGGCCAACGTCATGGAAGACCTCATCAACCTCGGCGGCAAGGTCTTCATCCAGATCGGGGCGACCGGGGCGATCCAGGATCGGATCGCCATGGGGGACGTCGTGATTCCGACCGCAGCCGTGCGCGACGAGGGAACCTCGCGCTACTACGCGCCGAAGAAATACCCGGCCGTTGCCGACTATCGCGTCGTGTCGGCGCTGGCCGTGGCGGCGCGGAACGCCGGCAATACGGTCCACACCGGCATCATCCGCACCACCGACGGATTCTACGCCTCCCAGCGGATCGAGAAGTACGTCGCCCGCTACAACGCCATCGGCGTCCTCAGCGTCGAGCAGGAGGTGGCCGCCATTCTGACGATCGCCAGCTGCCGGGGCTGCTACGCAGGGGCGACCCTGCTGGCGATCGGCAATCTGGTGACCGGCCAGCACAGCTTCAACGGCGACCGGCCGGACCTCGTCGCGACCGCCTGGCTCAACCAGATCCATTTCGCCCTCGACGCCCTACTCGCCCTGAAGGACGAGCTAGCCTGAGGTGGGTGGCGCGCGGCGCCGCCCTGCGCGCGGTGCCGGGCTCGTGATGCGGTGGCATCGCCACGCTGTTGTCTCCTAACGCGCGTTCTTAGAGAAGACGGCAGCCAACGAAAACTGGCGGAGAGAGAACGGAAATTGGCCGACGCTCTGTGACCGCGGTCCAAACGTTGGTTGCCGAGACGCGCGGTTCCTTGGGGTTTCAGCCGTGCTCGTGCGAACGGAGAATGTTCGACGGGGTGCAACTGGCGGAGGGAGAGGAACTGAAATCCAACATTCTCCACCAAACTCGTGCCGTTCATCCGGCGCCGTAAGCTTCTTTCCCTAGCGCAAAGGCAACCGCGGGAACTTCCGGCCCGGCCTTTGCGACCGCCGCTCGTAAGTCAGCCTCGCTCACCGCCCAGAATTTGCACCACCGGTTGACATCGGTCTGGTCGGCAAGATTGATCGTCTGTGGCCTTTGCGAGGCGGTCACGCTTAGCATCCTTCAAGTGATCGGCCGTATAAGGGAAGAAATAGGTCCAAGGTGCTAGCGCCCGTGATTTCCGAACAGGGCGCAAAGGAAGTCGCCGCATCCCCCGTTTCCCAGTTGGCCACTCCAAGGGGGATAACGATCAGGGCCGTCTTCGTCGGCCGGCGGAGGTGGAGGAGGACGCCAGCCTTCAGAAGACCGTTGCCGTCTCTTTGGTGGATCGAGTGATGCGGTATCGGTGCCCCGCTTCACGACAGGCACCTCCGGGAAACAATCCCGGGTCAACGCTGCCAACCGGCTGGCAAGCGGGTTCGGGTCAGTTTTGGGGTCGAGCGCGATTAAGTAAGTGTTTTTGTGGTCCGGCGCCTGACTTACGACCGCGACCATCGTGGCAATACCGCTCTGATAGGTCGTCTGCACCAGGCGCTGTTCGCCTTGCGAATTGGCCATGGTCGCTTGGGCGACACCGGTTTGCGTTTTCGGACAACTAAGTCCTGCCGAAGCAAAGCCGCTCAGCGGGTCGGTTTCAGCGGCAGAAGCTTGAGTGATTGGAAACGCCGTCATCACCAAGGGCAGCAAAGCCGCCACGGCCAGTGATTTCGCCGGATTTGCCTTCCAGGAGTAGCTATCCATGGCGCGTCGTTACCTCCACGTGAAGGCGAAACGCGCTTCAAAGGGGGACGTTCCCGCGAACCGGCTACGTCGCCGCGGTCCGGCCGATCTCTCTGAATGGAAAAGCTTGAAGAAGTCGCCCTCGTCTGCAACGAGGGCGACAAGAGGAAACTACGTGCGGTTCTTCTGGCCTTGGCCCTGCTGACCGCCGCTGCCTTGGCGATTGGGGTCATTCTGCTGCTGCTGGCCACCGCCGCCCTGACCGCCTTGCTGGCCGCCGCTACCTTGGCGATTGGGGTCATTCTGCTGCTGCTGGCCACCGCTGCCCTGGCCGCCTTGCTGACCGCCGCCGCCTTGGCGATTGGGGTCATTTTGCTGCTGCTGGCTACCGCCGCCCTGACCGCCTTGCTGACCGCCCTGTTGTTGTCCTCCTTGTCCGCCTTGGCGATCCTGATCCATTCCACCCTGACGCTGCTGATCCTGGTTCTGATTTGTCATGGCTTTCGCTCCTATGCCCCTCGGCTAGGGAACGTGGCCGATGAATTGGCGTTCCATGAGGGGCCGCCACACGTCATTCTGCGTTCATCCGGTCGTGAACAAGGGTTCGGGGTTCCCCATCCATAAGGAACGTTGCTTCCCAATCTCCGCCTCGAGCCTCTGGGCAGTCCCCTTTCTGGCGGGCGTGACCTTCCGGCTGTTCTACCCGGGAGTGATCGAATTCCACGGCGACGAACAGTTCTCTTTCAATCACGTGAGGGCGGTCCTCGATGGCGGACCTTGGCCGTCATTGGGAATGACGATGAGCATCGGGGGTCCCAACCCCGGAATGAGCGTCTGGATCTTCATCGTCCTCGGGCTGATCACACAGCCGGAGACTCCAGTCCAACTGGCCCAGTCGGTTCAGTTGCTCAACATCCTGGCTCTTGGGGGGTTCTTCCTTCTCGCCGCGCGCGTAGTCTCAGAAAAGGAGCGTGAAGGCTGGCTTTGGGCGGGAGCCCTTTGGGCGGTGAACCCGCTCGCTATCGTCTACGAGAGAAAGATCTGGCCACCTTCCACATTGCCGATCTTCGTTGTCGCGATGCTGTTCGCCTGGTGGCACAGGCGCAGCGTTTGGGGATCATTTGTCTTCTCACTGGTGGCGGTGTTAGGCGGCCAGATACATCCGACCGCATTGTTCCTCGGTGCCGCGATATTCCTCTGGACGGTGATTGGCGAATGGCCGAAGCAGCCTTGGCGCTCATTTAACTTGCCCGCTCTCATCGCGGGCGGTCTCGTCGGCATCCTCCCGGCAGTTAACTGGTTCACCGCTTACTATGGGGCCGGCAACAGCCTTCATGCGGTGCGATGGCCATCCCTCGCGTTCTATTTTCGATGGGTGAGCGAGCCTTTCGGCTTCGGGGCCGATCATGCCCTCGGCCCGATACCGTTCCGGGATTTTCTGGCCTGGCCGTACTGGGAGAGTGGCTCAACGTGGTTGGTACTTGCACTGCACGTCGCACTCATTGCGCTCGCGGCAGCGACGCTTGCCCTCGCAACGAACCGCGCCTTACGCGGGCGACACCTCTCCGTGAGGCGGCTTCTCATCGGCGAAAGTGCAGGCGGTCGCCTCGTAAGAGCAGCCTTCTTCGGCTTCGGGACAATTCTGACTGTCCTCACAATCGTTGGAGGTGGCCTCTATCCCCATTATCTGATCGTTATTGCCCCCTTGATGACGCTGTGGGTGGCGCGGCTAGTGACGTTTGCTGACGGTGGAATTCTGCATCGGCGAGGACGCCTGATATTGACCGCCGTCTGTTTGGCTGACGGCCTCCTCGTGCTCCTTCTCTTCAGCTACATCCACGCAATTGGCGACATCCGAGGTGAGTTCGGTCCGAGCTGGGAGTGGCAGTCGGAGCAGCTTGCTCCTTAGCTCCGGCGGCCAATTCTTTTTCCAACCTCCGGAGCGGAAACATGTCGCGGACATTACCGGTCATGGGCTGGCAGTAAGAGGAACGCCAAATGAAACTGACCATCATGCTCGCAACCGCTCTCGCTCTTGGCAGCGCCAGCGGTGCGGCATTTGCGGCAAGCGACAAGGCCAATGCAAACGCCCCCGGGCAGGACCGCGTCTGTCTCGTGACCTTCAGCAAGGCCGGAACGTCGGCCAATGCGGACGTGACCAGTGCGAAGATCCTTCCGCGAAAGGCGGCCGAGGCGCAGGCCAGCGATACGATGAAGATCTACGAGTACGGGACGCAGGGTGAGCGCACACAGGCAGCCTGTGACTGCCTGAACAACGCGTCTACCCGCGCCACCTGTGATCAGCCGGTACGTCCCGCCGGCTAGAGATTGCGACCGGCGGAGGTAGGGTCCGCCGGTCTTCTCAGGTCGACGGTTGATCTGAACTGTCACTGAACAATTTTGGTTCTGGAGGCGTTGATTCGGCAAAGGGGGGCTCTTTGAAAGGAGCCATTCCGATGATTGCCAAGCTTCTTGCGGGTTCTCTGCTTGCCGCGGGTATCGCGGTAAGCCCGATATCTCTCCAGACGGCGTCAGCGCACCCTCCGGGGCCTGGCCAGTGCTGGATCTACAAGCACCACCATTGGAAATGGGTCTGTGAGCGTCGTGTCCGGCCGATCTATCAGCCGTACTATGACTACGATCCCTACCTCTATTCTGACCCCTATCCTAACTCCTACCAGCCCTACTACTACGGTGGGCCCACCATCGGCCTCTACTTCGGCACCGGCGGTGGCTACCATCACCACAACAACTGGGACTGGAAAAAGCACTGAATGAGGAAGGAAACGCCGCCTGCGGGCGGCGTTTCCAATTCAGACTGGGCGGCCCATGGCAACAAAACAGCCCGACCCACGGCCCCGACCACAAGCATCCGGGGTAGCTGTTGCCATGGCTGTCATGACCGAACTTCGGTCGATTTTCTCCGATGTTGAAGCCTCGATCGCAGAGGCGGCACTGACGAAAAAAGTAGAGGCGCGGATTCCGGAGGCAACGGTCGGCCAAATCGGCGTGGTGCTGCGCCACTATGATCGTACCCGCGTGATTGAACTAGTGAATGGCCTCGTTCGTCCTGGGCGGGCATTTCCGTTCGGCGAGTAATCCTTCGGCCGCGCGGCCGAATCGGCAGCCCGAGCTCACCGCCCGTCAAAGGTCAGCGACCGGCCTATTCGTCCAATCTGATGGTCGAAAGTATGACGCAGCGACGTTGGATACTCGAGGCGGAACCCTGCCAAGAATGTTCGGTCGGCATTCAATTCTATTCGCTCATAGAATATGTCGCCGCTACCTGCCAGATAGCCGGACAGGACAAACCAATTGTCCGCAACCCTCCGGTAAGTGACGCGATGGACCTCATCGAGTCCGGCCAATCCGTTGGCCAAGGAGAATGTGGTTTCCCTCCCGCGATTGACTCCCCCGAAAATGTAAAGCCGCGCATCGCCGCCGACGGAGTCCAATGTTATTCCACCCTGCTTTTTATCGGGGATTGGCTCATTGAAGAGATCGGCTGGATAGCTGATCGAATAGCTAAACGGTTCATTCTGGTAGGTCTGCCAAGCGGCCTGCGCCAAGCTAAGTGAGGAAAGACAGCTGAGCGCAAAAGTGCAAAGAAGCGTCTGGAACTTTACCCGGAGATTCATTTCCGTCGAACGTCGACGGCATGCAAACGTTCCAAACCTCAGTTCCAGCTACGACAAAGCAGCCGCACCTTCCCTAGCATTGTCCTTTAAGAACGAAGGTGTCCGAAGGGGTTGCCGTCCCAGCCATCGGAGGGATGCTGGGACGGCTGCCGGGCCCGGGAAAGCCCCGTTTAGGGGGTAGCCCGGCGACCCGCGATAGCTCCCCAGATCAGCAAGATGATAACGGCACCGACGATCGCTCCGATCAACCCTGCGCCTTCGCCGGCCTGGTACCAGCCAATCGCCTGGCCGAGATAGGTCGCCACAATCGCGCCGACGATGCCGAGAACAGCGGTGAGAATGAAGCCTGACGGCTCATTGCGCGAACCCGGAACAATGAACTTTGCAATGATGCCTGCGATCAGACCAATGATGATCGTCCAGAGAATTCCCATTTGACGTTCACCTCCATCGAATCACGACAACGAAAGTCTACGCCGATCCCACGCTGATTGAGCGCGAATTGCATTCGGCTCGACTAAACGAGGGCCTATCGAAGGGCTAGCCGCCCTGTGGAGCAGGCGCCGGCGCCTTCGGAGCTTCGATGGTAACGTGCGTGGTTCGCGAGCCGAAAATGTTCGGCCCGAAGCTGACACCGGCGATGATCAGCACCACGACCACCACGAGAATTCCGACGATTACACCGAGGCCACCGTTGTCAGATCCGTCAGCCATTGCTCATCTCCTGTTGCAAGGTGAGGTATGGGGCGGCCAAAACTGCCGATGAGGCCGCAGATATGACAATGAATAAAACGGCCCGTGACAGTAGCGCCCGCATGTCTAACCTCAGCCAGTAGCCGCTCCCGACGCTAAGAACGTCAATCCTCAATTCCGGTTCCTCAACAGCATCAGCGACTTGAAGCAATAGCGTTAGCGCTGCACCTGCATCTGCTCCTACCAAGTCGCGTAGCTCAAACAAGACGCGCTACAGCGAGCCGCTGAAGAGTCGGTATCGCTTCTAAGACTCCCAAATCGTTGATCCGTGCGGGGAACAAGCCCGCCCGAGCGGAGTTTGTGCGGGATGTTGTCCGGCGTGCCCTCCCTTGGATTTCTGTGCCTGTTGGGGATGGTGCTCGCGCCTGCGGGAGCCCTTTCAGCCGACGATCCAGCCGACGATCCCTGCGCCCGTTTCATCTGGCCAAACTACCCGGCGCGATGCCTTTCGGTAGACGACCCGAAGCCCGTGGTCGTCTCAGGGCGCAGTATCACCCCGGGCGACCCGGTCGGCCAAAGAATGCCACTTACGAAGGCAGGTCGTGGCGAAACGCTACGGCCGTCGCCCTCCGCCAGCGAGAGCTTTCCTGCATGGGAAGAGGGCGGCGATAACGAAGCAATTCCAGTCGCCTCAGATTTGAGCGCAACGCTCCCCCGCAGCAATCCACCGTCGGATGCTTCCGATTCCGTTGATTACGCAACCGTCGTTGTCCTGAGAGCTGGTCGGGCGACGGCTTACCGAGTGCCGCGAGAGCGATGACCAGGTGATGGAGTTTTTATCAATGCGCAATGCATGTATCGGCCTCGCGACTTTTTTCGGTGTCGTAGTGATAGTGGCATATCCGCTCGGGCGTGCTGGTCTAGCTCCGCCGGCTGGAGTCGGGGCCCAGCCGATGAGCATCAAACTGGCTTGGGTCCCTGAGGATAATGCCTCGATGAGCAAACATAACCCGAGTGCCGCTATAGCAGAGGGATCAGGGAGAGTTGCACCGAAACGTTGTTTCGATATCAGGCTAGGGGCCACAGTGGATTGCCCGACATCGTACTTTGCTAACCTTATCTGAGCCGGGGGTTCGCCACAGCGTTCGAAGTCAATCTTTAGTGCTAGCGACACCTTCGAGAGGCTGTCAGCGATTCTTGCCCTGTCGGTCTGAGCGCTTCCCACCTTATCCGAGGGCCCACGGACGTCGATGAGCAGGGTCTTGCTCTTTCCATAGGTCGCGGCAAAGATTGCTCCGGAAACGTTGAACAGTTGCTTCGCCTTGGGCGTTTCTCAGGGTCGTTATCCCGCGTAGCAGCTCGAAATGTCCCAAAGGAAAAAAGGTGCTTTCACGGGCGCAAGGCGTGGTCGTGCCGGTGCGCGAATGACTTCCTGGTTCCTGAGTTCCGATTTCGATGGAAAGTCGGAGAAAAAGCCGCTCCGGCTGGCGGTCGCGGCGCTCGGCTTAACGATAGCATTCCTCGCGCGCGTAGCTCTGCCGGAATTGCCGCCGTTCCTCCTGTCGTATCCGGCGGTCGGACTGGCGGCGTTCCTGTGCGGAAGAGCAATCGGATACATCGCGCTTGCCGTGGCGGCGGCCTTCGTCATTGTCAGCGCGGTATATGCAAAGGGCGCGCCGGTGTGGCCGTGGGATGTCATTGCTACGACCTGCTTCCTTGGCGGTGGCGCGCTTCTCATCACCATCGTCGACCTCTATGACAACGTGAACATCCGCTATCGGCGCGAACGGAACCGGCTGCAGGCTGCCTTGCGCGCGGCTGACGCTGCGGTCTGGGAAATCACACCACTTGGCGAACTGTTCTGGGACGAGAATTTCTATCGCCTCGTCGGCCTCGATCCCCAGAAAACACCACCGGCCACAGAGCAGTTCCTCGCCATGGTGCATCCTGAGGACCGGGAGCGCATGGCAGAAGCGCGCAGGATGATAGACCTCGGGCTTGATCCACGCCCTATCGATGAATACCGGCTGACGCGACCCGACGGACGGGTGGTGTGGTTGGAGAACCATCGGACGCGCGTTATCGAGGACGAGGGCGCGTATATAATCGGGATCACGCAGGACGTTACGCGGCGGAAGCAGGCGGAGGAGAGGATCTCGGCCCTCCTGCGGGAGGCTTCGCATCGCGCGAAGAATTTGTTCTCCGTGGTTATTGCGGTCGCGCGTGAGACGCGCCACGGCAAGGCGCCGGACGATTTCCTGGAGGCATTCGGGCAGCGCGTGGTGGCGCTGGCGCGCTCACACGACCTCCTCGTCACGGGAGATTGGCAGGGAACCAGCTTCCGCGAACTTGTTATACATCATCTCGAACCTTTCGGAGCGGTGGGGCGGAGCGAGATTGACGGGCCTGACCTTTCAATCTCGTCCTTCGCGGCGCAGTATCTCGGCATGGCATTTCACGAGCTGGCGACCAACGCCGCGAAGCACGGCGCACTTTCGACGAAGACCGGCAAAATCCGCATCGGCTGGCAGGTCTGCAGCAAGGATGGAATGCTGCGGCTCAACTGGAGTGAGAGCGGCTCCGCGCCACCCGAGCGGCGCGACGGGGCCACCGGCTTCGGGACGAAAGTGCTGAGGCAACTGGTGCCGGCGGCACTTTCCGGTGAATCTACACTTACTCTGTTGCCGGACGGGCTGATGTGGACCTTAACGTCTCCGTGGAGCGCAATCGTCAATCGTTCGGAGAACGAGCCTGAGCAGAAGGCACCTTAGCGCCGGTTCGGCGCAGCGGGAGGCAGTGCTCGCGGGATCGAATTCATTCCCGGAGCGAGTCAGTAGCCGAAGGCTCGCGCAGCGCGTCCCACCGAAGAGCGTCTTGCGACAGCCGGCCGCTACGAGAAGATCACCGGCAATAGAGCTCTAGGTTCGTTACACTACAGCAGCGATTTCCGCGCAACCTTGTTCAAATATCAATCAAACGGTGCCGCGCTGCGATAACCACCGCTTGCATCCGGTTTGTGACCCCCAGCTTATGTGTCGCCTGCAGAATGTGCCATTCGACGGTACGCTGCGAGATTTTAAGAATCTCACCGATCTCCCAAGCGGTCTTGCCCTCGGCGACCCACGTCAGTACTTCGCGCTCGCGAGTATTGAGCGTCACGGTGGCGGCCCTGGGATGAACTAATTGCTGGAGCTTGTAGAACGCGGTAAGCGCGAGCATGTGCACGGCGGACCGTTCCCACGTGCTGAGTATTGTCTCAGTACCACCGATCCACATATCGCCGATAAGGCCGGCAGTACCCGCGATCGGGAACAGAATGCCGTTGCAAACGCCAAAATCACGGGCGCGATCTAGAACCTGGGCAGCGCGCGGCTCGCGCTCTGAGTCACAGGGTGCCTCGCGATATGCAAAGGGAAGCGCAGTCTTTCGGCAGTGCCGTAAGGCCGGATCGACCGCTGCAAAATTCTTGCGAAGATACAGATTGAGCCAGCCCTTAGGCAGATCGTAGGCCACAATCACCTTGTCGAAGCTCTCATTCGGCCGAGGAAAGAGGTTGAGACAAAAGTATTCGTGACCCACCGAGGCTAGCGCCGTCTTAAGCTCGGCGACGAGGCGATCCGAGTTTGTCTGTGTTTCGAATGTTTCGATCGCCTTGCAAATCTCGTTTGGCACTCGAGTCTCGCTGGGTTCGGCTTTTTCGAAATATAAGCCGTTGCCATAGGCCTTCTCCCTCGTAAAAATACGGGCGCGAGGCAAGTTACGATCCCGGCAACTATCACCGCAGCAATGGGGGGTTGCGCCATATCTTCCTTCGGCATCGAACAAAGGGCGCCTGCTTAAAGAGGTGCAGGGTCCAGGGTCCGCACCTGGACCAAAAGGACGCTATAGCCGGAATCCGGAGAACGAGGGCGCAGTCCAAGGTTTTTATCGGCATTGCCCCCCGTTCGCCACCGACAGTAAGCGGAGGTTTCTGAAGCTCGTTCCGTTCGGCTTTTAGCCCCTTCGAATGAATTGAAGTCATTGCCAACTGGACTAGCTTTTACAATCGGCCTGCCCGGCGAATACCGCGATTCACTTCTCAGGTTAGGTCGCTCCAGCGAGCGTCTTGAAAGCGTCAGGCTCTAGCGGAGGGCCGAAAAAGTAACCTTGGCCAATGGGGCAATTCATCGCCAGGAGTGCGTCCCGCTGAACTTCTGTTTCAATCCCTTCAGCGACAACGTCGAGGCCCAATTCCCGCCCGACCTCGATAACGGCTCCGATGATGATGCGCTTTGCTGCACTCTGCCGCACCTCCTCGACCAAGCTCCTATCGATCTTGATCTCTGTCAGTGGATATCGATCAACATAGCGAAAGGATGAATAGCCGACGCCAAAATCGTCAACGGCGAGCCCAACACCGAGCTCACGTAACCGATGAAACATCTCCGCGAGCTTTGGCGTGTCCTCTGCCAGCATTCGTTCAGTCAGCTCAAGAGTCAGCCATCTTGGATCTGCAGCGCCTCGCTCCACAGCCTGTTGAACTGAAGCAACAATGTCCCGATGGGTAAACTCAATGGCCGCGACGTTGACCGAAAAATGCAGCGGGGCGTCTCGGTGCCGGTTCACCTCGGCGGCGAAGCGGGCGACTTCGCATCTGCCCCAGTGGCCGATGTCGAGAATGAGGCCGGTGTCCTCGGTGAGGTCGATGAACCTTTCAGGACGCTGCAATCCGAACACGCCGTGATTCCAACGGAGCAGGGCCTCGGCCCCAATAACGGCGCCAGTGCGCAGGTTTACGCGCGGCTGGTAGTGGAAGAGGAATTCGTTGTTGGCAACGGCTTGCTGGAGCTCGTTGGTCATCCGTTGCCGCTGTACGGAACGGCGCTGATCAGCGGCGTCAAACTCCTTGACCTCACGTAGCTGAGTGGCTCGTGAGTGATGAAGAGCGGTTCCAGCCTGACGCAGCAGCGAAAGAGCGCCGGCTCCGGCTTGCCCGATGACAAAACCGGTTGCGAACCTGACCTCTATAGACGCCCCAGGAAGAGTAAACCGTTGACCGAGGGCCACGCCTATCCTGTTCAGCCAGGACAGAGCTTGATCGCGTCCGTCTACGAAGCAAGCGATCGCAAACTCGTCCCCCCCGGTACGCGCGATTAGGTCAGCGCCAAGGGCCTGCAGGCGCTGTGCCGTCTGTTGCAGAAGAGCGTCGCCGACATCAAATCCATAGCTGGTGTTGATATCTTCGAACAGCGCCACGTTGATCTTGACGATGACCGGCAGAAGCGGCGAACGCATTGACAACGCGTCAAACCGTTCCACGAAGGTGTAACGGTTCAAGCTGCCTGTCAGTTGATCTTGGTGCTCGGCCCTATCGATCCGCTCTGCTGAGAGGTGCAGGTCGGTGACATCTCTGATGAGGCCGACGATATAGGTCGTTTTCCCTGGCCCGGGCAGCGGGAAAAGTCGGATGGAATTCCAGAAAAGGCGGCCGTCCTTTCGATAATTCCGCAAGGTAACGGAGATATGTTTCAGCTGGGTAAGTGCCTCCCTTATCTTAACGATCTCTGGCTGAAGCCTGTCGCTCCCCTGCAGATAGCGGCAGTTCTTCCCGATAGCTTCGCTGCGGGAATAACCTGTAATGGTCTCGAAGGCCCGATTGGCATGAATGAGCCTCAGATTCGGATCACTGGCATCCGCAATGAGCACTCCCTCGTCGATCTCCTCGATGAGCGCGGCGATCACCTCAGCTGACATGCTGGCAAGTTCATTTCCCTGCTCTGCGGGGGCACGCTCAATCCTCGAAAAATTGGGAAGGAAGCGACTAAGCGGTAGGAATTTCTTGTCGGACATCCGCGTTGAAGCTCTCAGGATTCCAGCGTGCGACTTACAAAAATTTCAGTGCGGCCGCCGGAGCGCAGCAAATCGGGCGACATTCAATCACCCTAGATCTAAGAGTGACCCCGCCTTAAACGATGGAATTACGCCAGGTCGGCGGTTCGCGAAACTCGTGCAGTTACGGGGTGACACAGCAATGCACCTCGTAGGGTTACGAGTTCGAAGTGGCCATGCTGTCGTACACGAAACGTGCTATGTAGCCCGTAGGGCAGTTCGCAAAGGTGGTCCGGATGCCTCGCCTCAAGCGACCCGCCCTGGATGTTCTCAAATTGCGTGAGACCGGGCTCGACCCTGTGGGCGAAGTGCCTTGGGGTACGCATATCTGTTTGTTTTACCAGACGCGCCGGGATCTATTAGATGTGCACGCTGAGTATTTCGGCGCTGGACTGGCGAGCGGCGAGTACTGCGTCTGGGCGTTGTCCGACCCGGTCAGCCGCGAGAGCGCCTTAAACGCACTACGAGAATCCATCCCCGATTTCGAGAAACATCTGCAGGACGGTCAAATCGAATTGATCCCCGGCTACCAATGGTATCTTCGTGGCGGCGATTTCGACCCCCAGCGGATAACCGGCGGCTGGCAGGCCAAACTAGAAGACGCGCTGGCGCGCGGTTTTGAAGGCATGCGCGTGAGCGGCAATGCCTTCTGGTTCGAGACCGACCTCTGGACAACGTTCCGCGAATATGAGGCAGAACTCGACCGTACACTTGCCGGCCGAAGAATGATCGTGCTTTGCACCTATTCGCTCAAGGCGAGCCGCGCCGTCGACATACTGGACGTGGCCCGGGTGCACAATTTCTCGATCGCGATGCGCGACGGCCAATGGGAATTTCTTGAGACCCCGGAGCTTGCCGAAGCGAGGCGTCAGATCGCGAGGTTGAACGGCGCGATAGACATTCTCTCCAAACCGTTCCCCGGCCGACGGCACTTAACCCGTAGAGAGCAAGTGGTGTTGGCACAGGTCGTAAAGGGCGCCTCAAGCAAGGAAGCGGCACGCGACCTCAATATCAGTCCTCGCACCGTGGAGTTTCACCGAAAGAACATCATGCGAAAGCTGGGCGCGCGTAACGTGGTCGACCTTCTCGGAATTGTCCTCGGAGGCACCGGGACATCCACGGCCTCGAAAATCGGCGAGCCTCGAGGATAGGTATGTGACCGGCCCGTGCGGGCGACAGTGATGGCCCTTCAACCGAGTCCAAGTCTGCCCTTGGCGAATGTCCGCAAGAGGCTTAGCCGGCAAGCCGCAAAGCAGTCCGAGGTCGATGTTTTTTCAAACTGTGCAAGTTCGAGCAGCAGCTGAGAAATGAGTAGCTAAAGCTTACGCCGCGCACTTGCACGGTTGTGTCTCCACAACAGCCACAGGAGAGACTGCCGTCGCGGCTACTATCGCGCTGCGCGACGCGGAGAAAATCGGCTAAAATGGATGCTTGAGAAGATCAGGGGCGGCTGCGCGCTGGCCTCCTTGGCGTGGGGTAGTAGTCAAACACCTGAAGGGTCAGGGCCCGATCCGGAATGCCACGGCTCCGCGGCTCTCGGTTAGAATTCTCCGACGTCGTGGAACCCCCGTCGTAAACGACCATTGACCTATGTCTCGGCGGATTTCCGTTCATTGCTCAGCGCAGCGAGCTCGCGGAGGCGGAAATCGAAGCATGGAGCAATATCGCAAAGGCAATTCCGGAGTACTGGGGCGGCAGCCTAGCGCGAGGGCTCGCAGGAAATTCCTCAAGTACTTCCCTAAGGGCTTTTACGACGACAAATATCTCGCCTGGGAACGAGATTACAAATGGGATGCGCAAATCGCGTGGCGCGAGCGTCTCGGCAAGGCGCGTTTTGCCAAAAGACTCGGGCAGGGCGATATCGCGGCGATATCACTAGATGCACTTCGGATCGAGTCGCGAACGAACCTTCTTTTCTCTTTTGAGAAGATGGCACTTCGAGATGCGACGAAGACGGTCGAGTTCGCAGGGAATTTTGCAATCGGATTGTATGAGTTCCTCTATGGACGCGGCCATCTTTCCCACCGCTTCGAACGTTGGGTCGAATTGCTGGCGAGCCTGCCGCGCCGGCAAACCAGAGTTCTGACCTGGCCGTCCGCTACGGTATTTGGTTTCATCGCCCTTCCCGATGCGCACTTTTTCTTCAAACCCAACGTCACCAAAGAGGCGGCTAGACGGTGCGGCGTCGACCTTGCATATCAATCCCGTCCTAGTTGGGAGGGCTACCAGCGGGTACTCAACTTCGCGGATCACGTGTCGACTGATATCTCCGATCTGAGACCAAGAGACATGATCGACATACAATCTTATCTCTGGGTGCAGGGATCGGATGAGTATCCTGACTAGGTTTCAGGAAGTGGACCACGCGGGCTCCGCATTCACGCAATCATCAAGTATGAGGCGGTCTGTCTCACCCGCACTCTCGTCATGGTAAGCGGCAGCGCGTCGGACTTGGGAGGGCGTTGGATGAACCGTATAGGCCTACTAGCAGGTGTCGGAGCCATTTTAGTAGGCCATAACCGATTTGATGACATCAAATACAAGATTCACATCGGCCAGGAGTCTGTGAGCCCGCGTCATCCCATCGGGACGCTGGAGGGAAGTCCGAAGGCGCTTATGGCGGCGGTTGCTTGGAAAAGCCTCTGCATTCTCCAACTTGAAACGGGCGAAACCGTCGCCTTCTTGGTTTCCGACTACACGATCCCCGGGAACACCGCAGAGATTGAGTGCAGCGGACCAATACCCGGATACTAGACCGTTGGTAGGGTAGCTTTTGGAGCGCCATCACCAGGATGTGGCCGCATCGGGACCGCCCTACGCAGTCTAGCTACATCTGCGACGCCACGCGGGGCTCTTTGACCCGGAAACTCGCCGGGCCCGGGAACGCGGCCTTCTGCGCGCATTACTGTGGGTCCTCAACGTTCGAAGTATTTTCAGATTTCTTCGGAACGTGTCTCCAAAGGACGGACTTCCACTCACAAGCGAGGAGAACGGCGATGCGCGCATTGGTCTGGCACGGCAAGGAAGACATTCGATGCGACACGGTGACGGATCCGGAGATCGAGCATCCGCGCGATGCGATCGTCAAAGTCACGAGCTGCGCGATCTGCGGATCGGACCTCCACCTGTTTCACAACTTCATTCCCGCCATGATGCCTGGCGACATCATGGGCCACGAGATGATGGGCGAGGTAGTAGAGGTTGGCTCCGGAGTCGACGGGCACTTGAAGAAGGGTGACCGCGTCGTGGTCCCGTTCACGATCATCTGCGGCGAATGTGACCAGTGCCAGCGGGGCAACTTCTCCGTCTGCGAGCGCAGCAACCGAAATCAGCAACTCGCGGACAAGGTCTTCGGCCATACCACGGCTGGTCTGTTCGGCTACACACATTTGACCGGCGGATATCCCGGCGGCCAGGCCGAGTACGTGCGCGTCCCGTTTGCCGACGCGACTCACGTTAAAGTGCCGGATTCTCTTTCCGACGAACAAGTGCTCTTCCTGGGCGATATCTTCCCGACCGGCTGGCAGGCCGTGGTGCAATGCGACATCGCGCCGTCGGACACCGTCGCGATCTGGGGCTGCGGACCGGTCGGCCAAATGGCAATCCGCAGTGCAATTCTCTTGGGAGCGAAGCAGGTTGTCGCGATCGACCGCCTCCCGGAACGGCTGGGAATGGCCGAGGCGGGAGGCGCCATCACCATCAATTTTGAGGACGAGAGCGTCGTTGATCATCTCAACGAACTGACTGAAGGCAAGGGCCCAGAAAAGTGTATCGATTGCGTCGGAATGGAGGCGCACGTCATGCCGTCGGCGCCGGATACCGTGCTCGATCGCGCCAAGCAGATGATAATGCTGGAGAACGATCGTCCGCATGTGCTGCGCCAGATGATCTACGTCTGCCGCCCTGGCGGGGTGATCTCGATCCCGGGCGTCTACAGCGGGCTCGCTGACATGATTCCGTTGGGTCAATTGATGAACAAAGGCCTGACGGTCCGCACCGGCCAGACGCACGTCAACCGGTGGACAGCCGATCTTCTTCGCCGCATCGAGGAAGGACAAGTCGACCCGTCGTTCGTCATTACCCATACGGCTTCCCTAGAAGAGGGGCCTAACATGTACAGGGTATTTCGCGACAAACAGGACAATTGCATCAAGGTAGTGCTGAAACCCTAACCCCGGAACCCGCACATGACGTATCTTTCCAACATCGTTCGCAGCGACGGAGATCCGAAGGTGCTCCGCTCCGGGCCCAGTTCACTCCCCTCGTCGGATCGCCTCGGCAAGGCACTTGGGTGGTTCAGTCTGGGTCTTGGGCTCGTCGAGCTGATCGCGCCACGTCGCATCACGCGTGTGCTCGGCATGGAGGGTAAGGAAGCCTTGCTGCGGGCTTATGGAGCGCGCGAGGTCGGCAGCGGAATTCTGTCCCTGTCGATCGAGAAGCAGCTTGGACTCTGGAGCAGAGTTGCAGGCGACGGGATCGACATCGCAACTTTGCTGGCGGCGCACAACGATGACAATCCCAACCGGGAGAATGTCACTTTCGCGCTTGCATTGATTGCGGGGATCACATTGCTGGACATCATCGCCCTTCATGGCACCACGAGTGCCCGTAGCCGTACCCCAAGTGATCGAGATATCTACCAAGGTCGCAGTGGCTTCTTTCCAGCACAGTGGGATCCGAAGCTTGGAATTCACGTGACTTGAAGTCGCGGC